>OJEP01000004.1_pt1 | contig 327643 bp, 290 predicted proteins | sample 1593761 | NCBI WGS metagenome assembly OJEP01 (sample SAMN05416783, study PRJEB24817) | seawater metagenome | isolation source: Sea water | place: Canada:Atlantic | collected 2013-11
CGTTCCTTGGTTCCATTAAAGAGTACATGCTAGTCAGACGCTATAGTCGCCGCACAGTTGAATCGTACCTGCACTGGATTAAACGCTATATCCTTTTTCATGGCAAGGCTCACCCGGAAAGGCTGTCAGAAGCACATGTTGAGCAGTTTTTGACACACCTGGCGGTCGAACGGCATGTGTCGGCCTCAACTCAGGCGATTGTGCTTAATGCCTTGGCATTCCTGTACAACCAGTTTTTACAGCGGTCCATCACGCTCACTGATTTTCGCAAGTCAAGCCGGCAGCCCAAGCTTCCTATAGTGCTGACGACTGCTGAAGTGAAACGTCTTATACAAGGTATGCACGGGTACCATAAGCTGATGGTGTGTTTGCTCTATGGTTCAGGTTTAAGGCGTATAGAGTTGGTGCGGTTGCGGGTGAATGATGTGGACCTGGATCACTTGCAGTTGCGCATCTGGAATGGCAAGGGCTTTAAGCACAGATTGACAACCCTGGCACCGGAACTGGTGGAGCCCTTGGAGGCTGAGGTTCGCAGGGTTGCCCGGTATCTTGAGGAAGATTTGGCGGTGCAGGGTTATGCCGGTGTATTTATGCCCGATGCGCTGGCGCGGAAGTATCCGAATGCGGCGAAAAGTCTCGGTTGGCAGTATCTGTTTCCAGCCAGTAAATTGAGCCCCGATCCCGACGGGGGATGGCTTCGTCGGCATCATTTTGATGAGTCGGCCTTGAATAAACTGGTGAAGCAGACTGCTTTCGAAGCCGGTATTAAAAAGCCCGTGACCTGCCATACGCTACGACATTCCTTCGCAACCCATCTGCTACAGTCGGGCACAGATATTCGCACGGTACAGGAGCAGTTGGGGCATTCCGATGTGAAAACCACTGAAATCTATACCCACGTACTGAAGCAGGGAGCACACGGCGTGCGCAGTCCCCTCAGTAATCTGTAGGGGGCTTCGGCAAAGGTAAGGGCAGGTTGGGTTACCTGGCGCCGTTGGCTTTTAGCGCATCGGCATAGTCTTCGCCGAGGCGATGTTGGCTGACTAGTTGCAGCAGGGTTTTGCCGTCGGAGTTGGTGGCATTGAGGTTGCGACCATCCTCGAGGAAGAATTTGATAAAGGTTTCGAAGTTTTCGATGTTCATGCCCCGATAGGCTTTTTCCAGCACGTGGAAGTCGGCATCGACACCCTCCGGTGGTTCGAAGTCGAGGAAGGTTTTAATGCGCTCGTCGTCGAAAAATTCGCCGAGTACTTTGCGCTTGTCTTTTTTCAGTGCCATAAAAAGGTTCTGTATATTGGTTGATCGTTAGAGAAGGGCGTTGAGTTTTTCCAACAACACATCATTGACCTGCTGCGGGTTGGCCTGACCTTTGGACGCTTTCATGATCTGGCCGACGAAGTAGCCGAGCATTTTGGGTCGCTTGGCGTCGTCGGCGTTGCGGTAGTTGTCCACTTGCTGGGGGCTGTTGGCAATGACGTCGTCCACCAGTGCCTCGATGGCACCGCTGTCGGAGACCTGTTTCAGACCGCGGGCCTCGATGATGCCGTCGGCGTCGCCCTCGCCATTCCACATGGCGTCGAACACCTGTTTGGCCATTTTGCTGGAGATGGTGCCGTCTTTGAGGCGCGCAATCATGCCCGCCAGTTGGTCGGCGCTGACAGGACTGTCCTGAATGACCCTGTCCTCGGCGTTGAGTCGTGCGGACAGTTCACCCATGATCCAGTTGGCGGCCAGTTTTGCATCGCTGCCAGCGGCAGCGGTTTGAAAGAATTGCGCGACCGCGGCATCGCCGCTGAGGCTGTTGGCATCATAGCGGGACAGGCCGTACTGCTCGATAAAACGGTCGCGACGGGCATCCGGCAGTTCCGGCAGGGACTGGCGAATCTGCTCGATATAGTCGTCTTCGAACACAATGGGTAACAGGTCCGGGCAGGGGAAGTAACGGTAGTCGTTGGCTTCTTCCTTGCTGCGCATAGCGCGGGCCTGTTTCGTGTCGCCATTGTAGAGGCGGGTCTCCTGAATGACTTTACCGCCGTCCTCGATCAGGTCGATCTGTCGCTCTACCTCCAGTGCTATGGCATCTTCCATGAACTTGAAGGAGTTGAGGTTCTTGGTTTCGGTGCGGGTGCCGAAAGTGTCGCTGCCCTTGGGGCGTACGGATATATTGACGTCGAAACGCATGGAGCCCTGGGACATGTTGCCGTCGCAGATGCCCAGCGAGGTGACGATGCTGTGCAGCTTGCGGGCAAAGGCCACCGCCTCTTCGGCGTTGCGCATATCCGGCTCGGAGACGATTTCGATCAGCGGTGTGCCGGCGCGGTTGAGGTCGATGCCGGTCATGCCGTGCCCGTGTATCTCGAAAGAGCCTTCGTGCAGGGATTTGCCGGCGTCCTCTTCCAGATGGGCGTGGTGAATGCGGATGGATTTCTTGCTGCCGTCCGCCAGTTCGATGTCCACGTGGCCGCGACCGACGATGGGTTTTTCCAGCTGGGTGGTCTGGTAGGCTTTGGGCAGGTCCGGGTAAAAATAGTTTTTGCGCTCGAACATCGAGGTGCGGGCGATGTCGGCATCGATGGCCAGGCCGAACATGATGGCATCGCGAAATGCCTGTTCATTGGGCACCGGCAAGGTGCCGGGCATGGCCAGGTCGATGGCGCAGGCCTGAGTGTTGGGCTCGGCGCCAAAGGCGGTGCTGGCACCGGAAAAGATTTTCGATTGGGTGGCCAGTTGCACGTGGACTTCGAGGCCGATGACGGTTTCCCATTGCATTATTCAAGGCCCTCCGGTGCGCGTTGATGCCAGTCGGTGGCCCGCTGGAACTGGTGTGCTGCATTCAGCATCAGGCCCTCGTCAAAATAGTTGCCGATAATCTGCAAGCCCACCGGCCTGTTGTCCACAAAGCCGCAGGGCAGGGACATGCCGGGCAGGCCCGCCAGATTGGTGGCAATGGTGAAAACATCTTCCAGATACATGGCCACCGGGTCGTCCCCCTTGGCACCAAATGCAAAGGCGGGCGAGGGCGAGGTGGGCCCCATAATCACATCCACCGTCGCAAAGGCATCGACAAAATCCTGTTTGATCAGGTGGCGCACCTGCTGGGCCTTGCGGTAATAGGCATCGTAATAACCTGCCGACAGACAGTAGGCGCCCACCAGAATGCGGCGTTTCACTTCATCGCCAAAGCCTTCGCCGCGAGTGCGCATGTAGAGGTCGCGCAAATCCTTCGGGTCCTCGCAGCGATAGCCGTAGCGCACCCCGTCGAAGCGGGACAGGTTGGCGGAGGCCTCGGCGGGTGCAATCACATAGTAGGCGGGCACCGCCAGGTGGGAGTGGGGCAGACTGATATCCACCAGGGTGGCACCCTGTTTCTCGTATTCGGTCAGCGCTTCGCGCACCGCCTGTTCGGTGCCGGGGTTGAGCCCCTCGCCGAAATACTCCTTCGGTATGCCGATTTTCAGGCTACTCAGCGGCTGGTTGAGGTTGGCGGTGTAATCCGGTACCTCGCGGTCAATCGAGGTGGAGTCCCTGGGATCAAAGCTGGCCATGGCATTGAGCATCAGTGCACAGTCCTCGGCGGAGCGGGCCATCGGACCTGCCTGGTCGAGACTGGAGGCAAAAGCAACCATGCCCCAGCGGGATACCCGACCATAGGTGGGCTTCAGTCCAGTGACACCGCACAGTGCTGCGGGCTGGCGTATCGAGCCGCCGGTATCGGTGGCGGTGGCGCCGGGGGTCAGGCGGGCAGCCAGTGCTGCGGCGGAGCCACCGGAGGAGCCGCCGGGTACGCAGTTGACGTCCCAGGGGTTTTTGACCGGGCCGTAATAGCTGGTTTCGTTGGAGGAGCCCATCGCGAACTCGTCCATATTGGTCTTGCCCAGAATCACCGCGCCGGCCTGCGCAAAATTCTCTACCACGGTGGCATCGTAGGGCGGCACGAAATTGTCGAGCATTTTTGAGCCACAACTGGTGCGAACGCCGTTGGTGCAGAAGATGTCTTTGTGCGCAATCGGCACGCCGCAGAACAGCGGGGCGTTGCCGCTGGCGCGCTGTCGATCCGCGGCTTCGGCACTGGCCAGCGCCGCTTCGGCAGTCACGGTAATAAAGCTGTTGTATTGTGGATCCAGTTGCCGGATGCGGTTCAGCAGGTGGCCGGTGATTTCCACACTGGAAAAGGCACCGCTGTTCAGGCCGGCAATGATCTCTGCGAGGGTTTTGTTATGCATGGCTTGCGAGCGTCCTCAGTCGATGACTTTGGGGACCAGATAAAGGCCCTCTTCGACGGCGGGGGCGATGGCCTGAAATGCCTCGCGCTGGTTGGTTTCGGTGACCACGTCGGGCCGCAGGCGCTGAACCGCGTCGGTGGGGTGGGCCATCGGGGTGACACCCTCGGTGTTGGCAGCCTGCAATTGGTCCACCAGTGCCAACACATCCGCGATACTGCGGGTGGTTTCCGTGATGGTGGCATCATTCAGTTCGATGCGCGCCAATTCTGCGAGCTTTTCGATGTCTGCACGTTCGATAGTCATGGTATGATTCTGCGCTGTTAACAGAGACGGTCAGAGCCTGTTTTTGGCCTGACAAAATGAGGGGCGTAAGTTACCACATCCGCAACCGCAGGGGTACTCTGAAGGAGTGCTTTCATAGTGATTTTGTACGGGGATCAAGGACTTAAATCTTGCCCTGTGTTGTCGCGATTGGTAGAGTTGCCAGATTTCAGCGCCAGCGGTCACCCTGTACCGGACTAAAATGGCCAACAAGGTAAAAATAGATGTTAAAAAGATTGCGCGGTATTTTTTCAAATGATCTGTCGATCGATCTGGGCACCGCAAATACACTGATTTATGTTCGCGAAAAAGGCATTGTTCTGAATGAGCCTTCCGTTGTGGCTATTCGTCATCACCAGGGTCAGAAAATTGTCGAGGCGGTGGGTGTCGAAGCGAAGCGCATGCTGGGTCGCACGCCGGGCAATATTACCGCTATCCGCCCGATGAAGGACGGCGTCATCGCCGATTTTCAGGTCACTGAAAAAATGCTCCAGCATTTTATCAAGAAAGTGCATTCCCACAGCCTGATTCCACCGAGCCCCCGGGTGCTGATCTGTGTGCCCTGCATGGCCACCGAGGTGGAAAAGCGCGCTATCCGGGAGTCTGCCTACAGTGCCGGGGCGCGGGAAGTGTTCCTGATCGAGGAGCCGATGGCCGCGGCGATCGGCGCTGGTATGCCGGTGGATGAGGCGTGCGGTTCCATGGTGGTGGATATCGGCGGTGGTACCACTGAAATCGCCATTCTGTCCCTGAACGGTGTGGTGTTCTCTGATTCTATCCGCGTTGGCGGTGACCGCTTCGACGAAGCGATCAGCAACTATGTGCGCCGCAAATACGGCAGTGTGATTGGTGACTCCACGGCTGAGCGTATCAAGATGGAAATTGGCAGCGCCTACCCGGCCAGTGAGGTTCGTGAGATCGATGTGCGCGGCCGGAATCTGGCGGAGGGTGTGCCAAAACAGTTTCAGCTCAACAGCGACGAAATTCTCGAAGCCCTGCAGGAGCCGCTGGCGGCAATAGTCCAGAGTGTTAAGCGGGTGCTGGAGCAATCCCCTCCGGAGCTCGCCTCGGATATTGCCGAAACCGGTATCGTGCTGACCGGCGGTGGCGCGTTGCTCTGTGATCTGGACCGGCTGATTATTCACGAAACTGGTCTGCCGGTGATTGTTGCTGAAGATCCTTTGACCTGCGTGGCCCGCGGTGGCGGCAAGGCGCTGGACATGATGGACAAGCGCAGCATGGATGTGATGTCATCCTGACAGGGTATTTACTGGTTCAGACCCCAGATCATCAATAACAATACGGGGTGTTGCTATCAAGAATCTGTTTTCCAAAGGCTCATCACCCGTACAGCGGTTACTGTTGCTGGTTGCCCTTGGGCTGCTCCTCCTGTTTATCGACAGTTTTACCCCCTGGTTCAAGCCCGCACACCGATGGCTGGCGGAAGTCACTGTGCCCCTTTACTGGGTATCGAACATTCCTGCCCGACTGAGTGAGTACGGGCAGGAAACGGTGGTGGCACGGCGTGAACTGGAAGAAAGTAACGAGCAGCTGCGTACCGAACTGCTGATCTACAAGGCCCGCATGCAGCGGATGGCGGAAGTGACCGCAGAAAATGTGCGGCTGCGCAACCTGCTGAATGCTACCGAGATGCTGCAGGACAGTGTCATGGTGACCGAGCTGGTCGGTGTTACGCCGGACCCGACCCGTCATACCATTATTATCGACCGTGGCGAAGATCACGATGTCTACGTGGGGCAGCCGGTGCTTGATGCCGATGGTCTGATGGGCCAGGTGATTGAGGTTTACCGCAGCAGCAGCAAGGTCTTGCTGATCACTGACAGCGCCCACGCACTGCCCGTGCAGGTGTTGCGCAACGGGGTGCGCTCCGTTGCTGAAGGGACGAGTGATTTCCGCACACTGTCTCTTCGCTATGTGGCCAACAGTACGGATATAGAGGAAGGCGATCAGTTGGTCAGTTCCGGCTTGGGGGGGCGTTTTCCGTCCGGTTATCCGGTGGGGACTGTGACCTCGGTAAGGGTGTTGCCGGGCCAGGCTTATCTGGAGGTGACGTTGACGCCCTCGGCAAAAATTGATCGCAGTCGGCATCTGCTGCTGGTGTTTTCCGCTATTGAGACGCTGGGGGAGGATCAGGATGGTACAAGATAGTCCATCAATTTATGTCTGGAGCGCTCTGACCGTACTGATTGCGATTCTGCTGCAGATGTTGCCTCTCTCCGCTGCTGCCGCCCACTGGCGACCCCAGTTTGTTCTGTTGACAGTCTGTTACTGGTTGTTTCGTCGTCCGCTCCTGCACGGTATCGGTTTTGCCTGGCTGTGCGGACTGGCGCTGGACTTTGTCATTGGTGACCTGATTGGTCGACATGCGCTGGTGTTTGCCGTCTGCGCCTGTATTCTGCTGTTGTTGCAGCAACGTATGCGACATTTCAGGCTGGGGCATCAGGCCATACTGGTGCTGCTGTTGGTGGCCTTGAGTCAGTGCCTGGTTTATGCCCTTACCCTGATACTCCGTGCCGACTGGCACGGAGCAGTGCGGCTTGCCCCGGCATTGTCTTCCATGCTGTTCTGGCCGGTGCTGGCGATCGGGTTGAGCCATCTGCACTGGACCCGCTGGGGTGAGGAAGAAATTTCTCCCGGGCCCTGACACTGTTGCCCCGGGTAACCTGTTGCGACCGGCGATTTGACTATGCAATTACAGGCTGATTTTGTGCTTGCCTCCGCCTCTCCCCGGCGGGCTGACCTGCTGCGTCAGATCGGTTGCCGGTTTCACGTTGCGCCGGTCGACCTGGATGAATCCATTCTCCCCGGCGAACTTGCGGCTGAATATGTGCAGCGAATTGCGCTGCAAAAAGCTCGCGCGGGTTGGTTTGCCAGCCCATTGTCCAATGTGCCGGTGTTGGGCGCCGATACGACGGTGGTGGCTGGCCCGGATATCTTTGGTAAACCCGCAGACCGCGAGCAGGCCTTGTCCATGCTGCATCGCCTGTCGGGGACAACGCATCGGGTACTGTCTGCTGTCGCCATGGTGGCAGGCGAGCGGCAGTTGTTGCGTTGTGCTGAAACGCAGGTCACCTTCCGGCCTCTGTCAGTGGCAGAGTGTGAACGTTACTGGCAGACCGGCGAGCCGGCAGACAAGGCCGGCGGTTACGCTATACAGGGGCTTGGCGGGGTTTTTGTGACAGGGATTCAGGGCAGTTATTCCAGTGTTGTGGGTTTGCCGCTGGCAGAGACCTGTCAGTTGCTCCAGGCCTTTGATATTGCCTGGTGGAGGGAGACATGAGCACGGAAATTCTAGTCAATATTACGCCGATGGAGTCGCGGGTAGCGTTCGTGGAAAATGGCGTACTGCAGGAAGTCAGTATTGAGCGCACCCTGAGCCGTGGGCCTGTCGGCAATATCTATAAAGGCAAAGTGGTGCGGGTGCTGCCCGGTATGCAGGCGGCTTTTGTCGATATCGGGCTCGACAAGGCCGGGTTTATACATGTGGATGACATTCTTCGCCCGGAAACAAATGCCAGTAGTAACAGTACCCCGGATATTCGCCTCTATCTTCGCGAGGGGCAGTCCTTGTTGGTGCAGGTCATTAAGAATCCGATCAGCACCAAGGGTGCCCGCCTTTCTACCCGCCTGACAGTCTCTTCAAGGTTGCTGGTCTATATGCCCAACGTGGATCACGTGGGTGTTTCGCAGCGCATCGCCGAAGAGCAGGAGCGGCAGCGTTTGCGCTCTGATCTCGATGCCATACTGCTGGAATCTGACAGCACCGGCGGCTACATTATTCGCACCTCGGCGGAGGGTGTCGAGGGTTCCGAGCTGCGTCGTGAAGTGGCGTTTTTGCAACAGCTCTGGGTGTCTGTAGAAAAGGCCGCGAAAGGGGTTGTCGCACCGGCGATCGTTTATGAAGACCTGCCGTTGTACCTTCGGGCCATCAGGGACATGGGGCAACTACAGGTCGAGAAGGTCCGGGTGGATTCCCGCGAGGTGTGCAACAAGCTGCTGGCGTTTACCCGGCAGTTCGATCCCGAGTTGACCTCGATGATCGAGTATTACACGGACGAACGGCCACTGTTTTATCTGTTCGGTGTCGAAGATGAAATCAGCCGTGCGCTGGACAAAAAAGTCTCGCTGAAATCCGGGGGATCGCTGGTGATTGAGCAGACCGAGGCAATGACCACCGTGGATGTGAATACGGGTGCCTTTGTCGGTCATCGCAATCTGGAGGAAACCATTTTCAAGACCAACCTGGAGGCGGCCTACAGCATTGCACGTCAGCTGCGACTGAGAAATCTGGGCGGTATTATCATTATCGACTTTATCGATATGCAGGATGTAGAACACCGCCGCCAGGTGATGCGGGCACTGGAGAAGGCGCTGTCCCGTGATCGCGCGAAAACAGCAGTGGCCGCCGTGTCTGAGCTGGGTCTGGTGGAAATGACCCGCAAGCGGATCAGTACCAGTCTGGGGCATACACTCTGCGTGGCCTGCCCGGTCTGTGATGGCAGGGGGACACTGCGATCGGTGGAGACGGTCTGTTACGACCTGTTGCGGGAAATTCTCCGCGAGGCCCGCACCTTTGAGTGTCAGTCATTTCTGGTGCTGGCGGCCTCAGTGGTGATAGAGCGGCTGTTGGACGAAGAGTCGGATTATGTGGCGGGTCTCGAGAAATATATCGGCCGATCCATCCAGTTTCAGGTGGATACAATGTACAACCAGGAACAGTATGACATCATTCCCGTATAGCCGGTTGTGCAGAGCTGGTCAGCTGGCATCCCGGATTTTTATTTATTGATGGCTCGCGTATTATGGCTGCCGGGGTCCTGCCGCCGGTCGTTGCGTTGTGCGGTGAGTCCGGCACATTACACGGCGCTGTTGCGCTCCGTCTTTAGTCCGGCGGTCAGTGATCGAATGAGCGTCCTTGTCAGGAGCGGGTTTTGAAAGCAGCGCGAATGCTGAAATCGATTGCCAGGCGGTTGCTGTTACTGGCGGCTCTGTCGGTGATCTCGATTGCATTACTGGTATCCCTCGGGCGCGAGGCCATTGTCAACCTCGACAACTACCGCACACAAATCAACTTTTTCCTCTCTGAACAACTCGCCATGCAGGTTGAAACCCGGCAGTTACTGGGTGACTGGCAGCGGCTTAAGCCCCGTATCACCGCACTTGACCTGAAAGTGTTTGGCGATGGCGGTCAGCAACCGGCCGTGTCTATCGACCGGATTACCCTGGAGGTCAGTCTTATCAAGACACTTTTGGCCCGCCAGCTGGTATTGAGTGAGCTTTGGATCGGCGAAGTGGCATTGACGCTGAAAGAAGATGCCGACGGCCACTGGCGGGTTTCGGGTCTGCCCCGTGAAGACCGCCAGAGGACGGATAGCACCGGACTGCTGGATATGCTTCTCGACAGTGACATGTCCGGCATTGGCAAGGTGTCGGCCAACCTGCAGTTCTACTCCGGGACCGAGGCGGGGATCGAGGCGCGGGATATTCTGCTGGAGAACAGCGGTGACTTCCATCGCCTGTTGGCCGGGTTGAGCCTGGCGGGACATGATCCGGTGGCTGAGCTGATTGTGGAGGCCCGGGGTGACCACCGGGATATGGATGATTTGAGTGCCTCAGCCTACCTGAAAATCAACCGTATCGACTTCAGTGGCTCCCTGAGTGCCCTCGCCAAGGGATGGTTCCCGGCAGCGGTAGATCGTGTCGGCGATATCAGTACAGATATTGAGGGCGAGGTCTGGATCGACATGCAGGATGGCGGTTTGGCGATGCTGAAAGGCCGTCTTTCCGCGGCGGAAATCCCCTTGAATTGGGTGGAAGATGTGGAGCCACTGACCCATTTCAGTACTGACCTGACCGGCTGGTTCAAACCCGGCGAAAACTGGGGGCTGAGTCTGCAAGACCTCGATTTCCAGTGGGGAGAGCTCGCGATTGAACCGCTGACCATCAACTACCTGCAAAAGGTTGGTGCCGGTTGGGGCGAGGGGTCGGTGGCGGTGAGTCAGATCAATCTATCCCTGGTGGATGACATACTGGCAAAAACCGGCTTGGCATCGGTCTCTGTGCTTGAGGCGCTCGGCAAATTGCAACCTGCCGGTTTACTTCGCAACGCACACCTGGACCTGTTGATCGATGATGATCAGACAAAGCTGAAATTGCGTGCCAATCTTGACGATGTCGCCATTTCGTCCTGGCGGGGCGCGCCGGCCAGTCGTCAGATCAATGGGTATGTTGAGGCGACCAATGACAGCGGCCTGCTTGAACTGGATAGCCAGAACGGCTTTGCCATGCACTACCCGCAGGTCTTTGATGATTACATGGAGCACAGCAGTTTCCGGGGCCAGTTGCACTGGCGCTGGGACGCGGCTAACCGGGACCTGAAAATTACCAGTGGCAGGCTGGAAATGGGGGGTGAAGAGGGCATTGGCAGGGCACACCTGTACCTCGATATTCCCATCGGAAAACCGGGTGAAAAAGCGGAGATGACACTGTTGCTTGGCATTCGGGACAGCCACACCCGGTATCTGTCCCGCTATCTGCCGGACAACCTTGAGCCGGGGTTGCTGACGTGGATTGACGAATCCGTCGGGGACATGGCCCTGCCGGAGGCCGGGTTTGTCTGGCGAGGCCCGCTGGAGAATGGCGGCTCGGGCACTCGCTCCATCCAGCTGTATTTAAAGACCGAAAATGGTCAGCTGCAATTCCAGCCCGACTGGTTGCCGCTGGAGCAGCTGGATACGGTAATTACCCTGGATAATGGCGATCTGGATGTGCAGATTCGGTCAGCCAGTATCGGCAAAATGGCCGTTCAGCGCGGCGTCGTGCAGTTGCGGCCGGCGCCATCCGCCCAGGGACGGCAATTGCGGATCAAGGCCGATCTCAGTGGCACAACCGGAGATGCCATAGCGGTGCTGGCCCGGTCGCCTTTGCGGGGTCGGGTGGATGGCCTGGCCGGTTGGGATATCTCCGGTCGGAGCAAGGTGGCGCTTGACCTGGTGATTCCTCTCGCGGGCAGCAATGCCGAGGGCTCTTATACCGTTGATGCCACTTTGCAGAACAGTGGTCTGGCCCTGCCGGACAGTGGCATCGCCTTCGAGCAACTGCAGGGCACCCTGGCCTATCGCGATGGCAAGGGGTTATACGGCGAAGGGCTGACGGGTAAATTCTGGGGTGAGTCGGTGGTTGCGAATCTCTCCACCGGTGAAGAAGACCTGCTTCTGGATGTAGAGGGGCTGCTCGCCATGCCGGCGCTGGCCCGGTTTATCAATCTGTCATCGACGCGGATTTTACAGGGGAAGACGCCAGTTGAGGCGAAAATCCGGTTGCCCCTTGAGGACGACGGAAGTTCTATCAGGTTGCAGGTCAACAGTCGGTTGGAGGGTGTCGAGATCAATTTGCCTGCACCTGCCGGTAAAACCCAGGCCTCTGTGAAGAATATTCAGGTGGATGTCACGCTGGCAAAGGAACTGGATATTCGTATTGAGGCCGACGGCCACCTCCGTGCACATCTGCAACAGAAAGAGGGTGTGTTGTCGCGTGGTCTGCTGGCCATTCGAGACGACGAGGCAGAATTGCCCGGCCTTGGCCAGTTCCGTATTACCGGTAAGCTGGACCGTTTTTCCCTGACCGAGTGGCAGCCCTACTTCACCGAGCTCACCAGTGAAAACGCCAGTGCCCCGGCAGCGTTGACGATGATGTTTGATGCGCGCGTTGAGGAACTGGAGGTGGCCGGGCTGACGGTGGATAGTGCGGTGGGAAGTGGCCGGTTTCACGAGGGCGATTGGCAGGTGGTGCTGGACAGTAAACAGGCCGCCGGTCAGGCGCTGATTCCCGGTACCCCGTCGTCACCGATTCTGCTGGATCTGGAATGGCTATCCCTGCCGGCCCCGTCCCCTGTGTCCGAACAGGAAGCGGGTGGGGATGGAGACAGCAGCCTGGATCCGGCGCTGTTCCCGCTGATGCAGTTATCCATCAAAAAATTTGCCATGGGGGAGCGGACCTTCGGGCGGGTCAGCTTCAGGACGGAGCCACAGCCAGATGGTGTATTGATTTCCTCGCTCGATGCCAATCTGCTGGGCCTGCAGCTGGGGGGCAAGGATTATGATACCTCGGTACTCTGGACATTGAAAAATGGCATCTATGCCACCCAATTTGATGGGCTGTTCAGTGTGGGGGATGTGGGCCAGGTCATGGAGAACTGGGGTATCCCCCCGGCGCTGGACAGTGAGGCGGGCCGCTTCTTTGCCGATTTGCACTGGCTCGGCCAGCCCTGGGAGATATCGCCCTCCACGATGACTGGTGCCATGTCGCTGCAACTGGAGAACGGCCGCTTTTACAAATCGCCCTCCGGCACGGCGAATGCGTTAATCCGGTTGGTGGGGTTGTTCAACTTCAACAACTGGTTGCGTCGTCTGCAGCTGGATTTTTCGGATCTGTTTGAAAAAGGCATGAGTTTTGATGAGCTGCAGGGTGGCCTGGTCTTTAATGAGGGCACCATGCAGTTTGATCCGCCGCTGCTGGTCAAAATGCCCTCCGGCCGGATCAAGATGGCCGGTAGTGCCGATCTGGTTGCCGAGCAAATTGATGCGTCGCTGGTCACCACATTACCGGTGGGTACCAACCTGCCCTGGGTGGCGGCATTGATTGGTGGATTGCCCGCCGCCGCCGGGGTTTATATCACCAGCAAGTTGTTTGAAAAGCAGGTGGACAAGCTGTCCAGTATCAGCTATCGAATTACTGGGCCGTGGGATGATCCTTCGGTCAAGGTGCAAAAAATATTCAGTGACAAAGGGGGCGCAAAATGAGTCGTGTTGCCGCCATTCAGATGACCAATCAGGGCAGTTTACAGGGTAACTTACAGCAGGCAGCGACCCTGATAGAGCAGGCTGCCCAACAGGGGGCAAAACTGTTGGTGCTGCCGGAATATTTTGCCTATCAGGGGTGTCGGGATCTACCGGCGATTGCCCGTGATGAGCAGGATGCCAGTGGTCCGGCCAGACAGTTTCTGGCGGAGCAGGCAAAACATCATCAGGTCTGGATTGTTGGTGGAACCATTCCGGTTGCCCAGTCAGCCGATCAGCGTGCGGCGGCCATGTGCTTTGTGGTGGATGCACATGGCAGTGAAGTGGCGAGTTATCAGAAGATCCATCTGTTCGATGTGCAGGTGGGCGATAGTCAGGGGCGTTACTGCGAGTCCGATGACTACTGTCACGGCAGCGAACCGGTGGTGGTGGACAGCCCTTTTGGCAAGCTGGGATTGACGGTCTGTTACGACCTCCGTTTTCCGGAACTGTACCGTTATCTGTCGGCCCGGGGAGCGGACATTCTGTTGGTTCCCTCGGCTTTTACAGCGGCGACGGGCGAGGCGCACTGGCAGTTACTGTTGCGCGCCAGGGCGGTGGAAAATCTCTGCTATGTGGTCGGTGCCAATCTGGGGGATCGGTTTCATGAGAAGCGGCCGACCTGGGGTGGCTCCGCTCTTGTGGATCCCTGGGGGCAGGTCTTGGCGGAACTGGATGAAGGGCCGGGGGTGGTTGTGGCAGATGTGGATCTGGCTTATCTGAACAAGTTGCGAAAAAACATGCCGCTTCATGAACACCGGCGTTTCGATGTGGTCAAAAGCTCATCCTAGAAACCACGGGCTGTATCATGAAAAACATGGGCTTAAGCGCATTGATGGCATTTTTGATCGCTCTTCCCCTGACGGTTTCCGCTGCGGAGATGAGTGTTGAGCAGGCACGTCAGCTGATTCAGGAGGGTCGGAATATGGAGGCCATCCCCAAGGCAGTCTGGCAAAAAATACTGACGCCGGCGCAGTACAGAATTCTCTGGAAGAAAGGTACCGAGCGTCCCTATACCGGTGCTTTACTGGAGAACAAACAAAAGGGTACCTATGTGACGGCGGGTTGTCGCATCCCTGTTTTCCGCTCTGATCACAGGTACGATTCCCAGACTGGCTGGCCCAGTTTCTGGAAATCACACAAGCTGGACAATATTGTGCTCGAGGATGACTGGTCATGGATGGGCAAGCGCACTGAAGTGCTGTCCGCCTGTGGCGAACACCTTGGGCATGTCTTTCAGGATGGCCCGAAACCCACCGGGTTGCGCTATTGCATTAATTCCGATGCGCTTCTGTTTATCCCCGACGAGCAACAGTAACCCCGCGTCGCGGAACGGACTTGCAGGTTTATCAACATGTCGATACTGGTCACGGGTTTTGATGCCGGTCACGATAAAGTCAATGCCTCGGCAGCGCTGGTGACTTCCCTGCAGGATGACTTGCCGCAGCCATTGTTACCTCTTCGCTCACGGCTTCACTTTGCCGTCCTGCCCCTGAGTGCCTCTGATCTGCGCGAGGCGGTGTTGGCGGAAATAGCCGCCTGTCAGCCGAAGTTTTGTGTGTTCACCGGTCAGGCTCGGGGGCGCAATAAAGTTAACCTAGAACGATTGGCCACCAATTTGAGGGATTTTGATTCCCCGGATGTCGAGGGCTGTCAGCCGCGCGGGGAAAGGATTGAACCCGGTGGCCCGGCAGCCTACTGGAGTACCCTGCCGGGACAGGAAGCGATGTTAGAACGACTCAATCGACAGGGTATTCCGGCGGCGCTATCGAACCATGCGGGCAACCATCTGTGTAACCAGTTGCTCTACCAGGTTCTGCACTGGGCTCAGCAAAACGGTTCCGGCATGGCCTGCGGTTTTGTCCATATTCCGCCCCTGCCGATACAGGTTCGGCGTCAGTGGCCGGAAACCCCGTTCATGCCACTGGAGATGACACGTGCAGCCCTGGTGCAGATTCTGCTGGTGTTGGTTCAGCAGGCCGGGGCATCTCCGTCGTGAATCAATCTGCCTGACAGGAAAACCCGTCCTGAATACGTTCTGAATATGAATAGCGCCGGTCGAGTCAGCGATTTGCTGCTTAACGGTGGTAGGGATGCCCGGCATTGATGCTCCAGGCGCGGTAGAGCTGTTCCGCCAGTAATACACGCACCAGGGGATGGGGCAGAGTCAGGGCGGAAAGTGACCAGCGGCTATCAGCTCTCGCCAGACACGCCGGTGCCAGGCCGTCGGGGCCACCGACCAGCAGGCTGACGTTGTCGCCGGAACCCTGCCAGTGTTGCAAGTTGACCGCCAGATCCCCCGTGCTCCAGGACTTGCCCTGTACCTCCAGTGCGATGACCTGATCCCGCTCGCCGATAGCTTTCAGCATCGCCTCGCCTTCCCGCAGGATTGCGCGCTGGATGTCGGCTCCCTTGCCTCGCTTACCAAGGGGCAATTCGACCACCTCGATGCGCAGCTCCGGGGGCAGGCGCTTGAGGTATTCGTTGCAGCCGGATTCCACCCAGTCCGGCATCTTTGTGCCGATGGCAAGGATTCTCAGCCGCATCAGACTTTATTCCTCGCCGCTGACTCTTGGGCTGCCGGGGCGCACGGACCAGAGTTTTTCCAACTCGTAAAAAAGACGGGTCTCGGGGAGCATGACATGTACCACGATATCGCCAAAATCCACCAGCACCCATTCAGAGGTGTCCATCCCTTCGACGCCGATAGGCTGAAAGCCCGCCTTTTTCGCGTCTTCCACGACGTTATCCGCAAGGGATTTGACCTGGCGGCTGGAGGTGCCGCTGGCGACCACAATCTGGTCCATGACATCGGTCAGATCGCTGACGTCCATAGTGACGATGTCTTTGCCCTTGATATCTTCGAGGGCGTTGACCACGATATCGATCAATTTTTTGCTCATTGAATACCCTGTTGGTTAATACAGCTGGTTTTGGTTAATGTAATCAATAATGCCGTCTGGTACCAGATAGCGGATGGATTCCCCCCGCTGCAGTGCCTGGCGGATCCCGGTGGCGGAGATGGGTAGCAGGGTCATTTCCCGAATCAGCAGGCCGCCGGCCGCTGTTGTCTGCAGTTCCCCGGTTTGGCGAATGCGGTGTCCATCGACAAAATCCCACACTTCACCCGAGTCAGGCAGATGCCAGCCGGGTCTGGCGGCCACCACAAGGTGGGCGAAGTCAGTCAGTTCCCGCCAGCGGTGCCACTGATTGATGGTGTGCAGTGCATCCATGCCGATACACAGGCACAGCGGCACTTCCGGTCCGATTTCACGGCGCAGCTCGATCAGACTGTCCACGGTATAGGAGGGGCCATCCCGGCGCAGTTCACGGTCGTCGGCCACCAGCCCCGGTTCACCGGCCAGACCCAGTTGCAGCATGGCCATTCTCTGCTTTGGCGATGCCTGAGGTGGTGTGCGATGGGGTGGCTGGGCGCTAGGCATCAGCCTCATCTCGGCAAGTGCCAGGGCGTTTTTCAGTTCCAGCGCGGTGCGGAGATGACCGATATGTACCGGGTCAAAGGTGCCGCCAAACAGGCCGACACCACGCAGTTGAGCAGACGATTGGGGCATATCCCGGCGGTGCTCCTATTGGCGGATTTCGCCGTGGCCGAACACGACCCATTTCTGTGAGGTGAGCCCCTCGAGGCCCACCGGGCCGCGTGCATGAATCTTGTCTGTGGAAATACCGATTTCGGCACCCAGCCCGTATTCAAAGCCGTCGGCAAAGCGTGTGGAGGCATTGACCATGACCGAGCTGGAATCCACTTCCGCCAGGAAGCGGCGGCTGCGGGTATCATCGGTCGTCACAATGGACTCGGTGTGATGGGAGCCATAGTGGTCGATATGTGCCATTGCTTCATCCATGTCTGCGACCACCTTGATGGACAGAATCGGTGCAAGATACTCCGTGCGCCAGTCCTCTTCGGTGGCGGGTGGACAGTCGATAATGGCACAGGTCTGTTCGCAGCCGCGCAGTTCGACACCTTTGGCCCGATAGGCCTCTGCCAGTCTGGGCAGAATCTTGGTGGCCACGGCCTCTGCCACCAGCAGGGTTTCCATGGCGTTACAGACACCATAGCGGTGGGTTTTGGCATTCATGGCAATGTTGAACGCCATTTCCAGGTCGGCTTTGTCGTCGATATAGACATGGCAGATGCCATCCAGATGCTTGATCACCGGCACCCGCGCTTCGCGGCTGATCCGTTCAATCAGGCTCTTGCCGCCGCGGGGAATAATCACGTCCACAGAGTCGGTCATGGTGATCAGCTCGCCCACGGCGGCCCGGTCGGTGATCTCGATCACCTGTACGATGGTTTCCGGAAGTCCGCAGTGGACCAGTCCGCGCCGGATGCAGTCGGCGATGGCCCGGTTGGACTCAATGGCCTCACTGCCGCCACGGAGGATAGTGGCATTGCCGGATTTCAGGCAGAGGCTGGCGGCGTCCACGGTGACATTGGGACGCGACTCATAAATGATGCCTACAACGCCGAGGGGGACGCGCATTTTGGCCACTTCAATACCGCTCGGACGGGTTTGTCTGTCGCTGATAACCCCGATGGGGTCGGGCAGTTCCACGACCTGGCGAAGGCCTTCGATCATGGCGTCCACACGGGCATCATTCAGTTCGAGGCGATCCAGCAGCGCGGTATCCAGACCATTGTCGCAGCCCTTTTGCATATCGAGCGCATTGGCGCTCAGGACGCTGGCCCGGTTGCTGTCAAGCGCTTCGGCAATGGCCAGCAGTGCGGCATTTTTTGCCTCGGTGGAGGTGGCGGCAATGACCCGGGATGCGGTTCTGGCCTGCTGCCCGAGTTGTTGCATGTATGATTTGAGATCCATGTCATTCAGTGTGGTGATTTCAGGACCGCACATTATATCGTCGCAGGGCAGATAAGTCCTGATGATCCAGTGATAATTTTCTATTCGGCAGGCGCAATATGGCGGCTATTGGCGACAATCGTAAAAGCGGGGCACAATCAGCCACCATGACGGACAACAATCCCCTGCAGCTGTTGGCTGATTTTGTGCACCGCCATCCAGATTTGCTGGTGTTGAGTGGCGCCGGTATCAGTGCCTCGTCGGGCGTACCGACTTACCGGAACAGTGAGGGGCTCTGGCAGCGCAGACCACCGGTGCAGCACCGGGATTTCCTCCATGACCACAGTGCCCGGCAGCGCTTCTGGGCCCGCAATATGGTGGGCTGGCGCTTTATGCGTGATGCACACCCCAGTCCCTCGCACCTTGCCCTGGCTGGGATGGAAGCGCTGGGTATGATTCGTTCAGTCGTGACCCAGAATGTGGATGGACTGCACCAGCGGGCGGGGAGTCGCCGGGTGATAGACCTTCACGGGCGCATTGACCGCGTGCGCTGCCTGGGTTGTGAAGCATTATTCCACCGGGAGGACATTCAGCGTTGGCTGGAGCAGCACAACCCATCTTTTGCGCAACGGGTGGGTGACGTCGGCCCGGATGGTGATGCGGAGCTGGATGATCTGGATTATTCGGTGCTACAGGTGTGCGAATGCCGGTATTGCGGGGGTGTTCTCAAGCCGGATGCGGTCTTTTTCGGCGGCACGGTGCCGCCGCAGGTAGTTGCAGAAGCGGCCGCAGAACTTCAGCGTGCCGGGGCCCTGTTGGTGGTGGGTTCCTCCCTGATGGTTTATTCCGGGTTCCGGTTTTGTCGCTGGGCAGTTGCGCAGGGCAAACCGATTGCGATGATCAATCAGGGCAAAACCCGGGCGGATGAGCTGTTGTCCCTGAAATTAACCACGCCCTGTGACGAATTATTGCCAGCCCTTGTCAGCCGCTTGCGGGCCAGTGTGGCTGGTTAGTGCGGTGGTTAGCGCTGACTCATTGCGATTAGCCAGCTGCGAATCTGTTGCAGGCGTTCGACCGGATCATCCAGCTCCAGCAGGCTGATTCGCAGCTCCAGCTCGATGGGCAGCAGGCGGGCCAACTGCCAGCCCAGTGCATTGCCATCCTGGGGGGCGACAAAGGTTTGCTGGACAACAGGGTCACCCTCCGCCAGCGCCATTAGCAAATCGAGCAGATCCGCCGTTGAATCGTCCAGTTCAAGCGGTTCGTCCGGGGGGCAGAATCGAATAATGCCGGTGACCAGGCCATCCTGCTCCGCCTCGCTATTGAGTAACTGAAACCGTTGATTACCGCGTATCACGATACCCAACAGGCCGTTTTCAAGTTGGCTCCAATCGATAATCTCGGCAATGGCTCCCCAGGGGTAGACCCGGGGCACTGCGCCGACTTCAGGCCCCTCCAGAATGGGCACGACCCCGAAGGGCTGCTCTTTTTTAAAACACTCGGTGATCATCCGCAGATAGCGCTGCTCAAAAATTTGCAGATTGAGCGTCGTGCCCGGAAAAAGTGGCTGAGTCAGCGGAAAAAGCGGCAGTCTGGTGGTTTCTGTCATGGTTTACTTCGTTCCGGCAAGTGGCGATGAGCCTGGGTGAGTTCCGGTGCGATCAGAATCGGCCCGGGATTTTCTCATTGATGCGGAGAGGGTGTCAGCAGTTTTGATTTCGGTACCAGCAGGCTGTCGTTATTGTAACGCTCACCACTGCGATAGCGTGGGGGATACCGCTGGGGTTTTTGCTTTTGCCAGAAGGGACGATAGGGATAGCGATTGTAACGGGGGTAATAATTGTTGTAATAGTGCTCTTCCCGGTAGATCACCGGCGGTGTGGTCAATTGTTCGGGCATCAGGGCCTCTTCCGCCTCCCTGCGGGCCTGGGTTCTTTTTTCCCGGTCCTGTTGCAGGCGTTCCGTGGTGTTGGCCATCTGCTCGATACGGGCGTTCGCGTCATCTTGAACGCCGTCTTTCCCGGCGGTGTCCGGCAGAGTAATGGTCTCCACCAGCACGGCGTTTTCCAGTGGTGCATCGCTGTAAACCACATTGCCATTGATATCGACGGATTTGTAGACAACCTGCTGACCCTGCACCTGGATGGCAAGCATTGCCAGCAGCATCAGCGCCGCCTGTCCGATACCTGTGATCCGCATTTCAGCCCTCAAATCGTCCGCTATCCTTTAGTTTGACACTTTACCAGCTGCAAAGTTGTGACGGCGACCTGTTTCACAGGATGGTCATATTTTGTTCATGTGGTTGTCACACGGGCTGCCTAATGTGTGATTTATGACAACACCAAAAGCGTTACAAACACTCCACTTGCTCGATGTTGCCACCTTTTTGCGTATTGTGCAGTGGAATACCCGCAAGGGCATTCGAAGGTTTGCCCGTCTGGTCTCTTGCAGTGCCGATGGCTGGCTCTATCCTGCGGCCCCCGCATTGGCGGCACTGTTCTCGATCTCCCTGGCGGTACAGTTACTGATTGTGCTGACAGTCGGTTTTGCCATTGAACGGGCCAGCTATTACGTGCTGAAAAACAGCTTCAGACGCAACCGGCCGCCCCGGGCCATTCCCGGTTACCAGAGTGTGATTACGGCATCGGATGAATTCAGTTTCCCCTCCGGGCATACCTCGGGTGCGTTTCTGGTCGCCACAGCACTGACAATACTTCTGCCACCTGTTGGCATCGCGGTCTACCTCTATGGCTGGGCGTCGTTGGTGGCCCTGTCCCGAGTGATACTGGGCGTTCATTTTCCGTTGGATACGCTGGCGGGCGCCCTGCTTGGTGGCAGCCTTGCCTGGGTTGCCCTGCAATTAACAGGCAGCTTGTTATGAGAATTTTCTACGGTGTGCAGGGCACGGGTAACGGGCATCTTTCCCGTGCCCGGGCGATGGCCAGGGCACTTGATCATTATCCGGATGTCCAGGTGGACTGGTTGTTTTCCGGCAGGCCGCGGGACGCGTATTTTGATATGGCACCGTTTGATGATTTCCAGTGTCGCCGCGGACTGACCTTTCAGACCAGTGCCGGGCAACTGCAACCGCTGAAGACTTTGCAGCATGCCAGTCTGCTGACGTTGCACCGGGATATCAGGGCGCTGGATCTGACAGGCTACGATCTGGTGATCAGTGACTACGAGCCAGTCACTGCCAGAGCGGCGCGTCGCCAGGGTATTCCCTGTGTCGGTATCGGTCACCAGTATGCGTTCTCTTTTCCGGTTCCTCTGCGTGGCGGAAACCTGCTGAGTCGTACGATCCTGCGACGGTTTGCGCCAGTCACCACTCCGGTGGGCCTGCACTGGCACCATTTCGATCAGCCGATATTGCCGCCGATTGTGGATTTTGCGCACGGCCTTGCGCACCGGGGAGATACGGAAAGGCGGGTGCTGGTCTACCTGCCGTTTGAAGATCAGGATGCACTATTGCCACTGTTTCGCCAGTTTCCCCACTATGAGTTTTACATTTACGCCCCGGGTCAACGTTGGCGTGACGATGGTCATTTGCATACTCGTCCGCTGAGTCGGGACGGTTTCCAGCAGGATCTGATCGACAGCCATTGGGTGATCTGTAATGCAGGATTTGAATTGATCAGTGAAGCCCTGCAACTTGGCAAGCGGATTATGGCCAAGCCGCTCCGTGGACAGATAGAACAACTGGCCAATGCCGCCGCCCTGGAGCAGCTCGGTTACGCTGCCATCGAGGACCGCATTGATCGCGCCGCCCTGGCGTTCTGGTTTGATTGCGAGCCGGTGGCGCCCCGCATCAGCTACCCCGATGTCGCCACAGCCCTGGCGCGCTGGATTTATGGTGGCTGTGTCGAGACGGTAGCATCCCTCAGTGACCAGTTGTGGCGCGAAACGGACCGGGGTCGCGGTTCCTGGAAAATGGGCCAGGTCGCCTGAGCTTGAACGTCGTCAATGGCATCAAGTCCGGATAACGGGCAGATCATGCCAGCGGGTAGTGTAGGCCGGTGAGCAATACTGCTGGCGCATCGGCCAGCCCTGACGGCGCCCTGCGCTGGCGAGAAAAGCGGCACCGCGTCCATAGCGCCGGTTGATGGCATCCAGTGTCTGCATCAGCGTGTCGGTGTGGACACTTTGATGATTCTGAAAAATGTCGGCCTGATGATGCCGGCGTGAAATCAGCTCAATCAGGCCGACTCCGGCTTTCAGGTAGGCATGACCCGGCCGGTAGATGGCCCGCACTGCCTGTCTGGCATGGGCGGCGATCAGCCGACTGTCGTCGGTAGCAAAGGGCAGTTGTACCACTGTGCTATTACTGTAGTAGTCAGGCTGGTGGGGCGATGTATGAATAAATACCTGGATGGTCCGGACCAGATGCTGTTGCCCGCGCAGTTTTTCCGCCGCGTTGCTGGCATAGAGGCTGACCGCCTTCAGCAGGGGTTCCATGGTGGTGGGTTTCCGACCGAAAGACCGCGTGCAGTAAATCTGTTTTTTGTCGGGTGGTACCTCTTCCAGTGCCAGACAGGAAATGCCGTTTAGCTCTGCTACGGTACGCTCGACACAGACATTGAAACGCCGACGGATCATTTTCGGGTTGCTGTCGGCCAGTTCCCCGGCACTGTGAATACCCATTCCGGCCAGCTTCTGACCGAGTCGTGAACCGATGCCCCATACCCGGGTGGTTGGCACCTGACGCAGCAACCACTGCCATTTTCGAGGGCTATCCAGCAGACAGACACCTTCGCACCCCGGGATGTTCTTTGCGCCGTAGTTGGCCAGTTTCGCCAACGTTTTACTGGGTGCCAGGCCGACACTGACCGGCATGCGTACCTGTTGCCAGATGGCTCGTTTGATGGTCAGGCCGTACGGTTGCAACGGCAGATCCATGCCGGCCAGATCCAGAAACATTTCGTCGATACTGTAAATTTCGATGTTCGGGCTGAAGTGGCGCAGACTGTCCATCACCCGGCGGGATATATCGCCATAGAGCCGAAAGTTACCGGAAAATACACTGACTTTGTGCCGCTCCAGCAACGGCCGGATCTTGAAATAGGCTTGCAGGTCGGGAACGCCGAGCGCCTTGGCCTCTTTTGAGCGGGCAATCACGCAGCCATCGTTATTACTCAATACCACCACGGGTTTGTTACGCAGATCCGGTCGAAAAATCTGTTCACAACTGGCGTAGCAGCTGTTGCAGTCAACTAGCGCAAACATCGGTGATGGCGCACGGAATGGATGACGACTCCCTCAATGATCAATTCGGCATTGTCGTGCAGTTCAATAGGGGGATAGCGTAGGTTCCCGGCGCGCAGTAACCGCTCGTTGAGATCCAGCACCTTGCAGGTCAGTTCACCGTCGATGGCGGCAATCACCACATCGCCATGTTGGGGTTGCAGGGCGCGATCCACCACCAGCAGGTCGCCGCTGAAAATGCCGAAGCCGGTCATTGAATCGCCTTCGGCACGGGCAAAGAACGTGGCAGCCGGATGTTTCACCAGGTAGTCGTGAATATCCAGCGGTCTCTCGACAAAATCGTCTGCGGGACTTGGAAAGCCCGCTCTTACCGTTGAGCCGAACAGGGGTATGCCGCGGTCAGAGGTGGTCGGTATCAAAAGGGGTGTTTTCATAGCATTAAAATACTGTATATATAAACAGTATTCAATAACATTGTGGGTCGCCCGGGAAAAATCGAATCCCGGCGATAAAGCAAGCGATCTGGTGGGAAAGAAGGGTTTACTTCCGGTCGATCCGTGTGATTTTGTGGCGGGTAATTCTAATCGTCGGGTAAATCGCCGGTTCTTGAGTGGCGCAGACCTGCTCGGTGAAACGTGCGACATTCCTATAATCGAGTTGCCGAAGTGCATGAATATCTCGCGTCCACCACTGGCTGTGCAGTAACTGTTCGATCAGTGCATCTTCAAAACGAAACCGGATGGGTCTGGCTGGATTACCGGCAACAATCTGATAGGGCAGCACATTTTTCGTGACGACGGAATTTCTTCCAATAATAGCGCCATTGCCCACCGTCAGGCCCTCCATCACAACCACATCCTGGCCAATCCAGACATCATTTTGGATGATGGTGGGGGTGGCAACGTATTGGTAATCCGTGCACAGATAGATGCTGTTCGAGGCCCAGTCAACTGGATGAATTCTCTTGCTTTGCCCCAGCGTGACATTTTGCCCCAGAGAGCAAAACCGTCCAATGCTTGCCACGTTGCTGATCATGCCACTGCGGACATAGCTGTATGCGCCAAATGACATCCCCTCAATACCATCGTTAATGATTCTGGTGCTGCCTAGGGATACAGGGGTTTCCGCATAAATGACGGAGGATGACGAAACTCTATCCATATGGTTGATCTTGATGCCCAGGGCCCTTGCCTTTTTTTTGAGTAGATAGTCGTGAAATTTCATTTTATTCCCTGTGACGTTAGAGGTACCGGGCGTGAAAACGGAGGTGATCGCCGATAAAGGAGCTGATAAAGAAATAGCTGTGGTCATAACCCGGTCGATAGCGGATATCCAGCGGGTAGCCCGCCTGTTGCGCCGCATCGGCCAGCAGGTGGGGTTTCAGTTGTGCGTCGAGAAAGTCATCCGCTTTACCCTGATCGACCAGTATGGGCAGGTGATGTGATGCCTGCCTGATCAGTTCGCAGCTGTCGTATTGTCGCCAGTCGTCCCGGTCGTTTCCCAGGTAAGTGCCGAGGGCTTTTTCACCCCAGGGGCAGCGCATCGGGGAGCAGACCGGTGCAAACGCGGAGACTGAGCGATAGCGTTGGGGGTTTTTCAGGGCGACGGTCAGGGCGCCGTGGCCGCCCATGGAGTGGCCGGATATGGCGATCTTTTCATTATCCACTGGAAAGTGGTCATTGATAAGACGAGGCAACTCCTCCACGACATAATCGTACATACGGTAGTGTTTCTGCCAGGGCTGCCGGGTGGCGTTGAGATAAAATCCGGCGCCCAGACCAAAATCATAGGCCCCCGCCAGATCATCGGGCACCCCTTCACCACGGGGGCTGGTGTCCGGCGCTATCAGCGCGATACCGTATTCTGCCGCATAGCGCTGCGCCCCCGCCTTGATAACGAAATTTTCATCCGTGCAGGTTAGGCCGGACAGCCAGTACAGTGCCGGCACAGCCCGCTGATCGGCCTGGGGTGGCAGGTAGATGGAGAATGTCATGTCGCAGTTGAGCGAATCCGCCCGGTGCCGGAAGCGGAGCTGCTGGCCGTCAAAACAGCGATGGGCGTCGATTTGTTCCATGGTCGGGCCTCTTCCTGGTAGCGCTAGTAGCGGATCACCGAGCGAATGCTCTCGCCGGCGTGCATCAGGTCGAAAGCCCGGTTGATGTCGTCCAGCGGCATGGTGTGGGTGATTAGCGAGTCGATGTCAATTTTGCCATCCATGTACCAGTCGACAATTCGGGGGACATCGGTGCGCCCCCGCGCGCCGCCGAAAGCCGTGCCGCGCCAGGAGCGCCCGGTGACCAACTGAAACGGGCGTGTGGCAATTTCCTTGCCGGCCCCGGCGACACCGACGATACAGCTTTCCCCCCAACCTTTGTGGCAGCATTCCAGTGCCTGGCGCATGACATTGACATTGCCAATACACTCGAAGCTGTAGTCCACCCCGCCGCCAGTGATTTCCACCAGGTGCCCAACCACATCGTCCACCTCTGACGGGTTGACGAAATCGGTCATGCCAAACTGTTTTGCCAGCGCAGCCTTGGCGGGGTTCAGGTCGATGCCGATGATCCGGGTAGCGCCAACCATTCGGGCACCCTGGATGACATTGAGGCCGATACCGCCGAGGCCAAATACGGCGACGGTGGAGCCCGGTTCCACTTTCATGGTGAAGGCCACCGCACCGATGCCGGTGGTAACCCCGCAGCCGATGTAGCAGATCTTTTCGAAGGGCGCGTCCTCGCGGACCTTCGCCAGAGCGATCTCCGGCAGCACGGTAAAGTTGGCAAAAGTGGAGCAGCCCATGTAGTGCAACAGGGGTTGTCCGTCGAGGGAAAACCGGCTGGTGCCGTCGGGCATCAATCCCTGGCCCTGGGTACTTCGGATAGCCTGACAGAGATTGGTTTTCGGGTTGAGGCAGAAATCGCACTCCCGGCATTCCGGGGTGTAGAGGGGAATCACGTGATCGCCGGGCTTGAGGTTTTTAACCCCGGCGCCCACTTCCACCACGACTCCGGCACCCTCGTGACCGAGAATGGTCGGGAAAGCGCCTTCCGGGTCATCGCCGGAGAGGGTGAATGCATCGGTGTGACAAACGCCGGTGGCCTTGATCTCCACCAGCACTTCCCCGGCTCTCGGTCCCTGCAGGTCAACCTCAACCACCTCGAGGGGTTTGCCTGCGCCAAAAGCGACCGCTGCTCGTGTTTTCATCCGTCATGTTCTCCGTCTTCAGAAGTTCGCTCACGACTATAATCAGTTGCCTGCGGGGTGGCAAACGGCGCATGAGTGGCAAGTTGCCAAATGGAATTCCGGTGGCTACCTGGCCTCGACCAGATCCCTGAGGGCCGTTGCCAGCATCTGGTTGGATACCAGCATTTCCCGGTTGACATTGAGTAGTGTCGAAAGAGGGACACCGATACCATCACCGCTGCTGTGGCGGGTAATCATTTGATGGAGACGGTCGTGGGACAAATTGATTTCGGTGTCCAGTTGCTCGCGCTTTTCGGCAATCAGTATGGGGTCGGTCTTTTCCAGCAGGTTGAGCAGGTGCCGGTAAATGGTACGGATGTCGTGGCGGATGGTTTCTATCATTTCCTCATCGTCGGACTGCATCCGCAACTCCACGATGTTGAGTCGTATATCCTTGAAGCTTTTGGCACTGAAGACCATATCTCTGGCCGCGTGCAGCAGCCCGGAAACAATCTGTGCTTCATCGCTACTGGCCTTTTCCTGCAAGACCCGGTTGGCGTAGTGCAGGATTTGCTGTTCGGTGTGTTTGATATCCGCGTACTGGTCATCGTAGCTGGGGTTTTTGAGGCTGATTTCACGATATACCGGATAGCCCTCGTATTCCTGTAGCAGTTCTTGTGGGCGTATTTTCAGAACCCGAAGATTGAGGATGATGACCCGGTAAAACAGCCGGATCACTTCCTGGTGAATGGCTTCACTGGCGGCATCGCTGACGCTGGCCGGAACCTTGGTGATGAATTGGCAACCACTGCCATCTTCGTCGGCAAAGCGGTTTTTCAGCCAACGGGCGAATGGTGAGACGAAGGGCAGGAACAGGATAATCGCAAACAGGTTAAACAGGGAGTGGAACAGCACCACGGCGTACATGGGATCCTGTACCGTCAGGGTCTCGGTAATCAGCTGCAGGATCGGGTACAGGAGCACCAGCCCGATCAGGCTGGACAGCAGATGAAAGATAAAGTGGGCCAGCGCCACCCGGTGTTTGTCCGGAGAGCCTTTCAAGCTCCCCAGAACAACCGTGACGGTGGTTCCCAGATTTGCGCCTGCCATGATGGCTGCCGCGGTGGTGAGTGGCATAATCCCGGCGTGAATAGCGCTCAGTACAATCATCATGGTGGCTGAGCTGGATTGAACCAATGCCGTAAATAGCAGCCCCCCCAGCGCATAGAGCAGGATCGGGTAATCGGCAAATACCCCCGGAACACTCTGCTCGACCAGCGTCCCCATGCTGGTTTTCATAAAATCGAGCCCCATCAGCAGCAGTCCCAGTCCGAGCAACAGCCTGGCCTGACTGTGGCGTCGGTGTTCTGTGCTGATAAATACGGTACCGAGCGTCCCCACAGCCAGTAGCGGCAAGGCATATTCTGTGAGGCTGAGCTTGAAACCGATGGTGGCGACAATCCATCCGGTGAAGGTGGTTCCCAGGCTGGCGCCGAAAATGACCCCCAGGGCGTTGGCCATGGTGAGGATGCCCGCCCCCACAAAGGCCAGCACGATAAGGCCGACCATGGAGCTGCTCTGCAGGCAGGCAGTACTGACGACACCCATCATGACACCGCGTACCGGCGTGTTGGTGTAATCCCTCAGTATGCGACGGAAGGCGCGGGTACCGAGTGTGCGTAACGCCTGTTCCAGAACCATCATCCCGTAAAGGAAAATGCCCAGTCCGGCCACCAGTTCCCAGGGTTGAAACGGCATAGTTGGAATGCTCTCCGGCAGGTTTGTACTTATAGGTTGTTTTGTAAAAAGTGTAGCAGGGAACCAGTTGATAGGACCAAAAACCGCAACAGACGATGAGCCGTTGCGGTTTTTAGAGCCCCTGTTACTTGCCGAAAGGCTTGAATATCAGAATCAGTTTTGGCAGTAAGGTCATGGAGCCGAGTAACGCTGCCAGCATGGCCAAACCGGTGAGCAGACCGAAGTAGACGGAAGGGATGAAGTTCGACAGTGCCAGAATGGAGAAGCCAATGATAATGGTGATAGCCGTGTAAAACAGTGCCCGTCCAATGCTGGCATGAGCCCGGTGCATGGTGGCGATATAGTCGCGATCCACGGCAAATTCCCGCCGGAAACGGGTAATGTAGTGAATCGCGTGATCCACACCAATACCCACTGTAATAGCCGCGATGGTAATGGTCATCATGTCCAAGGGGATTCTGGCAAGCCCCATGCCGCCGAGGACCACGGTGGCGGCAAGCATGTTTGGGAGGATGGCAATGAGGGAAATGGACAGGGAGCGGAACAGCACCAGAAACATGGCCATGATGCCGATAAATACGGCCCCGAGGGTCAAAATCTGGGAGCGGAACAGGCTTTGCAGCATGTTGTTGTAGAGTACCAGCAGGCTGGTTAGATGCACCTGGTCTTCCTGTAAGCCCACCTCGTCCATAGCAAACTGGCGAATATTTTCCAGTAGTTCCGGTCGTTTCAGCTCGCCGCCGGTTTCCCGGATGCGCAAAGTGATGCGGGCCTGATTCAGTTCGTCGTCAATGTAGGGATCAACCAGAAAAGCGGCATTGTCCCGGGACAGGCTGTTGCGGAGAAAGGCCAGTTCCAGATCGTTCAGGCGGTGGCCCATCAGGTCTTCGGCGACGTCGGTGATCATTGCCAGCGAATTGACTTTGCCCACTTCGGGAAGTGACTCCAGGTAATCATGCATCTGGTTCAGCTTCTGAATGCCGACCCCTGTGAACCAGTAGCTGTTGGTCGAAGTTTCCTTGCCGGTACTGCCGTCGTCGGCAAAGGGGTCTTCTGCAGCAAAGGGGTCCTCTGCCGCAAATGGATCTTCCGCAGCAAACGGATCTTCTTCACCCGCATCGGCACTATTGATTCCGCCGGCGTGTGACGTGGCTGTGTCGGGTGCATCCAGAATGATATCGAGTGGTGTGGTGCCCCCCAGCTTTTCATCGATAACGGAGAGCCCCTGATGAATTTCGGTGTCGGAGCGGAAATAGTCTATAAACCGGTTTTCCACCTGTAACTGGGAGATCCCCCAGCCGCTGATCACTGCGGCCAGCAAGGCCAGGCCCAGAACCAGTCCGCCGTGATTTTCGGTGAACCGTGAAAAATACAGGGTATAGGCCGCCGAGTTGTCACCACTGTCGTTGTTATGGCCCTTGCCGAGCAGCATCATGCCGGCAGGAATCACCACAAATGCCAGTACCAGTGCCAGGGTAATACCCATGGTCATCATCCAGCCAAAATCGATCACTGGTCGGATGTCACTGACCACAAGGGAGACAAAAGCCACCACGGTGGTGAGCACGGTGTACAGGCAGGGGCGGGCCATGTAATTGACGGTTTCACTGACCAGTTCCATTTGGCTGCGCTCAGGAGATTCGGCCAGGATTTCGCGGTAGCGAACAATCAGGTGAATGGTCAGCGCCAGGGTGATGATCAATAGCAGTGCGACAAAGTTCGAAGAGATCACGGTCAACCGCCAGTCAATCCAGCTCAGGTAACCGAGCATGATTTCCACCGATAGCAGACAGGTCAGCAGTGGCAGAACGACCCAGCGAATTTGCCGGAAAATGATGGCCAGGGTCAGGATGATAAACAGCACGATACCGGTGCCAAAAATTCGCAGATCGCTTTTGATAAAGTCAATCATGTCGGCGGTAATCATACTGGGTCCACCGAGGAACAGCTCTGCGCGATCCTCAAAGGCCGCCATTTTTTCTCGCACCTCATCCACCCTCTGGTGTTCAACGGCGGCGCGCTCGGTGCGGTAGTCGAGGAATTCTTTGCTCACCTGTTCCAGTTCGACTTCTTCTTCCGGTGTCAGGCCTTCGGTATCCCGCTTCAACCGTAGGGAATCCCGTTTGCGAACCAGATCAAGGTATTTCCGGTCCAGTTCCATAGTGGCCAGCAGCGCCGTGGTTTGACCATCCGGGCTGAGAATCAGGTTGCGATAGATGGGACTTTCGAGAAATTCCTTGCGAGCCTGATCGCGGTCAGTATCCTCGTCGGTAAGTTTGCGCGGCTCGTCTTTGAGTTGGGAGACTTTGACCTTGGGGCTGTAGAGCAGCGGGACGTCGAGCATGGAGGTGATATTGGCTACGCCCTCAATCTGCTTCAGTTCATCGCGAATTTCCCCCAGCGTAGCCAGCGATGCATCGTCAAACAGATCCCCTTCTTTGGGGGTATAGGTGACCACCAGAAAGTCACTGCTGCCATAGTGTTGCAGTGTCTGGCGGAAATAGTCCAGGTCTTCGTCATGTTCCAGGGTCAATGAGTCAGCAGAGGCGTCCAGCTTGAAGTTCGGCAATCCGAAAGCCATGCCCACCGCCAACAACAGCACCGCAATCAAGACAGCCAGAGGATGTCGAAGAACGATGGATTGGTAAATTCTCAGTAACCTTGCTGACATGGCTGTTCCTTATTCTTCTGGTGGGTAGTCACAAGCGGCACATTATGCCAGAAGAAACTAGCGTGCCGCACGTCAGTCGTTGGTGAAGTATTTATCGGTCGGTATGGCCCAGCGGACGGCCGGGGTCAATCAGGTTGCGCACCCGTTGCTTGAGTATTTTTGCCTCTGGAAAACCGCCGTCCCGGGTGCGCTCCCAGAGCGACTGCTCATCGAAAAAAATTTCGAAGGTGCCGCTGATTTCTGCCGGTCTCAGGACAACTTCTGCAAGATCATCGGCAAAGGTGCTCAGCAGTTCCTGCGCCAGCCAGGCCGAGCGCAGCAGCCACTGACAGCGCGAACAATAGGTGATGACGATGCGCGGTTTCGGGGACATCGGGTACACTCCAGTGTCATGACGTGGGATGGCAAGATAACTTTCGGGCAGCAAATATGAAAGGGGTAATTCTCGACGCCGACAGCCTTGGATCGCAGGATGTGGATCTGCGGCCGATTACGGACCTGCCGTTGTCGTGGGCAGTCTATGGCAATACCGAGCCGACAGAACTCGCCGAACGCATCGCCGGCGCCGAGGTGGTGCTGACCAACAAGGTATTGATCGGGCCGGCAGACCTGACCCCCGAGCTGCGTTATATCGGCGTGCTGGCCACCGGTACCAATGTGGTGGAGATCAATGCCGCGAGGGCATGCGGTGTGGTGGTCACCAATGTGACAGGCTACGGTACCGGTTCGGTGGTTCAGCATACCTGGGTCATGATTCTGGCGCTGACAACCCGTCTGGCGGATTACAATATCGCCGCACTGGATGGGCGTTGGGCCGACAGTCGTACCTTTTGCCTGCTGGACTACCCGGTTTCAGAGTTGGCGGGAAAGACTCTCGGCATTATCGGATATGGGCGACTGGGTCAGGGGGTGGCGGAGATTGGTCGGGCGTTTTCCATGCGAGTGGCCATCGCCTCCCTGCCATGGCGACAGAGCGGTGGGGAAACCCGCATACCGCTGGACAGATTGCTTCGCGAAGCCGATGTGGTCAGTCTGCATTGCCCGCTCACAGCGGAAACCCGCCACCTGATTGGTCGGCGCGAGCTGGCCATGATGAAGCGGTCGGCATTGTTGATCAACTGTGCCAGAGGCGGTCTGGTGGATGAGCGGGCGCTGGCGGATGCACTGGAAGCTGGGGAGATTGCCGGTGCGGGGGTGGATGTGCTCACCGAAGAGCCCCCTGTCGATGGCAACCCGCTGCTCAACCCCGATCTGCCCAACCTGATTGTCACGCCCCATAGCGCATGGGTAGCTCGTGAGGCCAGGCAGCGCTTGGTCACTCTGGCAGCAGATAATCTGCGATCTTATCTGGCGGGTTCGCCAGTAAATCAGGTTCTGTAGGGGAGGGAGCCATGTTAGGACTGATACAGCGCGTCAGCTATGCCACTGTCGAGGTCAACGGCGACAGGGTCGGTGAAATTGGTCCGGGTCTCCTGCTGTTGCTGGGTGTTCAGGCCGGTGACAGTGAGGAAACTGCTGCCCGATTACTTCACAAGGTGCTCAACTACCGCATCTTTCCCGATGATGAGGGCAGGATGAACCTCGACCTTCAGCAGACGGGTGGCGGCCTGATGGTAGTTTCCCAGTTCACGCTGGCCGCCGATACCGGCAAGGGGTTGCGGCCGGGGTTCAGCAATGCCGCACCGCCAGATCGGGCGGAGGCACTTTACGATTATTTTTTGAGCAGGGCAGAGCATCTCTATCCGGATGTGGCCTCGGGAATTTTTGGCGCCAATATGCAAGTGAGTCTGTGCAATGATGGCCCGGTGACCTTTTTGCTGGAAGGGTGAAGCGGGAGACAAAAAAATGGCGCCGCTCCTTCAAGGTCACAGCACCATTGTGTTTTCCGGTGGGGGAGCCGAGAGTCCCCCTACAATTTTTTATTGAGTTGCTTTTATTGAGTTGCTTTTATTGAGTTACCTTGTTGAACACTTCGGTGGCGGTCTGTTCGATCATCGGGATTAGCAGGTCCTGGCCGTCCTGTTCAGCCTTGGCATTAAAGTCGTTGCCGGCAACTTTCTTGCCGTCGACGATACTACTCAGCTTGTAGTTAAGCGCAATGGAATCCCCTTTGCGGATAGTGCCCTGAGCCGCCGTCAGTTTCTCCATGGATTCCTGCTGCATCTGCACACTGGCAGCGGTATTAGCTACGTTTGCCGCAGTGGTGGCGGCGACAAAACTACCCATGCTCCCGCCCACACCGGCGTAAGGCAGCGCTGAGGAGATTACGCCGGCCCCGATGGACAGCGCCTTGCCCCAGCTTTTCTTTTTCTGGTAGTCCACATCGGCGGTCAGTATGTAATCACAGCCGGATTGTTTGGCCTCAGCGTCCAACTGGGCGGGTAGTCGGGACTGCAGAACCACCACTTCAAGCATCGGTCCACTGAGATAGGAGATCAGCATGTTTTGCACAGGGCTGGATACGTCCTGTCCGCTGGCACCCTGGCCGAGCTGGGCCTTGGGCGGGGCAATGGCAATACAGGGTTTCTGGCCCGCTGACGCTGCACTGACACCCATTGCGAGTGCGCATGCGAACAGCAAAACAGTAGAGCGGCGGCGTAGTGGGCAATTGGCGATCATGAGAGCTCCCGCTTCAATGAGTCATGAGGTCAGATAATGTGAACAGGATCTCATTTAATCAAATATCAAAGGGCGTGTTGAGCTTTTTTTTCACCGGCAATTTGGCGAGCCTGGCATAGTTCGGCACACCGTTGAGATAGGGTGGGTAGTCCTCGCCTTCGATCAGCGGCGCAAGATAGGTCCTTGCCAGTTGGGTGATGCCGAAACCGTCGCGTGAAATAAAATCACTGGGCATCTTCTTTTCAATATTGGCCACCTTGTCCAGTCCGACTTCTCCCAGCCGCCAGCTGTACTCCTCTCCGGCCAGCCGTTCGATGGTCACCATCACAGAATTTTTGCCGGCCAACGCGTATTCCACTGCAGCCTGGCCGACCGCATAAGCCTGTTCTACATCTGTGGCGGAAGCGATATGCCGTGCCGAGCGTTGCAGGTAGTCGGCCACGGCCCAATGGTATTTGTAACCCAGCTCGTGCTTGATCATCGCGGCCAGGGTGGGGGCCAGTCCACCCAGCTGCTGATGCCCGAATGCATCGGTGGTGACGGATCCGGCAATCATGGTGCCGTCGGAGTACTGGACTCCCTCCGAGGCGACGATGACACAGTAGCCCCGTTGCTGGACGGTCTGTTCGACTTTGGCAATGAACTCCTCCTGGGCGAAGGGGATCTCGGGGAACAGAATAATATGGGGCGGGTCGCCTGCCTGTTCCGCCGCCATGGCACTGGCGGCGGCAATCCATCCGGCGTGGCGCCCCATGACTTCCAGGATGAAGACTTTGGTGGAGGACTCGCACATTGCCGCGACATCGAGGCTTGCTTCTTTGGTAGAGATTGCCACGTATTTTGCAACGGAGCCAAAGCCCGGGCAATTGTCGGTGAAGGGCAGATCGTTATCCACGGTTTTCGGGATATGGATAGCCTGGATTGGATAACCCATTTTTTCCGAGAGCTGGGAGACTTTTAGGCAAGTGTCGGCAGAGTCGCCACCGCCATTGTAGAAAAAGTAGCCGATATTGTGGGCTTTGAATACCTGGATCAGCCGCTCGTACTCGGCGCGGTTTTCTTCCAGGCTCTTCAGCTTGTACCGGCAAGAGCCGAACGCACCGGAGGGGGTATGGCGCAGGGCCGCAATGGCGGCATCCGATTCCCTGCTGGTATCAATCATGTCCTCCCGCAGGGCACCGATAATGCCATTATGGCCCGCGTAGACCTTGCCGATTTTATCGCTGTGTCGACGAGCGGTTTCAATAACACCGCAGGCGCTGGCATTAATGACCGCTGTAACACCGCCGGACTGTGCATAGAAGGCATTTTTTTTCGGCATGGGTTCCCCCGTTGGACCGCAATTTTCAGCAGCGGCGAATCATACTGGAAAGCGTTGGGGATTTCATTTTTTATGGTGGCGTTGTAGCACCGGCTCCGACTAGACTTGCAGGGTAATTGAATCCGCCCGTGAGTTTGCCGGTCGATTCTTGTGCCGGAGTGCTACAACAGAGACAGGCTATCGAGACAGTATGCATATTCATATCCTAGGTATTTGCGGCACATTTATGGGCTCGCTCGCGCAGCTGGCCAAAGCCATGGGGCATGAGGTGTCCGGCTGCGACAGTAACGTTTACCCACCGATGAGCACCCAGCTGGAAAATGCCGGTATTACCCTGACGGAGGGCTACGACCCCGCTCAGCTTCATCCCGCACCGGATCTGGTGGTTATCGGCAATGCACTGTCCCGCGGCAACCCCGCGGTGGAATATGTGTTGGATAACGGTATTCCCTACACATCCGGTCCGCAGTGGTTGGGGGATTACTGCCTCCGCGATCGCTGGGTGCTGGCGGTGGCAGGAACCCACGGTAAAACCACCACCGCCAGTATGCTGGCGTGGATCCTGGAGTACGCCGGTATGCAGCCCGGCTTTCTGATCGGCGGGGTACCAAACAATTTCGGTGTTTCTGCACGGTTGGGTCACTCGGCCTTCTTTGTGGTGGAGGCGGATGAATATGACAGTGCGTTCTTTGACAAGCGCTCCAAGTTTGTTCACTACCGCCCGCGCACGGCCATTCTCAATAATTTGGAATTTGATCACGCCGATATTTTTGCCAACCTGGCTGCCATCCAGACCCAGTTCCACCATTTTGTCCGCACTATTCCCGGCCATGGTCTGATTGTCGCCCCGGTCGGGGATATTCCCCTACAGGCGGTGCTGGCAATGGGAAACTGGTCGGAGTATCAGCCTTTGGGTGATCCCGACAGTTGGGATGTGGAGGCCGTAGAACAGGACGGTTCGGTTTTTCGGATCAGCTACCAGGGTAAACCGCGCGGGGTTGTTCAGTGGACGCAGACTGGAGATCACAACATTGCCAACGGCATGGCCGCCATTGCGGCGGCTCATCATGTTGGTGTTACGCCTGAGGTGGCCTGTGAGGCGTTATGCCAGTTCAATGGCGTCAAACGTCGTATGGAAAAGCTGGCGACTATCGATGGTGTTTCGGTCTATGACGATTTTGCCCACCATCCCACTGCCATAGCGACGACCCTGGCCGGTTTGCGCCATCGGGTAGGCAGTGAAAAAATCCTCGCGGTCATTGAGCCGCGCTCCAACACCATGAAGCTGGGTGTTCATCGCGGCCACCTGGCCGGGGCTACCGGTGATGCCGATCGGGTGCTCTGGTTTCAGCCGGATAATGCGAGTTGGTCTCTGGCGGAGGAGGTGGCTACAGGGCCAGTTCCCGCTGAAGTGCTCGGGACGATTGATGAACTGGTCGGGCGGATTTTACAGTTGACGGTGGACGGCACCCATGTGGTGATTATGAGTAACGGCGGTTTTGGCGGTCTGCACAGCAAGCTGGTGACCGCACTTGAGGAGCGTGCCCATGGCAGAGTTTGATCGTTCGATAACCCTGGCAATGACCGGGGCGTCCGGTGCCCAGTATGGTTTGCGTCTGCTGGAATGTCTGGTTCAGGCCAACTGCCAGATCCAGTTCCTGATATCGGAAGCGGCGCGGGTTGTGGTGGAAACCGAGACAGAATTGACGTTGCCCGGGGACGAGGCGCTGGAGGATTTTCTAACCCTCAACTTTGATGCAGAGCCGGAACAGATCCTTGTCAATACCTCCCGCGACTGGTTTTCACCCGTGGCATCCGGGTCCGCTGCGCCCCGTTCCATGGTGATCTGTCCCGCCAGTGGCGGCACTATTTCTGCGATTGCCTGTGGTGCCAGCAACAATCTGATTGAGCGCGCGGCAGATGTGGTGATCAAGGAAAAACAACAGCTGATCGTGGTGCCCAGAGAGACGCCCCTGTCAGAATTGCATCTCGAGAATCTGCTCAAACTGGCCCGGCTGGGTGTCACCGTGATGCCGGCGATGCCGGGTTTTTACCAGAACCCGCAGACGATTGATGATCTGGTGGATTTTCTGGTGGCGAGGTTGCTCGATCATCTGGGAATCGAACAGGGCCTGCTACCCCGCTGGGGCGGGTGATGGCCACTAATCGAGAACTGTTGTGGTTGCTCGTTGTCCTGTTGGCCGTGCTGGTCTGGTCCTGGATCGAGCCGTTTGATCGCGCCACCTGGTGGCTTGAGGCGATCCCCGTGCTGATGGCCCTGCCGGTGCTGTACCTCACCCGGCGGGGTTTCCCGTTGACGCGACTTAGTTATTATCTGATTTTTCTGCACGCCGTGATTTTACTGGTGGGTGCCCACTATACCTATGCCCGGGTACCGTTGGGGTTTTTGGTGGCAGACTGGTTTGATTTCACCCGCAATCACTATGACCGTTTCGGGCACCTTGCCCAGGGCTTTGTGCCCGCGATTCTGGCGAGAGAGGTCCTCTGGCGCAATCGGGTTGTGGCCGGGCGCTACTGGCTGTTCTTTCTGGTCACCTGTTTCTGTCTGGCATTCAGCGCCTTTTATGAATTACTGGAGTGGTTGACTGCGGTGGTGGGTGGCGACGGTTCTGTCGAATTCCTCGGCACCCAGGGGGATGTCTGGGATGCCCAGTGGGATATGTTTATCGCGTTGCTCGGCGCGATAAGTGCCCAGTTGCTGCTGGGTGGCTGGCATGACCGGCAGATGGCGGTTGTCACTGGGTCAATGAAGCATTGATTTTGCCTGTGATTCAAACGCGCTGATACCAGTTCACCCCGGCTTTATCGGCCTGCATGGCGAGTTTTCCCTGTGCCATCAGGTAGTGCAGGTGGGCGTAACTTTCGCCAGTGGCCAGTACCAGCATCGAGTTGCCGATCGGTGCCTTGAAAAGCAGCGGAAACAGGTCAATCACCCGTGTTGGCCTGTCGCAATGTTCCACAACCTTTTCCAGGTCCCGTTCGTGGCCGTCGATCAGGGCCTGCAATCTCGGCTGGGCGCCGGTGAAGGGCAGGCCGTGTGAGGGCAGCACCAGCGTCTTTTCCGGTAGCAATGCCTTGAGTTTGTGGCAACTGTCGATCCATGCCTGCAGCGGGTTGCCGGCCGGTTCCATGGGCCAGACACTGACGTTGGAGGAAATGGTCGGCAGCAACTGGTCACCGGCGATAAACAGGTCCAGCTCGGGGCAGTGCAGGCAGGCGTGCTCGGGGGAGTGCCCCTCGCCCATGACCAGCTGCCAGCGACGCCCCCCGATGATGAAACTGTCGCCTTGCTGCAGTCGGTGATAAGTGGCCGGCATCCCTCGAACCATGCTCCCGAAAGAGCCAAATTTGGCGCGATAGTAACGCAGTTGTTCGTCACTGAAGCCGGCGGCCCGATAGAAGCTGATCGCCTCTTCCGGTGCTTCGCGGTTACTGTCGGCCAGCAGAATCCGACAATGCATATATTCGCTGCGGGACATCCAGAATTCGGCACCGCTGTGACGGCACAGCCAGGCTGCGAGTCCGATATGGTCCGGGTGCATGTGGGTGGCAATCAGGCGTTTTACCGGTTTTTTTGATGACACAATCGGCGAGAGTTTTAACCACAGTTCGGTGGTGTCCTCGGTGGCCAGCCCGGTATCGACTATCGTCCAGCCATCGTCTTCTTCAAGCAGCCACAGGTTGATATGGTCGAGTCGGAAGGGCAGGGGCATCCGCAGCCAGTGGACGCCGTCGGCGATCTGTTGGGGTACACCCGGTTTGGGTGGTTCGCGGAATGGATAATAGATGGGGGACGAATTTACCATGCAGGCCTCACAACGTGGCGGGACAGCTAATGATAGCAGAGTGATGCGTGTCCCGCGGAGTGAGAAGGTACCGGTGAGAGGACGCCCACACCGGTAGCCGTGATCAAGGAGCGGGTTTCAGGCGAATGCCGACGATATCTACCTGGTCGCCCAATTCAAATTCCCGGTTGGGGCTGCGAAATGCATGGGTTTCACCCTGTTCGGTTATGACTGTGTAGCGATCACCACTGAGGCCCGCCTGTTGCTGGGTTTTATCGCCGACCCAGGTACCGAGAAAGGCGCCGACAAGTGCGCCGGCGGGGCCACCGGCTGCACCGCCGATCAGGAACAGGATGGAGCCCCCGGTAATCTGTCCGCCAGTGTTGTCATTGCTGTGGCCGACCACCTCCGCCGAGTGAATGGCGGGGGTGATGAGCAATGTAATGAGCCCGGCGGCAGTTATTTTTTTAAACGATTTCAACATGATACTTCTCCTGTTAGTTGATGGGGAATGTGTATCAAACGGCGATATCTTCGCCATAAATATTTTGTCTTTGATGGCCAGAGGCGGGCCAGATGCCGCGTACTACCTGCCAGCTCACCGCCAGGGCCCCGACAATGAATACCACGTCACCCAGGGTGCGCACCCAGCGCAGGGTCACCAGTATGGGCTGCTGCAGAAAGGCTTCGCTGCGGGCGTACCAAAGACCCTCGGAGGCACTGCCGATAAATTGAATGATTCCTACCGGTAGCAGGCTGGTAAACAGCATCAGCACTAGGCCGCCGTTCATCCACCAAAAGGCGGTTTTCATCAGTCGCTCACTAAAAACCATTTCGGGGCGAATATAACGCAGGATCAGCAGGCAGAAGCCCAGTGCCAGGAAGCCGTATACTCCGAACAGGGCCGCATGCGCGTGGGTCGGTGTAGTGTTCAGGCCCTGCACGTAATACAGCGAAATGGGCGGATTGATCATAAAGCCCAATACGCCAGCACCCAGCATGTTCCAGAACGCTACAGCCACAAAGAACAACAGGGGCCACTTGATATCCTGCATCCAGGGGGCGCGGAATTTCAGTCGCCAGCTCTCCCATGCCTCATAACCCAACACGACCAGTGGCACTACTTCCAGCGCACTGAAGGTGGCGCCTACTGCCATAACAGGTGTGGTGGTGCCCGAGAAATACAAATGGTGAAAAGTGCCGGGTACACCGCCGAGTAAAAACAGGGACGCGGAGGCCAGGGATGCCGTTGTCGCCATGGTGCGTGACACCAGTCCCATGCTGCAGAAAATAAAGGCCAGTGCAGTGGTGGCAAATACCTCAAAGAAGCCCTCTACCCACAGATGTACCACCCACCAGCGCCAGTATTCCATAATGGAAATATGGGTGCGCTCGCCATAGAGCAGGCCGGCACTGTAGAACAGGCCGATAGCCACTACTGATGCTGTGAGCAACACCAGTAAGCTTTTATCGCCTCCCTGCTTGAGGGCTGGCACAATGCCGCGCATCATCAGCATCAGCCAGAAGGCAATGCCCGCGACTTTCAGAATCTGCCAGAAGCGCCCGAGGTCAACGTATTCGTAGCCTTGGTGCCCCAGCCAGAAGCTCCACTCGGCGGGCATGATCTGATTAATCGCGAAGAAGTTGCCGGTAAAGGAGCCGGCCACCACCGCAATCAACGCCCAGAAAAGAATATCTACGCCTAACTTTTGATATTTTGGATCCTTGCCACCGTTGATAATTGGTGCCAGGAACAGACCGGCAGCAAGAAAGCCCGTGGCAATCCAGAACATTGCCGACTGAATATGCCAGGTGCGCACCAGGCTGTAGGGGAGCCATTCGGACGTGTTGAGGCCGTAAAACCCCTGGCCTTCGACGGTGTAATGGGCGACAAAGCCGCCGAGAAACACCTGCAGGGTGAACAGTCCGACCACGGCAATCAGATACTTGCCCAACGCTTTCTGGGAAGGGGTTAGCGGAAAGGTGGTAATCGGGTCATTTTTGGGTGAGACCGGGTCTTCTTCGTCTTTCTTGCTCAGAAAGGCCCAGCCCCAGATTAAACCGCCTACACCGGCGATGAGAAAGACCACGCTTGCGATAGACCAGACAATGTTCTCCGCCGTGGGCTTGTTGCCAATCAGCGGTTCATGTGGCCAGTTATTGGTGTAGGTGGCTTCGCCCGGGTAGCGCTCGGTCGCCGCCGCCCATGCGGTCCAGAAGAAAAAGTCGGTTAGCTGCGCGCGCCGCTCACCACTGGGTAGTGTCACCTCTTTCATGGCGTAACTTTCCCGAGTGGACTGCAGTGTCGGCTCTCCGCCGAACAGACCATTGTAGTAGTCCGCTGTCTGGGCCATGGCTCGAGCCCGTCGCTCAGATACCGTCAGTACGTCCGTCTCCGGGTTATAGGTATTGGCCCGATAGGCCTGTTTCAATTCATACTGCAGCGTGTTTTTATCCCGGCCAGTCAGTGCGCCATAGTCGAGGCCAAATTCCTCTTGAGCGGCCAGTTCCAGCCAGGCAAGTAGCTCGCGGTGAAGCCAGTCGGCAGTCCAGTCCGGTGCCTGATAGGCGCCGTGACCCCAAATGGAACCAAGCTGCATGCCGCCTACTGACTGCCAGGCCGTCTGGCCATCGAGAATGCTTTCCCTGGTCATGATCTGGTGACCACTTATGGTCACCACCCTATCCGGTATGGGTGGTGCCTTGCGATATACCTCCACCCCGAAGTAGCCCAGCAGGGCAAAGGTGGCAGCCAGGACAGCGATCAGTGTCCACCACAATTTGTTGTATTTACCCATGACCATTAGCTCCCTGTGCATCGATGCGCTCAAACAGCAGGTTATTTTCCAGGTGGATGTGCTCCATGAGGTCGGCGCGGAACCAGTCCAATTGCCAGTAGAGCGCCTGCCAGGTATCGCAAGCATCATCGGGCAGGGTCAGGTTGTGGGTTAGCTGCTCTATCTGTTTCACCGACTGACCGTGCTGGTCGTGCTCAAAGCGCATCATGGCAATGGGGTTGATGGCATGATCAAATAGGTGACGCAAGAGCATGGGGAACAACACATTTTCTTCCTTGAGCATATGGCTCTCCAGTTCCTGGTGCATGGCCATCAGCAGGTTGGATAATCCTTTGGGGCAGTCCGGGTGCTCACGGTGGACCAGCTCTACCCGCGCGGCCAGCCGTACCAGTTCTGGCAGTTGCTCCCGGTGACGTTTATGGTAGCGCTCCAGAATATGGGGGATCAGTGTTTCGGGGGTCGCCTGGTGTGCAACCTGATCTGTACTTTCTGTCTGCTGCAGGGTGCTGAGTTGTGCGGCGATCGCCTTCGGGTTCAGGCCGCGGCAAATGGCGGCATCCTGCAGGCTTTCGTGCCCACCACAGCAGAAGTCCAGACGATGCTGATAAAAAACGCGGGTAGCACCGGGGATGGTTCGGGCCAGAGTGCCCAGCGGTTGTTGGAGAATGTTCATGATGCTCGCTCTCTCAAGATTTATGATTTGTCACAAGAGATAGAGCACAAGTCATGCCAGAAAAAATCTTGTTATTTTTTAATAAATTAAACATATTATGGTTGTTATAACCATTATCTGATATGGTTAAAATAACCATAATAGGGTTTATAAAACCATGATCGATTTGATGTTGTTGTCGGACCTGGTGGTCAACCTGCCGTCGGCGGTACGTTTGCAGCGGCTGGTGTCCGTGCTGCGGGAGCGGTTCCGGTGCGGGGCGGTGGCTGTGTTGCGCCTTGAGGAAAACCGGCTGCGCCCAATGGCGGTGGATGGCCTTGTGCATGAGACACTTGGCAGACGCTTTGTGGTAGCCCAGCATCCCAGGCTGGCGGCTATCCTCTCGCGCCGAGATCCAACCCGCTTTGAGCCTGGTAGTGATTTGCCAGACCCCTATGACGGCTTGCTCGACAGTCAGGTAGGTGAACCCCTGCCGGTGCACGACTGCATGGGTATCAGCCTCTATGTGGAGGGGGTTCAGTGGGGGGTGTTAACCCTGGACGCTCTGGATGCCGGGGCCTTCAGCGGTGAAGCCATGCAGACCTTGAAACACTTCGGCCTACTGGCGGAGGCCGCCATTCGTGTCACCCGGTTGGAGCAGGAGTTGCAGGGTCTGCGCCTGGTGCGGGAGCCTCATTCCGGGGACGGGGTATCGGTGGTTGAGGCGGAAGAGGAAATTGTTGGTCAAAGCGAGGCATTGCAGGCCCTGCTGCATGAATTGACGGTGGTGGCAGATTCCGAGCTGCCGGTGCTGCTGCTGGGAGAAACGGGGGTGGGCAAAGAGTTGTTCGCTCGCCGGGTGCACGTATTGTCTCGTCGTGCGGATCGACCTATGGTGCATGTCAACTGTGCTGCTCTACCGGAATCCTTGGCGGAGAGCGAGCTGTTCGGCCATGTAAAAGGCGCCTTTTCCGGGGCAATCAGCGAGCGTCCAGGGCGTTTTGAGGCGGCGGACGGCGGTACTTTGTTTCTCGATGAGGTGGGTGAGCTGCCGCTGTCGGTGCAGGCGAAGTTGTTGCGGGCCTTGCAGAATGGCGAGATTCAACGGCTTGGTTCGGACCGACCGCGACGGGTCAATGTACGCGTGATTGCCGCCACCAACCGCAACCTGCATGACAGTGTGCGCGACGGCGACTTCCGTGCCGATCTATATCATCGATTGTCTGTCTACCCGGTGCCGATTCCGCCTTTGCGGGAGCGGGGCAACGACGTGTTACTGTTGGCCGGTCGCTTTCTGGAGCTGAACCGGGCGCGCCTTGGTTTGCGCAGCTTGCGTCTGTCCCCTGACGCAGAAGTAGCTCTGTGCCGATACTTCTGGCCAGGGAATGTACGGGAGTTGGAGCACGTCATCAGCCGTGCCGTACTCAAGGCTGTCAGCCGGGGTGCGACACGCACCGAAATTATATCCCTGGGGGCGGCATTACTGGATTTAGACGAAGACGTTGCCAGGCAGGGCGCGGGCAGTTCGGTAACGGATGCATTGGTACCGTCGACAGTGATTGATATCGCTGAACTGCAGACGATCATGCCGCTGAAGGAGGTGGTGGAGCGCAGTCAGCGGCATGCCATTCAGCAGGCTTTGGACGCTAATCAGGGTAATTGGGCGTCCGCAGCGAGGATGTTGAATGTGGATGCCAGCAACCTGCACAAATTGGCGTATCGGCTGGGACTGAAATAAACCAGGACCACTGAAATGGCCTGTGATCAGTCCAGCACCTGTTGCAGCCAGCTGGAGGTGGCTGCAATCTCCTCCATACACACGGAGTGTCCCATGGGGAAGGTCTGGTAGTTGGGTTTGAAGCCCTGGTCACGCAAAAAGGTGACACTTTTCCGGCCCAGCTGTTCCGGCACAACATCGTCAGCGGTGCCGTGGAATATCTGCACGGGGAGTTGCCGGTTGGCGGGATGGATGTCGATTGAATCTGTGGTGGCAAAATAGGTGGATAAAGCCAGTAAGCCCGCCAGCGGTTTGGGGTAGCTGAGAGCTGCTTCGAAGCCGACGGCGCCGCCCTGGGAGAATCCGGCAATGACAATTCGCCGGCTGTCGATACCCCGTTCGATTTCCCGGTCAATGAGCTGCTGGATTTGGAGAGCAGAGTGTCGCAGTTGAGTCAGATCCACCTTGCGATCCAGCTCCATCTCCAGAATGTCGTACCAGGCTGGCATGATAAAGCCACCATTGATGGTCACTGGAAGCTGCGGCGCGTGGGGAAAGATAAAGCGGACCGGTAAAGTGGCGGGAAGCTGTAGTTCCGGCACCACCGGTTCAAAATCGTGGCCGTTGGCCCCCAGCCCGTGTAGCCATATGACAGCGGCATTTGCCGGTGAGGTGGGTTCTATTTCGACCCCGGGTAGTGGTTTCATATTTGCCTGAACTCCTGTTTTTACTGCTGGGCGGCCAGTATAAAGCCTGCTGGCGACCGGTGCGGAAAGTTTGCTACGCTGGCTCCGGTTGTTTTTTGCCGGATAGGTTCTGATGTTGCCTGTATTGTATTCCTTTCGCCGCTGTCCCTATGCCATCCGGGCACGCATGGCCATTTGCTATGCCGGTGTCCCCGTGGAATTGCGGGAAATTTTATTGAAGAACAAACCTCCGGGCATGCTGGCGGCTTCGCCGAAAGGCACGGTGCCGGTGCTGGTGCTGCCCGATGGCCGTGTGCTGGACGAAAGCTGTGATGTGATGCGTTGGGCGCTGGCTATTCATGATCCGGACAATTGGATGGATCCGGCCCTAAGCCGCGAAGCCTCCCGGCTGATTGCGGAGAATGACGGGTCCTTCAAAACCCATCTGGACCATTATAAGTATGCGGACCGCTACCCCGAGCAAACCCCGGTGCACTATCGTGCCGAAGGAGAGGTTTTTTTGCAGACCCTGGAAGTCTGCTTGCAGCAGCAGCCGTTCTTGCTCGGTCATCAACCGGGCTTTGCCGATGTGGCCATTTTTCCCTTTGTGCGGCAGTTTTCCCTGGTGGACCCGGACTGGTTTTCCGGCGCGCCCTATCCCAAATTGCAGGACTGGCTGAATGGCTGGCTGGCCTCCCCCCGATTTGTCTCGGTGATGGAGAAATATCCGGTCTGGCAGGACGGTGCCGCTGCGCGCTATTTTGGCTGCACGGCCGATAACGACTAGAAGCTTTGCGCGCTTTGTGGAAAAAGGCCCGTGCGCACAGCCTCGGCGTAGGCGTTCAGTGCAGCCGTTACATCACCGGTTTCTGCGAGAAAGTTTTTGGCGAAACTGGGCTGATGAGGTGACAGGCCGAGCATGTCGTAGAGTACTAACACCTGGGCGTCCGTGTCTGCACCGGCACCGATCCCGATCACTGGCGCGGCCAGCGTCTCGGTAATTGTTTTTGCCAGAGAGGCGGGTACGCACTCCAGTACCAGCAGGTCGATACCGGCTTTTTCCAGCGCCCTGGCATCGTTAATCATCTGTTCGGCGGCAGCTTCGTCCCGGCCCTGAACCCGATAGCCGCCGAGCTTGTTGACGGACTGGGGGGTAAGGCCGAGGTGGCCACATACCGGGATGCCCCTCTCGGTCAGCATGGCGACTGTTTTTGCCAGCCAGGCCCCGCCTTCCAGTTTGACCACGTGGGCGCCGGCCTGCATGATCCGCGCGGCATTGTCCATCGCCTGCTGTTCCGTCGCGTAGGCCATAAAGGGCAGGTCCGCGACGATCAGGGATTTGCTGTTGCCCCGTCGCACAGCACTGACGTGGTAGGCCATGTGTTCCATAGTGACGGGAAGCGTGCTGTCCTGTCCCTGTATGACGTTGCCCAGCGAGTCGCCTACCAGCACAACTTCAATGCCCACCTGTTCGATCAGTCGCGAGAAGGCGGCGTCATAAGCAGTGATTACCGGAAATTTGTTACCCTGCTGCTTGAGTTTGTACAGGGTGTTGATGGTGACCGTTTTCATGGGCGATGGTCCTGTCACAAATGAGCTTGTGGATTGTAGTAGTGGCGCCCGGTCTTGATGTTCAGCAAATAGGCCAGCAGGTTTTGGTAGTCCCGCTCGTTATTGGCGAGATCGATGTCTGCTGCATTGACAATCAACAGTGGGGCCTCATCGTAATAATAAAAAAAACGGGTGTAGGCATCGTTGAGCTGATGGAGATAGGTGGCGTCTATGGCTTTCTCTGCCTCGGTCCCGCGCCGCTGAACCCGGTCGAGCAATATTTCGGTGGGTGCCTGGAGATAAATCACCAGATCCGGTGTGGGGGCATCGATGGTGAGCTGCTGGTACACCGTCTGATACAGCTTTAATTCATCATCGTCCAGCGTGATTTGGGCGAACAGTTGGTCTTTGTCGATCAGAAAATCTGCCACCCGGACCTGCTGGAAGATATCGCCTTGCCGCATTTCCTGAATTTGCCGGGCACGGTGGAACAGGAAGAACAGTTGTGCCGGAAGTGCTCCCGAGCGCCGATCTTCGTAAAAGCGCTCGAGGAAGGGGTTTTGTTCGGGCTCCTCCAGCAGCGTGTCGTAGTTAAAACTGCCCGCCAGTCGCTTGGCCAGCGTGGTTTTACCCACGCCAATAGGCCCTTCCACCGCAATAAACCCCGGCAGTTTCTGGTGTGCCTGCCCAGGCTTCAGATCGTTAGTCAGTTGTTCCACAGGGATCTCCAGACGAGAGGCGAACGATACCGTCAGATGGGCAGTTTTCCAAGTGTAAAACCAGTGGCGTGCCATCGGGAAAAATCAGCTGTTCATGAATCTCCGCCAATGGCAACAGGACAAAGTTTCTGAGATGGAGTCCGGGGTGGGGAATCTGCAGGTCGGTGTCGTCAATAATCTGTCCGCCATAAAGCAGAATATCCAGATCGAGGGTGCGCGGCCCCCAATGCCTGTCCTTTTTTCGCTGGTGTAGCTGTTCGATGGCTTGCAGCGCCTCAAGCAGCTTTCGGGGGGTGAGTGATGTCTGCAGCTTGGCGACGCCATTGATGAAGTCTGGCTGGTCCTGTGGCCCCATTGGCGCGCTCCGATACCAGCTGGATATCGTCATCAGGCTGGTGCCTGGTAGAGATGCCAGTTCGATAACCGCGTTCCGGAGTTGTTGCAGTGGTTGGTCGAGGTTGCTACCCAGCCCGATATAGGTGATTTCAGTCATGGTCTGGCTGAGCTGCGGCCGGTGACCGACGCGGCCGCCGCCGCCGACGTTTTTTGGTGGGGAGCGGCTCTGCCAGTGAGCTGACCATCTTGAGTCGCTGATCTTCGTCCATTTCCTGAAAGTGGGTCCACCAGGCTCCCAGGCCGGGTTCCAGCTCGCCGGCATCCTCCCGCAATAACAGGAAGTCATAACTGGCACGAAAGCGTTTGTTTTCCATCAGGCGGAAGGCCTGACTGCCATTGCGGCGGGGCAGGCGCAACTGCATCTCCCAGATTTCTCGCATTGGCATGCTGAAGCGGCGGGGAATGGCTACCCGCTGGCAGGCTCGGTGGAGCACGTCTGCCGTGGCCTGTTGCAAGGCGTACACCGGAGAGGTATTGGATCGCTCAAATTTCGTGTTGGCCTGTTTGGCCGCCGGCCAGAGCAGTGCGGCAAACAAAAATGCCGGTGTCACCCGTTTGCCTGAACGAATGCGTTTGTCGGTATTGGTCAGGGCCTGCTCGATAAACTCAAGGTACCAGCCGGGGTCTTCATCCAGGGCCTCTTCGGTAGCGGGAAACAACAGGCGAAACAGACCATACTCCCGGAGCAGTCGGAATGTGGCCAGGGCCTGACCGTGCATCAGTAGTTTGAGGACCTCATCAAACAGCCGTGCCGGTGGAATGTCTGCCAGCAGGTGTGCCATTTTGCTGATGGCGGCGGCGCTTTTTCCCTCGATACTGAAGCCGAGTTTTCCGGCAAAGCGAATGGCTCGTAACATCCTGACCGGATCTTCCCGGTAGCGTACCTCGGGGTCGCCGATGATCCTGATTATGCGCTGCTCTATGTCTGCCAGGCCATTGGCATAGTCATAGACACTATTATCCTGCGGGTGATAATAGAGTGCGTTCATGGTGAAATCGCGACGACTGGCATCTTCATTGATAGAGCCGAAGAGGTTATCTCTCAGCAGCAGGCCCTTGGCGGACCGGTGTGACTCATCCCGGCTATTTGAGCCCTGTTCGGTGTGATGGGCCCGAAAGGTGGTCACCTCGATGATTTCAGCACCCATGCGGACATGCACAATCTGGAAGCGGCGGCCGACTATACGGGCTCGCCGGAACAGCTTGTTTACCTGCTCGGGGGTGGCATCGGTGGCCACGTCGAAATCCTTGGGGCTCAGCCCCAGCATCAGGTCGCGGACACAACCGCCGACCAGGTAGGCCTGAAAGCCATCACTGACGAGTTGTTCGACAACCTTTCTCGCACCACTGGTAATCTGCCTGGCGGAGAGCGGGTGCCCCCCGGAACGGACAATATGGGGTTCGCTGATAACTGGGAGAGCGTGTCTCCTGAAATATTTGGAAAGCTTCTTTAGCATGTTGTGGTGGCGTAGACCCGTAAACTGGCGATTCTAGCACAGGGTATGACAAAAAGACCGTTGGCAGTCACGCTGACATTGATCTGGGATCAGATCAACTCGGGGGCCATTAAACGCGGGCCATTAAAAAAGGGGAAGCGTTCAAGCTTCCCCCCGTATCCCATAGGCTATTGGTCGATGGGTCTACCCCCCTTATCAACCTCCTAGCAATCCATCCTGTATTATTTTTATTATTTATTTTTTTAATAGTTGCTGTTTTTATTGTGTCTTTAATTTAGCAGGAAGCGTGCCAAAAAATTAAAACCTTTTTAAACAGCAAGTTACGTATTTTTTTGTGACATGGCGCACATAATTCGACCGGTTTTGTTACCTATCTACACGACGATCTGGTTAATAAGGTAACAGTTGGTTTTAGTGGCACAGCTCACTAATCATTTTTCTGCCGTGGGATACCCAGCTTCTGGCGTCGTTCCCATAGGCATTTTCGACTGATGCCCAGTTTTCTGGCCAGTTCGGTCTCGCTCATGGCTTCCTGGTGTTCCAGTACAAAGCGGGTGAAATAATCCTCGAGCGACAACCCTTCCGGGGGATCTGTGTCGATATGCTTGATATTGGCCGGAGTCGAACGTAGACGACTGGGTTCGTCTCCAACCTCCACCAATGACAGTTCAATGCCCAGCAAGTCATGACTGATCTGCTCGTTCTCATCACAGAGAATACTGGCCCGCTCCAGGGAGTTCTCCAGCTCGCGGATATTGCCCGGCCAGTTGTACATGGTAATGGCCTGGATGGCATCCGGTGCCAGCTTGAGATGTTGCCTGTCGAGCTTTTGACCCTGTTTGGCCAACAGCATGTCAGCAATTTCCAGGATATCCTTGCCCCGTTCCCGCAACGGTGGCAGGTTCAGGTTAACCACGTTGATCCGGTAAAACAGGTCTTCGCGAAAGCGACCCTGTTCGCAGAGTTTTTTCAGATTGCGATGGGTCGCTGCCACAAGGCGAACATCCACCTTGCGCGACTTGACCGAGCCGATGGCGCGGACCTCTTTTTCCTGTAATACCCGCAACAGTCTTGCCTGGGCTTCCAGCGGCAGTTCGCCCACTTCGTCCAGGAATAGTGTGCCGCCATCTGCAGCTGCGACAAGACCTTTACGTGCTTCAGTGGCGCCGGTGAATGCCCCTTTTTCATGACCAAACAATTCCGCTTCAATCAGTGTTTCGGGGATCGCTGCGCAGTTAACGCAGATGAGTTGTTTTTTTGCCCGAGGACTTTCATTGTGAATGGCGCTGGCAGCCAGTTCCTTGCCGGTGCCGGTTTCCCCATGGATCAGAACCGTCGCATCGGTTCGGGCGACTTTCTGAATAATGTTGTAAACGGTTTTCATGGCGGCACTGGAGCCGATCATGCCGCGATTGGACAGGTCGGGGGCATGGTGCTGCCCGACAGGGCGAGGCTTGTCCATGATACGGGTCACAGCCTCCAACAGCTCCCTGTGGTCGAAGGGTTTGGGGATGTAATCGACTGCCCCCATGCGCATGGTTTCCACCGCGGATTTGAGGCTGGCGTAGCTGGTCATGATCAATACCGGCACTGCGCCGGCCAACTGAATCAGGTCGGTGCCCGGGGCGCCGGGAAGTCGCAGATCGCTGATGATCATTGAAAAGTCAGCGAGCTCGAAACGATTGAGCGCATCTTCGATATTTTTGGCTTCACGGGTCTCGAAATGGTGATGCTCAAGCAGCCTTCTCAGTGAAGTGCGAAAAATATCTTCGTCTTCAACAATCAGAATCTTGTTCATGGCTAACCTGTATCAGTATGCGATCTGGGTTGCTTGCCGACCCGGGGGTAATGCTCCATTAGACTCGGTCAGACAATTTAGGCAATGGGACGGGCGCTGTTCATTCTACAGTGCTGGCGCCGGTATTTGTATCAGGCGGGGTAATTGAGTTCGGTGCCAGTTGCGTACGCCCCACTCGATCAATACTTCCTGATTGGTGTCCGGCAGGTCAGCGGGCGGTTGCATGCCCAGCCAGTGCATGGCCGCGAGAAGGTTTGCCCCCGCTCGCCGGTTGTCCACCGGCGGTGCCAGGTTCTGCTTGCTGAGTTTGTGTCCCTGTTCATTGACGGCGATCGGGAGATGTCCGTAGACGGGGGTCGGCAGGGTTAACCGTTGCTGCAGACAGATTTGTCGTGCGGTGGAGTCAAGTAAATCGCTGCCGCGGATAATGTGGCTGATACCCTGGTATGCATCATCGATGACCACCGCCAGTTGGTAGGCAAACAGGCCATCTTTGCGAAGGAGCACGAAATCGCCCGCGGTTTGCCTGACCCATTGTTGTTGTCGGCCCTGAAAAAGATCGGTGAATTCGATAGAGCAGTTGTTGGGAACCGACAGTCGGAGAGCATGTGGTTGACGGGGATCGCCGGGAACACAGCTGCGCTGATGCAGGCCGCCGGTATCTTGCAGGACCTGGCGACTGCAATGGCAGGGGTACGCGAGGCCGCTGTGGCTGAGTTTTTCCAGTGCGGCAAGGTAAGCCTCGCTGCGCTGGCTCTGGTAGAGGGGCTGTCCATCCCAGAGCAGGCTGTGGGCTTCGAGTTGGCGGAGGATGGTATCTTCAGCGCCGGGCAGCTGGCGGGGGGGATCGATATCCTCCATGCGCACCAGCCAGGTTCCGCCCTGAGCTTTTGCATCAAGATAGCTGGCCAGCGCGGTAACCAGTGAACCAAAATGCAATGGGCCGGTGGGAGAAGGCGCAAAACGCCCTGTGTAGGCGGGGCTGTTACAGGGTGAGACCATAGTAGCTGAGGGAAGTGGCAAGTTGCCATTTCCCTCAAGGCTTCAACCACCGGTCAGTTGCTTTTCCCTGATTTCATCAAGGGTTTTACAGTCGACGCAAAGGTTTGCTGTGGGGCGAGCTTCCAGGCGACGGATACCAATATCGACACCACACTGATCACAAAAGCCGTAGTCATTGGCTTCGATTCGCTCGATGGTGCTGTCAATTTTCCTGATTAGTTTGCGTTCCCGGTCGCGGGTTCTCAGCTCCAGGCTGAACTCCTCTTCCTGCGTGGCGCGGTCGGCAGGATCCGGAAAGTTGGCCGCTTCATCCTTCATGTGGGATACGGTTCGATCAACTTCTTCCATCAGCTCGCGTTTCCAGGCCAGCAGAATCTGCTTGAAGTGGCTGCGCTGATTGTCGTTCATGAACTCCTCACCCTTCTTTTCCTTGTAGGGGGTGAAGCCATGAAGTGAGGCAATGGTGACAGTTTCTGCTTTCTTAGGCATCTTTTTCCATTCTCGGTAATTTGCGAGACCCGCGTTTATAGTGCCAGCGGGAAAATTTTTCAAGTAAAAAAACTGTTTTCCCAATATTAAACAATTATCGACGTGTATGGGACGTTGCAATTGCAAGGCCAGAGTATAGCAATTTGTACCCTCTGTTTGGTTAACAGTGAAATCATCGCATAATGCCAAGGGTAATCCTAAACACCGATGACATTTTCCAGAAGTAGTGTTGTAGCTCAAGGGCAGAATATCATGCAAACAGCGGAAAGAACCCGCCAGCTAACCTCTTTCAAAGTGGTGGATTTTCTTGAAGCTGCAAAGCGGCTTGAGGCAGCGGGCCGGGATATCATTCACATGGAGATCGGTGAACCCCGCTTCGCTACTGCAACCCCGATTGTTGAAGCGGCCCGTTTGGCGCTGGATCAGGGTAAAACAGGATATACGCCGTCCTGCGGTATTCCCGAACTGCGTCTTGCCATCAGTGATTATTATCGCCAGCGCTACGGTGTAGCGGTTGATCCTGAGCGCGTGATTGTCACCACCGGTAGCAGTGCCGCCCTGGGGATGGTCTTTGAACTGTTGCTGAATCCCGGTGATGGATTCTTGTTGGCGGACCCCGGTTATCCCTGTAATGCCAATTTTGTCCGGCGACTGGATGCTGAACCCCAGCTCGTACCGGTGGGCCCTGAGCATAATTATCAGTTGGTCGCGGATCTGATCAAGTGCCACTGGCAGACCAATACGGTTGGTGCCATGGTCGCGACCCCCAGTAACCCTACCGGGTCAGTCATTGACCGGGATCAGATGTCAGGCCTGTATCGGGCAGTTGCCTCCCAGGGTGGCACACTGGTGGTGGATGAGATTTATCACGGCCTGACCTACACGGCTGCGCCGCTCAGTTCTGCCCTTGAGGTGGCTGAGGATGTGCTGGTGGTAAACAGCTTCTCCAAGTATTTTGGGATGACCGGCTGGCGGTTGGGCTGGGTGGTCGTACCCGAGGCATTTGTCGATCTGATTACGATGATGGCCCAGAATTTTTATATTGCCAGTCCCACCCTGTCGCAGTATGCAGCGCTTGCGGCCTTTCAACCGGAGACCCTGTCGATACTGGATGGGCGTTGTGCGGAATTTCAAAAGCGCCGGGATTATCTGGTGCCAGCACTGCAGCAACTCGGGTTTGCTGTTGCCGGGCTGCCCGAGGGTGCCTTTTATGTCTACGCAGATGTGTCTGCCTTGACCGATAACTGTGAAGATTTTTGCTGGCGGTTGTTGAACGAGCACGGCGTGGCCTGTACCCCGGGGACGGACTTTGGTCAGTACCGCGCCAGTCAGCATGTGCGTTTTGCCTATACTGAACCACTGCCGCGATTACAGTTGGCGGTGCAGCGGATTGAACGGGCGTTACAGCCATGAAGATTGTTCCGCCGTTTGAACGGGCCACATTGATTAAACGCTACAAGCGGTTTCTCGCCGATATACGGTTGTCCAGTGGTGAAGAAATGACGATCCACTGCCCGAATACCGGCTCCATGAAAAACTGTTGGCAAGCGGAGTCGCCGTGCTGGTTTTCCCGCTCTGATGATCCCCGACGGAAATTGTCGGGAACCCTGGAAATCACTACCACATCGGATGGCTTTCTTGCCGGCGTCAATACCAACCGGCCCAACAGGCTGGTTCGCGAAGCGATTGAACACGGCGTTATTGCAGAGCTGCAGGGTTATGAGTCGATTCGTGCGGAAGTGAAATACGGTGCCGAGAACAGTCGTATTGATCTATTGCTGACTGGGGAAGGTCTTGCGCCCTGCTATGTGGAGGTCAAGAACACGACCCTGGGCGCAGGTGGTGGCCGGGTGTTGTTTCCCGATGCGGTCACCGAGCGTGGTACCAAGCATCTTCGGGAATTGATCAGTATGGTCCAGCAGGGTCACCGTGCGGTACTGGTGTTTTGTGTGCAGCACAGTGGTGCCGATTGTGCAGGGCCCGCCGATGAAATTGATCCGCTGTATGGCGCGACCCTGCGACAGGCGATTGCTGCGGGTGTTGAAGTGCTGGTTTACGGATGCAGGCTGGCTGAGGATGAAATCGTCATTGACCGCCGCCTGCCTTTTGTCATCCGTTGATTCCTTAGGCAAACAATCCTTTCAGGGCATCCAGTGAATCGCGACCTTTTTGCCGGGCTACCTCGGGATCGCTCGACTGCCCCATGCCCTCTTTTTCGAGATCCTCCTGCGGCAGTTCATCGATAAAGCGGCTCGGTGTTGTCTCGGCGATCTCGCCGAACAGTTTCCGCCTGGCGGCCATGGTCATGGTCAGGGTCTGTCTGGCCCGGGTAATGCCGACGTACGCGAGACGCCGTTCCTCTTCGATGGTATCCCCGTCGATGCTGTTGCGGTGGGGCAGCAGGCCCTCTTCCATGCCGATCATGAACACGTGGGGGAATTCCAGGCCCTTGGCGGCGTGCAGGGTCATCAGCTGTACCTTGTCATCGGCGGAATCCTCCTCCTGGCGGTCGAGAATGTCCCGCAGCACCAGCTTGGCGATCGCATCTTCCACCGCGGTATCCTGCTGCTCCCGCTCTCCGGCAATAGCCAGCTCGTCCCTGGCCAGCAGTTGCCGGATTTGCTCAATCAGAAAGTTGACATTTTCCATGCGTTTTTCTGCAACCTTGCCGCTGCTGGCGTTCTGGTGCAGCCAGCCTTCATAGTCCATATCGTTGACCATTTCACGGATGGCAGCAATCGGGTCTGCATTGCTGCAGTTGCTGGTCACCTGACCAATCCAGTGCCTGAAACGTTGCAGCCGTTCCAGGTTGTTGGGCGCCAGTTGGCACTGCAGACCCAGCTCATCGATACCATCCATCAGGGAAATCTGCCGTTCGTTGGCGTAACGTCCCAGTTTTTCCAGTGTCGATGTGCCGATCTGACGGCGCGGTGTGTTGATGATTCGCAAGAAGGCATTGTCGTCATCGCCGTTCACCATCAGGCGAAGGTAGGCCATGATGTCCTTGATCTCGGTGCGGGCGTAAAACGAGGTGCCGCCACTGAGCTGATAGGGCACACCCTGGGCCTGCAGCTTCAGCTCCAGCAATCTGGCCTGGTGATTGCCCCGGTAGAGCACGGCGAAATCGCGGAAGTGACAACTTTTTCGCAATTTCGTATCGAGAATTTCATTGACGATTCGTTCGGTTTCCGCCTCCTCGTTGGCGGTGAGGATGATCCGCAATGGGGCCCCCGGACCCAGTTCACTCCAGAGAGACTTGCTGAACAGGTGAGGATTGTTGTCGATCAGTCGGTTGGCCGCCCTGAGAATGCGGCCAGTAGAACGGTAGTTTTGCTCCAGCTTGATGACATGAAGCTCGGGGAAATCCTCCTGCAATTGCTGCAGGTTTTCGGGCCTGGCGCCGCGCCAGGCATAAATGGACTGATCGTCGTCACCCACCACGGTCAGTGATCGCCTCGCTCCCACCAGCAATTTCACCAGTTGGTACTGGGCAAAGTTGGTGTCCTGATACTCATCCACCAGCAGGTAACGAATGCGATTCTGCCATTTATCGAGGGTTTCCGGCGATTGCTGAAACAGCAATGACGGAATCAGGATCAGGTCATCGAAGTCCACTGCGTTGTAGGCCCGCAGGGCATCCGTATAGCGCTGGTAGACCAGCGCTATCGCCTGTTCTTCACTATTTGCGGCGTTCGCAAGGGTTTGGGACGGTGTCAGCAGGTCATTTTTCCAGCTGGAAATCTGGTGTTGTACCCTGTCCAGATGATCGGCGTCCAGGTCCGACTTTTTCAGCATCAGTTCCTGTAGCAGGCTTTTTGCGTCCTCTGCATCGAAAATGGAAAACCCGGGCTTAAAGCCGAGCTGGACGATTTCGCTGCGGATAATGTGCAGGCCGAGATTGTGAAAAGTGGAGACGGTCAGCCCCTTGGCCTGCTGGCCGCTGACCAGCTTGGCTGCCCGCGCCTTCATCTCCCGGGCGGCTTTATTGGTGAAAGTGACGGCCGCAATATGGCGGGCACTGATGCCGCATTGCTGAATCAGGTGGGCGATCTTGCTGGTGATGACACTGGTTTTGCCACTGCCGGCACCGGCCAGCACCAGCAATGGGCCATCAATGTAATTTACTGCAGCGCGTTGCTGGCTATTGAGTTTGTTCAAGTCAGTTTGCCGGTTTTGGAGGATGATCAGTGAGTCGCGGATTGTAGCAAGTGAATAGCTGTCGTCCACTGCTGCCCGGCCGGGTCAACCAAAAACGTATTTACCGGGGGCGGGCCATAGCACCTCGTAATCCGTGCCTTCGGCACCCATGGTTGGCGGGGCAACCTGCTCGGAGGATTGATCATCCAGCCAGAGATTCCAGGCCGGCCACCAGGAGCCGGGGTGGCTCTCTACCGACTCCACCCAGCTGTCCGGGTCAATATAGGGTGCCATGGGATCCTGTGACTTGATCTGGTAGCGGCGGTGGGGATGCTCCGGGCCGGATACGATGCCGGCATTGTGGCCGCCACTGGTGAGCAGGAAGGTGATATCCGAGCGGGCCATATGGTGGATTTTATAGACGGATTTCCACGGTGCCACATGGTCGGCGGAGGTGCCCACCACAAAGAAAGGTGCGCGAATATCCTGGATTGCGACAGGTTTGCCCTCCACCAGAAATTTGCAGCTGGCCAACCGGTTTTCAACAAACAGTTCGTGCAGATAGCGGCTGTGCATGGCCGCAGGCATTCGGGTGCCATCGGCATTCCAGGCCATCAAGGCGACGGGTTTCGTCTCGCGGCCCAGATAGTAGCGTTCCACCGCCGGGTTCCAGACCAGTTCCTGGGTGCGCAGCGCCTTGAAGGCGCCGCCCATGTTGGCGGCTTCCAGATAGCCGTCGGTCCACATCATACTGTCGAGAAAAGCCAGCTGGCTGGCACCCAGGAACAGCTTGATTTCGCCGGGCTCGGTGAAGTCCGTTTGGGCCGCCAGCAGAGTGATACTGTTGAGGATGTCATCCTGCTCTCTGGCCAGGTAAGCTGCAGCCATTGCCAGCAGGGTTCCACCAATACAATAGCCGGTAGCATTGATTTTGGTCTTTGGGACCACCGTTTTGACGGCATCCAATGCGTCCAAAATACCGGATTTGATGTAATCATCAATATCCAGTTCGCGATCATCTTTATCGGGATTTTTCCAGGAAATCATGAACACGGTTTTCCCCTGGGCAACCAGATAATTGACCAGTGATTTTTCCGGCACCAGATCGAGGATGTAATATTTCATGATCCAGGCGGGGACGATTAATACCGGCTCCCTGGCCACGGTTTTCGTGGTGGGACTGTATTGAATCAGTTCGATCAGATTGTTCTGGTAGATGACCTGACCCGGGGTAATGGCCAGATTTTCCCCCACCTTGAAATCACCCATCTCAGGCCGGTTATCCCTGAGCAGTTTCTTTTGAATGTCCCGTTGCAGATTGCCGATGCCCTCCAGCAAATTCCGGCCTTTGTTTTCCCAGGTGGTCTTGAGAACCTCGGGGTTGGTTTGCGGCAAATTGGTCGGTGAGATGACCTCCAGGGCGTGGCCATTAATGAAGTCCACCAGTTCCTTGCTGAATGGCCCCATACCCGGCAGATCCGTATCCGCTTCCTTCAGCCATTCCACCGCCATGCTGTGGCCCTTGGCCATGACACTGAAAGGGACCTTTTTCCAGAGATCATTCATGAAATAAGGGTATTTTTTGGGGGGTGGATTCTCGCTTTTTTCGGTGATGGCCCGGGCGGTAAACGTGGATAGTCGCAGCAGCTTCTCAGAGAAATTCTGCAATAATCTCACACGTCTGGCGGGAGAAATAGACAGGTGGGCCAGCCAGTCTGTGTAGGCCAGCAATAACTGAACAGGAGACAGCCCCTGGGATGCCTTGCCAATGATTGAGCGTATCCGTGAGTCTATTTTCTCGACGGATGCATCGTTTAATCGGGGAATTTCGGCGATGAGGTTATCCAGTTCATCAATCACACTGGAAACTGTTCTGTCCGGTTTTTCCGCCATGTATTGCTCCTTGGTTAAGTCTTGCCAGTATACCACCGCCCAGAGGTCATTTTTGTGGCAGTCGTTTGTCGATGGCAAATCAATGACTCAGTCTGAGCCTGTAGCCGAGGGCTTCAGTGAGGTGAGCCATGGTGATAGCGGCACTGTTGTCGAGGTCTGCAATGGTCCGTGTCACTTTCAATATACGATGAAATGCTCTGGGTGATAAACCGAGTTGCGCTACAGCTTGATTGAGCAGGGTTTTTTGTGACGGGTCAAGTGCGCAAAAAGCAGCCACTTCCCGGCTGGAGAGGCGGGCATTGATTGTTCCAGCCCGGGTCAGCTGGCGCTGGCGGGCTGCCATGACCCTGTTGCGGATATCCGTGCTGCAGTCGCCATCGGTTTTTCCTTCAACCAGCCGGTCGCCCGGCAGGGGCGGGACTTCAATCTGTAAATCGATACGATCCAGCAATGGCCCGGAGATGCGATCGGAATAGCGGCGTATCTGGTCGGGGGTACAGCGACAGCGTTGGCTGCCCTGGTAGCCGCAGGGGCAGGGGTTCATGGCTGCAACCAGTTGGAATGCCGCCGGAAAGCGCGTCTGGGCCTGAACCCGTGAAATCATGATTTCACCGGATTCCAGTGGTTCGCGCAGTACTTCGAGGACCCGCCGGGGAAATTCAGGCAATTCATCCAGAAACAATACGCCGTGATGGGCGAGGGAGATTTCCCCCGGCCTGGGCACACTGCCACCACCCACCAGTGCCGTAGCCGACGCCGTATGGTGGGGCGAGCGAAAAGGCGGATTGTAAAGCGTATCCCGCAAGCCGCGACCTGCGACTGAATGAATGGCGGCCACCTCGAGCATCTCCCGCTCCTGCAACGGTGGCAATATACTGGTGAGCCGGCTGGCCAACATGGTTTTGCCGGTTCCCGGAGGGCCGCTGAAAAGCAGGTTGTGCCCGCCGGCAGCAGCGATTTCCAGTGCCCGTTTGGCTTGGTGCTGACCGATAATATCGGCCATATCTCCCTCCGTTTCAGTAGCGCTTGCCCCGGTGCGGCAGGAAAGGGGCTCAATCGGCTGATTGCCGTTCAGGTGTGCACAGACTTCGAGCAGATGGGTGGCGGCGATAACGCGGGTCTTGCTACTCAGGGCCGCTTCCTCCGCGTTCATGGCAGGCAAGATCAGAGATCTGCCCGACTTTCCGCAGGCCAGTGAGGTTGGCAGTACCCCCTCCACTGGGCGCAAACCTCCCGACAGCGCCAGTTCACCGATGACTTCGTATTGGTCGAGCCGGTCTGCGGGGATTTGTGCCGACGCGGCCAGTACCCCCAGCGCAATTGCCAAATCGAAACGACCCCCTTCCTTGGGCAGATCGGCGGGGGCCAGATTAATCGTGATACGTCGTGCGGGGAAATCGAAGTGAGTGTTCAGCAGGGCACTGCGAACCCGGTCCTTGCTTTCCTTCACTGCAGTTTCCGGCATGCCGACAATTGACAGCCCGGGGAGCCCGTTGGACAGATGAACCTCCACGGTCACGGCGGGGGCATCGATGCCGTATTTGGCGCGGGTATGGACGATGGCAAGTGACATGGATGCCCTCCTTGGCTGGCATGTCGATCAGATGGTGCTTCCTTTGTATTAGGGCGGCCGGGACCGTTCAGTCTTGCCGATTCTCCAATTGTGCTTCAAGCCTGGCGAGCTGTTGCTCGAGTTGTTCCAGCTTTTCCCGGCTGCGCTTCAGGACAGCCTGCTGCGCATCGAACTCGTCCCGGGTCACCAGCTCCAGCTTGTCGAAAGCAGCCTGTGCAGCCGTTCGCAGCTTCTGTTGCATGTCGCTACCCAGGGCCTCTGCGCCCGGGGTAATGACATTGTTGAGTTGGTGCAAAAACTGGTTGATGAACTCGTTAGGTCGCATTGATGGGCCGCTCCGAATAAGTGGTGATCTATTTTAAGGAGATCACTCTGTATGTACAGAGCACTTTAGTGACGGTTGCTTCCGGGCAGCAGTAAGCAGTGGGGCTTCCAGCGAAGTTTTTTGGTGCGATGACAGATTTGGTGAGTCCATTTGTGCACAAAAAAGGTGCATTGAGAGGTTGGTGCCCGCTTTACAGGAGTTCAATTACTGCTTTTTGAAGGTTGGCATGCCAAATGCATTAAGTGCTGATGTACCAATTACAAACCGTGATTGCATGTTTAATTTTTCGCTGTTGTTTATATTTTGGAGAAGCATATGAACGCATTTAAAAAGTCTCTGGTCGTTACCTCTATGGCGCTGACCTTCCCCTTGGCTTCCAATGTTGCGCAGGCCTACGAGGTCTCTGCCAACGTCACAATCGCTTCGGATTACAGATTCCGTGGGATTTCACAGAATGACACTGAAATTGCCATACAGGGTGGTTTTGATGTCGCGTTTGATAACGGACTGTATGTGGGTACCTGGGGTTCCCAGGTGGATTTCAATGATCCGGACAGCTCTGATGCTGGGCTCGAGCTGGATTACTACTTTGGTTACGGTGGCGATCTCACTGAAGAGGTTAGCTATGACGTCGGTTATATTTACTATGATTACCCCGGTTCCGATGCAACTGCATTTCCTCTGACCGGTAATCGTGATCTCGACTACCAGGAACTCTACGGTAGCCTGTCCTACAAGGGCGGCACACTGGGTTTCGCGTACTCTGACGATTATTGGCTGGAAACCGGTGAATTCTGGTATCTCTACGCGGACTACGGTTTCGAGCTGCCCCACGGGTTTTCATTGGGATTCCATGCGGGCTACAACAAGTTTGAAAATAAAAGTACTGACAGTGGCAAGGATGGCGAAGAAGCTTTCCTGACCGATGGTGAAGATAAGTACACCGACTACTCCATCACCCTCGGCAAGTCCTGGCAGGGACTGGATTTTGCACTGAGCTGGGTTGATACCACGCTGGACGATGAAGAGTGCTTCGATACGTCCTGGTGTGACAGCACGTTGTTGTTTTCCATTAGCAAAAGCATGTAATTGAACGGTGGCACCCGGCATGTCGGGTGCCACTATCTCTGAGGAGCAATGCAATGAAAATGATTACAGCAGTTGTCAAGCCCTTCAAACTGGATGACGTGCGAGAAGCGCTTGCCGCCATCGGTGTTCAGGGCGTGACGGTGACCGAGGTAAAAGGGTTTGGCCGACAAAAAGGCCACACAGAACTGTACCGTGGTGCTGAATATGTGGTGGATTTTTTGCCCAAGGTAAAACTGGAATTGGCCCTTGCGGATGAAATGGTGGACGGCGCTATCGAAGCGATTACCTCTGCCGCTCATACCGGCAAGATTGGTGATGGCAAAATCTTCATTTCGGATTTACAGGAAGTCATTCGAATTCGCACCGGTGAAACCGGTGTAGAAGCAGTTTAAGACACGGGAGACTACGACAATGAGTCCTGAAATTATTGAAGTTAAATACGCGCTCGATACATTTTATTTTCTGATCGCTGGCGCGTTCGTGATGTGGATGGCGGCAGGTTTTGCCATGTTGGAGGCCGGCCTGGTTCGCGCCAAAAACACCACTGAAATTCTTACCAAAAACGTCGCACTGTTTGCCGTTGCCTGCACCATGTATCTGTTTGTGGGTTATACCATCATGTATGGCGGCAGCGCGGGCGGTTTCCTGCCCGATGGCTGGTTCGGTAACAGTATTGCAAATGCTTCTCTCGAAGAGGTGCTGGCCAGCGACGGAGACACGTATTACTCCGGCGCATCGGACTTCTTCTTCCAGGTGGTATTTGTGGCAACCGCGATGTCGATCGTATCCGGTGCTGTTGCAGAGCGGATGAAGCTCTGGGCCTTCCTGATTTTTGCCGTGGTCATGACGGGTGTGATCTATCCGATCCAGGGAATGTGGACCTGGGGTGGCGGTTTCCTTAGCGAAGCCGGTTACTCCGATTATGCCGGCTCCGGTATTGTCCACATGGCCGGTGCTGCCGCTGCCCTGGCGGGTGTGTTGCTGCTCGGAGCCCGCAAGGGGAAGTACGGTGCCAACGGACAGATCAACGCTATTCCGGGTGCCAATATGCCTCTGGCAACACTGGGTACCTTCATCCTCTGGATGGGTTGGTTCGGCTTCAACGGTGGCTCTGAGCTGGTTGTTTCAGATGTCAGTTCCGCCAATAACGTGGCCAGTGTCTTCGTCAACACCAATGCCTCAGCTTGCGGTGGTTTGATCGCTGCCCTGTTGCTGGGTCACATCCTGTTTGGTAAAGCGGATCTCACCATGGCGCTGAACGGTGCCCTGGCTGGTCTGGTCGCCATTACTGCCGGTCCTCTGGCACCGAGTCCTGTGGTGGCAACATTGATCGGGGCCATCGGCGGTATCATTGTGGTGTTTTCCATCGTCGGCCTGGACAAAATGAAAATTGATGATCCCGTAGGGGCCATCTCTGTTCATGGTGTGGTAGGTATCTGGGGTGTCCTGGCTGTGCCATTCACCAATAGCGACGCCTCATGGGGCTCTCAGATCTATGGCATCGTGGTGATTTTCCTTTGGGTCTTTGTGATGAGCCTGATTGTCTGGGGTATTATCAAGGTCGCCATGGGTATCCGCGTCAGTGAACAGGCAGAATACGAGGGTGTTGATGTGTCCGAGTGTGGCATTGAAGCCTATCCCGAGTTCACTAAAAGCTGATCTCTCTTCCCACTCTCAGGGGGCCGGTCGAGATGACTGGCCCCCTGTTTTTATGTTTGATCTGAAAACCGGGTAACCGGGGTGCAATTATTGATGGGAAGGTGTATCTTTTGCCGTCAATTGTTCGTTCTAAATAAAATGTACAAGGTAAATCTATGAAGCTTATTACAGCTATTGTAAAACCCTTCAAACTGGACGATGTCAGAGAGGCGCTTGCTGAGGTCGGCGTTCAGGGTATTACTGTCACTGAGGTAAAAGGTTTTGGGCGCCAGAAAGGCCACACTGAACTCTATCGTGGTGCGGAATACGTAGTGGATTTCCTGCCCAAGGTAAAACTGGAAATTGCGCTTGATGACAACCACGTCGACGTTGTGGTTGAGGCGATTACCAAGTCTGCTCAAACCGGTAAAATCGGCGATGGAAAAATCTTTATTTCCACGTTGGAAGAAGTGATTCGTATTCGTACCGGAGAAACCGGTAGCGACGCAATTTAGATGGCTGGCCGGGCTGAACGCCCGGCAACCCCTAATTTTCCCGTCCCATCGCGCTCTTCTCTTTTGAACAGAGTCGACAGGTTGTCAGTTTGATCACGTCTCTATCGGATCTTTTATCGGCTCAGGGGCTGATGATCAGGTCAAAGCTCACCTGAATATTATCGCTGTAGGTGATTTCATCGGGTAGATAGGTTCCCGGTCTAGCAGCGCTGCTGCGTACCATCATCGTCTCCATCCCTGACGCCTTCATCATGTCGCCAGAGGGGGGCGTGTTGCGGTGGTAATCGATTCGCACGACAGGTCCAAGCTCTGCACCGTAGGCTTTTGCAAGCGCCTCAGCTTTGCTCTTTGAGTCCGAGATTGCCAGCAGATGAGCTGCCTGTATGTGTTTGGGCATTTCGCTGTTTTCGTAACGTACGTTATCAATACCCTCCAGCCGTTGGGCTAGCGCCTGGTCCATCACTTCGGTGAGTTGTGTCATATCCTTTAACGTGACAGTGAGCTGGCGGATCGCTTCATAACCACTGAACAACCGATTGCTGTTGGTGTGTTCGTAGCGAGGGTAAATGCGGATGGATGAGGCCACCAGGTCATCCTGTGAGATAGACATGGCTTTGAGTTGATCGATAAAGGCATTTACTCGGTCATCCACATCGCGCTTGGCTTCCTGGCCGGATTTGCGGGTGGCCCGGACGCTCAAATCAAGGATGGCGGTATCAGCAGGGACGGTAACTTCACCGTAGCCATTGGTGGAAATCAGCCTTCGGTCAGTTTCATCATGGGCCTGGCAGGACAGGGACAGAAACAGTAAAGGTAACAATAGGACGTTGCGCACAATAAAACTCCGTTGATGTATGTTGAGAAACCATGACATAAAGTAGGGCAGGCAATGAATACCTGCAACCGGATAGCCTCAGTAGCCGCTCACTTTTTTTGGGCGCGAGGATGAGACTGATCATAAATCCTGGCAAGGTGCTGGAAGTCCAGATGGGTGTAAACCTGAGTCGTGGATAAATTGGCATGGCCCAGCAGCTCCTGAACAGCGCGCAGGTCGCCACTGGACTCCAGCAGATGGCTCGCAAATGAGTGGCGCAGCATGTGGGGGTGTATTTTCCCGTCCATATTTTGCTTGAGACCGATCAGCCTGAGCCGTTCCTGAATGGCGCGGCAAGAAATGCGTTTGCCCTGGCGGCTAACGAATATCGCCCGCGTGTCGTCGTTGGCAAATTCACGGCGCCTTGTTAGCCAGGCTTTCAGGGCCCTGATTGCATGGCTGCCCACGGGCAGTTGCCGCGATTTGTTCCCCTTGCCGGTAACCGTCACCAGTTGATCATTCAGATCGATATCCCCCAGGTTCAGGGCCGTTAGTTCCGATAGCCGCAGGCCGGAAGAATAGAACAGTTCGACGATAGCCAGATCCCTGCAGTCGATCCAGCTTTCCGCCGAGAAAGCCAAATAGCGCGCCACCTGGTCTGTGTCGAGGGTTTTCGGGAGTTTTTTCGCGGATTTTGGTGCACTGATGGCAATCGCCGGATTGGCTTTCAGCCACTGTTGTTTGAGGGCATAGTTAAAAAAAGTCCTCAGTGACGCGAGCCAGCGGTCGAGACTGCGTCCGCCCAGTCCTTTGCGATGAAGAGTGGTCAGGCAGGTGCGAATATGCTGGCCGTCCAGTTGTAGCAACGACAGGGATTGCTTTGCACACCAGTCGTCCAGTTTGTGCAGGTCGCGAAGATAGCCTTTGATGGTATGGGCGGAAAGCCTGCGTTCGCTGCGCAAGTGCTGTTCAAATTGCTGGAGTGGATGATGATCAGCGGAGTCAGGCGGCATCGGCACGGCCCCTCAGCTAGGGTAGCAGGCGGGGAATAATACGATTAAGGACCTCTGCAATATAGCTGAGGAACAGTGTTCCCATACTGCTTCGGTAGTAGTTTGGGTCAGTATGGCCGATGGCCAGCACGCCGAACACAGAGCCGTGGGTCAGGGGTACAGCAGCCACAGAACCCACATTTTTAGCGTCATTGCCAAACAGGAAAGCCAGTTCGTCACTGCCCAGAACTCCACAGATAGCCCGGTTGGTGCGCAGCAGTGTCCCGATATGACTATTGGCCTGTTCAATGTTGACCATTCGCACATGGGAATTCAGTTCAGATATCTGATCGTCACCAAACAGTAGCATGCTATGGAACTGAACCTGGAAGTCTGTACTGAGACTGTTGGCGGTGGCGTTGACAATGGTTGCCAGGTCCTCTGCTTCCAGAAGAGTCAGGATGAGCCGTTTGGTTTTCTCGAAGAGCTTGTCATTGATTTTTGCGGAATCCAGCATGGCATTGAGCCGCTGTCGCATTTCGAGGTTGCGTTCCCGTAAAACGGCTACTTGCCGTTCAATCAATGAGATGGCTGGCCCGCTGTCGTGGGGCAGCTCAATGACTTCAAGTAAATCGGGGTGATCTTCAAAAAAACACGGGTTTGTTTCCAGATAGGTTTTAATCTGGGCGGGGGTCAGCAATTCTTCGGTATGCGGTTTTTTTTGCTCTGTACTCATATTTTTATCCGTCCATGAAAAACGGTGGTGGCCGGTCCGGACATGATTACCGGCTGATTCTCGCCTGGCCACTCGATCTGGAGACTGCCGCCCGGGAGGTTGACGGTTACGGACGAGTCTAGCAGGTCTTGCAAGTGGCCTGCCACTACGGCGGCACAGGCCCCGCTGCCACAGGCCAGTGTCTCGCCGACGCCCCGTTCAAAAACCCGCAGGTTGATCTCCTGGCGGTTTATAACCTGCATAAAGCCCACGTTGACCCTTTGGGGGAACCGATGGTGGCCCTCGATCGCCGGTCCCAGAGTGTCAACCGGTGCCGTTTGTACGTCGGCGACGGTGAGGACAGCATGGGGATTGCCCATCGATACTGCACTGATCGGCAGCGTTTTGTCATCCACTGATAAGGAGTAGCTGATAGCTCTTCCGTCGGCAACAAACGGAATATCTGGCGGGGTCAGAATCGGCACGCCCATATTTACTTCGATCAGGTTGTTGGTTTTAACCCGCAGCGTGATAATGTCTGTCGCGGTTTCCACCCGCAGCGTGCTTTTCCCGGTGAGGTGCCTGTCCCGGACAAATTTGGCAAAACAGCGAGCACCGTTGCCACATTGCTCAACTTCGTTGCCATCCTGATTGAAAATTCGGTAGCGAAAATCCACATCATGGCGGCTGGGGGGCTCTACCACCAGGATTTGATCGCAGCCAATACCAAAGTGGCGGTCCGCCAGCTTGCGGCCTAGCGCCGGAGTCATGGTTATAGCCTGAGAGACCCCGTCAATGACGACGAAATCATTACCCAATCCGTGCATTTTGGTAAAACGTAACAGCATAGCGCAGTTGTCTTTGTTAAAAATTTGTCCCCAGGGGCGTTCAGTGTCGCTGTGGGTTCAGGTGGGTAGCAGGGTCTCTCCGCGAATGAGGTCTTCAACTGTTTCCCGAGCCCTGACCTGATGGGCCCGGTTGCCATCCACCATGATTTCCGCCGCACGGCCCCGGCTGTTGTAGTTTGAGCTCATGGTAAATCCATAAGCTCCGGCTGAATAAACGCACAGCAGGTCTCCCTGCTCAAGTGCCAGCAATCGATTTTTTCCCAGGAAGTCTCCGGTTTCGCACACTGGACCGACAATGTCCCAGCGCCGGGGCGTACCGGCATGGGGCGATGCCGGTTCGATGGCCATCCATGCCTCGTAAAGTGCCGGCCGGATCATGTCGTTCATGGCTGCATCGACAATGGCAAAGTTTTTGTCTTTCCCTGGCTTCAGGTATTCCACCCGGGTTAGCAGGATGCCAGCGTTTGCCGCTATTGATCGGCCGGGCTCGAGCACCAGCGTCATCGGCGATTGGTCGAGCTGCTGTCGAATGGCCGCGATGTATTCCGACGGATGAGGCGGCTGTTCGTTCTGGTAACACACGCCGAGTCCGCCCCCCAGATCCAGGTGTTCCAGCTCGATACCGTTGGCAGACAGTTGTTCTACCAGCTTCAGTACCCGATTCAGCGCATCGATAAAAGGTGCGATCTCGGTCAATTGGGAGCCGATGTGGCAGTCAATGCCGGTAATGGTCAAGTGGGGCATTTCGCTGGCGACCAGGTAGACATCCAGCGCCTGGTTGATATCAATGCCAAATTTGTTGTCGCGCAGGCCGGTGGAAATATAGGGATGGGTTTTTGCATCCACGTCAGGGTTGACCCGCAGGGAAATGTTCGCTTTCTTGCCGGATTCACCTGCCACCCGATTGAGTACCGCAAGCTCGGCTTCCGATTCAACGTTGAAACAGTGGATTCCGACCTGTAATGCCCGGGCCATCTCTGATGGCTGTTTGCCCACGCCGGAAAAAATGACTTTCGCGGGATCTCCACCTGCTGCCAGAACGCGCTCCAGCTCACCAACCGAGACAATGTCGAATCCTGCACCCAGCTGGGCCAATACATTTAATACAGCCAGGTTGGAATTGGCTTTCACTGCGTAGCAAATCAGGTGACGTCTGCCGGCCAGTGCGTCCTGATAAGCCATAAAATGTTCTGTGAGCGCCGCCCGGCTATAGACGTAAGTCGGCGTACCGTAGCGCTCGGCAATGGTGTCCAGCGCAACGCCTTCGATACACAACCTGCCGTCTCGGTAATCAAAATGTTTCATGGTTGGCCGCAACCCTTGGTGAATTATGCGTCGGTGTCCGAAGGCTGGGCCTCTTCCTCTTCCGCAGGTTGGCTTTGTTGTTCCGCAGGTGACTGTTGCACCGGTTCGGGTGGAAGATATAGAGGGCCTTTGTTGCCGCAGGCGGACAAGCCGATAAAAACCGCGCTGAGCAGTATCAGTGCAAAAAAACGTTGCATGTGGGGAAGCCTGTATTCTGATTCCGGGAATTCCTGCGAGTATAGCGGCTGTCACCCTAAACACTCAATCGCGTATACTCTTCAATGAGTTCAGTAATGCCTCCAAGAGTTCTACCCTATGACTGAAATTGAGTTCACCCAGCTGGCAGACGAGCTGATGCTGTCGGTTGAGGATGCTATTGAAGACAGTGGCCTGGATATTGATTATGAGAGCGCCGGCGGCGTGCTGACACTCACCATCGAGGCAGAAAACTCCAAAGTGATTATTTCCCGGCAGCCGACGATGTCCCAGATATGGCTGGCGGCCAGGTCCGGTGGGTTTCATCTGGATCACCTTGATCAAACCTGGCGCTGTACCACGACAGGTGAAACATTTGAGGCCCTGCTGAACCGTGTTTGCCGGGAGCAGGGCGCTGGCGAACAGGGGATTTTTGATCGCTCAAATGGCTAGCCAAGGTGGTTCCGGTTAGGGAAAAGCTGATAGCTTTTACGGATCGGAGCCTTTATTCTTTCCGGTCTCCCGGTTAGACCCCCACTGCATTGACATGAATTGGTTTTTAGCGATATGACGTATTGCGTTTCGATAAGATTGAATGAAGGACTGGTTTTCTGTTCTGATTCACGCACCAATGCTGGCCCGGACAGGGTCAGCACTTACAGCAAGTTGCACCGCTTTTCTATCCACGGCGATCGTCAGATGATGATGATGTCCGCCGGTAATCTGGCCACCAGTCAGGCAGTGATGGCCCAGATTGAGCGGGATCTCAAAGAAGATGCCGACTTTAATTTGCGCAAGGCCTGCTATCTGTCTGAAGTGGCTGATTATATTGGTGAGCTGAGCGTCAGGGAGCAAAGCAAATACAAGCAGAATGGGATGAAGGCCGGTTTCAACGCCGAGGCAACCTTTATTCTGGGTGGACAAATCAAGGGAGTGGATACCGAGCTTTACATGATATATCCCGAGGGCAACCACATTACCTCCTCGGAACAGTATCCGTTTTTGCAGATCGGTGAAACCAAATATGGCAAGCCGATACTGGACCGGATTGTCCGTCCCGAAACACCCCACGAGACGGCCATGCGCTGTGCCCTGGTGTCGCTGGATTCAACGATGCGCAGTAACGCCACTGTGGGGCCGCCCATCGAGCTGCTTTACTACGAGGCAGACAGCCTGAGCAATCCCAATAAGTATTATAAGTTTGAGGAGAATGATCCCTACCTGGTGATGTTGCGTCAGAGCTGGGATGAAAATATACGCAAGGCTTTTAGTGAGTTGCCGTCGTTGAGCCAAGTGTTTGGAGCTGACTTATAACCTGGTCCACAAATACCAGTTTGTTCTCCACCTGGTGATTGATGATAAAAGGATAGGCATCTTGCCGGCCGACACTCCGGTTGAGTTCATTCAGGGTGATGCTTAGCTGTCGCCAAATATCAATGCGCGTTTGCATATCCATGGCTGAGGGTCCGTGATTGATTACGCCGTGAGCTGCGGCGGTTTCCAGTGCATCATAGATGTGCAGGTAATGCCCCCAGCTTTCAGCCCAGTCTTCAGAGGGGTGGGCACTGGCATAACTGCTGATGAAATGCTCGGCCCAGTCTGGCGCCGGTCCATGCCTGTAGTAGTCATCCAGTGCGCTGCGGTAATCCCGGCGTTCATCACCAAAGACGTTTCTGAAGGCCTGTTTCATGTCGTCATCCGGATTGAGTCTTGACCAGTAATAATGTCCGGATTCATGGCGCAGGTGTCCAAGTACGGTGCGATAGGATTCCTTCATTTCGGATTTGACGGTCACTCGGGCGATGTCGTCCGCTTCCATCACGTTGATCGTAATGACCCCGCCGAGATAGCCGGTGGTGACAAAAGTCTCTGCAAAAAGCGGCTGTGTACGGCCATCTTCAATAAAATCCAGTAGCAGGCCACGCTCGGGTTCCGACCAACCATTTTCAAAAGGTAAGCCCAGTTGTATCAAGGTGAAAAACAGGCGCTTTTTGCCCTGTTCCAGTCGCAACCAGCGAGCCTTGTTCTCGGGCTGGCTCTGATTGGGGATAGTGCGGTTGAATTGACAAGCCGTACAAAGTGAGTGGTCACTTTCTTTGGAGATAAGCCAATTACAGACACCAAATTCCGTTTCGTTGCTACAGAAGCGGAACAACTGCTGATCGCTGGCCTCGAAAAAATGGCCATGCACAGCGGTCAGCGTCCGCATTTCCATATTGCCGGGGTCGAAACCCAGGTTGGTTTTGCAGTAGAGGCATTGGCGACTTTCGAAAAAAACCTGATTGCCACAGTGGCAGAAAAACTTCTTCATGATTGCATGGGCAAAAACCAGGCTGTATTGATGGCATCGTCAAGTTGATTGAGTGATATTTGCAGCTGATCGATAAATTGGTGCAGTTGCGGCAGGGTCATGTTTTCCGCATCAAACCGGGTCAGCTTTTGCAGTGCCGATTCCACTATCTGAATCGCGTCGCCATTGTTGCTCAGTGGCTGCAGTTCTTCAAGGATTCCTGTCAGGCAAAAGTAAACGGTACGCGGTAGCCTGGCTTCCTTGAAAATAAAGTTGACCACAGCATTTGGTTCCACCAGGGGGCCAATTTTGTGGCGATAGGCGCTCATCGCCGAAAGCGATTTAAGCATGCTGCCCCACAGCAGGGGGTCGATCGCCTGATTGGTTTCTGCTCTGCCCAAAATGGCGCCTGCACCCACGTCGATAATGCGAGTGCTCATATCGGCTCGTTCCAGCAGGTGCCCCAATTTTATAAAGCGGTGTGAGTGCTCCCGGAAGAGGGTGGTCATCAGCAGGCCATTGACCATCTGGCAGCGGGAAATAATCTGTTCCAGAAATTCGTAGCGGTGACGTCGACCAATCGACTTTTCTGCCGTCTCCTGCGTGTAGATGAACAGTTCATTGACATGCTCCCAGGTCTCTTCGGGCAGTACATCGCGGGTGGTGCGGACATTCTCCCGAGCCGCCCTTACCGAATTGCTGATGCTCGAAGCGTTTTCCTGGTCCGCAATCAGGAAGCGGAGAACGTTCTGCTCGTTAAAGACCCGATACCGCTTTGTATAAACAGGCTCTGCATCCAGCATTTGGATGAGCACCTCCCAGCCAACCTGGGTGTCACGCGGCAGGTCCATTATCAGGTGAGTATAGGCATTGGTCAGTCTGGCCGTGTTCTCTGCGCGCTCCAGATAGCGGGCCATCCAGTAGAGTCGTTCGGCAACGCGGGACAGCATCGTCATCAGTTCCCCTCCACAATCCAGGTGTCTTTGCTGCCGCCACCCTGAGAGGAGTTGACCACGAGAGAGCCTTTTGTCATGGCGACTCTTGTCAGTCCGCCCGGTGTGACCCAGGTATCTTTGCCCTGCAGGATAAAGGGGCGCAGATCCAGGTGGCGCGGTTCTACCGTGTGGTCGATATAGGTCGGCGCAGTCGATAATGACAGGGTGGGCTGGGCAATATAGTTGCGTGGATTATTTTCAATCAGCGCGGCAAACTCCCTGCGCGTCTGGACGCTGGCATGGGGGCCAACCATGATGCCGTAACCACCGGATTCATTGGCGGGCTTTACCACCAGCTTGTCGAGATTGGCCAGCACATACTCACGGTCTTTTTCGATCATGCAAAGATAGGTTTTTACGCTATCGATCAAAGGCTCCTGTTTGAGGTAATAGCGAATCATTTCGGGTACATAGGCGTAAATCACCTTGTCGTCCGCTACGCCGCTTCCCGGCGCGTTGGCAATGGCAACATTTCCCGCCTTCCAGGCCCGCATGATGCCGGGAACCCCTAACATGGAGTCCTTGCGGAACGCCTCCGGGTCAATAAAATCTTCATCTATGCGTCGATAGACCACGTCCACTTTTACCGGCCCGTCCACGGTGCGCATATACACACAGTCGTCGTCACCGGTGTGCAGATCGCTACCCTCTACCAGTTCAGCGCCCATACTTTGGGCAAGAAATGCATGTTCAAAATAGGCGGAGTTATAGATACCGGGCGTCAGCACGGCAATGCATGGCTTTCGGGTTTCGCGGGGAGAGAGTGAAGCGAGTGTTTGATAGAGTTTTGACGGATAGTCGTCGACCGGCTGGATACTGTAGTTTTCAAACAGCTCCGGCAAAACACGTTTGGTTATCTCCCTGTTTTCGAGCATGTAGGACACACCGGAGGGCACCCGCAGATTGTCCTCCAGTACATAGAATTTTCCGTTGCTGTTGCGCACCAGATCGGAGCCACAAATGTGGGCCCATGCGCCATAACGAGGCGAAACTCCTCTGCACTGAGGTTTGTAGTTGGTGGATTCCAGGACAATATCTGCCGGCATCAGCTGGTCGGCGAGGATGCGCTGTTTATTATAAATATCATCGATAAAACAGTTGAGGGCACGGGTGCGCTGTTGCAAGCCAAGACTGACCTTCGACCACTCCTTTGCCGTGATGGTCCGGGGGATAATGTCGAATGGCCAGTTTCGATCAATATTGCCACCCTCTGTGTAAACCGTGAAAGAGATGCCCATATCCCGGATCGCCAGCTCTGCGGCAGAGCGTCGCTCATTAATCTCCTCCTCTGGCAGGCGCTGCAGAAAATTGATCATAGCCCGTGCGGCAGTTCTTGGATTTCCTGAACTGGTTAGCAGCTCGTCATAAAACAAGCTGGAGTTATAGCCTTGCCAGGTTTTATTCATAAATTGTCATGCACCTCCTGTTGTGGCGGATCAGCCGTCCCGAAGGCAGCCCAATTAATGACAAATTAGCAATCGCTATGCCAACAACCGCGGCCGGAGGAAATAGGCAGCGGTCCTCTCCTGCAAAACGGTTGTCGACTGCGCATTTATCTTGCAGGTTACACGGCCATACTGGTGTGGCACTGTCCCTCGGTCAGGGTCGATTGCTGAGTCGCTCGGCTGCAGACTGGACGGCACTTCTTACTTGTTCGGGTGCTGTTCCTCCAATGTGGTTTCTGGCGGCGACAGAGCCTTCGAGCGTCAATACATCAAACACATCGGTTTCAATGACGGTCGAGAATTGTCGCAGTTCCTCCAGTGACATATCCGAGAGATCCTTGTTTTCAGCAATGCCAAATGCCACGGACTTGCCGACAATTTCATGGGAGTCGCGGAAGGGAATGCCTTTGCGAACCAGGTAATCGGCGAGATCGGTGGCGGTTGAAAAGCCACGGCGTGCAGCTTCACGCATGGATTCCTTCTTTGGTTGAATAGCCGGGATCATGTCGGCAAAGGCCCGCAGGCAATCCTTGACGGTATCGACAGTATCAAACAGCGGCTCCTTGTCTTCCTGATTATCCTTATTGTAGGCCAGTGGCTGGGACTTCATAAGGGTCAGCAGCGCCACTAAATGGCCGTTAACCCGGCCCGTTTTACCCCGAACCAGTTCGGGTACATCGGGATTTTTTTTCTGTGGCATGATGGATGAACCCGTGCAAAAGCGATCCGGCAGCTCAATAAAATCAAACTGTGCGGAGGTCCACAGAATCAGTTCTTCGGAAGCGCGGGACAGGTGCGTGAGCAGGATGCTGGCAAATGCGCAAAATTCAATGGCAAAGTCCCTGTCGCTGACGGAATCCAGAGAATTTCGGGTGGGGCCATCAAACCCCAGCAGATCTGCGGTCATATGGCGATCGATGGGGTAGGTGGTTCCCGCCAGGGCTGCAGCACCCAGGGGCGATTGATTGAGGCGTTTTCTGCAGTCGAGCAATCTGCCGTAATCGCGTTCCAGCATTTCAAACCATGCCATCAGATGGTGACCAAAGGTAACTGGCTGGGCCGTCTGGAGGTGGGTAAATCCGGGCATGATAGTCTCCGCCTGGGCTTTTGCCAGGCCCAGAATGCCCTGTTGCAGGCGGGTCAACTCCTCACCGATTGCGTCAATTTCATGTCTCAGCCAGAGTCTGATATCCGTGGCCACCTGATCATTTCTGGAGCGCCCGGTATGGAGCTTTTTTCCGGTGATGCCGATCTGTGAGGTGAGCGCTGCCTCCACATTCATATGGACATCTTCCAGTGCCAGGCTCCACTCGAATGTACCGTTTTCAATAGCCGTCAGAATAGCCGTCAGGCCGCTTTTGATCGACTCAAGTTCACTTTCGTCAAGTACCCCGACTTTGGTCAGCATGGTGGCGTGGGCGATGGAGCCCTGAATATCCTGTGGGGCGAGGCGTTGGTCAAAATCGACAGAGGCCGTAAATCTGGCCACGAAGGCATCCGTGGCCTCATTGAAGCGGCCGCCCCAGGATAGATTGGTATCTTTTGAATTGCTCATCGGTACACTGAACCTTTATAACTTGTCGGACCACAGATAAAGTACTGCGGATGCAGGAAAAAGCTGATTATAGCAAAGCCGCGTGAAACGCGAGTGAAACAGGATGGGTTGACGTTGATGGGAATCATGGATCGGTGGAAAGCGAATAAATCCGGGCCTGCGCAACTGTTTCTTCGGGAAGGGGATACCTTCTTGCCAAACTTTTGCCGCGGCCAGGGGTTGCTGACCGTGATTGTTATCTCCGAACTGCTGGCATTGATGATTAGTGTCGCCGACAGTGGTTTGCAAAATTTTGACTGGGTCAAGCTGGCGAAAGTGTCCCTGCTGTCGCTTTGGATAGTCCTGCTCAGTGCAGTTGTGCTCTGTTTCGCCAACCGGCTGTTAACCGGTGTGCGGCTGGTGACCGCAGCAACCCTGTCTTTTCTGCTCATTCTGATGGTTACTCTGCTCTGTGGCGCCGTTTCCGAAGGCATTATGTGGTGGTACTCAGCGCCTCTGGCTGAGCGCAGTTACAACATCTGGAATATTGCCGAGTACTTGCTTCTGGCGGCGATTCCCGCCGGTATTCTGCTTCGCTATCTGTATCTTCAGCAGCAGTTGTGGTTGCGCCAACGGGCTGAACTGGAAGCACGGATTCAGGCATTGCAATCGAGAATCCGGCCCCATTTCCTGTTTAACAGTATGAATATGATTGCCAGCCTGATTGGTTCTGACCCCGAAAAAGCCGAGCGCGTCGTGGAAGATCTGTCGGACCTCTACCGCTATGCCCTGACGGATGCGCAAACGCTGGTTCCACTGCGCGAGGAGTTATCTCTTTGCCGCCGTTACATGGCACTGGAAAAGCTGCGATTGGGTGATCGACTTTCGGCGCGGTGGGAAACTGGTGATTATGGCGAAGGTGTACAGATACCCTGTCTGACACTTCAGCCAATCCTGGAGAATGCAATTTACCATGGTATTCAGTTGTTACAGGAGGGCGGTGAAATCACCATTTCTGTCCAGCGAATCCGGGACTGTATTGAAATTGTCGTCTCCAATCCATTGCACCGTGCGCTCCAGCAGCACCGGGGTAATAAAATTGCATTGCAGAACGTCCGGCAACGCCTGCAGGCACACTTTGGTTCAGGGGCCAGCGTCACTGCGGAATCCGGTGAAAGTTGCTATATTACTCGCATTAGCTACCCAGTCGGATAGTAGGCTTGTCGATGAGAATACTGATCGTTGATGATGAACCACTCGCCCGTGACCGTCTGAAAAGAATGTTGTCGGTGATTGATGGTTGCATGCATATTGGTGAAGCAAGCAGTGGTGAGCAGGCCCTTGAGGTAGCCGAGGAATTCAGCCCGGATCTGGTGTTTATGGATGTGCGAATGCCGGGGATGGATGGTCTTGCGGCGGCCCAGTATCTGTCGGATTTTGAGCCGCCGCCGGCGGTTATCTTCTGCACCGCTTACGATGATTATGCCGTCGAGGCTTTTTCCTCCCAGGCTATCGGTTACCTGCTCAAGCCGGTCAAACAGGTGGATTTGGAAAATGCCATTCTGCGCACCAAACGAATCAATAAAGCACAATTAATCGAATTGCAGGATTCACCAATTTATCAGACAGATGGCAGGAGCCATATTGCGGCCAAAAATCGCCGAGGTATCGATTTGGTTGCAATTGCCGACGTACGGCTATTTCAGGCAGATCATAAATATGTCACGGCCTATCACACCCAGGGCGAAGCGCTTCTCGACGAAACGCTGAAAGAACTTGAGGATGAGTTCGAGAACCGGTTTTTCCGTATTCATCGCAATGCCCTGATTTCAATCCCGCATATTGAAGGCCTGGAGCGCAATCTTGACGGACAGTTTTTTGTTCGCCTTCAGGGTATGGATATTCGTCCTCAGGTTAGCAGGCGTCATGTGGCGCCGTTACGTAAACTGCTCGAGCAGATGTAACGCGTTAACTGCATGTGGCAGGGGTTACGTCGTCTGCCGGCAAAGATCCGAACCCAATCTGTTATGATGCGCCGTTTGCAGTCAATGGTCGTTACTATCATGTCAAAACACCTTCGTATCGCAACCCGTAAAAGCCCCCTGGCGCTCTGGCAGGCAGAGTATGTCAAAGAGCGGCTGCTGCAACTCCATCCGGATCTCGAAGTGAGTCTTGTCACCTTTACCACTAAAGGTGACAAGATACTGGATGTGCCATTGGCCAAGGTCGGCGGCAAAGGACTGTTTGTCAAAGAGCTTGAAGTGGCCATGCTGGAGGATCGGGCAGATATTGCGGTGCACTCGATGAAAGATGTGCCCATGGAGTTTCCGCGGGGTTTGGGACTCAGTGTGATCTGTGAACGAGAGGACCCCACCGATGCTTTCGTATCCAATCATTTTGCGCGACTGGAAGATATGCCGTCCGGCAGTCGGGTGGGGACTTCGAGTCTGCGTCGCCAGTGCCAGCTCCGGGAGGCCTTCCCCGAGCTGTTGGTCGGCGATCTGCGAGGCAATGTCCAGACGCGTCTCGGCAGGCTGGACAGTGGTGAATTCGATGCTATTTTGCTGGCGACGGCTGGGCTGGTAAGGCTGAAAATGGAAGAGCGCATCAGCCTCCGGTTGGCACCTGAGCAGTGCTTGCCTGCAGGTGGACAGGGGGCCGTGGGCATTGAAAGTCGTGTTGGTGATGACTGGGTTCAGGCGTTGCTGAAGCCGCTACATGATGAGGCCACAGCGGAGTGTGTCATGGCAGAGCGCGCCATGAATCGACGTCTGGAAGGCGGCTGCCAGGTGCCGATTGCCTGCTATGCCATTCACCGTGGAGAACAGCAGATCTGGCTGAGGGGCCTGGTCGGCTCTCCCGATGGTACCCGGATCATACGAGACGATATCAGCGGCAGTGTAAACGACGCCGAAGCATTGGGTATTGAGCTGGCAGAACGCCTTTTGCAACGGGGTGCCGGTGTCATTCTGCGTGAGGTCTACGAAGATTATTGAGTCGAGCGCAATGAGCCGGTTGAATGTTTTGCTGATAAGGCCGCTCCAGGAGCAGGATGAGCTTGTGACCTTGCTGGAGCTGGCAGGGGTGCAGGTCTACCGCTATCCGGTAATGAAAATAGAGCCTGTACTAGCCCCGGATGCCAAATCGAGAATTCTGGACTTCGATCACTATCAGATAGCGATATTTGTCAGCCGCACTGCAGCCCGGCTGGGAGTTGATTGGCTGGAAAGTTACTGGCCGATGTTGCCGGTGGGTGTACGCTATTATGCGGTGGGCAAAGCCACAGCGGCGGAGCTTGCAGAGCGTGGAATTTTCGCCGAGGCGCCCTGTGCGGCGTTCAACAGTGAAGCGCTGTTGGCGCTGGATTCCCTTCGGTCTGTTGCCGGCCAGAGAGCGCTGATTTTTGCCGGGGAAGGCGGTCGTACGCTGTTGGCTGAGGAGCTGCAAAAACGTGGTGCGACAGTGGATCGCTGTGAGTTATACCAGCGCCGCCCAATGAAAGACTCGGCCGGTAAAATTGCCAGCTTGCTGACAGATAAAAAGTTGGATCTGGTGGCTGTCCACAGTGGTGAGTTAGTCCATCATCTGCTTGCAGTCGTTCCCGGCGAACTTCATGACGCACTCTGTCGGTTGCCTGTCATCGTGCCGGGTGAGCGGGTTGCAAGCATTGCGAGAGAGCTGTCGTTTGAGCGGGTTCTCACCGCCCCATCGGCGGCGCCAGAGGACATGGCCTCGACTATCCTTGAGTGGTACAGTAATAAAATCTAGATCTGTGTTACACGTTTGCCGTTGATCGCTTGGCTGCCGGTGACAGTTAATTGCACCGTCGGCATCAAAGCCCAAGCCAAGCGCTAAATAAACTCCAGTCACCATCGCCAGGAATTGAGTCAGTGGATAATGACAAGCAGCCAGATGACAACAAACAGCCAGTAAATCCGGAAAAGTCTGTAAACCGTCAGTCAGCCCAGGCAGATGATTCGGTGTTGACGCCTTCCGGGGACATATCGGACCCACCCCCCGCAAAACCCTCTAAAGCTTCCGGTTCGGCGAAAAGTACAACCCCGGAAAAACCGGTCAAGTCTTCATCGGGCAGGCCAATGCTGATCTGTCTGATGTTCCTGCTGCTACTCACCATTGCCGGGGGCATGGCCGGCGGCTGGTGGCTTTATCAGCAGCAACAGCATCAACCGGGTATTCAGGACGACTTGACTGCCCTGCGATCCGACGTTGGTCGTCTGCAGCAGAATCTGGCTGAGGAGAGGCGTTTGCGGAGTGATCTCGCCGCGGGTTCAAGTCAGGCTGACCAGGAGCTGACACTCAGAATGAATCGTCAGGCCAGCCGGCTCGAGGAGATTTCGACACCCTCCAGAAAGGACTGGAAACTGGCTGAGGCCGAGTATCTGCTCAGACTGGGTAATCAGCGTCTGCTGACCGAGCGCGACAGTGCGGGTGCACTGGCCTTGTTGCAGTCTGCCGACAGCATTCTTCGCGACCTGGATGAAGTTGAGTTATTGCCGGTTCGCGAGGTGTTGGCAAAAAATATCGTCGCCCTCAAGTCGGCCCCCATGGTCGATACAGACGGGCTCTATCTTGAATTAAAAGCGGTTGCCGGGGAGGTGGGTGAATTGCCGATACTGGCCCCTCAGATGTCGGAATTACCGGGGCAATTCATGCCAGCGGATATCCCCACTGATCAGGCTGACACCTGGTATGCGCCGTTGGTCAGGGTATTTCACAGTACCTTGAACCAGCTCGGTCAGATCGTTCGCGTCACGTATCGCGACGAAGTGGTCGAGCCAATACTGTCTCCTCAGCAGGAGCAACTGATCCGCCTGCGGCTTGTGACGGTTCTGGAGTTGGCTCAGTTGGCCATGTTGCGTGAGCAACAGGTGGTTTACGACGAGAGTCTGGCATTAGCCCAACAATTGCTGGCGGATTATTTTCAGCTCAATGAAGCGCGGTCAATGGCTTTGGTCGAGCAGTTGGGTGAGTTGCAGCAGCAATCAGTGGTTCAGCCACGTACGGATATTTCTGCTGGGCTCAACGCGTTGCGCGATTACATCGACAGTTGGCGTCAACGTCATGACCTGGATTCCAGGGGAGGTCAACAACGGTGAGAAAGCTGCTGTTGTTTATCGTATTGATTGCCCTGATCGGTGGGGTCGTGGCCTGGCAAATGCTGGAAACCAGGGGTTATGTGCTGATAGCCGTTGGTCACTACACCGTCGAAATGAGCCTCTGGACGCTGCTGTTCTTACTGCTGCTGGTGTGGTTCCTGCTCCGAGTGGGGGGCTATTTTTTTCGCTTGCTGGTAGAGCCCGGTCGACATTTGGTTCGTCAGGGCATTTCCGCCAGGCAATCACGTTTTCGTGCACGGACCGCAAAAGGGTTGTTGCAGTTTATCGAAGGGCGTTGGGATCTGGCCCGGCGCAATCTCAAACGCGCAGCCCGACACTCCGATATGCCGCTGATCAATTATCTGGCGGCCGCCAATGCGGCTCATGAACTTGGTGACCGTCTGGATGCCAATCGACTGCTTTTGAAAGCAGAACAAACCGACCCCGGTGGTGAGCTGGCTATCGGGTTGGTTCAGGCAAGAATGCACCTGCATAGTGATCAGTACGAAGAGGCGTTGGCGATTCTGCAACGCCTCTACGCTGGCGAGCCTGACCATCCTCTGGTGTTGCGCTTATTGCAGCAGGCCTATCGTGGACTGGAAGACTGGACCAGCCTCGAAAAGCTGCTGCCGGATTTCAAACGTTACCGGGTGTTTGATGAGCGCACAATGGGGCAGATTGAAGTGGATATTTACGCTGCGCTCCTGGCGGGAATGGCGGCCCCGGCCCAGCACAGTGGGTCGGCAAGCCTGGTCAAGCTCTGGCAGGACATGCCCCGTCATGTGCGTTCAAACCCATTGATACTGGATGCCTATATCAACAGTTTGTATCAATTGGGCGATTATGCCCGAGTCGAGGATTTGCTGCGCAAAACCCTCAAATCCAGATGGGACGAAAAATTGGTGAAGTTGTTCGGTCTGGTGGATAGTGGGGACCCGCACCGACAATTATTGCTCGCTGAGCGCTGGTTGCGGGAGCGTCCCAATGATGCTGTGCTGATGCTCACGCTGGGCAGGCTTTGCCTTCGTAATCAACTTTGGGGCAAGGCTCGCGATTATCTGGAAAGTTCCTTGTCGCTCAAAGCTGATCCCGAGACTTATGCCGAACTTGCCGGTTTGATGGCCAGGCTGGGTGAGCATGAGAAAAGTGCACGTTACTACCAGCAGGGGTTATCTTTCACCACGGGCATAGGCCAGACGCTCAGGACCTAATGTCCAGGGCCTGAGTAGCCAACAACAAAAAGGCGCCCCTGGAGGCGCCTTTTTGTTGTTCTGATTGACGGGCCGTTAAAGCTTGGGACCAGCATTTAAAACAGCGTCAGTGACTTCAAATCGTTTGATATTTTCAATAAACAGTCCGGCGAGCTTGGCGGCCTGTTCGTCGTAGGCAGCCTTGTCTTCCCAGGTTTCGCGGGGGTTGAGATAGCGGGTGTCAACGCCCGGGACCGTGACAGGGATATCCAGGTTGATCAGTGGCAGTCTGACGGTTTCCACGTCCTCCAGGTCGCCATTCTGAATGGCGGCAATAATGCCTCGTGTCACGGGGATCGGGAATCTGGAACCTGTGCCACCCGGTGCTCCCGAGCCCGCGGTCCATCCGGTGTTGACCAGGTAGACACGGCTGTCGAAATCGTCGATACGCTTCATCAGCAACTCGGCGTATACATTGGCTGGGCGGGGCATAAAAGGGGCCCCGAAACAGGTGGAAAAGGTCGGCTGAATGCCTGCACTTCCGCCCACTTCCGTGGAACCTACTCTGGCCGTGTAACCGCTGAGGAAGTGATAGGCTGCGGCCTCTTTTGAAAGAATCGATACCGGTGGCAAAACGCCGGATACATCACAGGTCAGAAAGATGACATTTTTCGGTTCGCCGGCACGGTTTTCCAGGCAGCGCATCTCCACATGCTCCAGCGGATAACTGCAGCGACCATTTTCTGAAAGACTGGTGTCATCGTAATCGGCCGTGCGGCTGGTATTGACGACAACATTTTCCACAATGGCGCCAAAGCGAATCGCATCCCAGATGACCGGTTCGTTCTTTTTGCTCAGATTGATGGTTTTGGCGTAGCAGCCTCCCTCCATGTTGAATACGGAGCCTTTTGCCCAGCCGTGTTCATCATCGCCGATAAGATAGCGGTTTGGGTCGGCAGAGAGGGTGGTTTTCCCGGTGCCTGAGAGGCCAAAGAACAGGCAGACATCGCCGCCGGCGCCGACGTTGGCAGCGCAGTGCATGGGCATGACGTCTTTTTCCGGCAACAGGAAGTTTTGTACCGAGAACATGGCTTTTTTCATTTCGCCCGCATACTTCAGTCCTGCAATCAGTACCTTGCGCTGCGCGACATTGATAATACCCACGGCATCACTGTTGGTGCCGTCCCGTTCCGGGTCGCAGACAAAATTGGCGGCATGGATGATTTTCCATTGCTCTTTGCCGGAGGGGTTGTATTTTTCCGGACGAATAAACATGTTGTGGCCGAACAGGCTGTGCCAGGCGGTTTCGGTAGTAACCTTTACTGGTAGATAGTGCTCTGAATCCTGGCCTACATGGAGGTGGGATACAAAGCGATCACGATCCGCCAGATGGGTTTCCACGCGATCCCAAAGTGCATTGAATGCCTCTTGTGGAAAGGGGCGATTTACGGGGCCCCAGTTGATGTCATCCCGGCTGCTTGGTTCATCTACAATGAAGCGATCCGCCGGTGATCGGCCGGTTCGGTTGCCAGTGACAGAGAGAAAGGCGCCGGTATCGGTCAGGTGTCCTTCCCCGCGTTGGAGGGCCAGCTCAATCAGCTCGGCGGAGCAAAGATCGGTGTAAACGTTCACCGCAGAATCTTCGATTTGCGTCATCAGTAATATCGTCCTGTAGGGGTTTCCGGTCAGGTTGTCGGCCCTGCTGGAGCCGAAGGGGTGGCAATTATGCCAGAAAAAATTCCTCTAGTGGAGCACTGGGGGACTTTCGTCGAACAGCCGTTGGATATCATCGCGGGTAAACCTGTAATGCTGGCCGCAAAAATGACAATCAATGGCCACCAGACCGGCTTCGTCAAGGATGCTGTTGAGCTCTTTTTCTCCGAGGGAAAGCAGTGCCTGAGAGATACGCTCTTTTGAGCAGCTGCAGTTAAACTGGACAGGCTTTGCTTCGAACAGTCTCAGCGGTTCCTGGTGAAAAAGGCGGTGAAGTTGTTGTTCGTGGTCGAGTGTTAACTGCTCTTCGGCCGTGATCGTGCTGGCCAGTTGTGTGGTGTGTTCCCACATCTGCAGATTTTCTTCCGCCGACGTTTCCAGCTGCCTGGGCAGTGCCTGAAGCAGCAAGCCGGCAGCCCTTGGTGAATCAAGTTCAGTGTCGGCCGCCAGCCAGATCCGGGTTCTGAGTTGTTCCGAGCGAGTGAAGTAATCCTCCAGACAGTTGGCGAGATTCTCTGACTCCAGTGGCACAATGCCCTGGTAGCGCTCGCCGTTACTGGGGTCAATCGTGAGGCTCAAGGTTCCCTTGCCCACGAGCGCTGCGAGTGATTCGTCGGTATTAAAGTCATAAGCGCGGTCAAAACTGGCAATCGCTCGCAGGTTGTGGTGGCGAGTGCAGTCAGCCATGATCATCGAGAGTGGGCCAGGCCCCTGGGCCTGAAGTGTCAGGACGCCATCAAATTTGAGTGTTGCACTGAGCATGCCTGCAGCCGCCATGAATTCCCCCAGCAGTTGCTTGATCAATTGAGGGTAATTGCCGCGGGCGATGGCTTCGCCATAGCTGTGTTCCAAGGTTAAAATTTCGCCGCGAATATCAAATTGATCAAAGATAAATCCTTGCAGCTTGTCCCTGTCGGGCATTTGGTGGCTCCTCTGAAACGGGCGATGGAATTTAGTGTGATACTCGGGAGTTGTCCAGTGTGGCCAAGTCTCTGCGGGTTCAAATGTAGGTGGCTACGAGCAATGGATCTGGATTTGTTGTTCCAGCTGTTTTGCCCGTTGCTGCCGTTCCTCTTCGCTAATGATAATTTCGTTGCCCTCAGTATCTTCGAAAGCGACCCTGCCACGCAGTACACGGAGCTGGTTGCGCGCTTTCTGGCAGTCTCTTTGTTTGTGTAGATACTGTTTCTCCTGCTCGGCCTTTTGTCGGGCGTTAAACGCTTTTTCTTCAGGCGTTGCTCCCTGGAAAACAGCCTTGAGCTTTTCCGTTTCAGTGGTGCTGGAATCGTTGTTGAGTGGGCGCAATTCCCCCGATATGTCTTGTGCGGTGGCGTTGTTCTCCGGCTGTTTATCCGAAAAATGTATTTTGCCGTTTTCATCGACCCAGCGGTAAATGGCCGCCTGGCTCAGGGGCGTCAGGCATAACAGCAGGACAAGAAGGCACGCTTTCATGATTGGTTCTGCTCTTTGAATCGATGGATTTGCCGGCGCTGCTTTTTGCTGGGCCGCTCGTCGGAAAAGCGAATGCCCTGTTGCGCGACTTTGCGTTGAAGCGCCTGTTGCTCGCGTCTGACCCGGCTTTGTTCCGTTTCTGTATAGAGTTTCGCCGCGTCGTCGGCGCCCCGACGTTGGGTGCTGAGCTGCTCCACCAGAACGGTTTTTTCATCCCACCCCTGTCGTATATCGAGGACGGTTCCCACTGTGATCTCTTTGCTGGGCTTCGCCCGGTGGCCATCAATGTGGACTTTGCCGCCTTCAATGGCCACTTTAGCCAGTGCGCGTGTTTTAAAGAATCTCGCAGCCCATAGCCATTTATCCAGACGGACCTTCTGCTCAGGTATTTTTTCATTAACCATCGGGCAATATCTCGTCAAAGTGAATGATGGAGGGAAACTCCTGGATGATGATGGGCGCTGTTTTGCTATCCGGTTGGCTAATAGCCAAAAGGTGGCCGATGCCATAGGCGGCTGCCGCTTTTAATACCGGCAGGGAGTCGTCGATAAACAGTGTTCTGGCCGGGTTGAAATGTTGCCTGCGTTCCAGTGCTTGCCAGAATACGGGGGATTCTTTGGGATGGCCGAATTCATGTGAGCTGTAGACATGGTCCAATAGCGATTCGATGCTGGTGAGTTTCAGCTTGAGATCCAGGCTCTGTGGATGGGCATTGGTGATCAGGATTCGTTGTTTACCATGGGCACCCAGTTGTTCGAGGAATTCCTGCACGAAGGGGCGTTCAGTGATCAAGTAGTCGATCTCTTCTTTCAACTGACGAATATTCAGCGATAGTTCCTGGGACCAGTGCTCCAGGCAATACCACTCCAGCGTACCGCGTTTTGCATTGATCCGTTTGTACAACTCGGGCGTTGTCTTGTCCGCGCAGAGTCCATGATGTTCTGCATAGCGGCGGGGCAGGTGGGTGAGCCAGAAAAAATTATCGAAATGCAGGTCCAGCAGCGTGCCGTCCATGTCGAGTAGTACGGTGTCGATAGTATTCCAGTCGATCTTCACAGCTATAATGGTCTGCCACGTTATCAAGGTATTGTTCAGTATGCCGACAAAACCCCTCATATTGAAGCGGCGACAGCTGGCCAAAACCCGGTTGTTCCAGATTGAAGAGCAGGACCTGCAGTTTGCCAATGGCGCTCGGCGTGTCTATGAGCGATTGCTGCGATCCGGTGAGGGTGCGGTATTGATTGTTCCCATGCTGGATGATGAAACGGTCCTGCTGGTTCGGGAGTATGGTGCCGGCATCGGCGATTATCAGATCGCCTTGCCAAAAGGCGCAATAGATCCAGGAGAGGATGCGTTGCAGGCGGCCAACAGGGAGTTGATGGAGGAGGTGGGCTATGGTGCGCGCGAGCTGCAATTCGTCAAAAGCCTGACACTGTCACCCGCCTATATGGAGCACGATATTCTGGTGGTTCTGGCCGAGGGGTTGTATGAGAAGCGATTGCCCGGCGATGAGCCAGAAACTATTGAGGTGATCCCCTGGAAAATGGCCGATCTGGCCACATTGGTGGCGCGGGATGATTTCACGGAGGGGCGCTCCATCGCTGCATTGTTTTTGGTCAGAGACTTACTCAATAATCGAGCGGCGGTAAAGCTGTGAATCACCCTTTTCTGAACGGCGCCATGGCGCTCGCAGTGGATGCGGGTAAAAGCATACTGTCGTTTTACCGCAGCGGCGATCCTCTTCCGGTGATGACCAAACAGGATCGCTCGCCGGTGACCGAGGCAGATTATAGCGCTCACCGGGTATTGGTGGCTGGGCTGCCGGATATACTGGCCGTTCCTGTGCTGTCGGAAGAGTCCGAGCCGCCTCCACTTGATGTCAGGGCCCGTTGGGATCGCTATTGGCTTATTGATCCGCTGGATGGTACGCGGGAGTTTCTGGATGGCAATGATGAGTTTACGGTCAATATCGCACTGATTGAGTCAGGCATACCCATCCTGGGGGTGATCTATGTCCCCGTTACGGGCATAGGCTATGCCGGTGGCCCTGGTCTTGGTGCATTCAAATATGAAAGCCAGCGATGGTCCGGGATTCAGGTGCGGACGGAGGCTCAGCGACGCCTGCTGGAGGAGCCTTTCAGGTTGGTGACAAGCCGTCGGCACGGCATGCCCGAGGTTAGGCAGCTGGCGGAAAGGCTGAGCCGCTCTCTCGGCGATGTGATGATTTGCGAGATTGGCAGCTCACTGAAGTTTTGTCATGTCGCCGAGGGGCACGCCGATTTATACCCGCGCTTTGCCCCCACCAGCGAATGGGATACCGCAGCAGGTCAGGCAATACTTGAAGCCGCCGGTGGGCGTGTGGTGGGGCTGGATTTTCATCCCCTCGCCTATAACAGCAAGTCTGACTTTCTCAACCCTTTTTTTTATGGATTGGGTGACAGGGCTTTTCCCTGGCAGGATTTATTAACCACGCCCGGGGACGATCTAGAATAAATCCTCAGGTCTCGGACCTTGTGATGTGCCGAAACCGCCGTCAGATGATCTGTGAGTATCCATCAGGGGAGGGACATCCTCCTCGCGGAAAATTTCAAACACGGCATTGCTGTGGTCCGGCCCGACCCGCAGTCCTGTGTCAGGATCAATTCTCACCATCACCACGCCTTCCGGTTGCGGGCGACTGATTTCCGGTTTGTCCGCCAGTGCCACTCGCATGAAGTCCATCCAGATTGGCAGAGCCGCAGAGCCGCCATATTCATTTCTGCCCAATAACAGATTTTGGTCAAAACCAAGCCATGCAGTGGCGACAATGTGCGGGCTATAGCCTGAAAACCAGGCATCTTTCGGACCATTTGTCGTACCGGTTTTTCCTGCCAGATCGGTGCGCTTGAGCGCCAGGGCCCGCCTGCCTGTTCCCTTGACAATAACGTCTTTGAGAATGGAGTCCATGATGTAGGCAACGCCCGGCTCAATGATTCTCGGTGCATTGGGTGGAGGTAAATACAATTGTTCTGGCACGTGAGGGTTGGTGTTGGCCGCGTCATTATCGGGGTCCTGCGTGGACGGGCCGACATCCCTGTTGTCCAAAGCGTTCTCCAGGCGATTGTTTTCAGGTTGCCTGTGGTCACAATCCTTGCGGCAGACAGTCATGGGGGCCGCTTTATACAGCAGTTCGCCGGCAGAGTCCTCGACGCGATCCACCAGGTAGGGCTCAACCCGGTAGCCACCGTTAGCCAGCGCTGCATAGCCGGTGACAATCTGCAATGGAGTGACGGCATGACTGCCCAGTGCCAGTGACAAGTCTCTGGGCAATTTGCTTTCATCAAAACCAAAACGTTTTAGTCCTTCGATGGCTTTGTTGATGCCAATGGATCTCATCAACCGGATAGAGACCAGGTTTCGAGAGAGGTAGAGTGCTTTGCGCAGACGGGTGGGTCCAAAAAACTTGCCCCCGTCGTTTTCAGGGCGCCAACTCTTTTCCAGTGACCCGTCGTCGAATACCACAGGCGCATCATTGATGATGCTGGCCGGCGTAAATCCGTTTTCCAGCGCAATCGTGTAGATAAAGGGTTTGAAGTTAGAGCCCGGCTGGCGCTCAGCCTGGGTTGCCCGGTTAAAATTGCTCTGGCGGAAGTCGTAACCTCCGATCAATGCCTGAATGGCGCCATTCTCGGGATCGAGGGCAACGATGGCGGCCTGGGCTTTTGGCAATTGACCCAGTTGCCACGACTCCTGATGTTGCCGGATTCTGATGAGGTCGCCCACAGAGAAGAGCTCATCTGCTGTTTTTATGGGTGCGGAGCGGTTGCTGGGGCTGATATAGCGCCGAAGCCCCTTGAGACCGTTTTCCCAGGAAATTTCAACCGTCTCAGCGAATTCTGTCTGAACGACCAGGGCCTGGGGTTTTATCTCAGAGATAATGGCGGGAACCAGGTTTCCGTAGGTCGGTGTCTCACGCAGGGTTGTCTGCCAATCCTCCGGTTCGGGTAGATTTTTTTCAGGGCCACGAAAGCCGTGCCGGCTATCATAGGCGACCAGCCCATCCTGAACGGCCTGCTCGGCGGCTTGCTGCAACTGGCTGTTGATGGTCGTAATCACCCGGTAGCCATCGGTGTAGGCGGACAGTCCCACCATATCAACGATCTCCCGGCGGGCCATCTCTGCGATGTAGGGTGCATCGAGTTCAGTCAGATAGCCGTGATAGCTGGCACTGACAGGTTCGTTTCGTGCCGACAGGTAGGTCGCTTCATCAATATGATCCAACTCGAACATTCGCTTCAGGATCCAGTTGCGTCGAATCAGAGCCCTGGTTGGGTTGGCGATGGGATTAAAGGCGGAGGGAGCTTTTGGTAAGCCCGCCAGCATGGCCACTTGAGCCAGGTTGAGGTTGTCAATGGTTGTGCCGTAGTAAACCTGAGCGGCGGCCTCAATACCGTAGGCGCGATTACCCTGGTAAATCTTGTTGGCGTAAAGCGTGAGAATCTCCTCTTTGCTGAGCTCGTCCTCGATACGCAATGCCAGCAGAATTTCATTGAACTTTCGGGTGAATGTTTGTTGGCGTGAGAGGAAATAATTGCGGGCCACCTGCATGGTAATGGTGCTGCCGCCGGTTTGGATTTCGCCAGTGCTGATCAATTCCGATGCGGCACGCAACAAGCTGGTAATATCCACGCCGGAATGCTGATAAAAGCGATCATCCTCGGCGGATAGCAATGCTTGTATATAAATGGGGGGAATTTGCTCGAAGGTGATCGGGTTGCGTCTTTTTTCACCAAATTCACCAATTAGATGCAAATCTTGTGAGTAAATTCTCAAAGGTGTCTGCAGTTTTACCTGCCTGAGGCTTTCAGAAGAGGGCAGTTTGGGGCTAAGGTAGAGATACAGGCTTCCGGTTGCAATCAGTGTGCAGCCCAGTGCGGATAGAGCAAGCCAGACAAGTATGCCGGTGATTTTGTAAAAGCGGTGAATCATGTGGTGACCGTTTTAAAAAAACAGCATGGTATTATAGAGCCAAAAGAATGGGGACACACTACTTGCAAACTTGCAAAAAATAGTTAAAGTCCTGACTTAGTTGCTTTACGTAACCTTGGGAAAAGAAAACAAAAATGGGACTTTTCAGTTTTCTAGACCAGCAACCCAAAAGTTTATTGGGGCTGGACATAACATCTTCCGCTGTGAAGTTGCTGGAGATCAGTCGTAGCGGTAATCGTTACAGGGTTGAAAGCTACATGGTGAGGCCTCTGCCACCGAACACGGTTGTGGAAAAAAACATCAATGATGTAGAGGCTCTCGCCGAGATTATTCGCAAGGTGGTGAGCCAAGCCAAAGCCAAGGCCAGGGATACCGCTGTTGCGGTATCGGGTTCGTCGGTGATCACCAAGGTGATTGAGATGCCAGCCGACCTCAATGATCAGGCAATGGAAACCCAGATTGCCCTCGAAGCAGACCAGTATATCCCCTATCCCCTCGACGAGGTTGCCCTCGATTTTGAAGTGATCGGTCTTTCGGATAATAACCCCGAACAGGTCGACGTTCTGCTGGCCGCGTGCAGGCGGGAAAACGTCGATTCCCGTGCCGATGCGCTAGAGCAGGCCGGCCTTAACCCCAAGGTGGTCGATGTCGAGGTCTTTGCTGTCGAGCGGGCATTCGAGTTGTTGTCTACGCAATTGGAAGAGCTCGGTGATCAGGTGGTCGCTATCGCGGACATAGGCGCCACCATGTTGACACTGAGTGTTCTGGTAAACGGTAAAACAGTTTATACACGGGAACAGTTGTTTGGTGGCAAGCAGGTTACCGAAGAAATCCAGCGCCGTTACGGCCTATCCCTCGAAGAGGCAGGTCAGGCCAAAAAACAGGGCGGCCTTCCGGAAGACTATGTCTCAGAAGTACTGGAGCCATTTAAGGATGCCTTGGTCCAGCAAATATCCCGTTCTCTGCAATTCTTCTTTTCATCCAGTCAGTACAACTATATTGACCAGCTGATCCTGGCGGGGGGGGTGGCCGCGATGGAAGGATTGCGTGAGGAAATAGAGGGCAAGTTGGGGTTGCCCACGATGATTGCAAACCCCTTTGCGGATATGGAAGTGTCCAACAAGGTGAATGCCGTTGCATTGGCTAACGATGCTCCGGCCATGTTGATTGCCGCTGGGCTAGCGTTGCGAGGGCTTGAATAAGATGGCCAAGATCAACTTACTGCCCTGGCGCGAAGCGCTTCGCGCGGAGAAGAAAAAAGAATTTATTACGCTTATCTGTGTGGTTCTGGTTGCTGCAGTGATCAGTGCCTTCGGCTGGGATCGCATGCTCTCCAGCCAGATAGAGACCCAAAACGATAGAAACGCCTTGCTGAAGGCCGAGATCGCCAAACTTGAAAAACAGGTCACAGAGATCAAAGAACTGAAAAAGCGCCGCCAGGATCTGCTAGATCGTATGGAGGTGATTCAGGAGCTGCAAGGCAACCGGCCGGAAATAGTCAGAATTTACGATGAGTTCGTTCGATCAGTGCCAGACGGTGTTTATTTCACCAAGATGACCAGAAAGGATGATCAGGTTTCACTGGAAGGGTATGCAGAGTCAAACAATCGCGTTTCTGCTTTGATGCGTCAGCTTGACGCTTCCTACAAATTCACCGAGCCAAATCTTACCAAGGTGCAGGCCAATGATGCCCTCGGAGAAGACGGAAGTCGGTTTGAGATGAAGGTCAAAATTGTCAATACACCGGTTGCGCAAGGGTCGCCGAGTGAGACTGCTGAGGGAGATACCTGATGGCGCTAAGTGATTCCTTTCAGCAATTAAAGGATTTTGATTTTACTGACCTGGATTTTGACAGTATTGGCGTATGGCCCCTTCCTGTCAGAGTGCTGTTGTTGATCGTGGTGTTTTCCCTGGTGTTGGCCGGTACTTATTACTTCCATGTCAAGGATCTTGGTGTACAGCTGGAGCAATCTAAAGCCCAGGAAGTCAAGTTAAAAAACAACTTTGAACAAAAGGCATTCCAGGCGGCAAATCTTGAGGCGTACAGGATTCAGATGGCGGAAGTGGAAAAACTTTTTAGCGCCCTGCTGGCGCAGCTGCCAAGTGATACTGAAGTACCTGGATTGCTGGAGGACATTACGGAAATCGGTCATGGTGCAAGCCTGAATATTTCCAGTATTACTCTCCAACCCGAGCGGTCAGCGGAGTTTTATGTGGAGTTGCCAATAAAAATTGTTGCTGAGGGCGGTTACCACGATGTTGGCGCCTTCGTCAGTGGTGTGGCCGGCTTGCCAAGAATAGTGACCCTGCATGACTACAGCTTGTCGACTAAAGGGAGCGGGGGGCTGCTGGCGTTGGAAATCCAAGCCAAAACCTACCGCTACAAGACACAGGAAGACTAGGAAATGGCCAAGTTGAAGGGTTTGACTTCTGTTATTGCCGGCTGTGTCCTGCTATTGGGTTGTTCGGGCGATAAAAGCTATAACGATTTGCAAAATTACATGCAAGAGGTCAAAGCGCGGCCTGTCGGGGAGATTGAGCCCCTGCCCACTTTCCGTTCTCACAAAACTTTCCGATACGGTGCTATCGCCATGCGGAGTCCCTTCGACGCCCCACTGCTCGCTGGTTCGGCAGAAAGTGTTGCCGGTAGGAGCACGGTAGAGCCACCCAGCGAAAATCGGAAAAGGGAATACCTCGAAAGCTTCAATTTTGCTGCGTTGTCCATGGTGGGGACCCTTTCCAGGACGGGGCAGATGTGGTCGTTGATCAATGACGGGAGTGGTGGGATTCATCGGGTTACTGTCGGTAACTATTTGGGAAAAAATTACGGACGGATTACCTCCATATCGAATGCCAAGGTAGACGTAATTGAAATTGTTCCCGACGGGAAAGGAAACTGGGTAGAGCGTCCGCGCACCCTGGGTCTGAATGAGAAAGACTAATCAAGAGGTTTGGGGAAACTGAGATGAAAGGCTATCTGAATAAGAGCATATTGGTACTGGCCGGGTATTTGGCCTGTTTGGGCCTGTCATCACAGGTGTTGGCTGAGGTGGTGCTCGAGGATATCAGCTTTGCAACTTTGCCAGGTGGCCGCTTCGAGGTCCGCATGGACTTCTCTGATACCCCCCCTGCCCCGGAGGGTTACACGATAGATAACCCGGCCAGAATCGTTCTGGATTTGCCCAGTGTAGCCAGTGCACTGGATCAAAAGAAATATGCTCTATCCTTCGAAAATGCCAGAAGTGCAGTGGTGTTGGGCACGTCAGACCGTACCCGTGTCATTCTGAATATGCTGAAAATGGCGCCCTATGAAACCCGCGTAGATGGAAACAGCATTGTTTTGTTGGTGGGTGCGAGCGATGGTGTTGCCAGAAGTACAATAAGGAAGACCAGTATTGTTGGGGCCGCAGCTACCGAAGATCGCACCAGCGCACCCACCTACAGTATTGAGGGAATTGATTTCCGCCGTGGCGAAGAAGGTGAAGGCTTGGTGGTCATTGAGCTGTCAAATCCAGCGACCAGTATTGATATTTCCCAGTCTGGTGGCGATGTCAAACTGCGTTTCTTCCGCACGATGCTGCCGGAGTCACTCGATCGCCGACTGGATGTGGTTGATTTTGCCACACCTGTAAAAGAAATTGATGCCAGCTTTGATGGTTCTACCTCGACAGTGTTGATCGATGCTGTTGGTGAATACGATTACATGGCTTACCAGACGGATGACCAATATATAGTTAGCCTGAAACCGCTCTCGGAAGAAGAGCTGGAAAATAAAAAATCCAAGTTCGCCTATGTCGGCGAAAAACTGTCGCTGAATTTTCAGGACATCGAGATCAGATCAGTGCTGCAGTTGATCGCTGACTTTACCGATCTGAATCTGGTAGCCAGTGACACGGTGTCAGGTAGCATCACCCTGCGTTTGGAGAATGTTCCCTGGGATCAGGCCCTCGATATTGTGTTAAAGGCGAAAGGGTTGGACAAGCGACAGGAGGGCAACGTGCTGATGGTCGCCCCGGCGGCTGAAATTGCAGAGCGGGAACGACTTCAGGTTGAAGCCAATAAGCAACTTCAGGAACTGGCGCCACTCAGGACTGAATTTATTCGTGTGAAATATGCCGATGCGAAAGAACTTTATGAATTATTTGATGTTCGTGGAGGCAGTAGTGGTGGTAGTTCCGGAAGTCGCACAGCCACAGATAGTATTCTGTCCGAACGGGGTTCCGCGATTGTCGATAACCGCACCAACACGATTATTCTCACTGATACAGAAGACAAGATTCTTGAGTTCAAGCGGCTGATTGACCAAATCGATATCCCGGTGAGGCAAGTTCTGATCGAGGCAAGAATTGTCATCGCCAACCGCGATTTCAGAAAAGAGATCGGCGCGCGGATGGGCTTGCAGGGCCTGCGCAACCCGGGTAATTCACAGTTCGGTTTCTCGGGCTCATTAGAGGGTTTTGATGGCGGGGTTAACCCGATTGATGCTTTTGATGGCACCCCGGGTATCGGCTCTATTCTGGTGAATGATGCCGGATTGGGTGTAGATCTTGGTGTGGAAGACCCCAATGGCAGCTTTGCGCTGGAGCTTTTGACCAACAATACGTTCATTGACCTGGAGCTCAGCGCGCTGGAAAACGAGGGCAAGGGTGAAATTGTCTCGCAGCCAAAGGTATTGACTGGCGACAAGCAGCAGGCCTCTATAAAAACCGGTACTGAAATTCCCTATCAGAATGCCACATCAAGTGGTGCCACCTCCACCCAGTTCAAGGAAGCGGTACTCTTGCTTGAAGTGACCCCGCAGATTACGCCGGATGGTCGTATCGTAATGGATATTAATGTGGCACAGGATTCTGTGGGTGACCTCCTGCCTACCGGAGAGCCTGTTATCGATATTACCCAGGTTGAGACAAAAGCCATTGTTGGCGATGGCCAGACTCTGGTACTTGGCGGGCTGTTTCAGATGCAGACTGTCAATAATGTGGAGAAGGTTCCGCTGCTGGGTGATGTTCCCTATCTGGGTCGCCTGTTCCGTCATGATATTGATGATATTCAGAAGCGTGAGATCCTGATTTTCATCACTCCCAAAATACTGAATGAAGCTTTGCTTGATTAATGACAAAACCCCACAACATCTTCCTTGTCGGCCCTATGGGGGCCGGCAAGACCACCATTGGCCGACTCCTTTCAAAGACGCTGAAACTTCAATTCATTGACCTTGATACCGAGATAGAGAAACGTTGCGGTGCCGATATCCCCTGGATATTCGATGTCGAGGGTGAAACCGGTTTTCGCAAACGGGAAAGCCAGTTGTTGGATGAAATTACAGCATCTACAGATATCCTCCTTGCGACGGGAGGTGGCGCTGTGCTTCAAGAGCAGAACAGAGCGCTTTTGCAGCAAAGGGGTTACGTTGTTTATCTGACGGCCTCGGCGGATCAGTTACTGGAGAGGACCGCACACGACCGGAATCGGCCACTACTTCAGGTGGATGATCCCGCCGCTGTCATTGATTCCCTGCTTCACGAACGCGACCCCCTCTATCGTGAAATAGCCGATTTGGTGGTTGCTACCGAGCAAAAAAAACCCCAACTCGTCGCTGATGAGATCGCAAGGATTATTCGCCAGCTAAACAGCTGATGTGATAAATTCTACCCCCTTTTTTTACTGCTAAAGAGTGACACATCGTGGACGCTGCCAATCAGCTCATTGTCGAACTAGGTGATCGTAGCTATCCAATACATATTGGGGAGGGGCTACTCCAAACGAGCGACGTTTTCGCACCCTATATCAAAGGTGCGCAGGTGTTGGTCGTGACCAATGAAACCGTTGCTCCCCTATACCTTGGCCCGATTGAAAAAAGTCTGTCCCGTTACCAGGTCGATACGCTGATTCTGCCTGATGGTGAGCGGTACAAAACGCTGCAGTATCTCAATAAAATCTATGATCGGTTGCTGGAGAAAAGGCATAACAGAAGTACTACGCTGATTGCTCTCGGTGGGGGTGTTATTGGCGATATGACCGGTTTTGCTGCCGCCACTTATCAGCGCGGTGTGAATTTCATTCAGGTTCCCACCACGCTGCTCGCCCAGGTTGATTCTTCTGTGGGGGGGAAAACAGCCGTCAATCACCCGCAGGGAAAAAACATGATTGGCGCGTTTTATCAGCCTGAATGCGTGATTGCCGATACGGCTACCCTGAAGACCTTGCCTGAAAGAGAGCTCCATGCCGGCCTCGCCGAAGTGGTCAAGTATGGCTTGATCGCCGATGAGGATTTTTTCTGCTGGCTTGAAACCAATGTGGAGCAGTTGATGGGCAAGTGTCCCGATTCGCTGGCGGTTGCAATCATGCGCTCCTGTGAAAACAAGGCAAGGATTGTCAGCCAGGATGAGCGGGAGACGGGTATTCGGGCAATACTTAACCTTGGCCACACTTTCGGGCACGCCATTGAGACGGCACAATCGTACTCGGATTGGCTGCACGGTGAAGCGATCGCTGCCGGAATGGTTATGGCGGCTGAGCTATCCAGGTTACTTGGGTGGTTACCTTCTGATGATGTCCTCCGAGCCAGGGAACTGCTTGGTCGGTGTCAACTGCCGCTATGGGCCCCGCATACAATGAATGCCGACAGGTTTCTCGATTTGATGGCGGTGGATAAAAAAGTCATGGACGGGAGCCTTCGTCTGGTTCTGCTCAAAGCTATAGGTCAGGCGATAGTCACCTCTGATTTCGATCACCAGCTACTGAGAGAGTTGCTGAAAAGCAGGTTATGACAGAAAATACTGCTCTGTTTGTCTGTCCAAGCTCCCGACCCTGAAAGACGTTTCACCCAACAGAAATTTGTGGCGCCCGCTAGTGGCGTGTAAAATGTGCCTCCTTTTGCCTCCATAAGCTCGGTTGGGCTTTTTTGGTGCTGTAACCAGCTGTTTTTATTTGTATTTTACCTAGAGTTATATTATGTCCACTGGCCTCTACCGGTTAGATGAGTTCAAAGATAACTGTGGCTTTGGTTTGATTGCCCATACCAAGGGGCAGGCGAGTCACCGTATTCTGGAAACAGCCATCGAGTCATTAACCTGCATGACCCACCGTGGTGGGATTGCCGCCGATGGCAAGACCGGCGATGGCTGTGGCTTGCTGATACAAAAGCCCGATCGTTTCATGCGGCAGCTTGCTCGTGAGCTCTTCTCTGTGGAGTTGCCAGAGATCTATGCGATTGGTGCGATCATGCTCAGTCAGGATGCGTCCCGTCGTGACAGAGCCAAAAACGTGCTTTCTGAAGCGTTGCTTGGCGAGGGTTTATCGGTAGTCGGTTGGCGCGATGTGCCTACCGACAATGCCTGCCTCGGTGATATCGCGTTGGAAACATTACCTGTTTTCGAGCAAGTCTTTGTTACCGCTGGAGAGTTGAGTGAGCAGCAACTCAATGCGGCGCTATACATGGCGACGCGGCGAGCAGAAAAAAACCTGGTTGAGGACGAAGCGTTTTATATTGCGAGTCTTTCCGCCAATGTCATCAGTTATAAAGGCTTGATGATGCCGGTGGATCTGCCAAAGTTTTATCCCGATCTGGCAAACCCCCAGCTCGAGACAGCCATTTGTGTCTTTCACCAGCGGTTTTCCACCAATACCATGCCCCGCTGGCCCCTGGCGCAACCTTTCAGGATGCTTGCCCATAATGGAGAAATCAATACCATTACCGGCAATAGAAACTGGTCCGTAGCGCGCACACCCAAATTTGAAACTGCCCTGTTGCCGAAACTGGGCGAAGTCAGCCCACTGGTCAATCGTACCGGTTCGGATTCCTCCAGTCTGGACAACATGCTCGAGGTGTTAGTCGCTGGTGGTATGGATTTGCATAAGGCCATCAGACTGCTGGTTCCACCTGCCTGGAACAATACCCAGGATTTTGGCCCCAATGAGAGAGCTTACTTCGAATACGTTTCCATGCACATGGAGCCCTGGGATGGTCCGGCTGGCCTGGTGATCACCGATGGTCGTTATGCTGTCTGTACACTCGACAGAAATGGCCTGCGCCCTTCCCGCTGGGTATTGACGGATGACGATGTCATCACTGTTGCCTCCGAAGTGGGTGTTTACAACTACAGTCCGGAGAGTGTTGTTGCCAAGGGTAAGCTCGGCCCGGGTGATATCCTCTCGATTGACACATTGACCGGCGCTATTATCGATTCAGAAGAAGTGGATCGCCAGCTGGCCTCCGGTAATCCTTACCAACAGTGGTTGAGGGATGGCAGTGTCAAAGTCATGTCGACGATGGATCAGGATTCCATCGAAGTGGAAGGCGCGCTGACCCGCGAAGAAATTTATAAATACATGAAAATGTTTCTCGCCTCTCGCGAGGAACGTGATCAGGTACTCAGGCCGATGGCGGAAGGCGGCCAGGAAGCGGTAGGTTCGATGGGTGACGATACGCCGATGGCGGTGTTGTCGAGTAAAAACCGCACGCTTTACGATTACTTTCGGCAACAGTTCGCCCAGGTCACCAATCCGCCGATCGATCCTCTGCGCGAATCGCTGGTGATGTCTTTGCAGACCCATCTCGGCCGTGAACACTGCCTGTTTACGGAAACCGAGGAACACGGTCACCGGGTAAACCTTAACAGTCCCGTGCTGTCGCCACGCAAATATTACGCGCTGAAGAATATCAATATCGCGGACTACCCGGTTCAAAAATTCGGAATTAATTACGATCCCGAACAAACCGATTTGGAGCAGGCGGTCAAACGCTTGTGTCTTGAGGTTGAAGATGCGGTTCGCTCGGGTATTGGCTGTTGTATTTTATCGGACTCCGACATTGTTCCCGGGCAACTGCCCATGCCCATGTTGATGGCGGTAGGCGCCGTCCACCATCACCTGATTGCTGTGGGGGAGCGCTGCAACGCAAACATCATCGCCAGCACGGCCTCGGCGCGGGATGCGCATCAGATTGCTGCGCTGATCGGCTATGGGGCTTCGGCGGTCTATCCCTATCTGAGTTACCACATCCTGTGTGATCTGGTGCAATCCGGTGAACTGCTCAGTGATCTTGATGTTGCCTTTAAGAATTATCGCAAGGCGATTAACAAGGGCCTGTTGAAAATACTTTCCAAAATGGGTATTTCCACGATTGCATCCTATCGGGGCTCCCAACTGTTTGAGATCGTGGGCCTGTCATCTGAAGTGGTCGACCTCTGTTTCACTGATACCCCGAGCCGTATTCAGGGCGCCGGGTTCGAAGACCTGCAGCAGGATCAGCAGCGATTGGCCCGGGAAGCATGGAGTGATCGCAAACCCGTTAATCCCGGCGGTCTCCTGAAATATGTTCACGGCCAGGAATATCACGCGTTCAATCCCGACGTGGTCCAGGCGCTGCATCGCTCTGTGCAAAATAATGATTATGCGGCCTGGCACGACTATGCCGCGCTGGTTAATCAGCGCCCGATAGCAACGCTGCGGGATCTGCTGAAGTTGCGTGATGACATCGTGCCTATGCCCATGGCGGAGATTGAGCCGATCGAAAAAATCATCAAACGCTTTGATTCGGCGGGCATGTCGTTGGGCGCACTATCACCGGAGGCACATGAAGCCCTTGCCGAGGCCATGAATACCCTGGGCGGACGCTCCAACTCTGGTGAGGGCGGTGAGGACTCGGTGCGCTTTGGTACGAACAAGGTCTCCAAGATCAAACAGGTTGCCTCGGGTCGATTTGGTGTGACACCGCATTATTTGTCCAGTGCGGAAGTCATCCAGATCAAGATTGCCCAGGGCGCAAAGCCGGGTGAGGGTGGTCAATTACCGGGTGGCAAGGTCAATGAATTAATTGCCCGGCTGCGCTATTCGGTTCCCGGTGTGACACTGATTTCACCGCCCCCGCATCATGATATCTATTCTATTGAGGATCTGGCCCAGCTGATTTTTGATCTGAAGCAGGTTAATCCGACCGCTCTGGTATCCGTAAAATTGGTATCGAGGCCGGGTGTGGGAACGATTGCTGCAGGTGTGGCGAAAGCCTATGCAGACCTGATCACCATATCGGGGTATGACGGTGGCACTGCGGCCAGCCCCTTAACCTCCATTCGTTACGCGGGCTCTCCATGGGAGCTCGGTTTGTCGGAAACCCACCAGATGTTGCGAGCCAACGATCTGAGAGGGAAAGTGCGTGTGCAAACTGACGGTGGTTTGAAAACCGGGCTGGATGTTGTCAAGGCGGCCATTCTCGGTGCCGAGAGCTTTGGTTTTGGCACGGCCCCGATGATCGCCCTGGGCTGCAAGTACCTGCGTATTTGCCATCTCAATAATTGTGCAACGGGCGTTGCCACTCAGGACAAGACACTCCGGGAACAGTATTACCTGGGTACCGTGGAAATGGCGCGCAATTTCTTCCGTTTCATGGCAGAAGAAACCCGCGAGTGGATGTCACGTCTCGGGGTCAGGAGTCTTGAGGAGCTCGTGGGACGGGTGGATTTGCTGGAAGTATTACCCGGCGTGACGGAAAAACAGAAAAAGCTCGATCTGTCACCCATCATCTATACTGATGAACTGTTGCAAAGCAAACCGCAAACCTGCCAGGTGCCAAGAAACACGCCATTTGACAAGGGGTATCTGGCAGAGCGTATGGTCGAGGATATCCTCCCCGCAATCGAGGCAAAGTCGGGCGGGGAGTACCACTACTCCGTCAGCAACTGTGATCGTTCCATCGGTGCGCGTTTGTCCGGGGAGATAGCCAAGCGCCACGGTAATCAGGGGATGGCCGACGCGCCGGTGAAACTGAACCTTCAAGGCGTCGCCGGTCAATCACTGGGTGTCTGGAACGCCGGTGGACTGGATATTTATTTGCGGGGGGATGCCAACGATTACGTCGGTAAGGGTATGGCCGGTGGGAAAATTGTCATTGCGCCACCAGAAGCCAGTAAATTTTCTTCAAATCAGGCACCGATTATAGGCAATACCTGCCTGTATGGTGCCACCGGTGGAAAGTTATACGCCGCCGGCCGTGCAGGCGAGCGTTTTGCGGTGCGTAACTCGGGTTGTATCGCGGTGGTCGAGGGTGCTGGGCACCATTGCTGTGAGTATATGACAGGTGGCGTAGTCGTGGTGCTTGGCAATACCGGTCCGAATTTCGGTGCAGGCATGACCGGTGGTTTTGCCTATGTACTGGATGAAGAGCGAACTTTTGTCGACCGCTACAATATGGAGCTGGTCGATATTCAGCGCATTACCAGTGAGGCCACCGAGGCCTACCGCCATAACCTGGAAAGTCTGATCAAGGACTTTGTGGAAGAAACCGGTAGCGCCTGGGGTCAACAGGTCCTCGAAAACCTGGAGAGCTTCCTCAATAAATTCTGGCTGGTCAAGCCCAAGGCTGCGAGTCTGCAAAGCTTGCTTGAACACACTCGTGCTGCACCCCAATAAGGCTGTTGTTGAGTAAAGGTTTCCACTTATGACGCAAAGATTGAACAACAATTTCCAGTTTGTGCAGGTAAGCAGAGAAGAGCCCGGAAAAAAGGGATTGCTCAGTCGCACCCGTGAATTTGTCGAAATTTACGAGCCATTCGAACAAAAGGAGGCCGCCAGTCAGGCGCATCGCTGTCTGGATTGCGGTAATCCCTACTGTGAGTGGAAGTGCCCGGTTCACAATTATATCCCCAACTGGCTAAAGCTATTATCTGACGGCAATATTCTTGAAGCAGCGGAGCTCTGTCATCAGACCAATACACTCCCCGAGGTCTGTGGCCGGGTTTGTCCTCAGGACCGGCTTTGCGAAGGTGCCTGCACCCTGAATGACGACTTTGGTGCTGTCACCATTGGCAGTGCAGAGAAATACATTACCGACACCGCTTTTGCCATGGGTTGGCGTCCGGATATGTCCAATGTGACATGGACCGACAAGCGGGTGGCTATCATCGGGGCTGGACCGGCGGGTCTCGGTTGTGCCGACATTCTGGTGCGGGGCGGTGTTCGACCGGTGGTATTTGACCGCTATCCGGAAATTGGTGGCTTGCTGACTTTCGGTATACCTGAGTTCAAGCTCGAGAAGTCGGTGATGCAAAATCGCCGTGTCATCCTTGAAGATATGGGTGTGGAATTCAGACTCAACACTGAAATTGGTGTCGATGTGACCATCGATCAGTTGCTGGAAGAGTACGATGCCATTTTCCTCGGCATGGGCACCTATAAATACATGAAAGGCGGTTTCCCGGGAGAAGACCTGCCGGGCGTTTACGATGCGCTTCCTTTTCTGGTGGCCAATGTCAATCGCAACATGGGTTGGGAAAAGAACCCCGACGATTTTATTAGTGTTGCCGGGCAGCGAGTGGTAGTGCTGGGCGGTGGTGACACAGCCATGGATTGCAATAGAACATCCATTCGCCAGGGTGCGACCTCGGTGGTGTGCGCCTATCGGCGAGATCAGGAGAACATGCCGGGTTCCCGTCGTGAAGTGAAAAATGCCCAGGAAGAAGGTGTGCAGTTCCTGTTTAACCGCCAACCGGTTGAGATCGTTGGCAATGGCCGTGTAGAAGGCGTTAAAGTGGTCACGACAGAGCTGGGTGAGCCGGACGAACAAGGTCGCCGTCGACCCAGAGCTGTTGCAGGAAGTGAAGAAATCCTGCCGGCAGATGTCATCCTGATTGCGTTTGGTTTTCAGCCTGATCCCGCCCCCTGGATTGGCGAGAAAAACGTTCAGCTCAATGACTGGCAGGGCGTCATAGCGCCAGAAGATCAGTGCTTCAAGTTTCAGACCAGCAATCCAAAGATTTTTGCCGGGGGTGACATGGTGCGTGGCTCGGACCTGGTGGTGACCGCAATTTGGGAGGGGCGCCAGGCAGGTGAAGGTATTCTGGATTACCTGCAAGTTTGACCACAAGGCTCCAAACCTATGGCATTACTAAAAAATGATCGTTTTCTTCGGGCTCTGTTGCGCCAACCTGTTGACGTAACCCCGGTATGGATGATGCGTCAGGCGGGCCGGTATTTGCCAGAATACCGCCAGACCCGTTCCGCAGCCGGGGATTTTATGGCTGTCTGTACCAATCCTGAGTTGGCCTGCGAGGTCACCCTCCAGCCTCTTGAGCGCTACCCGTTAGATGCGGCAATTCTGTTCTCGGATATCCTCACTATCCCGGATGCCATGGGGCTGGGCCTTTATTTCGAGGCCGGAGAGGGGCCACGTTTCAGAAAACCGGTCAGGACTGAGGCGGATATCGCTAGTCTCCAGGTGATTGATCCGGCCAGCGATCTTCCCTATGTGCTGGATGCCGTGTCCACCATCCGTCGTGAGCTCAATGGCCGGGTGCCTTTGATCGGGTTTTCCGGAAGCCCCTGGACCCTGGCAACGTACATGATTGAGGGCGGGAGCAGTCGCGATTTTGCCCGCAGCAAAACCATGCTCTATGACCAGCCGCGGTTGCTCCACCAACTACTTGAAAAGCTGGCAGAGTCGGTGATCGCCTATCTCAACGCACAGATAGATGCTGGCGCACAGGCGGTACAGATTTTTGATACCTGGGGCGGTGCGCTCTCCCATAGTGCCTATCAGGAATTTTCGCTCAATTACATGACCAGGATTGTTGCCGGTCTGACCAAACACAGCGAGGGTCGAGAGGTACCGGTGATTCTCTTTACCAAAGGTGGAGGACAGTGGCTTGAAGCCATTGCGGATTCTGGCTGTCATGCGGTCGGATTGGACTGGACGACACATATTGGCCACGCTCGCCAGCGCATAGGGGACAGGGTGGCGCTGCAGGGAAATATGGATCCGGCGACACTTCGTGCTTCACCTGAAAGAATTCGTCAGGAGGTTGCCGGTATCCTCAAACAGTTCGGCAGTGGCGAAGGTCATATATTCAATCTTGGTCATGGCATCACGCCAGACATCAGTCCTGAGAAGGCTGGAATTTTTATTGACGCAGTTCACAGTTGTTCAGTGAATTACCACAAATAAATCTAAATAAGCTAACCAGTCATCTCATAATTAGACCGACCGTGCATTCCCGGTTGCTATTGATCCGTATCAGAATACTCTTAAGGATGAAATTTGCCTTGTGTAAAGGCCGTATGACAATAAGGCTTCATTTAAATTTATAAACTTGAGCGTGCATCAGTATGAGCATCAAGCAGGTCAAGGTCAGTGTCGCAGACATCACGATGGGGATGTATGTCTCTTGTCTTGATCGTCCCTGGAGTCAGACACCCTTTCCTATTCAAGGCCTCCTTGTTAAAAGTCCCAAGGAGATTAGTGCTCTGCGCAACTACTGTGAATACGTGTATATTGATGTGACCAAAGGCTCAAGTCCGGTAGTTACCATTCAGCAACCATCAAAAGTCGGCCCCAGGACTTCCCCCGCTTTATCCACCAGGGTGGCTGGCATGGCCGTCGAAACCTCTCCAATTGACGTCAAGCGTGGTGTATATAGCCGGGTTGTACCTCTTTCCGAGGAGGTGCAGTACGCCGAAAAGGGGTTGATGCAACTCCGAGGCCATTTTGCCCTGGCCGTAAAACAAATCGCCAAAGGCCGGGACTTTGATTACCAGGGGTTGAAAGATTCCGTTGGTGACATGGTCAACAGTGTTGTCAGGTGTCCCGATGCCTTTACCTGGCTGCTGCGGCTTCGTCTCAAAGACCAGCACAGTCATGACCACAGCATGCGTTCAGCCTTGTGGGCAGTGCAGTTCGCCCGCTTTGTCGGTATGCCAAAAGAGGAAATGTCAGTACTTTGCCTCGGTACCCTGTTGAAGGATATCGGCAAAATTAAATTGCCCAACGGATTGCTGCGGAAAAGAAAACGTACGCCTGAAGAAGTCACTGAATACCAAAAGTTTGTCGACTACGGTGTAGAGATGTTGCGCAGCAGCAATGTTGAACCGCGCGTTGTGTCTGTGGTGCGTTTCCACTGCGAGCGTCACGATGGCAGTGGGTTTCCCGAGGGGTTGCAGGGTGGGAAAATTCCTCTGTTGGCCAGAATTGCCGGTATCGCGACAACCTACGATGCCATTTCAAATCCCCGCGAAGCCGAGGAGCCGGTGGCGCCATCCCGGGCGGTGAGCCTGCTCTATAACCTGCGGGATAAAAAGTTTCAGGATGACCTGGTGGTGCAGTTTATCCAGTCGATCGGTCTTTACCCCACGGGTACGCTGGTGGAGTTGACGACCGGAGATGTCGGTATTGTTGTGGAACAACACGCGGAATCCCGTTTGACACCGAAGGTTGCGGTGTTGGATCAGAAAAAAGCACAGGCTTCAGGTGCCTATATTCTGGTTGATCTCAAGGATGAGGGTTTATCGCGGAGAATTCTGGAGAAAAGTGGCCAGTCAAAAGCAAAATCCGTTTCCAAGCTGGCTATTGCAAGAGATCTCGATTTGTCCGGTTACGATGTGGACATCGCCGCTGTCAGTGGCATTTTTATGAAAAATGCGCAACGGGTAATGGAATCGGTTGTTTCTGATAATCCTGAAATTGAAACGCCAGCTCGCCAGGGTGGGTTATATGCCACGCTTCGGGATCGGTTTCGTCTCTGATGGATTGCGGGATTCGATTTGGGCCGGCTTAGTGCTGGCCCATTTTTTTCCCCATTTGAACGGCGGTTCCCGGGCTGCAGATTGCCTCCCAGGCCACTGAATTTTCTTCAAATAATAGAATAACGGTTGAGCCAAATTTGAATCGGCCCATTTCCTCCCCTTTTTTGAGAGCGAATTGGCCATCCGAAAACTGTTCTGTTTTCAGCTTTCCCGGGGGGTAATTTCCCCAGACAGTCTCAATGCCTGCTACCAGCATGGCGCCTACCATGACAACGGCGCAACGACCTGTTTCTGTATTGAAAAAACTTACCAGGCGTTCATTTCGGGCAAAAAGGCCATCGATATGCCGGGTTGTGGTTGTATTGACAGAAAACAGTTTGCCGGGGATGTAGCGGCAATACTCCAGTGATCCGCTAATGGGCATGTGTACCCGGTGGTAATCTCGGGGAGACAGGTAAATGGTTGCAAACTGCCCATTCAGGAATTGTTCGCTCCGGGGGCTGTGTTCACCTAATAACGCGTCTACTGAAAAATGCCTGCCCTTTGCCTGAAAAATACGCCCCTGCGTGATAGCCCCCAGCTGACTGATAGTGCCATCCGCCGGTGAAACGATACTCCCCGGTGTGTTGTCAATTGGGCGCGACTCGGGTTTCAGTGAGCGCGTGAAGAAGTCATTGAAACTGGCGTAGTCATTGTCGGAACTACCTACCGCTTCATCCATATTCACGTGATAGGTTTTGATGAATTGTCGGATAAGCAGGTTTTTTGTCCGGGGGTGGGTGCTCTCGGCCAGTTTTGACACCAGCCGGGACAGCTGGTGTTGTGGGGTCAGCCGTTGCAGGGCAACAAACCACTCGGCAAGAAAATCACTCACCGCCCCTGCTCCACGGGTGTGTCGGATCGATTTCCCCACTCCCACCAGGAGCCATCGTAGGCGCGAATATTACTGAAACCCAGCAGGCGGCCTACTAGATAGGTAAAGCCTGAACGGTGATGTGACTGGCAGTGGGTGATGGTGGGTTTATCGGGAGAGATACCCACTGTGGCCAGGTATGCGAGGGCATCCTGCCGGAGCCGCATATTGCGCTCACGATCCATTAGGCTGGTCCACTCGCAATGAATAGCGCCGGGAATATGGCCACCCTTCTCGGCCATTACTTTTTCTCCCGTATATTCCTCAATGCTGCGGGCGTCCCAGATTTGTACATCGTCGGTAGCATCCAGCGCCATGATATCCTCGGCGCTGACAATCGCTGCCCGATCAACAGTCACCTCGAATTCGACCACTTCGGGTGGCGGAACTTCATCGGTGGAGGGAAAGCCCTCGGCGTACCAGGCAATGAGTCCGCCGTTGAGGTACGACCAGTTTTGATGACCGATAACATCCAGTGTCCATATCAACCGGCCTGCCCAGCCACCCCCTTCATCATCGTATACCACCACATGTTTGTCGGCCGTCAGGCCGATTCGACTGAACAGTGCATCCAATTGCTCGGGGGCGGGCAATTTGTTGGGCCATGGTTGACCGCCATTCATCAGCTCTTTGGTCGACACGTGCACAGCACCGGGGATATGTCTCCGGCTGTAAATTTCATCCTTGCAAACATCAATCAGCAGGATGTCAGGTCGCTCAAGCAGTTCAACCAGTGACTCTGGTTCCAGTAACTTAGGTAGCTCAGACATAATTACTCCCATTCACGCGAGGCGCGATTGTAACATCAAAAAACCCACGACTTTACTGCTGGTCCGACTCCAGACTCTGTACAATTTGCTGGTAGCTACTGAAGCGAGTTGCGCTAATGCTGCCGGAGGCAATGGCCTGGCGCAGGGCGCAACCGGGTTCTCCCTGATGCCGACAGTCGCGGAATCGACAGTGGCCGAGGAAAGCCCTGAACTCCACAAACCCCTCCGCGATGGCACCCGGTTCAAGGTGCCAGAGTCCGAATTCGCGGATACCCGGTGAGTCGATCACCTCGCCACCACCCGGTAGATGGAAGAGTTGTGCTGTCGTCGTGGTGTGTGTCCCTTTTGCTGCGCTCTGCGATAGCGCTCCCACCGCCGCTTCTGCTTCAGGGGCGATTCTGTTCAGCAATGAAGATTTGCCCACGCCCGATTGCCCGACAAAGACACTGGTGCGGGTGCTCAAATAGTCTGTGAGTTCGTCAATACCGCTTCCGGTATAAGCCGATACCAGCAGGCAGTCATACCCCAGCTTTCTGTAATCATCCATCAGGCTGACCAGCGTTTCGTGCTGATCCTCGGCAATCAGGTCAATTTTGTTCAGAATCAGGATGGGTTGAATACCCTGGCGTTCAGCAGCGACCAGGTAACGATCTATCAGGTTGGCATGGGGTTCAGGAAAGGGGGCGATGACAACAGCAATGCAGTCGATATTGGCTGCAACCGGTCGCAATTTGCCGCGGTTGTCGGGTCGACAAAGTTCGGAGCTGCGGGGGCTGATGGCCACCACCACGCCATTGGATGATCCGTCCTGCCAGGTGACCCGGTCTCCGGTGACAATGGAGGGCAGATTGGCGCGCAAATAACAGCGGTGTACTTCACCTTTGTGCTCGTCGGATTCCACTAATACCCGGTTGCCATAACACGCAGTAATTCTGCCGGTTTGTTCTGGACCAAGGCCATCCGTAGTTGTCTGACTTTCCGGTGAATCCGGTCTGTCAGTGGACGACTGTGCTCGACGCTGGTTTTCCAATATTCGGCGGCGCTGTTGTTTGGTTAAATGACGCTTGGACAATACTTCTCCTTTTCCTGCCCGGATAGCCGCAGTGGCTGGCTTAGTTGCCCGGGAGGATATAGCATATGTTCAACCGGGGACAGGCACCAGAGATGATTGATTTTCAGGAAATTTACCAGTCACTGGCGGGTTTTATCCCGTTGCTGGTGGTCTTGGTTGTCGTAATATTGGGACTGTGGCTCGCCAACTGGCTACTGTTGCGTCGCGCGGGTTTGTCCACTGAGTCGAAGCTTCCCGGTCAGGTAACCATGTTGGCGCTGACGGCGCTGGCACTGGTGATTATTATCCTGGTGTTACCCGTGAGTGAATCCACTCGCGGTGATCTGTTGAGCCTGCTGGGGCTGCTGTTGTCCGTTGTGGTGGCCATCTCATCGACCACCTTTGTCGCCAATGCCATGGCCGGATTGATGCTCAGGGCAGTAAAAAGCTTTCATCACGGCGACTTTATTCGCGCCGGCGAGCATTTTGGCCGCGTCACTGAGCGGGGCTTGTTTCATACCGAAATACAGTCCGAAGACCGTGACTTGATTACTTTGCCAAACCTGTTTCTGGCGGCGAACCCGGTCATTGTCATTCGTTCTTCTGGTACCATCATTTCCTGTGATCTGTCGCTGGGCTACGATATTCCCCATTATAAAATTGAGCCCCTGCTCAAAGAAGCGGCGCTGGCAGCAGAGCTGGAGGAACCGTTTATGCAGATTCGGGCACTTGGCGACTTTGCCGTCAGCTATCGAATTTCCGGTTACTATGCAGAGGTAAAGCACCTGTTGACGGTGCGAAGCAGATTGCGTCGCGAGGTGTTGGATAAACTTCACAGCGCCGGTGTCGAGATTGTATCCCCGGCATTCATGAATCAGCGTCAGTTCAATAACGGCGAAAGGTTTATGGCGCCTGCCAAACGGACCGTCTCCGTTGAACCACCTGAGACGACACCGGAAGCCATTATTTTTGACAAAGCCGATCGCGCAGAGAAGATCGGAACCCTGGAGCATGAAATTCAGGAGACAACAGAAAGGATCAAGACGCTGAAGGGGCAGCTCCCGGGCTCGGGTGAATCGGAAGCGAACCAGCTCAATGCCGAAATCAGCCGCAGCGAGGAGCGTCTCGTGCATCTTGACAATATAATCCGCATAGCAAAAGAAAAGCCTAATGAATGATATGACTACAGCCAGACACCCCCTCAATCTGATCTGGATAGATCTGGAAATGACGGGACTTGATACCGAGAGAGACGCGATTATCGAGATCGCTACGCTCGTTACCGACAAGGACCTGAATGTTCTGGCAGAGGGCCCGGTGATGGCCATTCATCAACCGGAAGCCATGCTGGCGGGAATGGATGAATGGAATACACGCCAGCATGGCCAATCGGGTCTGGTAGAACGGGTGCGCAACAGTACAACGACGCTGGCAGAGGCGGAGCAGGCGACCATTGCCTTTTTGAAACAGTTTGTGGATGAGCGGCAATCGCCGATGTGTGGCAACTCTATCTGTCAGGATCGCCGTTTTCTGGCGAGACAGATGCCGTCGCTGGAGGCTTTTTTCCACTATCGCAATCTGGATGTCAGCAGTGTGAAGGAAATTATCCGGCGCTGGCGACCTGAGTTGATGAAAGGCTTCAATAAACAGAGCTCACATCTTGCCATGGCAGACATCAAGGATTCCATTGCCGAGCTAACCTACTACCGGGATGTTTTTTTTATCATGGAGCCGCAGGCGGAATAATACACCTTCTGTCATGGGGGAAGGTCTGGTATCTCATTCAGATGCCGATTCTAGCGATTGAGGGTATTGGTAATTTTTCGTTTGCGCCTTTTCTGTTGCCGATGTTGTTCCAAAGCCCATTCCACATGTTCTCTCACCAAAGGGGAGGCATGTGACTTGCGGCTTCGCAGGGCGCTGACCACTGTCTCCGAGGTGGGGGCGTTGCCAAGGCCAACGGCCAGGTTCCTGAGCCAGCCCTGATAACCTACACGCCTGATGGGTGACCCTTCGGTCTTCTTGAGAAACTCCTGTTCACTCCACAAAAACAGTTCGGCGAGTTCGCGATTGTCCAGATTGTGTCGGGGGATGAAATCTTTCTCGTCACTCAAGGATGCTGCCTTATTCCAGGGGCAGACGGCCTGACAGTCGTCACAGCCGAATACCCGGTTGCCCATCGGTTCGCGAAACTCCTCCGGAATGCTGCCTTTCTGCTCTATGGTGAGGTAGGAGATACAGCGTCGCGCATCCAGTACATAGGGTGCCGGAAATGCATCGGTCGGACAGACTTTCAGGCAGGCCTGGCACTCCCCGCATTGATCTGTCTCGCTGGGTTGATCCACCGGTAGCGGCAGGCTGGTATAGATTTCCCCAAGAAAAAACCAGGAGCCGGCCTGGCTGTTGATCACCAGAGTGTGTTTGCCCATCCAGCCCAGCCCGGCTTTCACGGCGAGGGGTTTTTCCATGACCGGCGCACTATCGACAAAGGGGCGTTGTACCACGGTTCCCGGCACCGCTTTCTCGATCTCTTTGCTGAGGGTTGTCAGTCGATTGCGGATCAGTTTGTGGTAGTCGCGACCCAGCGCGTATCGGGAGATGTAGGCTTTGCTCTCATCTTTCAGCGTCGCGATCATATTGCTGTTATCGGTCAGGTAGTCCATTCTGACCGTGATCACACGAAGCGTGCCGGGAAGTAACTGTTCCGGGTGATAGCGCTTTTCACCGTGCTCACTCATCCAGCGCATCTCTCCCTGGTGGCCCGCCGCAAGCCAGTCATTCAGCTGGTGTCCGGTTTCCGATAAGTCGGTGTCGGTGATCGCCACTTGCTGAAAACCGAGCTGTCTGCCCCAGTCTTTTATGTCCAGGGCAAGTTGTGTGTAATCGATCTCGGGTGTTTCACTGCACATAGTCGAACGGCCGTGGTGAGTTGACGTATAATTTTGCCAGATATTCTCGGGATAATCGGTATTTTATGTACCAGAATTTGCCAGTGTCATTGTTTACCACCGAGCAAGCTCGCCAACTGGATCAGGCTGCCATCCGGAACGGTACCCCCGGCATCAAATTGATGAAGCGGGCGGGTTATGCCGCGTTCCGGAAAATTCTCAGTCACTGGCCGGGAATGCCGTTGACGGTGTTCTGTGGTGCGGGAAACAACGGTGGTGACGGCTATATCGTGGCGGCATTGGCGGCCGAGGGTCAGCTGCCTGTTCGGGTGATTCCGATGTGCTCGCCCGAGAAGCTCCGCGGAGATGCACGCACAGCGTTTCAGTTTGCCCGCGATGCGGGTGTGCCGATGGTTCCGTTCAGTGATTGCCTGGATCTGTCGACGGGTGTGGTTGTGGATGCATTGTTGGGCACCGGGTTTTCCGGTGGGGTTCGCGAGCCCTATGCCCAGGCTATTCGATTAATCAACCACAGTGGTTTGCCGGTTGTCTCGGTGGATGTTCCCTCGGGTCTATGTGCGAATACGGGCGCTGCCAACGGCCCTGCTGTCGAGGCGAATCTTACGGTCACTTTTATCGCTCTGAAACAGGGGCTTTTTACCGGTCGGGGGCCGGCCCTCTGTGGAGAGCTGGTTTACAGCGATTTGCGTGTTTCCGAGCAGATTCTGGCGGCAGAGCCCCCCCCGGCTTATCGCCTGGAGCCGGATACGCTGAGGTCGACCTGGCTGGCGCCCCGTCGACGCGATGCCCACAAGGGGGCCTTTGGTCATGTGCTGGTCATTGGCGGCGATCAGGGTTTTGGTGGCGCGGTAAGCATGGCTGCCGAAGCTGCGTTAAGGGTGGGGGCAGGGCTGGTGAGCGTTGCTACCCGACCTGAACATGTTACAGCGCTATTGACGCGTTGCCCTGAGGTGATGGTGCGAGCGGTGACCTCGGGACAACAGCTGCGGCCGCTGCTGGCCCGTGCCACCGTATTGGTCGCAGGCCCTGGCCTTGGACGATCGCCCTGGTCCGAGCAATTATTGCAGCAGGTGTTGGCCTCGGAGTTGCCGGTTGTTCTGGATGCCGACGCATTGAATATTCTCAGTGAGGGGCGGCTGACATCAGGCCATTTGCCCTCAAACTGGATAATCACCCCTCACCCGGGTGAGGCCGCGAGGCTGCTGGGTGTCACTGTGGAGGAAGTTGAGGCCGATCGGTTTGCCGCTGTGCGGGCTCTGCAGCAAACATTTCAATGCCCGGTTGTCCTGAAAGGGGCCGGGTCACTGGTGTGCCTTGACCCCGGGCTGCCGGTGGCGGTCTGTACCGGCGGCAATCCGGGCATGGCCAGTGGCGGCATGGGCGATGTCCTGAGTGGTATTGTTGGCGGATTGATCGCCCAACGGTTGCCCCCGGACAGGGCATTGCCGCTGGCCGTGTGCCTGCATGCCGAGGCCGCCGATCGAGTGGCAGTGGACGGCGAGCGAGGTATGCTGGCCACGGATCTGCTGGGCTCTCTGCGGCGCCTGGTGAATCCATGAGTCAAACTGTGGTCAAGGTACTTTCCGGTGAGCAGGCAATGGTGGAGTTCGGGCGCCGGTTTGGTGAATCAATAGCCGCACCGATACTGATTTTCCTGAAGGGTGATCTGGGTGCGGGCAAGACCACCCTGTGTCGCGGTATTCTTGGTGCGTTTGGTCACAAGGGGCCGGTAAAAAGTCCAACCTATACACTGGTGGAGCCCTATCAGTTGGGTTGTGGTGGATTGGTTTATCATTTTGATTTATATCGGCTGGGTGATCCCGAGGAATTGGAGTTTATCGGTATCCGTGATTACCTGGCGGAAGGTGGCTGCTGTCTTGTGGAGTGGCCCGAACGCGGTGCCGGCATGTTTCCGCTACCGGATTTGGAGATCGTGATAACAGCCGTTGAGGATGGCCGTCGTTTGAGTATTACCGGTAATACCTCAAAGGGGACGACCGTTCTGGCTTCCCTGTCGGAACCGGGGTGAGGGCAGCATTTTGTTAAAAACGCGAATCATCGTATCTGTTCTGCTGCTGATGGCTGGTGTCTGTCAGCCTCTGGCCGCGGCCACGGTGGATGGCGTTCGGCTGTGGCGCGCCCCTGATCACACGCGACTGGTTTTTGATGTCAGCGGACCGGTCAATCACACTGTTTTTGAGCTTGATAACCCCCGCAGGCTGGTGGTTGATATTGATCAGACCACGCTGAAAACTGCGTTTACCGGGTTGGATCTCTCCACTTCACCGATTGTGGGGATTCGCAGTGGTGTGCATGAACAGCATCATCTGCGAATTGTGCTGGATCTGAGCGCCTCGGTGAAGCCGCGCAGTTTCACGCTGCTGAAGAACGAGCAATATGGCCATCGATTGGTCCTGGACCTCTACGATCGTGAAAAAGAAGAGGCTCGCACCACCGCAGCTGAATCTGCCAAGCCACCGCCCCAGGGGCAGCGGGATGTGATCATCTCGATTGATGCCGGCCACGGCGGGGAAGACCCGGGAGCCTCGGGCCCCAACGGCATTCGTGAAAAAGATGTAGTGATGGCGGTCAGTCGCGAGCTGAAAAGGTTATTTGATCAAACGCCGGGTTTTAAGGCCCGGCTGGTCAGGGATGGTGATTACTATATTGCACTGCGGGAACGGACGCGCATCGCCCACGAACAACGTGCGGACATGTTTATTTCAATCCACGCGGACGCCTTCACCAAACCTTCGGCCAACGGTGCCTCTGTGTTTGCCCTGTCCCGGCGGGGTGCTACCAGTGAAACGGCCCGCTATCTGGCCAGTAAGGAAAATCGTGCAGATTTGATCGGCGGTGCCGGTTCGGTGAGCCTTGACGACAAGGACCATATGCTGGCCAGCGTATTGCTCGATCTGTCGATGACCGCGACCCTCAGCAGCAGTCTGGATGCCGGGACAGAAGTGCTGAAATACATGGGGGGGGTTGCCCGGCTGCATAAAAAGCGTGTGGAGCAGGCGGGTTTTATGGTGCTTAAATCACCCGATATTCCTTCAATTCTGGTGGAAACCGGATTTATTTCCAATCCCCATGAGGCGCGGTTACTAAGTACCCGTGATTACCAGCGAAAAATAGCCAGATCGATATATAGCGGGATTCACCAGCATTTCAGCAAAGCGCCGCCCTCGGGGACGCTGCTGGCCGCGAGAAAGTCGATGGGCGGGAATGTCCATGTGATTGCGAGGGGTGATACGCTGTCCGATATCGCCCTGAAGTACAATATTTCCGTCGATGCATTGCTCCGGCACAACGGACTGACCAATACCCGTATCAACATTGGTCAACGCCTTAAAATTCCTTCTTCATAAGAATCGTTTCATGCCCAAAATACACCTGCTCAGTCCCCGGCTAGCCAATCAGATAGCTGCCGGCGAAGTGGTTGAACGCCCGGCCTCTGTGATCAAGGAGTTGCTGGAAAACAGTATCGACAGTGGTGCCAGTCGCATTGACATCGATGTGGAGCGGGGCGGCGTCAAACTGATGAGAGTGCGTGATAACGGTTCCGGGATTGCGTCAGATGACTTGCCGTTGGCGCTCAGTCGGCACGCCACCAGTAAAATTGAACAGCTTGATGATCTTGAATCGGTCGCGACTCTGGGTTTTCGCGGCGAGGCTTTGGCCAGTATTTCCTCTGTGTCACGGCTGGCTATTGCCACCAATGACCAGGAGAACGGCCCGGGTTGGAAAGCCGAGGCCGAAGGTCGCGATATGGCCGTGAACCTGGCCCCGGTCGCCCATCCACGGGGCACCACGGTTGAGGTCCGCGACCTGTTCTTTAATACCCCGGCCCGGCGCAAGTTTCTGCGGACCGAGGCCACCGAGTACAAGCGGATTGACGAAGTCCTCCGCAAGCTGGCCCTGAGTCATTTCGAGATCGATTTTACCCTGCACAATAACGGCAAGGCCGTACACCATTTCCGCGCCACCACCAGTCAGGCAGAGCAGGAACGACGGGTGGCCGCTATTTGCGGCCCGGCGTTTATGGAAAATGCGCTCTATCTTGACCTAGAGGCCGCCGGTTTGCGACTCTGGGGTTGGGTGGGCTTGCCAACGTTCTCGCGCAGTCAGGGGGATCTTCAGTACTTCTACGTCAATGGTCGCAGTATCCGCGATAAGCTGGTCACCCATGCGGTGCGTCAGGCCTATCGGGATGTGATGTACCAGGGACGCCACCCGGCGTTTGTCCTCTATCTGGAGGCGAATCCCGCAGAGATTGATGTCAATGTGCACCCCACCAAGCACGAGGTGCGTTTTCGCGACAGTCGGACAGTACACGATTTCCTGTTTCGCAGCCTGCACCGTGCGATCGCGGATATCCGGCCCGGTGATACCCCGGCTGCACAGGTTGCCATCACTGAGCAAACGCCCAGTGAGCCCCATTGGCGCACACCGGTTGAACAATCGGCAATGGGCTTTTCGGCACAGCAAACGTTCGGGACCAGCGAGGTGGCAGAGCCCATGACCGCCTACGCTCCCGGGACTGAGTGGCAGGACAAGCAGCTACATCCTGAATCCGAATCGGACGGCTCCTCCCCCCCTTTGGGTTACGCTATCGCCCAACTGAAGGGAATTTATATTCTGGCCGAGAATGCAGAGGGGCTGGTACTGGTCGATATGCATGCGGCCCATGAGCGAATTACCTATGAGCGCATGAAGCAGGCCTTTGACGCTCAGGCGCTTGTCTCCCAGCCCTTGTTGGTGCCGATTACCCTGGCGGTAAGCCAGTCAGAGGCGGACGGGGCAGATGAGCACTCGGCGCTGTTTGAAAATCTGGGTTTTTTACTGCAGAGAGCCGGTCCGGAAAGCCTGATTGTGCGGCGGGTGCCCGCCATGCTCCGCGATGCCGATGTCGAGCCGCTAGTGAGAGACGTGCTGTCTGATCTCCTGAAGCACGGTAGCAGTGATCGTATTCGGCAGCATCTGGATGAGATCATGTCGACGATGGCCTGCCATTCCTCGGTACGGGCCAACCGCAAACTGAGTATTACCGAAATGAATGCCCTGTTGCGCGATATGGAGGCCACAGAGCGCAGTGGTCAGTGTAACCATGGCCGACCCACCTGGACGCAGATGTCACTGGATGCGCTGGATCGACTTTTTTTAAGGGGGCGCTAGCCTATGATCCGGACAATCGGAAATATTCTGTGGTTTGTGCTCGGCGGTCTGGTGATGGGGCTTGCCTGGTGGTTGATCGGCCTGCTCGCCTTTATCACGATTATCGGGATTCCCTGGGGTAGATCCTGTCTGGTGATTGGCCAATTTACGATGTGGCCCTTTGGCCGTGAGGCGATCAGTCGCAGCGAACTCCGCCAGCGGGAAGATATTGGCACAGGTTTGCTGGGCCTGCTCGGCAATGTGATCTGGTTTCTGCTGGCGGGATTCTGGTTGGCGGTTGCCCATATCATGGTAGCGTTGGCGCTTTTTCTCACCATCATCGGTATTCCATTCGGGATTCAGCACCTGAAACTGGCCGGCATTGCCCTGGCTCCGGTCGGAAAAACGATTGTTTTCAGTGACGTCGCCAATGCGGCAAGATTGAGATAGTTCGAACGGTCCCCGGGATCTTTTTTACACCCGGTAATATGCCTTAGAGAGGCTACATGGATCACTTACATTTCAGTCACCCCGCCAGTAGGCGAGTGTTGCCTGGCTGTATTCGTTATCGTTGCCCGCCTTAAGCGAAACAGCCCGAATAGGTTTAGAGGGGATTGAGTTGTTCCCCCAATATCATCAGTTGCCGCTTGAGGCGAGCCTCACTGTGTTCACCCAAATGGTTAATTCGGTATACAGCGCTCCCTTCGGCCAGCGGCGAGAGATCGATATCATCCAGAGCTGCCTGTTCAAGATGGGCGTGTTCAGCCAGCAGAATTTCGCCCGTCGCGGCTTTATCCAGCAGGCTCCGCATCCCGGCAAGGCGCTTGCCGAGTTCGCGCTCGCTCAGCAGAATTGAGGGCGAGGTCTGTTGCCGGCCCGGAGAAACTGCGGCGCTCAGCTCAACCGCGATGCCCTGTTTGTCCAGCAATTGCGAACTGAGGCGGAGCAGTGCAGCAGCACAATGAATCGCCCGGGGCAGCTGGTCGTTTTCACCCTCGGCAAACTCCAGATAAATATGGTAGTCGCTTCCCGGCAAACGTGTTGCCCCGTAGAGGCGTTCTGCACCTTCGACCAGCTGATCCAGCTTCACCATGAGTGTTTTAAAATGTTCCTGGTTTAGCAGTGCTTCCAGGCGGGGGAGGTTGCGACAGGCGATCGCAACGGTTGTCACGGATTGTTCGAATAGCGGGTCGGATGCGGTACCGGGTTTGCGCAGAAGGGGGTCTATTCGGCATTCAAGCTGCGTCAGTTCATCCCCTTCGCGGGTTTCGCTGCCCGGTAGTTGTTCAATTAATATCGTTAATCTGGTTGAGAGGCTGCTGCCAAACCGGAAAGCGACAAAAACCAGGATGGCGGCCAGCAAAGCCCATAGCAACAGTAGTATTCGCGTGGCAGTGGTTGTCTGTGCTGCATAGTAATCGGGCTGCAGAATGACCGACACAAATCCGATTGTGCTGTTATCAACGCTGACGGGCGTGCGATAGCGGCTGATGTCCATCGAGCGTCGGACATTATCGCCGGCTCTGGCAATTAGCTGGTTTTCAATGTCGTAAACGGCGGCCTGTCTGACGCCGGTAATGGCAAGCATGTCGTCCAGTTCCACTTGCAGGCTCAGACTGTCCCGATGGATCAGGGGCTCCCGGATCACTTTTGCGAGTTGTCCGGCCAGTATATTGCCGAGGTGGCTTTTCTGTTGTGATGTCAGCGCGCTCATCTGCTGGCTATGGGTAAGTCCCAGTGCAAGACCGGTGAGCACTGAAAAAATGAGCGCAGCGAGGGGCAGAAATTTGGCAAAAGATCGTTTGGTGTGGCCCATGCTGGTGACATATCCCTGTGATTGGCTATTGCTCATTCTATCTCATTCGCTGCTCTCCTATAATACTCACGCCGATTAAGGTTGTGATGATCCCCACCAAAAATGGAAGCCACTGTGAGAGAAATTTTATTGATCAATGTTGCCGGAGAGGACAAGCCGGGTATTACCAGCGCTGTCTCCCGGGTACTCGACGAACACGGCGCGGACATTCTGGATATTGGTCAGGCGGTGATCCACGATAATCTCAATCTTGGCATTCTGGTCATGATTCCGGACGGCCAGCAGTCGGCTTTGGTGCAGAAGGAAGTTCTCTTCAGCCTTCATGCCATGGATATGCGGGTGCGCTTTCAGCCTATCTCCGAATCGAGTTACCAGCACTGGGTGGACCAGCAGGGCAAGCCACGCCATATTGTCACTCTGCTTGCCCGTCGGGTTGCCGCCCATCACATTGCGAGAGTGACAGCGGTGACCGTAGAGCAGGGTCTGAACATTGATAAAATCACCCGCCTGTCCGGGCGGGTGCCGCTGGAGCGTATTGAGGCCAATACCAAGGCCTGTGTGGAGTTTTCACTGCGGGGTGTTCCGGTGGATCTGACGGCGTTGCGTGCCTCCCTGCTGGAGTTATCTGCTGAGCTGGATATCGACGTCGCCTATCAGGAAGACAACATTTATCGCCGCAACCGCCGGTTGGTCGTCTTTGACATGGACTCGACGCTCATTGAGGCAGAGGTTATTGATGAGCTGGCCAAGGAGGCGGGAGTCGGCGATCAGGTGGCGGCCATAACCGATGCTGCGATGCGCGGTGAACTGGACTTCAAGGCGAGCTTCGCTGAGCGCATGTGGTTACTGCGGGGGCTGGATGAGTCAGTGCTGGCGGCGGTGGCTGCACGATTGAAGCTAACGGAAGGCGCTGAAAACCTGATGTCTACGCTACGTCTGTTAGGCTATAGAACGGCTATTTTGTCCGGGGGCTTCGATTATTTTGCACGGCATATTCAGGAGCAGCTTGGTATCGATTACATTTATGCCAATCATCTTGAGGTTGTGGATGGCCAGGTGACTGGCCGGGTGTGTGGTGAAGTGGTTGATGGTCAGCGCAAGGCACAACTGTTACGCGAAATTGCTGCCCGTGAAAATATCAGTCTGGAGCAGGTGATTGCCGTTGGCGATGGTGCCAATGATTTGCCGATGCTCAGTATCGCCGGGCTGGGGATCGCCTTTCGGGCGAAACCCCTGGTAAAAGCCACCGCCAAGCAGTCAATCTCGAAGCTGGGTCTGGATGGCATACTTTACCTGATGGGGCTGAGTGACCGGGATACGCTGCTCTGGCAACACGAGCAATTGCCCTTGGGCTAATTAACTGTCATCGTTGCTGAAATCGTAGTTCATACGTTGAGACGGCGGCTGCAGGAAGTGGCCTTGAATATAGTGAACCCCGCAGGTCCACAGTGTGGGTATCATGTCTGCCCGCTCGACAAAGGGGACAATAATTTGTTCATTTTCGATTTTCAGCGAACTGATCAGGCTCTTGAGCTCGGTCAGGCTTTCATCGTTCTGGTAAGCCTTTTCAATGATGACGCTATCAAACTTGATGTAATTGACTGACAGGTTTTGCAATAATTTCATTGGCTCAATGGCCAGTCCGAAGTGCGATAACGCCACATCGCCATTGATTTTGCTCAGTTCTTCAATCAGTTCTACAGAGCGGTGGTACTGGCGGGCGACGTCGATTTCACGCAACTGGAAGATAACGTTTTTGGGGTATAGCCCGGATGCTTTCAGCGCCACTTTCAGCCAGGGGATAAAGCTCTCGTCAGTCAGGGTATGGCTGCAAATGTTGATGAAAAGACGCGTGGTTGGTGCGCTCTTCAGTTTTTCTGAAAGTGCTTTGAATGATTCCAGAATTACCCAGTGGTCAATATCTCTGGCCGCATCGGTTTTAAAGACCTTGGCAATAAAGTTGTCCGGCAGGGCTTTTTCGTCGGCTTCCGGCTTGGTGTGGATAAAGACCTCGTAAAATTGTTCCTGTTTGCCCTGTAGCGGGATGACGGGTTGGTAGAGCAGCTCGAAGAGCTTGTCTTCCAGCATGGCTCTGGCGGTTTCCTCGACATCTTCCTCACAGTATTCGGGGCCGATTTCCGATTGATAAAGGTTGGCACCGTTGGCGAAGTCTCCATTGTTTTTTTGGTGCAGTTCGGTGAGTGCCGAGAGGGCTTTCTCGATACAGCCCTCTGCCGTGGCAACGGTTTCGCTGATAACGGATGCCCCGATACCCAGGGTCAAGGTAAAGGTCTGCTCATCCAGCTGAAAAATATGCTTGCCTACGGTTTCGCACAGTTGGTTGGCAAACATCAGTGCTGCATCGGTTCCTGTATTGGGCATAATCATCACCAGCGTATCTTCCTTGAAACGCATAAGGCTGACATTCTGGCTTGCTGTATCCCTGATCTTGTCCACCAGTTGTGAGACCAGCTCTTCGGTTTTTTGTATGCCGATTTCGGCCAGAATACTACTGTAGCGATCCAGCGTGATATAGAGCAGGACTGAAGAGCTATGCTTTTGCGCGGCGAGACGAATGGCGTTGTTGATCAGCTCGATGACCTTGTCGCGCTGAATATTCATTGCCCCGGAGGGCTCGGCGCCTTCATCGTCGTTAGCACTTCCTTGGCCATCCAGAAACTGTCTGCTGATGACCAGCTCCAAAGCCGGTTCGCCCTGATAATCCACTTTGGCTATTCTGGCCTCGATCGGAATCGGTATTTCGTCGTTGGTGATGCCGGTAAAGCGCAGGGTTTCCATCGGGATCTCTTCGTCCTTGTCGATGGGTCGGAGATACTCCTTCAGGCGTGCATGATCCTCTGGTGCAATCGTGTCAATCACCGGGAGGCAAAGCATACTGTCACTTTCCAGATGGCCAAACAGCTGGGCAAAACTGTCATTGGTGAATAGATAAGTGCCTTCCTGAATAATCGCGATGGCATCAACCGAGGAGCCCAGCAGTCTTTCGCAACGGTTTTCTGCATCGGCATAGCGACGCCTGAATTGGCGTAGCAGGCGTCGTTGTTCAAGGTTGAACAGTGTTCTTGCGACCACCAGCAGTAACTGCTGGTCTTCATCCATTGGCAATACATCGGCCGCGCCGAGGCGCAACCCCTCGACAATTTCTGCAGCGTTGTACTGCTCCGAAATCAGAATAACGGGGGTGTCCAGGTCAAAACGTCTGATGAGGGAAAAGATGGATTTAATGGGTGTGTTTTCGCCCTGATATTGACCAATAATCATATCCCAGGGCTTTTCCTGCAGCAGTTTTGATAGCACCTCTTCCTGATTGACATGCTTTGATTCAGCGCGGTAGTTGGCGTTGCGCAGCAAGCTGACGATACGGTTAGCCTCTTCAAAGCTGTCGTGGACCAGTAGAAGTTTCAGGGCGCTGTCTGGGATCATTTAGGCTGGGCTCCCGAATGGTGCAAAGTGTGTTTTTATTGAACTGCTGCATTATAGGGTAATGGAGGCCGAGGAACACACAACCAATCCCGGTCCGCCGTTTTTGTGTTGGGGCTAAAATGCGAGCCGTGCCACATTATGGGCAAAAAAGGGGAGTAAAGCGAAATAGTGACCAGTGCGACATCATGACTGCGGTACCTTATGTTAATGGTACCTTGCTCGGTGCATCGGGGATTTCCCTGACCAGTTTTGGCACAAGGTAGCCGGGAAGTCTGGCCAGCAAGTGACGGTGCAACTTGTGAGCCGTTTCATCAGAGACCTCAAAATGGGCTGCTCCGCTGATCTTGTCCAGCTGATGCAGGTAATAGGGCAGGGTGCCGAACTCAAACAGGCGCTCGGATAACTGTGTCAGCGTGTCGGGGTCATCATTAATTCCGGCCAACAGCACGGACTGATTCAGTACCGTGATACCGGCGGCTTTCAGTGCCAGCAAACTTGCCCCAACTGAATCATCCAGCTCATTGGGGTGGTTGCTGTGAATCACCATCGAAGTTCGTAGGCGCGTCCCCGTCAGCCATTGCAGACAGCTGTCGGTGATCCGGTCAGGAATGACCACCGGCAGGCGGGTGTGGATTCTCAATCGTTTGACATGACTGATGCCGGCGACCTGCTCGGTGAGCCATCGCAATTGGTTATCACTGGTCACAAGTGGGTCGCCGCCACTATAGATGACTTCGCTGATGGACTCGTCTCTGGCAATGTAGTCCAGCGCATTTTGCCATTCCGACCGCGCCGGCCTGTTTTCCTGGTAGGGAAAGTGGCGGCGGAAACAATAGCGGCAGTTGATTGCACAGTTTGGGCTGACGACCAGCAAAAGTCGGCCATGGTATTTGTGAATCAACCCCGGTACTGGGTTGGCCTGCTGTTCTGCCAGAGGGTCCTTGCTGTAACCGGGTACAGCCAGCAACTCCTCGCCAACCGGCAGAATTTGTCGAAGCAGGGGGTCATTTGGATCGCCTTTTCTGATTCGATTCAAATAGGCCTGGGGTGCCCGCACCTGAAAATCGCTGTGGGCGGCCAGCGCCTCTCGGAGGTGTGTCCCATCCAGTTCCAGAAAGTCAAAAAGCTCTTTGGGGTGGCGAATACTGGCTGTCAATTGTTCTTGCCAGCCAGGGCTATCCAAACTCGTCGCAGAACCGGGTATCATAGCGCTCTCTTTTTTCCGGGAAGTTTTACTGAGTGTTGAGGCAATAATGGCTACCTATTCTACCAACGAAATTCGCGCCGGTCTGAAAGTCATGCTGGATGGCGACCCCTGTTCCATTGTGGAGAACGAATTTGTCAAGCCGGGCAAGGGCCAGGCATTTAACCGGGTTCGTTTGCGGAACCTGAAAACGGGTCGGGTCTGGGAGCGGACTTTTCGCTCCAGTGATTCGCTGGAGGCCGCTGATGTGTCGGACCGCGACATGCAGTATCTCTACAATGATGGCGAGCACTATCATTTCATGGAGCCAGATACCTTTGAACAGTATCAGGCAGATGGCAAAACCCTCGGCGATGCCGTGCAGTGGCTGAGGGAGCAGGATACCGTGATGGTTACCCTGTTCAATGGTCAGCCCTTGGCAGTGACGCCGCCCAATCATGTGGAGCTGGAAATTGTCGAGACAGATCCTGGCCTCAAGGGGGATACTGCCCAGGGTGGTACCAAGCCTGCCAAGCTGGTAACCGGTGCTGTGGTCAAAGTGCCTTTATTCCTCAATATTGGCGATGTTGTGCGGGTGGATACCCGCACCGGGGAGTATCTCAGTAGAGCCTGATTGCCCGGTTTTCGGCGCGTCAGTGAATAGTAAAGGGGTGGCGTTGGCCACCCCTTCTGCTGTTGACGTTGTCGGCTTTGGCAAACATCGATAGACAGGGCGTACAGATGCTGAGGAGGTGGAATGGCTGACTGGCAACCGACGGCGACACTTGAAACGCTTCGCCGCCGTGCTGAGCTGATGGCGGCCATACGCCACTTCTTTGCACTTCGCAGTGTTTGGGAAGTGGATGTGCCGGTGTTGGCGAAAACCGGTGTCACAGATCTCAATATCGATTCGATTCCGGCAGAGCTGAATGGTCGACGCCACTACCTGCAAAGCTCCCCCGAATATCAAATGAAGCGCCTGCTCGCCGCCGACAGTGGCGGTATTTATTATTTGGGGAAGGCCTTCCGGGATGGCGAGTCTGGTCGGCGTCACAGCCCCGAGTTCACGCTCCTCGAGTGGTACCGGCCCGGTTGGGATGAGCACGACCTGATGGACGAGGTGTCCTCATTATTGAGTGAGCTGGGAGTAGTGACCGACCCCGTCAAGGTGTCCTACCGTGAGATTTTTCAGCAGAACATCGGGCTGGACCCTCATGCGGCACCCCTGGAGGCGCTGCAGCGGGAGGCAACAGCACTTTCGGGAAGCGACTTTACAGCGGTCAGTCGAAACAGCTGCCTCGACCTTCTGTTCAGTCTTGGCGTCGAGCCGACACTGCCCGATGGGCTGGTGTTTGTTTATGACTATCCCCTGTGTCAGGCCGCTTTGGCTTGTGGTGGCAAGGACGCCTCCGGTGTTCCCGTGGCGCGACGCTTTGAAGCTTTTCTGAACAGGATGGAGCTGGCCAACGGTTACTATGAGCTGACAGATGCTGTAGAGCAGCGCTCCCGTTTTGAGTCAGATCTGGCTTTGCGGGCAGCGGCCGGAAAGTCAGCCATGCCGATTGACCATCAACTTCTGGCTGCCATGAAAGCGGGTTTGCCTGCATGTGCAGGAGTTGCGCTCGGTGTCGATCGCCTGTTGATGCAGCTGCTCTCGCTGGCGGATATTCGTCAGGTCCTCCCATTTGGTATGCGGTGTGATGTAAATGATTGAAGCGCTACCGCCAGCGATTTTTCTGATGGGGCCAACGGCCACAGGTAAAACGGATCTGGCCATCGCCTTGCGAGAGCACCTGCCGGTGGAGTTAATCAGTGTGGACTCCGCGCTGGTCTACCGGGGTATGGATATTGGCTCTGCCAAACCTCCAGCAGATCAATTGGCGGCGGTGCCGCACTGCTTGATCGACATTAGAGATCCGTCTGAAGCGTATTCGGCGGCTGAGTTTGCACGGGATGCCCGTCAGGCTATGACAGAGATCAGTGCTGCGGGGCGAATTCCCTTGCTGGTGGGTGGCACCATGCTGTATTTCAAGGCGCTGCTCGACGGGTTGGGCAATATGCCGCCCGCAGCCCCCGCCATTCGTGCCGAGATTGAAGATGAGGCCGCTCGGCGAGGCTGGCCTTTTATGCACGAGTTGTTGGCAGCCGTAGATCCTGAAACAGCAAAACTGCTGCACCCCAATCATTCTCGCCGCATTCAGCGGGCACTTGAAGTTTATCGCACTACCGGTAAAACCCTCTCACAATTCAAGCGCGAGCAGGCCAGCACAGGCAGTGAGATTGATCCCATTACCCGGCAGTACCAGTTGATTCAGATTGGGCTCTTCCCCCATTGTCGGGCGCTGCTTCACCAGCGTATTGCCCAACGACTTGAGAAAATGCTGGCGCAGGGCTTTGAAGAGGAAGTCAGAGCGCTCTACCAGCGTGGTGACTTGCATCCCGATCTACCGTCAATGCGCGCCGTGGGTTACCGACAGATGTGGCAATACCTGTCGGGAGAGATCGATTATCCAACCATGGTAAAAATGGCCCAGGCGGCCACTCGTCAATTAGCCAAACGACAACTGACCTGGTTGCGCAGCTGGCCGGCATTGGAGCAGGTTTTTATTGATTCAGAAGCTGGGCAACCAGAAAAGATGCCGTATTTGCTTTCGGAGTGCTTGAAAATCCTTGAAACGAGACCCATATACAAAAAGCAAGGCCGATAGTATGATGAATCTGCTTTAGTATGGACGCTGGTTTCGCCGAGTGTATTTTGTTTTAAGTCTTTGTTTTTCGGCGTTTTTTTATTCCTTTGTTGAGGAGAATAACAATGTCAAAAGGGCATAATCTACAAGACCCTTTTTTGAATGTATTGCGCAAAGAGCGTATTCCTGTCTCTATCTTTTTGGTCAATGGCATCAAACTGCAGGGTCAGGTTGAATCATTTGATCAATTTGTCGTGTTGTTGAAAAATACAGTCAGCCAAATGGTCTACAAACACGCGATTTCCACGATTGTTCCCTCACGGCCGGTGCGCCTGCCGATGGCCGCAGATGACTCGATGGATACCCCTGAGTGAGTGGAGTGCTGATTGTTTTTTGATCGCCCTGAATCCGGTGAAACCGCTATTCTGGTGCATTTGATTCTTGGCACTGAAAATGAGCCTGAAGATCCCAGAGAGTTCGAAGAACTGGTGCTCTCCGCTGGTGGTGATCCAGTTGCCCTAGTGGCGGGGCAGCGCAATGCCCCCCATCCCAAGTACTTTGTGGGCACGGGGAAGCTGGATGAGTTGGCGGCGCTTGTCAATGAAACCTGCGCGGAGTTGGTTATTTTTAACCACAATCTTTCCCCCAGCCAGGAGCGCAATCTCGAGGCTGCACTGAAATGCAGAGTACTTGATCGCACCGGTCTGATTCTCGACATTTTTGCCCAGCGGGCGCGCACCCACGAAGGTAAGTTGCAGGTAGAGCTTGCGCAGTTGCAGCATATGTCTACCCGGCTGGTTCGCGGTTGGACTCACCTGGAGCGACAGAAAGGTGGTATTGGACTGAGGGGGCCGGGTGAAACCCAGCTGGAAACAGACCGTCGTTTGTTGCGCAATAGAATTACCTCCATTCTCGGTCGTCTGGACAAGGTTCGTCGACAGCGAGATCAGGGTCGCCGTTCGCGGTTGAGAGCAGAGATGCCGACCATATCGCTGGTGGGCTATACCAATGCGGGAAAGTCCACACTATTCAATCGGCTGGCGAATGCGGAAGTCTATGCTGCCAATCAGCTTTTTGCCACGCTTGATCCCACCATGCGCCGTCTTGATATCAATGGCTTTGGTCCGGTTGTGCTTGCGGACACAGTGGGTTTTATCAGTCATCTACCCCACAAACTGGTCGAAGCTTTTCGGGCGACCCTGGAAGAAGCAGCGAGTGCATCTTTGCTGTTGCACGTGGTCGATGCGTACAGCGATGAACGGTCGACCAACATCGCGCGAGTGAATGAAGTGCTGGACGAGATAGACGCTCTGGAACTGCCGACTTTAATGGTCTACAACAAAATTGATTTGTTGGAAAACTCCGCGCCGCGCCTGGAGCTTGATGAGACGGGCAAGCCGGTAGCCGTCTGGCTTTCGGCTCAAACCGGTCGGGGTTTTGATCTTTTGTCTCAAGCGATAGCAGCATTGCTGAGCAACGATATTGTCCACGAAACCTACCGGTTGACGCCCACTATGGGCCGTTTGCGTGCCATGTTGTACGAGCGCAAAGCGGTACTTGCAGAGTCCCAGTCGGAAAATGGCAGCATGCTGGTGGAAATCTGCATGCCAAGGCCCGATTTTTACCGCCTGCTACAGTCTGAGCAGCTGACGCCCGACGATTTGCAATGGCAGCCCTGTCAAAGTCCTTCCCCCGCCAGACCCCACTGACCGTATGTGATTTGTCGTGCCGGGCATTTTGTGCCCTTTTGCATCACAGCTAACGACTTGTTTTCGCCATATTGCTTGCCTTAAGCATGGTATTTAAATGGTGGCTTGATACAATCGTCGGTCGCGAATAACCCTTGAGTCTACGGAGAAACATATGGCCTGGAATGAGCCTGGCGGTGGTAAAGATCCCTGGGGCACCAATAACTCAGGCGACGGCCCACCCGATCTCGATGAGGCGCTCAATAAGCTGCGTGCCCGCTTCAGCAAGTTGTTCGGTGGCTCGGGCGATGGCGGCAATAACGGTTCCAGTGGTGGCCTGGTCGCAGTTGTCCTCGCCGTCCTGGTGATTGGCTGGGGACTGTTTGGTTTCTATCAGGTGGATGAGAAAGAAAAGGCCGTCGTGCTGCGACTGGGCAAATACCTGGACACAGTCGGATCCGGGCTGCACTGGAATCCGCCTCTGATTGACCGCGTCACTAAAGTGCGGGTCACGGAAGAGCGGCAGTACACGTCGGTAGGGCAAATGCTCACGCTGGATGAAAATATCGTCGAGCTGCCATTGGTTGTCCAGTATAACGTCAACGATGTCAAAGCCTTTGTGCTCAACGTCAAGGATCCCGAAGTCAGTTTGCGCCATGCATCGGACAGTGCTTTGCGCCATGTGGTTGGTAGCACCCGGCTGAATGATGTGGTCTCCAGTGGTCGTGAGAAAGTCGGTGATGATGTCAAAATCAGGTTGCAGCAGTACCTCGACAGTTATGATGCTGGCATTTTGGTGCGGAAAATCAATATTCAGGAGGCCAAGCCGCCTGCTGAAGTAAAGGCTGCCTACGATGATGTGATCAAGGCCCGTGAGGATCAGGAGCGGCTGGTTAATGAAGCGCAATCCTATGCCAACGGTATTATCCCTGAAGCCAGGGGCAAGGCGCAGCGAATGATCGAAGAGGCGTTGGCCTATCGTGAGCAAGTGGTGGCAGAGTCACAGGGTGAAACGCGGCGTTTTGAGGCCCTGTTGAAAGAATATCAAAAAGCGCCGGAAGTGACCCGGCAGCGGCTCTACCTGGATTCGGTTCAACAGGTCATGACGCGCAGTTCCAAAGTTCTGGTCGACGTGGAAGGCGGCAATAATATGCTGTATCTGCCGCTCGATAAAATTGTGGAGAAAGGGGCTGCCGCCAGTCAGCCAGCCACCTTGAGGAGCAGTGATTTGAACAGCATTGCCGATGAAGTCATGAATCGTATCAGGCAGGAAAACTCCTCTGCTCCCCGAAGGGAGGTGCGCTAATGACTAATCGTTCAACAGGTTTGCTGGTGCTTCTGGCAGCCGTGCTGCTATTGATGAGCAGTTCTCTTTATGTGGTTTCCGAGACTGAAAGGGCGGTTAAATTGAGATTTGGCCGCTTGATTGATGTCGATATCAAACCGGGCCTCCATGTGAAAATTCCCTTTGCCGAGAAAATCCGCAAGTTTGACGCGCGGGTGTTGACTCTCGATGCCGAGCCATCCAGCTTTTTTACCTCTGAGAGGAAACGCCTGATTGTGGATGCTTACACAAAATGGCGGATTGTTGATGTGGATACTTACTATAAATCCACCGGTGGCGATGAAGCCGTGGCGCATAACCGGCTGTCCAGCCGGGTAAACGACGGACTGCGCAACCAGTTTGGTGAGCGGACACTCCACGAGGTGGTGTCTGGAGAGCGCGATACTTTGATGGAAAATATCAAAATTGGCCTGAATACCACCGTGCGCCTGTCATTGGGTGTAGAAATAATTGATGTCAGAGTCAAGCGGGTTGATTTGCCTTCTGAAGTGAGAGGACAGGTGTTCAGTCGTATGAAGGCCGAGCGGGAAAAAGAGGCCCGCGAGCTTCGTTCGAGGGGTATTGAAGCGGCGGAAAAAATCCGCGCCGATGCTGACCGGCAGCGCACTATTCTGATGGCCAACGCCTACCGCGAAGCCGAGGAGTCGAGAGGTGAGGGTGATGCCGAGGCCACTGCGACTTATGCCTCGGCGTTTAGCAAGGACCCCGAGTTCTATGCGTTTCAGCGCAGTTTAAAGGCCTATACGGAGTCTTTTAACAGCAAGGGCGATGTGTTGTTGGTTGATCCGGATAGCGATTTCTTCCGCTACCTGAACAGTCAGCAGGGGAAATAATCTGCACTGGGGGTCGCTTGATGACCCCCAATGCAGTGTTGTTCGTTGTCAGATGGGTAAAAAGTGCAGCAGTGCGCCAGATGGAGTGATAAAATGCCACGACCGGGATCGCCCGGTTTTTTTGTGACTGGCAGGGCGATGGTATGTGGATAGATTTAGCCAAGGCGTTTTGTCTGATGTTGGTGCTGGAGGGTGTCATGCCTTTTCTGACACCGGGGCGATGGCGCAATATGGCGGCACTGCTGGCACAGGTTGATGACCGCAGCATGAGAATGATGGGCTTGTTCAGTATGTTGATTGGAGCCGGAACTTTGTATTTTATTAACGGGTAGTCATGATGACTGTTGCTGATCGCTGGTTGTTGCCTGATGGCATTGAAGAGATACTTCCCAATCAGGCGCTACAGATTGAGCGGTTGCGCCGTCAGGTGCTGGATTTGTATCACTGCTGGGGTTACGACCTGGTCATCCCGCCGTTGGTGGAGTTCACGGAATCGTTGCTCAGTGGAACCGGTTCTGACCTCGATCTGATGACGTTTAAGGTGACGGATCAGATCAGTGGTCGAATGATGGGTATTCGTGCCGATATGACACCCCAAACCAGTCGTATGGATGCTCACAGCCTTCGGCGCAATGGCCCCAGTCGCCTTTGTTATGCCGGAACAGTTCTCTATACCCGACCGAAACAGGCTCTTGAGAGTCGTTCTCCCATCCAGATTGGTGTGGAGCTTTATGGTGAGCCAGGCCTTGAGGCAGATATCGAGGTGATCAGTTTGATGGTGGAGACTTTGCGTCTCGCCGGGCTCGGCACGCCACAGCTCGATCTCGGTCATGTGGGCATCTATGCCAGCCTGCTTGAAGCGGCTGAACTGTCAGCTGATCGCGAAGCCGAGTTATTTGATCTGCTTCAGCGCAAAGCGGTTCCCGAGCTCGATGTCTGGCTCGGGAAGTACCTGGAAAATACGAATATTGCGTTGATGATTCGTGCGCTGGTCGGGCTTGCCGGCGATGCCTCCGTATTGGATCGCGCCCGTGAGTTATTTGCTGAGGCCCCGGCCGAAGTGGAGTTGGCACTGGATGAACTGCAGGCGGTTGTCAGCGCGCTCGGTGAAAGCTTCCCCGATCTGGAGCTCTATCTCGATTTGAGTGAGTTGCGCGGCTACCACTATCACACGGGTATCGTGTTTGCCGCCTATGATCAGGGGCTTGGTCAGGCCATTGGCAATGGCGGGCGCTACGACCATGTCGGCAAAGGCTTCGGTCGTTCCCGGCCGGCCACCGGCTTTAATATGAGTTTACAGTCGTTGGCCAGGGTCGCGTTGTCCGAGGCTGTGGCTGGTGGTATTTTTGCCCCTGTTAGTGACGAACCCGGTTGGCGAAAAGCCGTAGCAGCGTTACGCTCCAATGGTGAGCGGGTGGTCTGTGGCTTTCCGGGCCAGGAGCCGGATTATCAGGAATTACATTGTGATCGCCAGCTGGTTCGGTTGGATGGCATCTATAAAATAACTGCAGTTTGACCACCACTATCAGGGTTAGAGATACACATGGGAAAGAATGTCGTGGTGCTGGGCACCCAGTGGGGCGATGAAGGCAAAGGCAAGATCGTCGATCTGTTGACTGATCAAGCGGTTGTGGTAGCCCGTTTTCAGGGTGGCCACAATGCTGGCCATACCCTGGTCATCGAAGGTGAAAAAACGGTCCTTCACCTGATACCTTCAGGCATCCTCAGGAATAATGTGACCTGTCTGATTGGCAATGGCGTGGTGTTGTCTCCCGAGGCATTGTTGCACGAAATCTGTGAGCTGGAAGATAAAGGCGTACCTGTCCGGGACCGTCTTCGGTTGTCCCCTGCCTGCCCATTAATCTTGCCCATCCACATGGCGCTGGATCAGGCACGTGAACGCGCCAGAGGCGATGCCAAAATAGGTACCACCGGTCGTGGTATCGGCCCGGCCTATGAAGATAAAGTGGCGCGGAGGGGTATTCGTCTTGGCGAATTATTCAATCGTGAGCTGTTTGCGACCAAGTTAAAAAGCCTGATGGAATACCACAACTTCATGCTCACGGACTACTATCATGAACAGCCCGTCAGCTATGAAGAAACCCTGCGGCAATCGATAACCTGGATGGATGAGCTGGCGCCCATGCTGGCGGATGTTACCGGGTTGCTGCACGATGCTCGCGAAGCGGGTGACAATATCCTGTTCGAGGGGGCTCAGGGTTCGCTGCTGGACATTGATCACGGTACCTATCCCTATGTCACATCCTCGAATACCACCGCCGGTGGCACGGCCACAGGCAGTGGTTTTGGTCCGCTGTATCTCGATTATGTGCTGGGAATCACAAAGGCCTATACCACTCGGGTAGGATCGGGTCCATTCCCCACCGAGCTGTTTGATACAGTGGGCAAACACCTGGGTGAGAAAGGCCATGAGTTCGGTGCGACAACCGGTCGTGAGCGGCGCTGCGGCTGGTTCGACGCGGTGGCTTTGAAACAGGCCATTCGTATCAATTCTGTCTCCGGTATCTGTTTGACCAAACTCGATGTGCTTGATGGGGTTGAAACCATAAAAGTATGTGTCGCCTATCGGGATGCCGATGGCAATGAGGTGATCGCTCCGAGCCATGCGGATGATTACGAAAAGCTGGTTCCCGTTTATGAAGAGATGCCCGGCTGGCATGAATCGACCATTGGCGCAAAATCACTGGATGAGCTACCCGCCAATGCCCGCGCCTATATCGCTCGTATTGAAACGATTCTCCATACACCCGTGGATATTATTTCTACGGGTCCGGACCGGGTAGAAACAATTGTCCTGCGCCATCCGTTTGGTTGTTAATTGCTGGGTATTCCTCAATTTTTCACTGGGTGGTGAAGCGGCGAGCAGCATTTTTGTGTCGACAAAAGGTTTCCGGTTACCCGATTCTCTATTAAGCTAAAAACAGTAGTGGATAAAAGGCTTCTGTTTATGCTGAGCTCGGTTGAACTCAAAGATTACATGCTTCGCAATCCGGTTAAAGTCAATCAGCGGGATGATTTGTTCGTCGCCATTGATTTGATTGTCAGCAATAAAATTTCCGGGTTGTGTGTGGTGGATGACGACAATAACCTGGTGGGTGTGCTGTCCGAAACGGACTGTTTAAAGGCCAGCTTGAGTGCCAGATACAATCAGGAAGGCAGTGTTGGTCCAGTGCGTGATGTGATGACGCGCGATGTATTTACAGTCACGTCACAGGCCGACATTGTCGACGTGGCCCAACAGATGATGAAGCGGGGTTTTCGTCGTTGCCCGGTTGTCGACAAGGGTAAGTTGGTCGGCCAGATTACCTGCAGGCAGTTGCTCAACGGCGTTGGCAAATTCCCCGACAATCACACTTGACTACGGTTGTCCAAGCCTTGCCTGGTTGCCAAGTCATCAAGTATGACGTTCACCCCCGAGGAAAAACATGTTTCGGTTAAAGCCCGTTCTTTTGATTCTGTTTTCATTTTTCGCAAGTGGCGCTGTTGCGGCGGGAGAGGATCGCCCCGAACACTTCAAGGGCTTGCCTGCTGATACACTGGTGCAGGCGGTGGCCAATTTTTCCGAGTACAACAGCAAGCTGGAAGGCCTTATTCAGCAGGAGCATCTGTCGCCACAGGATATGCATGAGGTGCATATGCTCACCTACACGCTGGAAAATGCGTTGGCCAAAATCCATGCCGAGCTCGCTGCCTTAGCCGAACCCCTGGAAGCGGTGCACCTCGCTTCAGAGCGTGCTGAACCCGAAACCGTTAAAACTCAAGGTCAGAGTTATCTGGATAGTGCACGCCAGATCGTCAAGTGACTCGCATCCTCTCATTTCGCTATTTGGATTACAGGGAGCGCCATGTATAAGCTGGTTTTCTATGTACCCGCCGAGCATCTGGAGCCAGTGAAGCAGGCTGTTTTTGCCACTGGAGCGGGAAAAATTGGCGAGTATGACAGTTGCTGCTGGCAGGTGTTGGGTGTCGGCCAGTTCCGTCCACTTGCCGGCAGCACTCCCTATCTGGGCAGGGTGGGCAGCCTAGCTGAGGTGGAAGAGTATCGCGTTGAATTGGTTTGTGATGATGCCAAAATAAAGCACGCGATCTGTGCGCTGATCAGTGCCCACCCCTACGAAGAGCCGGCCTACGACGTATGGCGGTTGGCGGAGTTCGACCTCTAGTCTGCAGCGTTGTTGAGGGAGCGAAGCCTCGATGTGATGACGCCGGTGTGTATGGTCGGCAGGCCCTGTTTTAAATCTGAAAAATGATGCTTCAACGCAGTGGTAATCACAGGGAAAGCCAGTTCCTCCCAGGGAATATCTGCCTCGCTGAACAACCTGACGTCCAGCGACTCGTCCCCGGCGCCGTAACTCCCGTTGTGCAGCACGCCCCGATAAAGGATATAGACCTGGTTGATATGGGGGATATCGTAGATACCACTCAGTATTGGCTCGTTCAGTTTTGCCAGCGCTTCTTCCCAGCATTCCCGCAGTGCACCCTGAAGTACCGTTTCCCCATTTTCAAGAAATCCGGCTGGCAGGGTCCACAAGCCGTAGCGGGGCTCAATGGCTCGTCTGCACAGCAACACCCTGTCACCAACAACCGGAATGCAGCCCGATATCACTCGGGGATTCTGATAGTGAATGGTGTCGCAATGTCCACAGACATGGCGCTTTCGGTTATCTCCGGTGGGAACCTTGAGGTTGACCGGTTTGCCACACTGACCGCAAAAATTCATAGACACTTTTACTTTGCATTGGAAAATAACTGTTTCGGTAACAGGTACCGACAATAGTAGGATAACAGGGTTATGTTAAAACGAATTACCGAACGTTTACATGCTATGCCGGTTGACCGAATCAGACCCTTCGGAGTAGAAGGGCTTGAAGCGGCGATTCTGATTGCCCTGACCCGCGAGCCGGAAAATCCAAAAATTATTTTTACCAAACGGGCAGAACACCTGAACTCCCACCGGGGAGAAGTGGCGTTTCCCGGTGGCAAGTGGGAGCCGGGGGATGAGGATCTGCTGGTTACCGCTTTGCGGGAGACGCGGGAGGAAATTGATTTGCCCCCGGACCAAATACAGGTGATCGCCGGGTTGCCGGTCAATCGAACACGCCAGTTGATGCGGGTAAAGCCCTATGTGGGCCTTATCGAAGCCGGCCTGCCGCTAATCGCCAATCCCGAGGAGCTGGATGCGGTTTTTGAAGTGCCGGTGTCTTACTTTCTCGATCCAGCAAACCTGACAGTCGATTATTTTGTCGGTCCGGACTATGCGCTCAACATGCCCTGTTTTATCTATGATGATTACCGTATCTGGGGCTTTTCGCTGATGGTCCTGACAGATTTTCTCAATGTTACTGTCGATGCCGGGATTCGTCTGGTGTATCCGGACTGTGCTGATCTGAGACCGGCACCCCGATAGCTTGCAATTTCACGCCTGTCGGCTCGATAATTGCCGGACTAGAGAGGCAAACATTTTAGGCACGCCCAATGATAGCGACGATTTCTTCCCCCTGTGTTTCTATCTGCAGCCTGGATCACGAAGACGTGTGTATCGGCTGTCACCGCACAGCCAGTGAGATTCGTGACTGGTTGTTGATGGACGATGATGAGCGACTGGAGGTAATTACAAAAGCTGCTGAGCGGGGTTGTAAAAATAATCCGTTTGCTTAATCGGGAATATTTCGTCGATTGAGTCTAATCTTCGTCATCGTCGTCTGACTCGCCGTTCCCCGGAAGAAACGTCATGCGCTGTTTAACCCGCACCTTTACCACCATTTTTTCGCTCAGTTCCAGCGTTTCAAATCGATAGCGACCAATGGTAAAACTCACGTTGCCGTCGGGGATGCTTTCCAGGTGTTCCAGAATCAGCCCGTTAATGGTCTTTGGGCCATCCGTCGGCAGATCCCATGAATTTGCTTTGTTGATATCCCGTATGGTGGCTGACCCGTCAATGTCAAACATGCTCTTGTCCAGGGCGACGATATCTTCCTGTTCGTCCTCTGCCCTGTTTGTGGTGAAATCGCCGACAATCTCCTCCAGTATATCCTCCATGGTGACCAGTCCTTCAATTTCGCCGTATTCATCCACCACCAAACCGATTCGGCGTTTGGCCTGTTGAAAGTTCACCAATTGTTTGTTGAGTGGTGTGTTTTCAGGGACAAAGTAGGGTTCCCGGGTAAATCGTTTGATGGCCTCTTTGGTCAGGCTATCGCTGCCTGAACGCAGCAGCCTGGCGATGGTTTTCACATGAATAATGCCCAGCACATTATTCATGTTGCCCACATAGACAGGCAGGCGGGTGTAGCCGGAATTAATGATTGTGGTTAATAGTTGATCAACCTCCAGCTCAAGATCCAGGCCTATAATTTCATTGCGTGGCACCATAATGTCATTCACGGAGACCGTTTCCAGATCCAGAATGTTGATCAGCATATCCTGATGGTCGGGGATGTTTTCACTGGAGATGTCCACGACGGTGCGAATTTCCTCTTTGCTGAGGCTCACATCAAGAGACTTGGTGGTATTCACGCCCAGCAATCTGAGTAGGCCGTTGGAGAGGTGGTTCACCAGCCAGACCAGCGGGTAAAAGACAAATAACAGCGGCCTGAGGATGTGGCTGGCGGTAAAGGCGATTCCTTCCGGGTGCAGTGCCGCCATTGTTTTTGGCGTGACTTCGGAAAAAATCAATATTGCCAGTGTGAGTAATAGCGTGGCGATGGCGATACCGGCATCGCCATAGAGGCGCAGAGCAATAACCGTGGCGATCGCTGACGCGAGGATATTCACCATGTTGTTGCCGATCAGGATAATACCGATCAGGCGATCCGGGCGTTTCAGCAGCTTATAGGCCTTGCGGGCACCGAGATGTCGTTTCCTCAGATGTTTCAACCTGTAGCGGTTCAGCGACATCATGGCCGTTTCAGAGCCGGAGAAGAAAGCGGATAAGAGAAGAAGACCAGCTAGTACGCTAAATAGTAGCCAGAGGGGGGTATCGTCCAACGGGGGAAAAACCTCGTATTCACCTGAGGCTGGGTATGTTGAAGAAGTTTGCTGCGCTTGGCAACCACATCTTGGCGCCACTTTCCGTGAGTGGCCGAGCCTGGCTGATGGTCTGATTCAGGCAGGCCATCAGCTCAGAGAGGGTCTGCCTTTCAGCGCAGAATTACCTCAAGGACAAACTTGCTGCCCCAATAGCCCAGCACCATGGCGCTGAAGCCCACCAGGGTCCAGCGGATGGCTGTATTGCCGCGCCACCCCTTGATGTGTCGTCCCCACAGTAGAATGCCATAAAACAGCCAGGCGAAAAGCGAGAAAACCGTTTTGTGAATCAAGTGCTGGGCAAAGAAATCCTCAAAAAACAGAAACCCGGTAACCAGTGACAGGGTCAATAAACCAAAGCCGGCCCACAGCACCTCAAACAGCAATGCTTCCATGGTTTGCAAAGGAGGGACTATCTGTAGCCAGCTACCGAGGTGTCTGTGGCGCAGCCGCCAGTTTTGCAAGGCGATAAAGATCGCCTGAAACGCAGCGATGGTCAGCAGGCTGTAGGCCACAATGGAAAAGAAAATATGTGCCCCGATGGGTACAGACACGGTCTCCCTCAGGGCGCCGCTGCTACCGATCAGGAGGGTCAATGCCAGGATCAATGCTGCCAGGGGGAAGAGCATCAGAAAAAGACTGTGAACCGGTTTCCGAAGACTGCTGAGCAGAACAATCAGGTTGATGGTGAAAACAATGGCGCTACTCATGGGGAGCAGCCCGAAATCTAGACCGGCATCACTAAAGATCCAGTGCGCACTGGTGTATCCGTGAAGGGCAACCGCAGGAATGGCAATCAGCTGCAGAGAAGATAGCCGCAAATTGGGATGCCTGCGAAGCTGAAGCGCCTGGAACAGGGTCGCGCAGATATACAGGGCGATGGCGGCAGAAGCTGTGAGCATAATGAGATGACTATTTAAACAGGTGGCAAAGTGTGTCACAGATAGCGGATAGCGAAAAGAGGCCGTCCCAAAACTCGGGTGCTTTCAGTTATACTGCTACGCCTGTAAATAAGGTGAAGACGAAATAAATCCCATGGCAATGTTTGAAAATCTCAGTGATCGTTTATCGGTTTCCCTGAAAAAAATCTCGGGGAAGGCCAGCCTGACCGAAGACAACATTCAGGAAACCCTGCGTGAAGTGCGCATGGCACTGCTGGAAGCGGATGTGGCGCTACCGGTTGTCAAAACCTTTGTGGAAGGTGTCAAGGAGAGGGCGCTGGGTCAGCAGGTTGGCAGCAGCCTCAATCCCGGTCAGCAGTTCCTGAAAATCGTTCAGTCCGAGCTTGAGCATGTGATGGGTGACAGTAACGAGTCACTCAATCTGGCTGCACAGCCGCCGGCTGTGGTGTTGATGGCGGGTCTACAGGGTGCCGGTAAAACCACCTCCGTGGCCAAGCTGGCCCGCTATCTCAAGGAGCGGGAAAAGAAAAAAGTCATGGTGGTGAGTGCCGATATCTACCGGCCGGCCGCCATTAAGCAGCTGGAAACCCTCGCGTCGGAAGTGGGGGTTGAGTTTTTTGCCAGCCATGCCGATCAGAAACCCGTCGATATTGCACGCAATGCGGTTCAGGCGGCGAAAGTAAAATTTATCGATGTATTGCTGGTGGACACGGCCGGCCGCCTGCATATTGATGATGCGCTGATGACTGAAATCCGGCAGCTACACAAAGCGCTGTCGCCGATAGAAACCCTGTTTGTCATTGATGCAATGATTGGTCAGGATGCCGTCACCACCGCCAAGGCATTTAATGAAGCACTGCCCCTGACGGGGGTCATTTTGACCAAAGTGGACGGCGATGCCCGGGGTGGGGCGGCACTCTCTGTTCGCCAGGTAACCGGCAAGCCGATCAAGTTCCTCGGCGTTGGTGAAAAAACCGATGCCCTGGAGCCGTTCCACCCCGACCGGATTGCTTCGCGGATTCTCGGTATGGGCGACATGATGTCGCTGATCGAAGACGTCGAACAGAAAGTTGATCGCAAAAAAGCGGAACAGCTGGCTAAAAAAGTCGCCAAGGGCAAACGATTTGATTTGAACGACTTGCGCGATCAACTCCAGCAAATGAAGAATCTGGGTGGTTTTGCCGGCCTGATGGATAAACTGCCCGGCATGGGCAACATGAGCCAGATGGTTGAGCAAGCCAATATGGGGAAGCAGTTTTCACGTATGGAGGCCATCATCAACTCCATGACGCCTGCGGAAAGGCGAAACCCCGACTTGCTGAATGGCTCGCGCAAGCGGCGTATAACGGGGGGATCCGGTACCAACCTTCAGGATCTGAATCGCCTGCTCAAACAGCACAAGCAGATGGGCAAGATGATGAAAAAAATGAAAGGCAAAGGCATGCAGCAGATGATGCGTGGAATGGCGGGCAACATGCCATCTGGAGGTGGCATGGGGGGTGGTATGCCGCCGGGCGGTGGAAAATTTCCCTTTTAGCCGGGACCGCTCAAGGCTGTCGCCCCCGCTGAATCCCGTCTCCGGATAAAGCTGTTTTCAGCTATACTTTCCAGCTATACACGGTGGCGTGTTTTCGCTATAATCCCGCGCCTTTCACAGGTGCCTGTTCTAGAGACCGGGCGTGGTCTTGTTCCTGAGTAATAGGGGATCGACCGGCTGTAATTTGAAACTAAATACAGAAGAGAGTTTTCATGGTAACAATTCGTCTGGCTCGCGGAGGCTCAAAAAAGCGTCCGTTCTATCATATTCATGTCACTGACAGCCGCAGGGCCCGTGATAGCCGTTATATCGAACGCATCGGCTTTTTTAACCCGGTTGCCCGTGGTCTCGAAGAGCGTCTCCGGGTGGATGTGGATCGGGTGCAACACTGGGTAGGCGAGGGCGCCATGTTGTCCGATCGCGTTTCCCAGTTGGTGAAAGAAGCAGCCAAGCAAGCCTGATAAGACTACGGCCATGAACGCCAAGCAAAGCGTGGGCCCGATTGATCCAGTGGTTGTCGGGCGCGTAACGGCTGTGCATGGTGTGAAGGGATGGGTGAAAATTCACTCCTTCACCGAGCCGGGCGGTAACATTTTTGATTACCAGCCCTGGTGGCTGAAGATTGCTGGTAATTGGCAGAAACTGAAGGTCACTGAACAGCGTTCCACTGCCAAGGGGCTGATGGTTCACCTGGCAGAGATTGACGACAGAGATCAGGCCAGGGTTTATTGCCAGCGGGACATCTACGTTGCAAAAGCGCAACTGCCGATTCTCGCTGATGGTCAGTATTATTGGCACCAGCTTGAGGGGATGCTCGTTGTGACCTCTCAGGGCGTCAGACTTGGTATCGTCGACTCCCTGATGGAAACCGGTGCCAATGATGTGCTGGTTGTGAAGGGCGATGACCAGAGCCTGGATCAGGAAGAGCGGCTGATTCCCTATATAGATCAATTTGTATTAAACGTTGATCTCGGCGCCGGCAAGATCGAGGTGGACTGGGATCCGGCTTTTTAATAATCGGGAGGCTATAGCCCAAAGGTTAACCGGCCATGAAAGTAGCTCTGGTTACACTGTTCCCCGAGATGTTTACTGCCCTCACCGACCACGGTATCAGTAGTCGGGCAATCAGACAGGGCTTGCTGGAAGTGGCATTTTTCAACCCGAGAGCCCACACCAGCGACCGGCACCAGACAGTAGATAGCCGCCCTTACGGTGGTGGTCCTGGAATGGTGATGATGATCGAGCCTTTGCGCAAAGCCATCGACGTCGCACGGACATGGATAGAGGGCCCGGCCACAGTGGTGTACCTCTCTCCCCAGGGTCGTGTACTGGATCAGGCCGGCGTTAATGCGTTGGCAGCACAGGGTGATCTGATACTGGTTGCCGGACGCTACGAAGGCGTTGATGAGCGACTGATACAACTGGAAGTGGATCAGGAGTGGTCCATCGGGGACTACGTCCTCAGTGGCGGTGAACTGCCCGCCATGGTGATGCTCGATGCATTGATTCGACAACTGCCCGGCGCATTGGGACATGAGGACTCGGCAGACCAGGATTCCTTTGCCGATGGTCTGCTGGATTGTCCCCATTACACGCGCCCGGAGCAGTATCAGGATTTTAAAGTGCCCGAGGTGTTACTGTCGGGCAACCATGAAAAAATAAGGCAGTGGCGGTTAAAGCAGTCGTTGTACAGAACCTGGCAGCGACGCCCGGAACTGCTGGAAAAGCTGGTGCTCAGTGACGAGCAACAACAGTTAATGGACAGGATTGTCAAAGAGTCGGCAGATGAAAGTGACTGAGTCGTTTTCCTCTCTGTGCGACGCTACTCAAAAAGGTGGCATGCCACCAACCAACAAAAGCTGAGGAGCAAACCGTGAGTAACAAAAATTCGATTATTACTGCGATTGAAACAGAACAAATGAGCAAACAACTGCCGCCGTTTGCCCCGGGCGATACAGTCGTGGTTCAGGTCAAGGTTAAAGAGGGCACCCGCGAGCGTCTGCAGGCGTTTGAAGGTGTGGTTATTGGCAAGCGCAATCGCGGATTGAATTCTGCGTTCACTGTTCGGAAAATTTCCAATGGTGTTGGCGTTGAGCGGACTTTCCAGACTTTCAGCCCGCTGGTTGAGAGTGTGCAGGTCAAGCGCCGTGGCGATGTGCGCCAAGCCAAACTCTACTACTTGCGCGAACTGTCGGGCAAGGCTGCACGTATCAAGGAAAAGCTCAGCTGAGTTTGTTCCCCAACAGAACAAAGGCACCACAGGTTGGTGCCTTTTTTTATGGCTGAAAGCGGTTTTCAGGGTTGCCTGCAATTTTTGATGATTGTCCCGTGCTCACGGCCCGGTTAGAGTAACCCATGGCCCTGACATCCACTGACCAACACCTGATAGACAATTATCTCGATGCTCTCTGGATGGAAAAGGGCCTGAGCCGCAATACTCTGGACGCCTATCGACGCGATCTCGAGGCGCTGGCCATTTGGGCAGCGCTGGAGAGTGTGTCCCTGATTGGGCTGGGGGCTGCCGATGTACAGCGCTATCTGGCCCGCCGTTTTGAACAGGGCGTGTCGACACGTTCGGCCGCCAGACAGTTATCCTGTATGCGGGGGCTCTACCGCTATTTACTTCGGGAAAACCGGGTTGCCGAAGACCCCATTGCTATGGTGGAAAACCCCAAGTTGGGTCGTCCGCTTCCAAAAAGCCTTACGGAAATGGATGTGGAGGCGCTGTTGAACCAGCCGGATACCGATTCGTTGCTGGGTCTGCGTGATCGCACCATGCTGGAAGTGCTCTACGCCACGGGTCTGAGGGTCTCGGAGCTGGTGGGGTTAACCCTTTATCAGGCCAATCTTCGCCAGGGGGTGGTGAGAGTGACGGGTAAGGGTGGCAAGGAGCGGATGGTGCCCATGGGTGAGGAGGCGATGAGTTGGCTGGAGCGTTTCATGCGGGAAGCCCGGCCCCTGATGTTGGGAGCGGTACAAAGTGATGTGCTGTTCCCGAGTCGCCGTGCCCGGCAGATGACCCGGCAAACCTTCTGGTATCGAATCAAACGCTACGCCAGCCAGGCCGGCATTGAAAAACCCCTATCGCCACACACACTCCGCCACGCCTTTGCCACCCACCTGCTGAATCACGGAGCCGATCTCAGGGTGGTACAATTGCTGCTCGGGCACAGTGATCTTTCCACCACGCAGATCTACACCCACATAGCCAGTACCCGCATCAAGGCGCTACATGCAGAACACCACCCGAGAGGGTGAGTGAACCCTTGTGGTCATTAAGACTCAATACCTGATTAGCCATACTGAACCTGACAAGAGAAACCCGTGATGATCAAAAAAATGCTGGGCACAATCATTGTCCTGATATTATTACCCGCCGCTTTTGCTGCCGAAGTGTCAGAAGAGACACGCAAGACCATCATAGACAAGCTGCAGCAGGCGCGCCCTGACCTTAAATACGGTGCAGTGGAAACCTCCCCCATCGACGGACTCTACCGCGTACGAATCAACGGTACCCAATTCTTTTATGCCAATAAAACCGGTGATTACATTATCACGGGTGATATGTATCAGGCCCGTCCGGGAATGTTTACGCCGGTCAAGGATCTGGCTGCGGCCAAATTGCGCAAGGACATGCTGAGCGCGGTGGCAACAAAAGACATGATTGTTTTTCCCGCCGCAGATGTGCGCCGCTACACTCTTCATGTGTTCACGGATGTGGATTGTGGTTATTGCCGAAAACTTCACCTTGAAACCGTTCCTGAACTGAATGTGGCCGGCGTGGAGGTTCGCTATCTGGCCTTTCCCAGGGCCGGACTGGATTCCGCCTCCTATCGCAAGATAGCTTCAGCATGGTGTGCCAAAGACAAGCTGGCTGCACTCACTGCACTGAAAAACCGCCAGCCGATAAAAGAAAACGTCTGCAAGGATAACCCCGTAGCCAGCCACTTCCTGCTCGGTCAGAAAATAGGCATCACTGGTACCCCGGCCCTGATCCTGGAAGACGGTGCTTTGTTGCCCGGCTACAGCCCGGCGGCTGAATTGCTGACGATCATGGGGCTTGATGACAATAGTGATGGTTAGAACGGTAACCGCCGTGGCCAAATTGTGGCTGGCAGATTGACAGTCCCTGTGCTGCCAATTAAGGTTGCGAACCTTCATCAGTCTGCTGGCTTGAATGCTGCACTTGCGCAGTGAGCGGGGTGACTGTTTTAGTAATAAGGCGGCATAAACGTGCCTGTCACCGGTTACAAAACAGTATTACCCCAGCTGGCACTGGATTAAACCGGTTAACACCGAGGCAAATCGATTGAACTCAGTAAAAGTTGGCCTGTGTGGCCTCGGAACAGTAGGTAGCGGCACATTTAATGTGTTGCAGCGCAATGGTGACGTGATCAATGCCAGGGCGGGGTGCCGTATTGAGATTATCCAGGTGGCGAGCAGACGGCCGAATCCCGCCTGCCAGCTCGGCGATACCCCGGTTACCGAAGATGTTTTTGCGGTTGCCCGCAATCCCGATGTCGATATTCTGGTGGAGCTGATTGGTGGCATCACGGTCGCGCGTGAGCTAATTCTTGATGCCATTGAACGTGGCAAGCACGTGGTTACGGCGAACAAGGCACTGATTGCCGAGCATGGCAACGAAATTTTTAATGCCGCGAGGGTTAAAGGTGTCACCGTTGCCTTCGAAGCCTCTGTCGCAGGCGGTATTCCTATTATCAAGGCGATCAGGGAAGGGCTTTCGGCCAACCGCATTGAATGGTTGGCTGGGATAGTCAACGGCACCGGCAATTTTATATTGACAGAAATGCGGGACAAAGGCCGCGCCTTTGAGGATGTGTTGGTGGAGGCCCAGCAGCGTGGTTACGCCGAGGCTGACCCGACTTTTGATGTGGAGGGGATCGATGCGGCCCATAAGCTGGTTATTCTGGCCTCCCTCGCCTTTGGTATCCCGTTGCAATTCGAAAAAGTTTTTACCGAGGGTATCAGCAACCTGGACACCCAGGATGTGGCCTACGCCCGGCAACTCGGCTATCAGATCAAGCATCTGGGCATCGCCCGTCGCAACAACGGCGGCATTGAACTGCGCGTTCACCCCACCCTGATTCCTCGCAAACGACTGCTCGCCAACGTCGATGGTGTCATGAATGCCGTGGTGGTCAAGGGTGATGCCGTGGGCCCTACACTGTATTACGGTCCCGGCGCCGGGGCAGAGCCTACGGCCTCTGCGGTGATTGCGGATATTGTCGACCTGGCCCGCACCCTGACGGCTGATCCGGAGCACCGGGTACCCCACCTGGGTTTTCAGCCAGATCAGTTGAGCGATATTCAGGTACTGTCCATCGATCAGGTTGAAACCGCCTACTATCTGCGTATTACGGCACGCGATGTGCCAGGGGTGTTGTCAAAAATTACCCAGATTCTCAGCGATGCCAAAATCAGTATTGAGGCCGTTATCCAGAAAGAGGCAGATGATGGCGAGGACTATGTGCCGCTGATTATTCTCACCGATCGCGCCGTGGTGAAAAAGCTCGACGAAGCGGTAGACAAGATTCAACAGCTGCCCACGACCGAGGGTGATATTGTCAGGATTCGTGTGGAATCACTGGGCTAGCGTTTTCCGTTTCAAGAACAGAACAGGTATCAAGCGTGAACTATATCAGCACCCGCGGGCAGGCCCCGGTATTGAGTTTTGAAGATGCAGTACTGGCCGGTTTGGCCACCGATGGCGGTCTTTACGTGCCGGAAACCCTGCCGCAGTTTTCCCGGGAAGAAATTGCCAGCTGGTCTGGCCTGTCCTATCAGGAGCTGGCCTTCAAGGTGATGTCACCGTTCATGGCGGGTGAGGTTCCGGATGACACGCTGCGGGAACTGATCGACAAGGCCTATAGCACCTTTCGCCATGATGCCATCGCGCCTCTCATACAAAGCGGTCACAACGAATTTATTCTCGAATTGTTCCAGGGCCCGACGCTGGCCTTCAAGGACTTTGCCCTGCAGTTCCTCGGCCACCTGCTGGACTATGTGCTGAAGAAGCGCAACCAGCGTGTCGCCATCATGGGCGCGACCTCCGGTGACACCGGCTCGGCTGCGATTGAAGGCTGTCGCCACAGTGACAACGTGGATATCTTTATTCTTCACCCCTATCAACGGGTATCCGAAGTGCAGCGCCGCCAGATGACCACGGTGTTGGAAGATAATGTCTTTAACATCGCCCTGGAGGGCAACTTCGACGATTGCCAGAACATGGTCAAAGCCAGCTTCGGCGACCAGTCATTCCTGCCGGAAGGGCGCCAGCTGGTGGCGGTCAACTCGATCAACTGGGCGCGCATCATGGCCCAGATCGTCTACTATTTTTATGCAGGCCTGGCGCTGGGTGCTCCCCATCGCCCGGTGGCGTTCTCCGTGCCCACTGGCAACTTTGGCGACATTTTTGCCGGTTATCTGGCCAGCCGCATGGGTCTGCCGATTGACCAGTTGGTGATTGGTACCAATGCCAATGACATTCTGCATCGCTGTATCAGTGCCAATGACCACAGCCTGCATCAGTTGGTACACAGTCTGTCGCCATCCATGGATATTATGGTATCCAGTAATTTCGAGCGGATGCTGTTCGACCTTTATGACCGGGATGGGGCCGCCCTTGCTGCGCTGATGGCCGACTTCAAAAAAACCGGCAACCTGCATCTCAGCGAGACCGCACTGGCCAGTGCGCGGAAGCTGTTTACCAGCTACCGACTGGATGACGAGGCCATGATGGCGGTCATTCATGATATGTGGCAGAAAAACGGCTATCTGCTCGACCCTCACAGCGCCATTGGGGTCGCTGCGGCGCGTCATACACGCCGCCGTCAGGATATCCCCATGGTCTGTCTGGCCACGGCCCATCCGGCGAAATTTCCCGAGGCGGTACGCAAGGCCGGCTACCAGCAGGACCCACCCCTGCCGCATCACATGGCCGATCTGTTTGAGCGCGAGGAGCGGTATTCCGTACAACCCAACGAGATCGCCTCAGTGCAGCAATACATGGCTGAACATATTCGCCGTTAAAGGGCTGGAGGGGGCAGAGACGACTATTTCAGTTTTTTAAGATAGTCGTAAATGGCCATTTGTGAGCGCACTTTTTTCTTGTTGCCCCGTTTCACGTAGCTGTTGCTCTGCTGCTCATCAATGACGCGGGCTTTGCTGCGGTCGCTGAACTGGATTTCCAGAATATCAATCACCCGTTTTTTCAGTGTGGCATCCAGAATGGGTACGCCCACTTCAAGCCGGTAATCGAGATTGCGGGTCATCCAGTCCGCCGATGACAGATAGACCTCGGGGTCGCCGCCATTGTGGAAGACCAGGCAGCGGGGATGTTCCAGAAACCGGTCCACGATACTGATGATCGAAATATTGTCTGACAACCCCTTGATGCCGGGTTTAAGCGCGCACATTCCCCGGACAATCATGCGGATTTTGACGCCGGCCTGACTTGCCGCATAGAGTTGCCTTATGATGCTGTCGTCCACCAGGTTGTTGAGCTTCAGGCTGATAAGGGCTTTCCGCCCAGATTTTGCAGCATGAATCTCACGGTTAATAAGCGCGCGGATTTTGCGTCGATTGTTGAAGGGCGAGACCTGCAGGTATTTGAAGTCGTAGTGCTTGAAGCTGTATTCAATAAAGTTGAAGACATTGCGCACTTCTTCGCAAATATTCTGGTGGCAGGTAAAAAGGGAAAAATCCGTGTAAATTTCAGCGGTCTTCTCGTTGAAGTTGCCCGTGCCAATATGGGCGTAGAACTGCTCTCCATCCTGGGTTGCTCTGGCAATCAGACACAACTTTGAATGTACCTTGAGGCCGGGTACGCCCAGCATGACCGTGATGCCAGCTTCGGCGAGCTTTTCCGAGAGTTCCAGGTTCTGTTTTTCATCAAAGCGGGCTTTCAGTTCCACATTCACTGTGACCTGCTTGCCATTGCGCGCCGCGTCCATCAGGCATTCCACGACCCTGGAGTCTTTCGCCACCCGGTAGATATTAATTTTTATGGAGATAACGTTGGGGTCAAATGCCGCCTGGCGTAAAAACTCCACAAAATAATTGAATTTTTGATAGGGGTAGTAGAGCAGGATGTCGCCCTGGTCGATCGCATCAAAGGTGTTTTTGGCGCGGTCAAATTGACTGACAGACAGGGCGGCAATTGGCTGGCTGGCGAGGTATTTTTCGCCGGGATTGGCAAAGCCGATAAAGTCGCGAAAGTTACGGTAGCGGCCCCCCGGAATAATGCTGTCGCCTTTGGCAAAGCCAAACTTGCTTTTCAGCATGTCGATCATCTCGGTGGGCATTTCCCGGTCGAAGGTCAGCCTGACGGGGTTGGCCTGAAGGCGCTGCTTCAGGCCGATCGACATTTTTTCCACCAGGCTTCGGTCAATTTCATCGTCGAGTGTGTACTCGGCGTCCCGGGAAAATTTCATCGACCAGGCATTGAGGCTGTGATAGCGGAAAAAATCCACCAGCACCATATCCAGGCAGTACCGAATGGCCTCATCGATAATCATGAAATGTCGACGGCGATTTCTTTGGTCATTTGGCAGTCTCAAAAAACGACTGCTGGTGTCCGGCACTTCCAGTAGGGCATAACCGACCCCATCTTTCTTGCCAATTTCCACTACCAGGTAGTTGGCGCCATCCCGCAGCACTTTCGACAGATCGATTTCGGGGGTGACCAGAATAGGCACAATGCGGGGTAGCACCTGTGCACGAAAATGTTCGCGAACCCATTCACCCTGGCTGGCTGAGAGGTCCTCGGACATTAAAAAATAGATGCGTCGTTTCTGTAACTCCGCCAGTACGGATCGAAATGCCCGGTCAAACCGCACCGACAGCCTGGCAATACCCTTGTTGATATCGCGCAGCAGCTGTTTGCTGTCCTTAGCCGAACCGGCGATCTGTTCAATCAGTACCTTGCGCCTGACATCAGCCACTCGAACCTTGAAAAATTCATCCTGATTGTCAGAAAAAATACCGAGAAAATGCACCCGGTCAATAACAGGATTTTCTGCATCTTCAGCTTCCTGAATAACACGCTCATTGAAGGCAAGCCAGCTCAGTTCTTTTGGGTAAATTGGGTATTTTTTCATGCGCGACCTGATGCAACCTGTAATGATTTATAACGTTTTGCCAAACCAGCATAGCGTGTTCTGTCGGTCTTTGTATGACATTAAAGTGACAGGCGAATGACAGTGTGCTGTGGAATTTCACTGACTGCCTCATGCTCTGTGTGAGCCAGAAAGTCATCCTACCTCCCGCTTAAGGCCCAGCTGTCACACCATGCATGCCTGTTCAATGGGCCATTCTCACATGGACAAGGCCGTTGTTTTCACCATAATACTCAGCGCTCCAATGGGTGTGTATTTGTTGATGAAAGGCTGGCTTATGAAACGATTTTTAACAGTGTGTTTGGTACTATTCATATTTTCTACATTGGCGTTTTATTTACATAAACCGGTTCTGAATGCCTGGCACGCGGGGGTGCTTTCCTGGCACGCTTCTCGTTTAAGTAACACAGCGTTGCCTGAGGGTGCAATGGATCTGTCGCGCTACCGGGTAACCATTGACGGCAAGGCAATTCCGGCGCTTGAGGACGATCTCTCAGCACTGACTTATAACCTTGAGAAAAATACCCTCTGGGCACTGTTGAACAGTGATCCGGTGGTGGTGGAGCTTTCCCTCGAAGGTGAATTGTTGCGCTCAATCCGTATCGAGGGAGTCAGGGATATGGAAGGTCTTACACACGTCAATGGTGATCGCTATGTGATTGCCGAAGAGCGAACCCACCGCTTGCTGGTCGTCGACATTCCTGATGGCGTGGATAGAGTCCATACCGAGGGGGTGCCAACCCTGGTGGTCGGGATCGGTAGTGATACCAACAAGGGTTTTGAAGGTCTCTCATGGGATGATGACGGGCAACGCTTGCTGGTGGTCAAGGAGCGCAATCCGATGCGGGTGATTGAAATCACCGGGTTTGTCAGTTTCGTTGTGGGTGAACCAATAAATGTCGGTATCCGCGAGATCAAATCACCGGACTCACCGGAGCTTTTTATGCGGGATCTGTCATCGGTCACCCATGTCAGGGGTGTGGGGCATAAGTTATTTCTCAGCGATGAATCCCATATGTTGGTGGAATACAATGATGAAAGACAATCCATCAGTTTGCTGGATTTGCGAGCGGGCAAAAGTGGTCTGGAGGGCACCGTCCCCCAGGCGGAGGGTGTAGCTGTAGACACTGAACTGAATATCTACATCGTCAGTGAGCCAAATCTGTTCTACCGATTTTCCCCACAGTAGCTACCTCTTGGGGCGAATCTGCAGTTAATCATAGCGATTGAGCCGGTGATTATGTCGGTGCAGTAGTCCCTGCTCGCCAGCAGTCCTTCCAGGGTCACATAATCTGCGAGGGAGTGCGGATCTATGCTGCCCCTCAGCAGTGAATCTGATACTCTTGCGTACCAGAATAATAGATAACAATGCATGGCAGGCCATAAGGGTTTTGCCGTTTCCGGCAAATCAAAACATCGCTTCATCTGCTGTCAGGAGGGCCAGTTGCCATTCAATCCACCAGTCTCAATTGATCTGAGTCTCCCCGGTGATGCAATGACGAGTGGGGCATGTATCAATTCCCGTCCATCCAGCGTGCCAGGGTTAGCTGTTTTTATCCCGGAAGGTTCGCGGTGACATCATGAACATCAAATTCATACTGGACGCTGTACCCTATACCCTGTCGGGAAGAATGCGGGTATCGGAAGGGCACCTGCCCATTGCCGGACATACTGTCCCGACAGATTTTGTCGGTGTCGGTGTCACCACCGCCGATAACCCGCTGGTAGATGACTATGTGCTGGAGCGCCTTGCCGAACTGGGCATCAGGCAGGTACGCGTCGATTTCACCTATGGGGATATGGCGGGGCCGGTCGCCCGGCTGCTGGACCGCCTGCTGGTCACCGACATCCAGGTTCTGTTGCATCTGGTACAACCGTTTGATGAAGTGAAGCGAATTGCCAGTCCCGAAGGGCAGGCGGCCTGGCGTGAATTTGTCAGCACCACCGCCGCCCGTTACGGCGAAAAACTGTGGGCGATAGAGGTTGGCTCAACCATCAATCGCCGTCGTTGGTCCGGCTATGACACCGAGAGCTTTTTTGCCAGTTGGTGCATTGCCTATGACGAAATAAAATCCCGCAATATCAGACTGGCCGGCCCAAACATCAGCGATTTTGAACCGCTCTGGAATATCGCCGTACTGACCCGTTTAAAGCAGGATGACAAACTGCCCGATATCCACACCAATAACCTTTTCAGTGAGCGGGTAGTGGAGCCGGAGCGGTTTGATCACCGGTTGATGGGTAGCTGGATCGGGCAGCTTGTGAAAGTAAATCTGGTCAAAAAGTGCCGGATTCTCAAGAAAATCACCAGTGACTTTGGTATCGATGAGCTGGTGTCTCCCTCGGCTTTCTGGACATTGCCCCGTATCAAACGCGTGTTGGTCAACAGCGAACAGAAGATGGCGGATTACCTGACCAGATATATGGTGCTGTGCGCGGCTTCCGGGTCGATGCGTCAGATCTATTGGGGGCCGATGTTGTGCAATCGCGAGGGCCTGATTGACGATGATACCGGTACCTACCCGTTGCTGGAGAGGGTGACGCACTATCATCGTGTGCTGGGAGATGAAGCCAGCTACCGTATTCGCCCGGCCTTCCGGGCCATGAAAACCTTTATCGCCGAAATCTCCGGTAGTCGCTATGAAGGTGCGCTGGCTACCACCGGTGGGTTGCAGATACATGCATTCCGCAACGACCGTCACCTGATTCATGTGGCTTGGGCCGAAAATGGCAAAGCACTGCCGCTGCGTGCCTGTTATCACGAAGCCGATATCGCTGCCAGCGAGTTACTCGATCGCGACGGGGATCATCTGACCGGCAAGTTGCAACTGATTTCAGAGGCACCCCTGTTTCTGACCTGGTCCGCCACCGCAGATGTGCAGCTGACCGAGCCCGATCTCACGCAGCTAGAGCACATTTACCGGCACATTCCCGACCAGGAATACTACTTGTACGACGATGACCAGTGGCACGGCATGCTGGTGGCCAAGAGCCCCGCTGAAGCGGAACTGCGTTTCAACGCCCTGCATCCCGATTACCTGCCCGGCCCCACCAAAGAAAACCTTTTGCGTCGCGCCCGCAATGCTGTCTGGACAGTCGACGGTTCGCTGGCAACGGCGGTTGTGGCAAAAAAACCGTTGAAGATTCATCCCCACAAGCGCTTTCTCGAAAGACACCGGCCTTCAAAAGCCCGCCGCAGCTGGATTGCCGCCGCAGAGTTATTGCGCAGGGGTATCCCCACAGCGATGCCGCTGGCCTATTTCGAAAAAGTCGGTGATCGGAGTCTGCTGGAAAATTACTTTATCTGTGACCGGGTCGATGCAGATTTTACGGCCAGGGAAATACTGTCAGCATTTCGTGATGGTGCCAGCCACTTTCAGGATATTCCCGCTGAACAGGCCTACCGGGAGCTGGGGCGTTTCCTGTTTGAGATGCACTGCCGTGGAGTCTATTTCCGGGATCTTTCCGGTGGCAATATCCTTATTAAAAAATTACCCACGGGCGAACTTCAGTTCACTCTGATCGACATTAACCGGGCGCGTTTCTTCAATCGCGGCGCCACCATGATGGAGCGACTTTCCGATCTATCCCGTGTCTGCAACAAACTTCATTGGGACGGTCGAGAGCAGTTGATCGGCCAGTATCTGCAACGGCCTGAGAGCGGAGGCGCTATTCCATGGCATTACCGCATACCGTTTTATCTGTATGACTTTAAAGCTGCCTTCAAACGCCGCTACGGCCGCAAGGCCATCAAGCGATTGCTTAACAGGGCTGCCCGCTCAAACGGAAGCGCTAAGTAACCGAGCAAAAGTGGTCAAAGTAACCGGCGCGCGTGAGAGGCCATCGGCAAAACAATAGCGGCTCCCGCTGCAGTTATCTCTCCAGAATAGCCGCCACTCCCATACCGCCAGCGGTGCAGATCGAAATCAGGCCGCGACCCTGTCCCGCCAACTGCAGTTGCCTTGCCAGCGTGCCGGCTATCCGTGCGCCGGTGGCGGCAAAGGGATGACCGACGGCCAGACTGCTACCGGTCATATTGAGCCTGTCGCGATCAATGCTGCCGAGCGCCTTGTCCAGCCCCAACCTGTCTCTGCAGTATTCCTCCGACTCCCAGGCTTTAAGGGTGCAGAGTACCTGTGCTGCAAAGGCCTCGTGAATTTCATAATGGCTAAAATCCTGCAGGCTGAGTTCGGCACGGCACAGCATATTGGCTACGGCCACGGTAGGTGCCATCAGCAGGCCCTCACCACCCACATGGTCGACAGCGGCCGTTTCCATGTGGGTGAGACGTGCTAGCACGGGTAGATTATTGGCGGCGGCCCATTCCTCGCTGGCCAGCAGCAGGGTGGCGGCCCCATCGGTCAGCGGTGTGCTGTTACCGGCCGTCAGGGTGCCTTTCGCGCTGCGATCGAAAGACGGCTTTAGCTTTTCCAACTGTGCCAGTGTCAGGTCGTGGCGCAGATTGTTATCCCGCAACATGCCCGCACAGGGACTCAGCAGGTCATCAAAAAAACAGTTGCTGTAGGCGGACTCGGCGCGGTGGTGGCTGGCCAGCGCCAGCTCATCCTGTGCTTCGCGGCTGATCTGCCACTGCTTTGCCATTAGCTCGCAGTGCTCGCCCATGCTCAGTTCCGTGCGAGATTCAGTGATGGCGGGGGCCACAGGGGCGAGTTCCGAAGGGCGAAAGCCTTTCAGGGCAGCCAGTTTCTGGCGGGTGGTTTTTGCCTTGGATAACGCCACCAACCGTTGGGAAAACCGCCTGGAAAACAGCACAGGCACATCGCTGGCACTGTCGGTACCGGCGGCAATGCCGCACTCAATTTGCCCGCAGGCGATTTTCGAGGCGATGCCAAAGGCCGCTTGCAGGCTGGTGCCGCAGGCCTGCTGGAGTGTGATGCCGGGGGTCAACGGCGACAGACTGGTGCTCAACAGCGCTTCGCGGGCAAGATTGAAATCCTTCGGAAAGGTCATCACAGCGCCCGCCACCAGCTCATCCATCTGTTGCCCATGGAGATTGTAACGATCAACCAGCCCTTGCAGGGCGCTGACCAGCATGTCGAGGTTGGTCAGATCGGCATAGCCGGTACCGGCCCGGCAAAAAGGAATACGGTTCGCTCCGACAATAGCTACCGGGCGAATGGTCTTGGATTGACTCATGGTTTCACCTCCAACTGCTGGTGTTCCAGGTAATGCATTGGGCCGCCGAGAAAGGGGGCAAAGCCGGTGCCGAAAATGACCCCGGCGTCCAGCAGGTCGACACTGTCGACAATGCCATCATCCAGGCAGCGTTGACACTCGGCCAGCAGTGGTTTAATCAGGCGGTCACCGAGAATATCCATGGCCACCATATCACTGGCCTTGCCTATGTCAGGCTTGCCTTTCTTCCAGCGATAAAAGCCCTCGCCGGACTTCTTGCCGAGCTTGCCCGCGTCAATCAACGCCGCCAGTTTCGCAATGGCCTCCTGCCGGTCCGGTGCGAGTTTTTTGACCACGCTGAGCGCGACATCGAGCCCGACAGTATCCACCAGTTCAACCGGTCCCATAGGCATACCGAAGTGTTTGGCTGCCTCATCCACGGTGGCCATGCTGTGTCCTTCCTCCAGCAGATTGATAGCCTCCAGCATGTAGGGGGCCAGCACGCGATTGACTAGGAAGCCGGGAGCGCTGTTGACCGGCAGGGGAAATTTACCGATGCGGTTGCTGAACAGGCAGCCTTTTTGAATATCCGTGGGATTGGACTGTTCACCCCGCACCACTTCCACCAACGGCATCTTGGCTACCGGATTAAAGAAGTGCAGCCCGATCAGGCGTTGTGGCTGCTGCAAGCCCAGTGCAATCTCATGCAGTGGAATGGCAGAGGTGTTGGTTGCCAGTACGGTGTCAGGCCGGGCTTTTTCCTCCAGATCCTTAAAGAGTTGCTGCTTGGCCTCCAGATTTTCAAAAATCGCCTCGATTATCACATCGGCGCGGGCAATGCCGTCCCCGTCCACATCGGCGATCAGACGACTATTCGCCGCCGAGACCTGTGCAGTGCTGCGCAATTTTCGCTTGAACAGCTTTTCGGCCCGTTTCAGGGCGGGTTCGATGTATTTGGCCTCCCGATCCTGCAGGGTGACTTCCATTCCTCGCAGAGCGCACCAGGCGGCAATATCGCCGCCCATGACGCCCGCGCCGACCACATGCACACGGCGGGGCTGCCAGTTGGCGGTGGTCTCATCCGACTTGCCCAGGGTCTTTAACTGTTCCTGTAGACGGAAAACCCGCCGCAGGTGTCGGGAGGTGTCACCCATCAGTAATTCGCTGACCCTGTCTGCTTCGCCTTTCAGCAAAGCCTCAAAGTCACTGCCCACCTGACGCCAGAGATCAATAAGGGTATAGGGTGCCGGGTAGTGTTCCGGACGGGCCCGTTTGGCCACCTCGCGGGTCATGACTTTGGCCAGGATCTGGCGCATGCCCGGGCGGCTGGTCAGTTGCTCGAGCCGGCTAGCCCGGTGTCCTTTGCGCTGCTTGACGATGGCTTTGCGCGCTGCCCAGTGCAGACTGCCGTGTTCTGATACCACCTTGTCCATCAGGCCCAGGGCGCGGGCAGCACGGGCCCTGAGAGAGCGGGCGCTGAGGATCAACTCCAGTGCCTTGCGGCCACCCAGCAGGCGTATGCTGCGTGCGGTGCCACCAAAGCCGGGGAAAATCCCCAACTGGATTTCCGGGAAACCGATTCGGGTGCTATCGGCATCCAGCGCCACCCGGTAATTGCAGGCCAGTGCCAGCTCCAGGCCACCGCCGAGGCAAAAGCCATGAATGGCGGCAACCGTATAGCAGGGCAGCGCCTCCAGCCGGGCAAAGACCCGGTGGGCCATTTCAATACCGGCTTTTGCTGCATCGCGGTCAGTCTGTTGTTCAAATTCGCGAATATCCGCACCGGCGATAAAACCGCTGGCTTTCGGCGAGTAAATCACCAGCCCGGCGGGCAGGGCTGTTTCCAGCGCCGACAGGATGGTATCCAGTTCCTGCATCACGTCACTGTTCAGCGTGTTGACGCTCTCATCGCAACGGTCGATGGCCAGCCAGGCAATATTTTCGTTATCCCGCTCCAGCTGCCAGTGCTTGTACGAAGGGTTATCGGTCATCGGTAAAACATCTCCTTTCCCGCCACTGGCCAGTGTGCTTCCTGATACCAGCCTGCCTTACAATGTCGGTCTGTTGTTATCATCAATTCATCATAGCGGATTGGCAACGGATTGAAATGCTCCCCGCATAAAATGGATCTGGAATACTTTGCCATGACGAAACCCCATATCACCCGACGTATTGCTGACCTGACCCGGTGCGAATTCAGCCCGTCGGTTCCACCGTTATTGCAGCGCATTTATGCGGCCCGGGGGGCCGAAAACGACCGGGCGCTGGCGCGAACGCTCCAGGGGCTGCCGGGCCCGGATGGCCTGCTCGGGATCGACGAGGCAGTCGTGCTGCTCGAACAGGCCATCAATGAACAGCAATCTGTGCTCATTATCGGCGACTTTGATGCCGACGGTGCCACCAGCACGGCGCTGACCCTGCTGGCGCTGAGGGCCATGGGATTTTCCCGGGTGAGCTATATCGTGCCCAACCGCTTCGAATACGGCTATGGCCTCACCCCGGAAATTGTCGAACTGGCCAAACAGCAAACACCGGATCTGATTATTACGGTGGATAACGGTATTTCCAGTGTCAGCGGTGTCGAGGCCGCAAAAGCCGCCGGCATCAAAGTGCTGATCACCGATCACCACCTGCCCGGCGCACAACTGCCCGAGGCGGATGCCATCGTCAATCCCAACCAGCACGGCTGCGAATTTCCCGGCAAAAACCTCGCCGGGGTGGGAGTGGTGTTCTATCTGATGAGTGCCCTCCGCAAGCGACTCCGTGAGCGCGGCTGGTTTGCAGATCAGCAACGGGTGGAACCGAATATGGCCGAATGGCTCGATTTGGTGGCGCTGGGCACCGTGGCCGATGTGGTCACTCTAGATACGATCAATCGCATTCTGGTCTACCAGGGATTACAGCGTATCCGGGCGGGCAAATCCCGGCCGGGCATCCAGGCGCTGCTCGACCTCGCGGGTCGCGATTGCAGTCGCCTGGTGGCATCTGATCTCGGCTTTGCCATCGGACCCCGGCTCAATGCAGCCGGCCGGCTGGATGACATGTCCATCGGCATCCAGTGTCTGCTTGAAACCGACCCCTATCTGGCCCGGGAATACGCCCTGCAACTGGATGAACTGAACCGCGACCGCCGGGTGATCGAAGCCGACATGCAGCGGGAGGCGCTGGTGGCGCTGGAGCAATTGCACCTGGACGAACAGCAGTTACCCTGGGGGCTGTGCCTGTTCGATGCCAACTGGCATCAGGGGGTGGTGGGTCTGCTGGCCTCGCGCATCAAGGACAGGGTGCATCGTCCGGTCATCGTCTTTGCCGATGCCGACAACGGCGAATACAAAGGGTCTGCCCGCTCCATCAAGGGCCTGCATATCCGTGATGCCCTGGACGCAGTCGCCAGCCGCCACCCGGGCCTGATCAGTAAATTCGGCGGCCACGCCATGGCGGCAGGGCTGAGTCTCCCAAAAGATCACTACCTGAAATTTGTCGATGCGTTTGATGCAGAGGTACGTCGATTGCTCACCCCGGCGGATCTGGAAGCAGAAATCCTCACCGACGGCGTGCTCAATCCCGACCAGCTCAGTATCGATACCGCCCAGCTGCTGCGGGAGGCTGGCCCCTGGGGGCAGCACTTCCCCGAACCGCTGTTCGAGGGCGAATTTCATATCGTGCAACAGCGCATCGTCGGCGAAAAACACCTCAAACTGGTACTGGCAACCGACGCATCAAAAAGTCAGCTCATCGACGCCATCGCGTTCAATGTGGATACCGACCGCTGGCCCAACCCGGCGGCCGATCAGGTCCAACTGATTTATAAACTGGATATCAACCTGTGGCGGGGCAGGGAGTCGATGCAGTTGCTGGTGGAGCATCTCGATTAAAGCCGGCAGGTTGCACTTTTTTCGCAAAGACCATTAAATCCAGAGAAGGGTCAATTTCAGGGATGAGTACACGTGGACAAATTCGACCGCATTCAGCACCTCCACCGAATTTTTAAAAACCGCCGCTTGCCGGTGCCCGTTCGGGTGTTGGCGGAAGAACTAGAGTGCTCCGAGCGCAACGTCAAACGCCTGCTGGAGACCATGCAGCTGGTGGATGCCCCACTGGTATATGACGAGTCGGGCCGCGGCTGGCGCTATGAAAAAAATGAGGGCGACCTCTTTGAACTGCCCGGCCTGTGGCTGACCGGTGATGAGCTGCAATCACTGAGCCTGCTGCTCAGCTTGCTGGAGCAACTGGGCAACGGCATCCTCAACGACGAAATCGTCGTGATCGAAAAAGAGGTTACCAAACTGCTCAATGCTCGGGGTATCGACCCCAGCGCCTTCGCCGATCGCGTTCGCGTCCTGCCCATCGCCCACCGCCAACTGCCGGGAACCCTTTTCAACAAAGTCAGCGAAGCGCTGCTCAGAAGCAAGCGTATCCGCATTGGTTACCTCAGCTATCGGGGCGAAAAAACCAGCCGCGACATCAGCCCACAAACCTTGGTCCATTACCGGGAGAACTGGTACATCGACGCCTGGTGCCACCTCAGGAATGAATTGCGCACCTTTTCCATTGCCCGCGTCAGCAGCGCCGAAATCCTCAAGACCAACAGCAAGGTCATTGCCAAAGAGACCCTGCGCGAACACTTCGCCAGCAGCTTTGGCATCTTTTCGGGCAAACCAAAACACACCGCAAGGCTACGTTTTTCAAGGGAAATCGCCCGCGAAATCGCCTTGCAGGAATGGCACCCGCAACAGCAGGGCGAGTGGGATGGCAGGGAATACCTGCTCACCATTCCTTATTCAGACGACCGCGAACTGATCCAGGATTTACTCCGCCATACGCCCCATGTGTATGTGGAGGCCCCGGTAAAGCTGCGTAAAAAGCTGCAAAACAAACTGCAACAGGGATTAGAAAGGCAGCTCGGCAAAGGGCTGGGGTGGCTGTAGCAATACTGGATAAATGTCCAAGACATGTTTTGTCACCACAAGGCGATATAGTCGCAAGCAGTAGCAAGTAAACGTCAGGGAGGCATTCGGCATGACCATCGACAGCGAAGCGGCGAACAACCTCAGACCGGTTACAAGTGCGGCATGTCTGTTCTCCGTGCCGGGAACGCTGTATCTCGCCATGGCGGATAAAAGCCTGATGGTGCTTTTGGCCCTACCGATATTCTTTGCCGCCGCTTTTGTGTATTGCCTGGTGTTTTTCTTGCTGGCTTTGAGCGCGCGGGAGGTTATCTCGTCAATAGGGATATTAATAGAGTCCCTAATGGAAAGGGCGGAGAAGGGATGAAAAGCGGTGATCTTGTTTTTCAAAAAAACCTTTGGTCGAAGTCATATTCACAAATTGAGCGCAATAGCCGGTGCCATCTGCGCCATGTCGCTGTAGAAGCTCCAGCCGAGTGCGTAAGGCGCTAGTGATGTACCAAGAAATAGAACGCGAGCAACAGCTGGTGCTGTATATATCACCAGGACGAGTTTTGTCTGTGCCTTTTTGTATATTTCGTTTTCACTCGGATTAAGAATTTAAAAAATTGAGTAAATAGGTTTTTGAACATGGTAGTTATATTAAAAAAGTTGGGTAAAGGATATGGAACAACTGACTGATCTAAAGGCTATTCTGCATTCCAAGCGTGCGAATATTTATTACCTTGAAAAATGCCGGGTGATGCAGAAGGACGGTCGCGTGCTCTACCTGACGGAAGCTAAAAATGAAAATCAGTATTGGAATATTCCCATTGCCAATACCACATGCCTGTTACTGGGAACCGGGACTTCGGTTACACAGGCAGCAATGCGAATGCTGGCCTCGGCAGGTGTGCTTGTCGGATTTTGTGGCGGCGGCGGGACGCCCTTGTTGATGGCCAATGAAATTGAATGGCTCAATCCACAAAGTGAATATCGGCCGACTGAATATATACAAGGGTGGATGCAGTTCTGGTTTGATGATGACCGACGACTTCAAGCTGCAAAACAATTTCAGCAAGAAAGGATAAAGTATCTGCAAAAAGTATGGGGCAAGGACCGAGACCTACAGACAGAAGGATTCAATATAGCTGACCCAATTTTACAAAAGTCTCTCGACAACAATCTGCAAAAAGTGTCAGTGGCCGGGAAAGTTGGCGCGTTGCTACAAGGTGAAGCAGAACTTACCAAACAGCTCTACAAGTTTGCTGCTCATGCCAGCAGCTACGGTAACTTTACCCGTGAGCGTGAAGCCATAGATACCGCCAATACCTTTCTCAATCATGGTAATTATCTGGCCTACGGATTAGCAGCAACAACGCTCTGGGTTCTGGGCATTCCTCACGGCTTTGCTGTGATGCACGGTAAGACTCGTCGTGGGGCGTTGGTGTTTGACGTTGCTGATTTGGTGAAAGACGCATTGATCCTGCCATGGGCGTTCATCTGTGCAAAAGAAAAAAGTACAGAACAAGAATTTCGCCAGCAATGTTTACAGGCATTTACTAACCATAACGCATTGGAATTTATGTTTGATCAGGTCAAAGATATCGCCCTTAAGACCGATTGGGAGACAGTAATAGCATGATGGTCACGTTTGTCTCTCAATGCGAGAAAAAAGCCCTCGCCCGTTCCCGGCGGGTGCTGGATGCTTTTGCCGACCGCATAGGTGATAACACCTGGCAGACGGTGATTACACAGGAAGGTTTACTGGCCGTAAAAAAGCTGCTGCGGAAGACTGCCAGTAAAAATACAGCTGTGAGTTGCCATTGGATACGGAGCCGGTCGCGGACGGAGTTAGTTTGGGTGGTGGGGAATAAAAATAAATTTAATAACCAAGGTGCTGTACCGGTCAATAGTACATCCACCAATCGGTTTTATCGTGACGATTTGCAGGATTGGCAGTTTCTCCCAACTATCAGATCGCTGACGTGTTTAGCCGCATTACTGCACGACTGGGGCAAAGCCAGCGCCCGCTTCCAGCAAAAACTTGCCAAAAACTATAAAGGCCACGGGGCAGACAGATTACGTCACGAGTGGGTTTCGTGCTTATTGCTCAAAGCGCTGATTTCCAACACGGGCAACCCGAATGTGGACGAGGGTTGGTTAACAACGTTAAAAGATGGAAAGATTGATGAAGATGCCCTCAGGACATCCCTATGCAAAAGTAGTGAAAAGCCATTAGCCGATTTGCCGAGTGTCGCAAAATTAGTGGCCTGGTTGATTGTTACCCACCATCGGCTTCCCTTACCAGACGATACAAAATCGGGTAGTTCGTGTACCAGCCTTGAAGGCATGCTTGGCATGATCGACAAAAGCTGGGGGTATGAAAATAAGGTAGACGATCTTGCATCCTGTTTGGAATTCCCCGAGGGGCTGTTAACCAACTCCAGCAAATGGCTGTCGCAAATCAAACGTTGGTCAGCCAAGTTACTGGATTCACAAGACGTTATTGCTCAGGCCATCGACAACGGCAGCTACCGCGTATTGCTGCACCATGCCCGCTTGTCTTTGATGCTGGGCGATCACTACTTTTCATCCCTTGATATTGACCAGACCCGCAATTGGCCCAATGCCACTGGCTTGCTTGCCAACACCCAAAAAAACAAATCACCCAAGCAGGCTCTGGATCAGCACTTGGTCGGTGTTTACGAAAGTGCCAAAAATATCGTCGGCAAATTGCCCGTTATCGAGAACGGCCTGGAACCTAGCTTTAATACTGTGGAATTAAAGCGTAAAAGCCCAACTTCCTACGCTTGGCAAGATACAGCCACCAAAAAAGTACGTGACTGGCGTAAAGCATGCAACGATACGCGCAAAGGCTTTTTCGCGGTCAATATGGCCAGCACTGGCTGCGGTAAAACCTTTGCCAATGCGAAAGCCATGATGGCCCTCTCTGAAGACGGCGATAGCCTGCGTTATATCCTAGCTTTGGGGCTGCGCACCCTTACATTGCAGACCGGCGACGAATACCGCGAGCGAATCTTCAAAAAAAGTGATGGCTGCGACCTGGCGGTATTGATTGGTTCTAAAGCGATTGCGGATTTGCACTATCAAAACAAACAGGAACAAACGCAAGAGCAAGTGAACCATGGCTCGGAATCTGTCGAAACATTGTTGGCCGATTCCGACGAAGTTGTCTACCAAGGTGAGCTGCCCGAAGAAGGTTTAACCACGGTTTTACAGAGTTATAAAGACAGGCAGTTACTCTACGCCCCGGTTTTGGCCTGCACTATTGACCATATCATTGCCGCAACAGAAACCACTCGCGGTGGGCGTTACATTCTGCCTGCGTTGCGTTTGCTGTCGTCGGATTTGGTCATTGATGAGGTGGATGACTTCACCGGCGGTGACCTAATTGCCATTGGCCGCCTGATTCATCTGGCAGGCATGCTGGGGCGTAAAGTGATGATTTCCTCGGCGACCATTCCACCGGCAATGGCGGAAGGCTATTTCAATGCCTACCAGCAAGGCTGGTTACTCTATTGTAAAACCCGTAACGCCGGCCCTCTGGTGGGTTGCGCCTGGATCGACGAGTTTTCTACGCAGGTCGAAGATATCGGTAATCAAGACCAGGCAGCTCAGGACTATCGGAAAATTCATGACCGATATATTGAGAAGCGAGTAGAGCAGTTAGGCAAGCAAGCGGCGAAGCGCAAAGCCATTGTGATTGATTGCTCGCCAGCTATGTGGGGTAATGATGAGCACGATCAGTCAGGCATCGCCAATAAAAAAGGAGTCTGGTTCAACCGAATAGCCGCCACCACTCTTGATAGGCACGAGCAACACCATACGATAGATAGTCAAACCGACTTAAAGGTTTCTTTTGGGGTGGTACGGATTGCCAATATCCAACCCTGTGTGCAGCTTACCCGCTTTTTGTTGGGTTATGACTGGCCTGAAAATACCGAGGTGCGAGTGATGGCTTACCACAGCAGACAAGTACTGCTGCTGCGCCACGAACAGGAAAAGCATCTTGATGGCGTGTTAAAACGTAAAGAAAAACAGGGCGAGCAACCACAAGCCTTTAATAACGAGCTGATTCGCAATCACCTAGATAGCATTGCCAATCAGCAACCCAAAGTGAAAAACCTGTTGTTTATCCTGGTCGCCACCCCTGTTGAAGAAGTGGGTCGGGATCATGACTTCGATTGGGCCGTTATCGAACCCTCATCGTACCGCTCCATTATTCAATTGGCAGGACGGGTCAAACGGCACCGTGACGGTGAGGTAGAACATCCTAATATCGGTATTCTGCAATACAACTGGCGAACCCTGAAAGATGGTGACAAACCAAGAGAACCGCGGTTTTGCAGACCGGGGTATGAAGTGGCTGGTAAGTTACCGAAAGTAAAAGCAGATGGGACAAAAAACTATGGCGCTATGCAAAGCCACGATCTTTTTAAGGTGGTGGATGAGACGCTGATACATACCCGACTGGATGCCACGCCAAGGATTCAGGAAAGGCAAAAAAGCAGTCAAACACAGATGGCCTTGCTGGAGCATGCAGCCATAGATAGCCAACTGACCTATTACGAGGGCAAAGGCCCGGAAACCCTGCAAGGCTATATTCAGTGGTACTGGTATCTCACTGCTTTACCGCAAATCCTCAACCGCTTTCGCCAAAGTACAAAAAGCGTTCAGCTTTACCGTGTGACTAATGGTAGCGGTGACGCTTGGTTTACCGAGCGCGATGTCAAAGGGGAATTTAGTTACCTCAACACCGGTGAGTTTGCTCGCCATGACATTGTCTATCAAATCGCCACCACAGAGTTTACAAAGGTTCAGTCAGCACGGCTTTGGCTACAGCGCGATTATCTGCAGTTGCTACAGGCACAAAGTGAGTTACGCGAAATATCATTGAATAAGGCTGCAATCCTCTACGGAGAAATCAGCCTGGATGTTTATCCAAATGCCATCAACAAAGCGTATGAATACAACGATCAGTTAGGTCTGTATGAAAAGGAAGAATGATATGGCAGAGGAAAAGAATGAGATCATCAAATTCTTAGATAAGATGAAACGATCTATAAAAAAGAGCACAGACGATAAAAGGCTTGAGGACGAGCACTGCAGGAGTGATTGTTACGAGTTTATTTTTGGAAATTCATCAAAGGCTGTTGAATACAAAGATATTATTTTGTTTTTGCTTGGTGGAACGAAAAATATCCGGTTCCCAAGAAATGAACGTGATTATTATTTGTTGCTGCTTCTCGGTATCGAAATAAAGCCAAAGCTCACATTTAAGGATGCTTGTGATATATCCCACCCAATTGTTTTTGATGTTTTAAATGGATTGGATATAGATTCAATCCAATCTCTAGAAATCATTAAAATGGTAAAGCTTCATAATCGTGATTGTCTTAGTTATTTCCAGCTTTTCGAAAGTGCTATTGATTTAAACGAATTTTCTATGACTGGCATAGTTGAGTTGGCAGAAAAAATAGTCGGAGATAGTAAATATGGGACGGTAATTACCCATTCATCTAAAATGACCAATCCAGCGTGTAAATATCCTAGGATATATTTTGACAGTGGTGAAAGATTAACGGACGGTTTAATTCGATCTGGTAACGTTATTACTGATTTCGATTTGCACATCGATGCATCCAAGCTGAAAGTCTTTAAATTCCTTGCACTCCCTGTCGAGAAAGACACTCTATTTGATCGTCTAAAGAGAGGTGATTTCGAGCCTTTGCAGGCAATATTTGGTGTTGATGATCAAACGGCAGAGGCCTGGTACGATCAGCTAAAACCTTGCATAACATCTCAAGACCATCGCACGCATGACCTTATTAAGCAGGTTTTGTTTCCTGTTGAAAATAGTTACCACCAGCTATCTTTGTTACAACCATCTGGTCTGGTTTTTAAGCTAAAAGAGCGAGTTGATCAAATAAATTCACGTTCAGTGGATGCTTATTTGGGAAGAAAGTCCCAAAAAGATGATAAGTACTATGCTAATGGATTTAAAACAGTTCCAAACATTACTGTTACCAGGCACGGAGGCGAACACCCTAAAAATATAAGCGGTTTAAATAATAAGTATCAAAGCTGCTATTTGCTTGACTCACGTCCACCGTTTATAGAAAAAAGGGATGTGAAACTCCCCACCAAAGATTTTTTTATCCAAAGCCTGCGTTTCTACGATTGTAGAGACATTCTGGAGCGGCTCGATAAGGTCTTCAAAATCGAGCGTGACGGCCAAATTCCACTGGATAATATTCGTAAGGGCAGAGATCGCTGCCTTGGCGACATCTTGGATGTGATCCTGCAGAAAATGATGGCGTTGAGAGACGTCTCAACTCAACAGTATTGGCCGGAAACCAGCAAGTTACCGGCTTGGCAAACGTTCTGGCTATGTGACCAATATAAAGATCAGCGACTCCAGGAGGATGACTGGCTGTACAGCCTCTGTGACCAGATTGCCCGATGGGTAGCCAACGCTTACAAAGACACTATCAAACACCCTGTCATGCTAGGCGAGGCCGAGCGCCAGTACATTAAAGAATTTATAGAAGACAACAAGGAGGTGTTGAGATGACCGAAAACCTGATTCTTCTGCCTCATATAAAGGTGCAAAACGCCAACGCCTTATCCAGCCCTTTCACCATTGGTTTTCCGGCTATGACGGCCTGGCTGGGGGCTGTGCATGCATTGCAGCGTAAATTGAATATGCAGGATTCCCCCGTTGATTTTTCTGCCGTTGGTGTCGTGGTGCATCACTTCGATTTGCAAACCTATAAAGGCCCAGGTGATTTTGTGCATTCCATTATTGGCACGGGCAACCCACTGGAACCCAAGTCCGAAAAAGATAAGCCAAAAGGTAATGCTGTTCGCTCTTCCTTTATCGAAGAGGCTCGCTGTCATTTGGAGGCGAGTTTGGTTATCGAATACAGCGGCATTGAGGCCCAGGATGAATCGCAAATGTTGGAGCGATTACATCAATTAATGCTCGGCAATATGAAGCTGGCAGGTGGCGATATTTTGGGCTGTGGTGTACCTGAAATCGTACGTGATTTTCGGGTAACTAAACGCAAGTTAATGCCTGGCTATGCCTTGGTCGAGCGCCGCGATTTAATGCAGGAGGCCATGGTGAAGGGGCAAGACGCCATGGACGCAATGCTTGATTATCTAGCCATACATCACACCTCCAGTAAAGGCGAGAAGGACGGAGAGGAGCGTGTCCACTGGCAAAGTCAACGCAAAGCCACCGGGCCAGATGGTCAGAGAGGCTGGATTGTACCTATTGCCACCGGCTTTCATGGTGTTGGTGATCTGGACAGTGCACTTAACCAACGCGACCCGGATACGCCACATCGCTTTGCCGAAAGTGTAGTGACCCTGGGTGAATTCAAAATGCCTTACCGCTTGGATTCACCCGAAGACTTACTCTGGCGCTACCAGGTAGAGCCAGAAAACAACCTTTATCTCTGCGTTCAACAAGCATTTGAACCTGAAACCACCCACAGCGATTACTAATTTATTCAAGGAGAAGCACCATGGCTAAGAAAGAAAATACCGCATCTGTATTGGCGTTTGAGAAAAAATTGGTTCCCTCTGATGGCTATATCTACGGCTGCCAATGGGAGAACAAAGACGATGCAACTCCGCTCTCATTAAATGAGAAATCAGTGCGGGGGACGATTTCAAACCGTTTTGGGAAAAAAGATAAGGTTTTGGCTGACGATCCAATGGCTCTTGGTAAAAAGGTTGAGAGTCCTAACCTACAAACTGTCGATGCCTGCTCATTAGGGCCCCAGCAGGACACCCTGAAACTGCATTTCACGCTCAAGGTGCTGGGCGGATTGAAGCAGCCTTCAGCCTGTAATAACGCCGCGTTTAAACAAGGTTATCAGCAAGCTGTAAGCAATTACCTTGACACTGAGGGCATGAGAGAGCTTGCCAAGCGTTATGCGCTGAATATCGCTAATGCTCGGTTTTTATGGCGTAACCGCTTTGGTGCAGAAACTATTATGGTGCAAGTTAAAGCCTTGAATAAAGGCGCTGAACAAAGCTGGGAATTTGATGCACTGGAGTTGAACCCCCGGGATATGGAGACCACAACGGCCGATATCGATAGTCTTGCAGGACGTATTGCTGCTGCATTAACCAGTGACCACGACTTTTTGATGCTTGATATCAGCTGTTATGCCAAAGTGGGTAAAGCTCAGGATGTTTACCCCAGCGAAGAGCTGGTGCTGGATAAGGGCAAAGGCAATAAAAGTAAAATCCTATATGCGGTTGATGGGATTGCAGCTATGCATTCCCAAAAAATCGGTAATGCCCTCAGAACAGTTGATACTTGGTACCCTGAACACGGCGACTCGGTAGCATCTGCTGGACCCATTGCGATTGAACCCTATGGTGCAGTCACCAATTTGGGGAAAGCCTTTAGAACACCTGCCGACAAACAAGACTTCTATACCTTTTTTGATAACTGGGCACGTGGTGGCGAGTTATCACGAGTTGAGGATGAACATTACGTGATGGCTGTGTTGGTGCGTGGTGGTGTATTTGGCGAAAGTGATAAATAACAGGTGATGACATGAACTATTACCTCGATATTCACATTTTGCCGGACCCAGAGTTTAAAGAAACGGTATTAATGAATGCTCTACACACCAAACTCCACAAAGCACTGTGCGACTTGGAGTCCACCACTATCGGAGTCAGCTTCCCCAATAATGAGCGTACGCTCGGTGACCGTTTGCGATTGCATGGCTCAGCCGAGGTGTTAGACAAGCTTCAGTGCCAAAGCTGGATCGGCGGCATGAGTGGCTACTGCCTGCAAAGCGATATTCAGCCCGTGCCGTCAGATTCAAAGTTCCGTAACATCTCGCGCCAACAACCGACGATGAGTCCGGCAAAGCTTAAACGGCTATTTAAGCGTGGTTCTATAACAGACGATGAGGTTAAGCAGTACAAAGTTAAAATGTTTGCCAAAGGATTGGATAACCCATATTTGGAAATAGTGAGCGGTTCAAACGGTCAAAGACATAGGCGCTATATTAAATTTGGTCCCCTGTTGGATAACCCTATTAAAGGTGCTTTTGACCAGTTCGGTCTTTCCAAAATCGCTACCATTCCCTGGTTTTAAATCCGTCGATTTTGCCGGGTTGGACCAGTAAATAAGGATGAGTACCTGGCGATTGGCCAGAAACACGGGTTGGATAATCATATGATCGGCACTATAATTCTGGCTAGTCTGTCTAGAATAGGAGAGAAAGATGACCGCATGGCAATTACAGGATGCTAAAAACCGCTTCAGTGCTCTGGTAAAAGCGGCAGAGAGCGAAGGGCCGCAGGTAGTTACCGTTCATGGTAAGGACAAGGCGGTATTACTTTCGGTCGAGGCTTACCAGCAATTGATACAGCGCAAAGGTAGTTTGCTGGACTTTTTTCAGAGTTCTCCGTGGGCCAAAACCGATATTGAAATTTCCCGCTCTCGGGATACAGGACGGGAAATCGAGCTGTGAACTATCTACTCGATACCTGCCTTCTGTCTGAGTTGCGCAAACCGGAACCGGATACAGGTGTGGTGGCATGGATTGCCGACATTGATGAGGCTAGGTTGTTTATCAGCGTTCTGAGCTTGGGCGAAATCCAGAAAGGCGTCGCAAAACTGGAAAATGGTCGACGTAGGAACGCCTTGCAACACTGGCTCGAACAGGACTTGCTGTGCCGGTTTGCACAGAGGGTTTTACCCTTTGATCTCGATATGGCGCTGGAATGGGGGTTGGCCAGCGCGGAGAGCGAAAGCCGGGGCAGACCGGCTCCGGTTATCGATGCGTTGCTAGCAGTAACGGCGATAGCTCACAATCTCACCTTGGTGACACGCAATGACAAGGATTTTTCGGATTTTCCCGTAAAGGTGTTGAACCCGTGGGGCCAAAATTAAATTGGATCTGGCAGGGCATCCGGGAAATCAGGATGTAATCCTGCACATATTGTGGCACTGAATATTTCCAGCAATGACCTCTCACAAAACTTCAACTTTTCCACTCCAAAGGGGTGGCTCTATATCAGGTAGTTTACGTTACCCACCTTGCCCTCCAGACCCAATGTTTTTCGTTCTTTAAAAATCAATATAAAAATTAAATAGTTACAAGACCACTAAAAATCATTGGGTAACACGATGGTTTTAAGCTAACTAATTGTTGTAGCTATTTTTTTGTGCTTTATACTTCAGTTCACTGCCGCACAGGCAGCTTAGAAAAAGCGCAGAGAGTATGCCCAAGGCATCATTGAGTTCACTGCCGCACAGGCAGCTTAGAAACGCGTGTTCGGGGTAAGACTGGGCCTGACTGCGTTCACTGCCGCACAGGCAGCTTAGAAATGTCTCTGCCGGGTGTCCTAAAAGGGGCCAGCGTTCACTGCCGCACAGGCAGCTTAGAAATTCGATCAGTCCGTATATCTCAAGGTCAAAACGTTCACTGCCGCACAGGCAGCTTAGAAAGATCCAATACCTGGCGATACGTCAGCCTGTGCGTTCACTGCCGCACAGGCAGCTTAGAAATGTGTTCACGGAGCGGCCAGAAAATACCAAGTGTTCACTGCCGCACAGGCAGCTTAGAAAATAAAGTTCAAGGCTGATGGCAGCATCGACCAGTTCACTGCCGCACAGGCAGCTTAGAAATGCAGCCGCTCAGTATAGGCAGCCTTTGATATGTTCACTGCCGCACAGGCAGCTTAGAAAAAAACGCAGTTGGATTGTATGAGTCAGCTGATGTTCACTGCCGCACAGGCAGCTTAGAAATATGGGTCGCGGAGCCAGTGGTCTGTAGTCATGTTCACTGCCGCACAGGCAGCTTAGAAAATCACACTGAAGCGGCGGCGGCCCTGGGATACGTTCACTGCCGCACAGGCAGCTTAGAAACGGCTGCGGATTTGGCTGACGGAAAAATACGGGTTCACTGCCGCACAGGCAGCTTAGAAATGCACAGATAGGGCCCCGCTATCCGCATCAGAGTTCACTGCCGCACAGGCAGCTTAGAAATGAATAAATACGGCGGTGGGCCATGGTTTGATGTTCACTGCCGCACAGGCAGCTTAGAAAACCAAAACTGACGGTGGTGGCGCTGCCGGTGGGTTCACTGCCGCACAGGCAGCTTAGAAACCCATGGTGCGCGGCTGGTGCGGGTGGAAACGTTCACTGCCGCACAGGCAGCTTAGAAATGTTTATGCTGCAAGCAAAGTGAGGGTTAAAAGTTCACTGCCGCACAGGCAGCTTAGAAAATTCTGTTTGATTACCCTGGACATTACTTTAAGTTCACTGCCGCACAGGCAGCTTAGAAATGCCTGAATGGGCACTACCTAAACCAAGGGATGTTCACTGCCGCACAGGCAGCTTAGAAATCAGGTCAGCGCCCCTCAGGTTAGCGCCCCTCGTTCACTGCCGCACAGGCAGCTTAGAAAAGCGTCTACGACAACTTTGCCTTCCACATGGAGTTCACTGCCGCACAGGCAGCTTAGAAAAGATTAAGAAGTCTGTCCGCCTCATTCTTTGCGTTCACTGCCGCACAGGCAGCTTAGAAAACTTAGCGAAGTCGATAGAGTCAAGGCAGCTAGTTCACTGCCGCACAGGCAGCTTAGAAATTCGCAAGGGACTTGAGAGGCTGGTAGTTAACGTTCACTGCCGCACAGGCAGCTTAGAAAATCGAGAACAACCGCGTTCTATCCAGCCCGCCGTTCACTGCCGCACAGGCAGCTTAGAAAATCCAAGTTGTAGCTCGTCGTAGCCCTTGGAAGTTCACTGCCGCACAGGCAGCTTAGAAAACGACATTGAACAAACCAGCCGCAAATGATTTGTTCACTGCCGCACAGGCAGCTTAGAAATGCTCAAGCCCGGCCAGCGCCTCGGTGCTGATGTTCACTGCCGCACAGGCAGCTTAGAAATGCCCAGCGGCGGCGCGGTGACCAATATCACCGTTCACTGCCGCACAGGCAGCTTAGAAAAACACTGATGGTGCTCCGGCGTTTGCTGCTGCGTTCACTGCCGCACAGGCAGCTTAGAAATGAAAAGGGAGTAGCCGCGATACTGGGCAGCGGTTCACTGCCGCACAGGCAGCTTAGAAAAAACAGGAAGCCCAGCACCAGGAAGTTGATAAGTTCACTGCCGCACAGGCAGCTTAGAAAACCATCTCCTTGACCGCCTCAATAAAAGCGGTGTTCACTGCCGCACAGGCAGCTTAGAAAAACAGAATGTAAAAATGCTGATCTTTCATGCTGTTCACTGCCGCACAGGCAGCTTAGAAAAGTGACATCAACGCGGGAAACCTTCCATAAAGGTTCACTGCCGCACAGGCAGCTTAGAAAGCTGGCGCATCTGGCTCCTGCGCTCTGCCTCCGTTCACTGCCGCACAGGCAGCTTAGAAAACGATGGCAATCAACGTGATGAGGCCGGTAACGTTCACTGCCGCACAGGCAGCTTAGAAAACGCTGACCTTTACCTGTGAATAATCAATTGCGTTCACTGCCGCACAGGCAGCTTAGAAAATTTTTTGCCCTTCTCAGTTGATAAAGTACGGGTTCACTGCCGCACAGGCAGCTTAGAAATGAACTTCCTATATCCGTGCATTCAAGGCCCGGTTCACTGCCGCACAGGCAGCTTAGAAAACCAGCGCCGCCGCCGGTAGTTTTGCCACCATGTTCACTGCCGCACAGGCAGCTTAGAAAAAGCAACCTGCTAGATCAGCTTATCGGCTGGCGTTCACTGCCGCACAGGCAGCTTAGAAATCCAATCCGTATAACAATTCATGGCAGCGGATGTTCACTGCCGCACAGGCAGCTTAGAAAAAGGACACAAGAGCGGCATCCGTTGCCGTAGTGTTCACTGCCGCACAGGCAGCTTAGAAAATGCCCCTCCCTAGGGCGATTTTGAGGTATTCGTTCACTGCCGCACAGGCAGCTTAGAAAAGCAGGCGAATCTCTTTGCCCACGAACTGAACGTTCACTGCCGCACAGGCAGCTTAGAAATATAACAGCCAGCGCCTGGCTTTTAAACTCATGTTCACTGCCGCACAGGCAGCTTAGAAAGCACAGTTCGTCACGCTGGCGAGTACGGCAATGTTCACTGCCGCACAGGCAGCTTAGAAACGCTGCGCACCTGTTCACCGGTAACGGTATTGGTTCACTGCCGCACAGGCAGCTTAGAAATGGTACATCGGTTAATCTTGCGTCTGTGGTCAGTTCACTGCCGCACAGGCAGCTTAGAAAATGAAAACAGGGCAAGAGAACGATTACAGTGTGTTCACTGCCGCACAGGCAGCTTAGAAATCTGAGCTGTCTATTACCATAACGAATGCTGAGTTCACTGCCGCACAGGCAGCTTAGAAAAGACCACAGCAGCACGGCCAAAACCTTTGTGGGTTCACTGCCGCACAGGCAGCTTAGAAACAAAAAGGACGAGCCAGAGCCGCCCGCCTCAGGTTCACTGCCGCACAGGCAGCTTAGAAATTTCTCAAGTCCCTCGACCCACGCAGACCTCAGTTCACTGCCGCACAGGCAGCGTAGAAAAGTCTGCAAATGCACTTTGTGGCGGGGCAAGGAGTCGATGCCGTTGCTGGTAGAGCACCTCGGCTAACGTGGTATACCAGATAGCGTTGAGAAGTTGATAGGTCCCATAATGGTGTTGTAGTCGTCGGAGGGTAGTACTATTGTCGTCAGCAAGAAGGTGTGTCAGGTAGAATTCCCCGCCTTCTGTTTGATAGCTCTGTAATGTTTATCTCCTCAAAGGATCGCAAATGAAGTGTTCTGCAGGGTCTGCCTCCAACCCGGCCAGAGTGTTGCTGCTACCCGTTGCGCTATTGCTGGCCGGTTTGTTGTTGCTCTCATCACCCGCGAAATCCCAGCCAGAGCGGACGCTGTTCGACCGGCTCGGTGGCGTGTATCCGATTGCTCTGACGGTGAATGATCTGGTGGATCGCCTGTACCTGAACAAGACGCTGAACGCGAACCCCAGGATAAAAAAAGTTCATGAAAGTATCGGCTCAAGAGAAAGTGCCAAAGTGGCGTTGACGGCCTGGGCGGTACAGTATACCGGCGGTCCGGTGCTGTTCCCTGTTCAGATCGGTGAAGTGGATGACGCACTGAAAATCACCGATGGGGAGTTTGATGTAATTCTCGACGAATGCGTGGTGTCGTTCAATAACGCGAAATTCCCGCAGCGTGAAGTGGGCGAGTTATTGAAATTGGTTGAAGGCTTCCGCTCTCAGGTGGTGATTCAAGGCTGAATAGCCCCGTAAGTGATTGACCTCAGTCCCGCTGCCAATTAATGGAGGCGGGGCGTTTTCGGTCGCGTCTGTAAGTGCTGCCCCTGAGCGTGCTCAGGCCGCCAGGGGTTGATGGCTACCGGGTGTGGAAAACAGCTCGATCACGTACAGCGCCGTGGTTTTATCCAGTGATGTGGCAACGGTTTCTACCATGCCGGTGGGCAATATGCACACCACGTCGTAGCTGTGTTCGCCCATTCGCAGGCAGTAGTAGGCGCTATTATTGCTGCTCTTGTAGTTCATCAGGCACAGAATTTCATCCAGATAAACGTTGTAGGTGTGATCATCGTGGTCCTTGATATAGGCATGATCCTGGTCGCAGTAGCACACCTGGCCCAGAAATGTGGCTGGGTGCGCGGACTTGGGATGTTTGGGGTCGGTGACCTCAACGGTCATGCCCCTGGTTAACAGGTGATTAAAATGCTTTGTCATGGTCATTCCTCGCAGTGAAGTTGTGAATGCCTGAACTCGCTATATCGACTGACTGGTCCTCCGCAGAGCGCCGGGCGCCCGGTTATTAAAAAAGTCGTTAAAGCAGGTTTCTGCCGAAGGCTTTTGCCTTGGCATTGAGTCGATCATGGTGAGAATTTTTAGAAAGGGCTATCTAAAAGCCATGCTTGAAAGCATGACTTTTGGTCATGGTTGTTATAATAATTTCAGATGATTGCATCGGCAAAAATGCTTTTGCCGGTAATAAAAAATCAATTTTAGTTTTGTGAATCGTTTCGGGAAATTAACCCTTCATTTCTTCCAGCTCCACCCAGCGCTCTGCGGCCGTATCCAGCGCCTGTTGTTTTTCTGCCAGTTGGTCCAGCACCAGCTGGGTTTCGGTGAAAGGGCGGTTGAAAAAGTCCGGGTCAGCTGTCTGCTCTTCCAGCAGCGCAATATCCTGCTCCAGCTGGTCGATCAGGCCCGGCAGGCTGTCCAGCTCCCGCTGGAACTTGTAGCTCAGTTTGACAGCGGGTTTTTTCGCCGCAGCGGTTGAGGTGGTCTCGTGATCCACAAGGTGGCCGGAGGGATGATCCAGCGTATCGGCAATCTTTAGGTGTTTGCCCCGTTTGACCCAATCGCTGTAACCGCCGATATACTCTTCAATTTTGCCGTCTTCCTCGAACACCAGCACGCTGGTGACCACGTTATCGAGGAACTCTCGGTCGTGGCTGACGATGATCAGGGTGCCCTGGTATTCCACCAGTTGCTCCTCGAGAACTTCGAGCATTTCCACATCGAGATCGTTGGTGGGTTCGTCGAGCACCAGCAGGTTGGTGGGGCGGGTAAATAGCTTGGCCAGCAGCACCCGGTTGCACTCGCCGCCGGACAGGGCGCTGACCGGGGTCATGGCGCGTTTGGGCGAGAACAAAAAGTTGCGCAGGTAGCCGATAATATGGCGTTCCTTGCCATTGATGCGAATGTACTCTTTGCCATCGCCAACGTTCTCGGCAATGGTTTTGCTGGTATCCAGTTCCCGCCGGATCTGGTCGAAATAGCCGATTTCAATATTGGTGCCCAGTTTGACCGAGCCTTCATCGGGTTCTATTTGGCCGAGCAGGAGTTTCAGCAGGGTGGACTTGCCGACACCGTTGTTGCCGATCAAACCGATGCGGTCACCGCGCATGATCTTGATCTTGAAGTTGTTGATCAGTTGTTCATTGCCATAGCCGTGGCACACGCTGCGCGCTTCGATCACTTTGCGCCCGGAGTTCTCGGCGGTTTCAACAGTGATTTTGGCCTTGCCCTGCACATTGACGCGTTGGGCCCGGTTCTGGCGCATGGCCTGCAGGGAGCGCACACGGCCTTCGTTGCGCGTGCGCCGGGCTTTGACGCCCTGGCGGATCCAGGTTTCCTCTTCCGCCAGTTTCTTGTCAAACAGGGCATTGCGACTTTCTTCTTCCTCGAGGGCCTGCTCCTTGAGGGTCAGGTAATTCTGGTAGTTGCCGGGCCAGCTGACCAGGTGTCCCCGGTCGATCTCGATGATTCGTGTGGCCAGCCGCTGTAAAAAATTGCGGTCGTGGGTAATGAAGATGACAGAGCCCTGAAAGCTGCGAACACGGTGTTCCAGCCATTCAATCGTGCTGATGTCCAGGTGGTTGGTAGGCTCATCGAGCAACAGCAGATCAGGATTGGACACCAGCGCTTTGCCCAGTGCGACCCGCCTGCGCCAGCCGCCGGATAATTCCGCCAGGGTTTTGTGGGCGGGCAATTCCAGTTGACTGATGATGGTCTCCACCTGTTTGTCCACCTGCCAGCCACCGCCGGCATCAATCTCGGCCTGCAAGTCTTCCATCGCCTGCATTCCCTGTTTGTCCGGACTCTGTTGGGATTGGTGACAAAACTGGTCGATCAGCGATTGTTGGTCGGCCAGGCCCTCCCGCACGACATCCGCGACATTGCGTTCCAGGTCCCCCGGCAGGGCCTGCTCCAGCTGGCTGATGCGCAGGTGGCGGCGGAAGTGGATTTCGCCGTGGTCGGGTTTGATCTGTCCGGTGAGGATTTTCAGCAGAGTGGATTTCCCCGCACCATTGCGACCGATCAGACAAATCCGTTCACCGGATTCCACCGTAAGCTGGGCATTGATCAGCAGTGGCACATCGCCAAATTCAATGGAAATATCGTCGATCCGGATCAGAGTCATGAAACAGCTTGCCTGTGGTTTGGGGTGGGGGATTCTAACAGAGTTCAGGTGATGGGCTATGGGCGCGAGCTCAATGGTCGCAGGGCGTCTCGCCGTTGAGCAGTGGCAGCAATAACTGCATGGCGCGTTGGGTGATCAGCGGTTGTGCCGTTTCAGTCGGATGGATGCCGTCCGCCTGAATCAGGGCCTGATCTGTGGCGATATCTTCGAACATGAAAGCAATCAGTGGCACGTTCTCCTGGGCGGCGAGTTTAGGAAAAACATTGGCGAACTGATCGCTGTAACGCTTGCCATAATTGGGAGGGATTTGCATGCCGAACAGAATGGGCTGGCTATCATTGGCGCGACTGAGGTCGATCATGGCCCGCAGGTTCTGTTCCATGCGGGGAATCGGGTAACCCCGCAGTCCATCGTTACCGCCCAGTTCGATCAGCACAAAATCCGGCTGGTGTTCGTCAATCAGGGCGTCCAGTCGGGACAGACCGCCACCGGTGGTGTCGCCGCTGATACTGGCATTGATGACCCGGTGCTCATCGCCCAGTTGATGTTGCATCAAGTCCACCCAGCCCTTGCCGGCATCAATACCATAACCGGCACTGATGCTGTCACCCAGAACCAACAGGGTGGCGCTGTGGGCGGGGAGCAGAACAAGTGATAATAGCAGGGCAATACAACAGCGGATCATGGCAACAAATTTGAGGGTGACAGATAACTGTTACAGTGTATGGCGTTTGTCGGCAAATGGAAGTAATCAATGATTGAAGCGAACCAGCTTACCAAGGAAGTGACCACTTCCGAGGGTGTCCTGCGGATTCTGGACGATATCAACCTGACCGTTGCTGACGGAGAGGCACTGGCGATCGTCGGGCCTTCCGGATCGGGCAAGTCGACCCTGCTGGGAATCTTGGCGGGTCTGGATACACCCAGCGCCGGGGTAGTCAGGGTGAACGGGGAAGATATCACGGCCATGACCGAGGAGGGGCGGGCTGCAATGCGCGCCCGCTATGTGGGGTTTGTCTTTCAATCATTTCATTTGCTGCCCAGTCTGACGGCGCTGGAAAACGTTTCGCTGCCGCTGGAGTTGCGAGGTGACGCCAACGCCACTGAGACCGCCCGCGGTTACCTCGACCGCGTCGGATTAACCGCCAGGTTCAGCCATTACCCCCGCCAGTTGTCCGGTGGTGAACAGCAGCGTGTCGCGCTGGCGCGCGCCTTTGCCAGTCGACCCAAGATTCTGTTTGCCGATGAGCCCACCGGCAACCTCGATACGGTGACTGGCAAGACCATCAATGATTTGTTGTTCCAGCTGAACCGTGAAGAGGGTACAACACTGGTGCTGGTGACCCATGAGGCGACGCTGGCCAGCCGTTGTCACCGGCGTGTGACGCTGAGGGGAGGTCTGTTGGTGGGGGACGAAGCGGCGCTGCCGGGTACGCCGGGATGATGGCCTGGAAGCTGTTGTGGCGCAGTTGGCGCGGCGGTCAATTGGCGCTGATTTTCTGGTCGCTGGTCATGGCGGTGGTTGTCGTGACTGCGGTTGCCCTGCTGGCAGACAGGGTAGAAAAGGCGTTGGTTAAAGAGTCCAGCCACCTGCTGGCTGCGGATGCCCAGGTTCGCACTAGCCGTGCTATCCCGGACGACTGGTTGCAGCGCGCCGATGATGGGGGCTTGAAAACCGTACAGATGGCACTGTTTGCCTCCATGGTCTACAGCGGGGATAACAATCATCTGGCGGCGGTGAAAGCCGTGCAGTCCGGCTACCCCCTGCGCGGCCTGTTGACGCTGGCCGAGCGCCCTTTTGTAACGACCCCCGAGTTTTTTGAGTCGGTAAACCACGGCCCGCCCGCAGGTGAGGTCTGGGTGGACAGCCGGCTTCTGCCCATTCTGAAGATGGAGCTTGGTGAATCGCTGGACGTGGGGGAAGTCACCCTGCGTGTCTCCAAAGTCATTGTCGAAGAACCGGATCGCGGCGGCTCTTTCTCCCTGTTTGGTGCCCGGGTGTTGATGAACTGGCAGGATCTGGCGGCATCCGGCGTGGTCCAGCCCGGCAGCCGGATCGACTACCGGCTGTTGCTGGCGGGTGAAGACAGCGATCTGGCCAACTACCTAGCCTGGCTCGAGCCGCAACTGAACAGCCATGACCGGCTTCTGTCGCCCGATGAAGCGCAGGCGGGTATTGCCGATACACTGGTCCAGGGGCGGCGGTTCCTGATCCTGGCAGGCAGTCTGGGTGTTGTCCTGGCCGGTATTGCCCTGGCCCTGGCCAGCCGCCATTACGCTGCCGGGCAAACGGCGGCTGTCGCATTGTTGAAAAGCTGGGGTGTGTCCGCCCGGCGTGTGCGGTTACTTTACTGGCAGCAAACTTTCTGGTTGGCGCTGGTGGGCTCGCTGCTGGGGCTAGCGATAGGCTGGCTGGTGCATGAATCACTGGTCTTTTTGGTGCGTGAATTACTGCCGGTCAATCTGCCCCAGGCCGGTTGGCGACCCTGGCTGGTGGGTTTGGCCACAGGCATGCTGTGTCTGGTGGGTTTTGCCCTGCCGGCTCTTTGGCATCTGCCGTCCCTGTCGCCGCTGGCGGTGTTGCGGCGGGATGTGCCCGTCCACCCGGTAAGTGCGATGAAGCGACTGGTGATTGGTCTGCTGGTCATCGTGCTGATGCTGCTCTGGTACAGCCAGAGTGTAGCCCTAACGCTGGCGATTCTGGCGGGACTGGCAGTGACAGCACTGGCGGTGATGGGCCCTGGCTGGCTGTTGTTGAATCTGGCCCGGCGACTGGGTAACCGGGCCGGCAGCGTGTGGCGGCTGGCCCTGGCCAATCTGTGGCGTCGGCGTGGACAAACATTGGTGTTGTTGACCGGCTTTGCCGCTGCCATGGCGATTCTGATGACGCTGGTGATGGTGCGCACCACCCTGATGGAGCAGTGGCGCTGGCAATTGGCCGAAGATGCACCCAATCACTTTCTGGTCAATGTGGCTCCCCACGAACTGGATGGCGTGGAGCACCTGTTGGCAGATAACCAGCTCAGTTCGGTGGGTTGGTATGCCATGGTTCGCGGGCGGATAACGCTGATTGATGGTCAGCCGCCCTCCGACGAGCTGGTGGAGCAGAATAATGCCCTGCGCCGCGAACTGAATCTGAGCTGGACCGATCAGTTGCCCGAGGGCAACAGGGTGGAAGAAGGGCTGTGGTGGGAAGGGCTGGACAACTTCGCTGAACGGCATGGCGAGAATGTGGCGCCGGTATCGATTGAAGAGGATCTGGCCAGTGAAATCGGGGTGACGCTGGGTAGTCGTCTCACCTTCAGTGTGGGCGGACTCACCTTTGACGGGGTGATTACCAGTATCCGCAGCCTCAACTGGGACACCATGACCCCCAATTTTTACGTGCTGTTTCCCGATGGGTATCTGGAAAAGTATCCGCGAATTTTCATGACCAGCCTGTATCTGCCGCCGGAACAGAAACCGTTCGTCAATACACTGCTCAGTCAATATCCCACGGTATTGGTGATTGAACTGGATATGGTGATTGAACGGATTCGCTCTATGGTGACTCAGGTGACCCATGGGCTGGAGTTGATGACGCTGCTGATTCTTGGCTGTGGAGTGCTGGTCATGCTGGCCGCAGTGAAGCTGTCGATGGCCGAACGGCTGCAGGAAAGCGCCATTCTGCGAACACTGGGCAGCACGGCCCAGCGCATATTGATGGTGCAGTCGGTAGAGTTCGGTGCGCAGGGTGCGCTGGCCGGATTGCTGGCCGCCGTCGGTGCAGAGCTGGCATTGTTCCTGTTGCAGCGGCGTATGTTCGAGGCGCCCTTCGGGCTCCATGTCGAACTGTGGCTCTGGGGTCCCCTGATAGGAGCCCTACTGATTGGTGTGCTCGGTGTGCTCTACACCCGCAGGGCGGTGAACCGGCCGCCGCTGCAGGTGTTGGGTAATCTCGATATCTGAAATCGTTAAAACAGCATTTTGGCACCGAGGTAGCTCTCGTGCGCTGCTTCCTGCGTCGCCTGCTGTCTGTGCAGTGACGGTTCTCCACCGTACTGGATGAACAGCACAGACCGGGGTGTACGCTCGTCGCTGGGGGTAGTCCGAAGGGATGCGGCTTGCCACAGCATTGACCATTGCACGGCGAAGATGAAACCCTCTGCAATAGCGCTATTATCGGGCGCATGATGGTTGCCTTCATCACGGCTTGGCTGGATTTTCCAGGTGTCATGATCTTCGCGCTGTAGGGGTGACAGCGCACCAATGTGCTGCCAGCCGTGAGTGTCCGACAATGCGGGCAATGCGATAAATCCGGTTAGTACAACAAGTGTCAGAGTCGGGAGTTTCAAGGAGCGCCTCCATTTTATTTTTGCAAACAACCCCGGAGGGTTGCCTGCCGCCATCCAGTCAGTGACAAAATCGTCATTGTCAGATATTTGTACGCAGGCAAGTAGATTGTGGATCGCATCTGCGATGCAGTAAGATAAGGCAAACGGACGCATCTCTGGAGAACAGGCCGGGAATCCGTTAGAATCCGGCCTCGTTTTTTCTCACAGTCTTGGCCATTATTCATGGAAATCAGCCCACTTCGTCACGCCCTCGAGGATCTTCAGGTACGCACAGACGTGCTTAGGGGGTATCTTTGACTTTGCCAACAAGAAAGATCGCCTGACCGAGGTCGAGCTGGAGCTTGGCGCTGCCGATGTATGGAATGACCCCGATCGGGCTCAGCAACTGGGGCGCGAGCGCTCGTCACTGGAAATTATTGTGACAACCATCGAAGCGCTGGACAGCGGCATTGCCGATGCCAAAGACCTGCTCGATATGGCGGTGGAAGAGGACGATGCCGGCGCGGTAGCGGATATTGAATCCGAAGTGGAGCAGCTCACCGCACAACTGGAAAAGCTGGAATTTCGCCGGATGTTTTCGGGTGAAATGGATCCCAATAATGCCTTTCTGGATATTCAGGCCGGTTCCGGCGGAACCGAAGCCCAGGATTGGGCGGAAATGCTGTTGCGTATGTATTTGCGTTGGGGCGATGAAAAGGGCTTTAAAACCACCCTCGAAGAGTGTTCTGCTGGCGAAGTGGCCGGCATCAAGAGTGCTACGATTCTTTTTGAAGGTGAATACGCTTTCGGTTGGCTTCGCACCGAGACGGGCGTGCATCGGCTGGTGCGTAAGTCACCGTTTGATTCCGGCAATCGCCGCCATACCTCGTTCAGCTCGGTATTTGTTTCCCCCGAAATCGACGACGATGTGGAAATTGACATCAATCCTGCCGACGTCCGGACGGATACCTACCGGGCCAGCGGCGCCGGTGGTCAGCACATCAATAAGACCGATTCGGCGGTGCGCCTGACCCACGAACCGACCGGTGTGGTGGTGTCCTGTCAGAGCGAGCGATCCCAGCACCAGAACCGGGACAAGTGTTGGAAAATGTTGCGCGCCAGGTTGTATGAGCGGGAAATGCTGAAACGCAGCGAAGCGGCTCAGGCCCTGGAGGACAGCAAGTCGGATATCGGCTGGGGCAGCCAGATTCGCTCCTATGTTCTCGATGACCAGCGTATCAAGGATTTGCGTACTAACGTCCAGACCAGTAATTGCCAGGCCGTGCTGGATGGTGATCTGGATCGCTTCATTGAAGCCTCACTCAAAGCCGGTCTGTGATAACCGCACCTGTCCCGGTTCGGCCCAACCCATCTGGTAGATACCATGACTGATACACCCAAAAACACCACCGACCAAGCAGAAGAAAACAGGTTGATCACCGAGCGTCGCGCCAAGCTGGCTGTTATCCGGTCCGAAGCCGAGGCCGTCGGTGGCAACCCGTTTCCCAATGATTTTCGTCCCGCGAATCAGGCGGCATCGCTACAGGCCGACTATGGTGAAGAGTCCAAGGAAGCCCTTGAGTCCCGCCATTACCAGGTCAGTGTGGCCGGGCGTGTCATCCGCAATCGCGGTGCCTTTATGGTGTTGCAGGATGCCTCGGGAACCATTCAGCTTTATGTCACCAAGGAGGCGCGCAGTTTTGCCAAGCGTCTCGATCTGGGGGATATCGTCGGGGTCGCCGGTGCACTGCACAAGTCGGGCAAGGGCGATCTTTACGTCAATATGGAGCAATTTCAGTTGCTGACGAAGGCGTTGCGGCCGCTGCCTGACAAGTATCACGGGCTTGCCGACCAGGAGCTGCGCTATCGCCAGCGCTATGTGGATCTGATCGTCAATCCGGAGATCCGCGAACTGTTCCGCATCCGTTCGAGTGTGATTGATTTTATTCGTCGCTACCTCAACAACCGGGCGTTCATGGAGGTGGAAACCCCCATGCTGCAGGTGATTCCCGGTGGTGCTACGGCCAAACCGTTTATCACGCACCACAATGCGCTCGACATCGATATGTATCTGCGAATCGCCCCCGAGTTGTATCTCAAGCGGCTGGTGGTCGGCGGCTTTGAGCGGGTTTACGAGATCAATCGCAACTTCCGCAACGAGGGGCTCTCGACCCGTCACAACCCCGAATTCACGATGCTGGAATTCTATCAGGCCTATGCGGATTATCAGGATCTCATGGATCTGACCGAAGACATGTTGCGCAGTCTGGCCGCCGAGGTGCTCGGTAGCACCGAAGTTGTCAGTACGGTTAAAAACGCCGAGGGCGAGGTGTTGCAGGAAACCCGTTACGACTTTGCCAGGCCTTTCCGTCGCCTGTCGGTATTCGATGCCATTCTCCACTTCAATCCGGATGTCAGTGCAGCGGTACTCTCCGACGTGGAAGGCGCCCGGGAGCTCGCTGAACATCTCGATATTCCCCTCAAGGACAACTGGGGGCTGGGCAAGGTGCAAATTGAGATTTTCGAGAAAACCGTCGAGCACCGCCTCGATCAGCCGACTTTTATCACCGAGTACCCCACCGAAGTGTCGCCACTGGCCCGTCGCAGTGATCGGAATCCTTTTGTCACCGAGCGTTTTGAATTCTTCGTCGGCGGTCGTGAGATTGCCAACGGTTTTTCCGAGTTGAACGATGCAGAAGACCAGGCGGCGCGTTTTCGTGCCCAAGTGGCAGAAAAAGAGGCTGGGGATGACGAGGCAATGCATTATGATGGAGATTATATTCGTGCACTCGAGTATGGCTTGCCACCCACGGCTGGTGAGGGGATCGGTATCGATCGTCTGGTGATGTTGCTTACGGACTCACCTTCTATCAGGGATGTGTTACTGTTCCCGCATATGCGCCCGGAGTAGTGTCTGGACTCTTTACCTCGTGCTCGTTGTTGCAGGCAGGCTCGAGGGTTTTCTTCTGATCAGGGTGGGTTGAGCACCACGTTTTCAAAAACGGCTAGCAATTAGTGTGTTTCGAGTGTAATTAATAATACCGTGGGACCCGTTTTTTAAGTGACGGGTATTTGTTCAAGGAGAACAGCGGATTATGTCAGGGAACTCAGACAACCAAAAAAAGCCGGGCTGGACCGACAGCATCAGTCGTGCCCCGCAGCGTGCTGCGGCCGATGCGGAAGCCCAGTGGCAGTCAGTGATCATTGGTATTCTAATGCTCACCGGGGGGCTGGTGATGACGGCCCTGTCGCTCTGGGACATCTATATAGACCTGGGCCCGGTCTGGTCAAATCTGGTCACTCTTGCAGCCGGATTGATCATCACCTTCTTCTATATCCTGCTACTTAACAGAGGCAGCACCAGTGTTCGCCTGACGGTCGTCATACTCCGATTGACCATGGTTATCATGGTCTTTTTACATTTCTTCTGGTTGCTGGTTGAAGATGTGGAGTGGTCCGGACTGCTTTGGTGTCTGGTGATGTTACCGCTGTTTTTTCACCTGCTCGGCTACCAGCGGGGTTCGATTCTGGTGTTGTTGCTGATCAGTGGCACCACATGGCTGCTGTTCTGGCCCGCCACTTTCTATTCGTCTCCCCACTCGGCAGCAATTCTGTTTCGGTTCTGGGCCGCCTACCTGATACTGGCCTGGATTTCCTTTTCGGTGGAGTATATCCGCCACCAGACCCGTCAACGACTGCAGGCTACCTGGCGGGAGCTTGATGTCCAGGCCTGTACGGATGAATTGACTGGCCTGGCCAATCGACGTGGCCTGAAAGAGTATCTGGGCAAGCAGGAGCAACGCAGCAGCCAGGGAGAGGGCAGTTATGCCGTGATTCTTGGCGATATGGACGATTTCAAGCAGATTAATGACCGGTATGGTCACGATGTTGGGGATCGGGTGTTGGCGACAGTGGGCAAGCTTATCAGCAGCTTGGCCCGGGCAGATGATCTCGCTGCCCGCTGGGGTGGTGAGGAGTTTTTGTTATTGCTGGCCGATACCGATGCCGAGGGTGCGAAAGTACTGGCTGAGAAAGTTCGCGACTGCGTGGCCACCAGTAAAATTCTGGTGGGTGGTGAGTCGATTGATCTGACCATGAGTCTGGGGGTTGCTGCCCAGCAACAGGATGCGCCTTTATCGGCTTTGCTGAAATCTGCCGATACCGCCATGTACAAGGCCAAATGCCGGGGCAAAAACAGTGTGGTCATGGCGGACCACCTGCCATCGAACGTGGAAAGCGAAACCCGTCAGGATTCACCGGCGGCGGTCACTGATCCGGTGAATACCTGAGGCGGCAGTTGAGGGTAGAAGGCTTCAGAGCGCTTTGATGGTGATGCACTGCTGAGAGAGTTTGCCCAGCGTGGCTTCCATGTCAGCCATCCTTTCCCGCTCTTTGGCAACCACCTCTGCCGGTGCTTTGCCGACGAAGTTTTCATTGCCGAGTTTGCTTTGTACTTTTTCCAGTTCCCGCTGCAGTTTATCGATTTCCTTGTTCAGTCTCGCCAGCTCTGCGTCCTTGTCGATCAGCCCTGCCATGGGTACCAGGATTTCCATATTGCCCACCAGTGCCGTGGCCGACATGGGTGCTTCTTCACCCGGCTCCAGCCAGGTGATGGCTTCGAGATTCGCCAGTTTGGCGAGAAACTGACGGTTATCGTTCAGCTTGCGCAAGTCATCGGCGGAACCGTTGTTGAAATAAATAGGCAGATGTTTTGCCGGCGTGATGTTCATTTCACCGCGGATGTTGCGGATACCGATGATTACCTTCTTCAGCCATTCGATATCTGCGATGGCGGTTTCGTCGATGCGACTGTCGTCGGACTCGGGATAGGGCTGCAGCATGATGGTGTCACCTTTGGCACCGGCCAGCACCTTGATTTGCTGCCAGATTTCTTCGGTGATGAAGGGCATCAGCGGGTGAGCCAGTCGCAAGGTGGCCTCCAGTACTCTCACCAGGGTGCGACGGGTGCCCTTTTTCAGGGCCGGAGCGGCGTCGTCGTCCCACAATACCGGCTTGGACAGTTCCAGATACCAGTCGCAGTATTCGTTCCAGAAAAACTCGTAGATAGCCTGTGATGCCAGATCGAGCCGGTAATGGTCGATGGCCTCTGTTACGGCCTTCTCGGCCTGTTGCAGGCGACCGATGATCCAGCGATCCGCCAGGCTCAGTTGATAGTCAGTGCTGTTGTCCTGACCGCAGTCCTGATCCTCGGTATTCATCAGTACATAGCGGGTAGCATTCCACATTTTATTGCAGAAATTGCGGAAACCCTCGATCCGGCCCACATCGAAATTGATATCCCGGCCGGTAGATGCCAGCGAGTAGTAGGTGAAGCGCAGGGCGTCGGTGCCATAGGGTGCAATGCCGTCCGGGAATTCCTTGCGGGTCTGTTTATCGATTTTTTCCCGGAGTTTGGGCACCATCATGCCGGCGGTGCGTTTCTGCACCAGCGGTTCCAGGTCGATGCCGTCGATCAGGTCGATGGGGTCGAGCACGTTGCCCTTGGACTTGGACATTTTCTGGCCCTGACTATCGCGCACCAGGCCGTGCACATAGACCGTGTGAAACGGCACTTCCTTCATGAAATACAGGGTCATCATGATCATTCTGGCCACCCAGAAGAAGATGATGTCGAAGCCGGTGACCAGCACACTGCTGGGGTGGAAGGTCTTCAGGAGTTCGGCGACATTCGGATCGTTATCGGCATTGGGCCAGCCCAGCGTGCCGAAGGTCCACAGGCCGGAGGAGAACCAAGTGTCCAGCACATCCTCGTCCTGTTTCAGGGCGGTATCGCCGAGGTTGTGGCGTTCGCGCACGTCTTCCTCGTTGCGGCCCACATAGACATTGCCTTGATCGTCGTACCAGGCGGGGATACGGTGGCCCCACCACAGTTGTCGGGAAATGCACCAGTCCTGGATATCGCGCATCCAGGAGAAATACATGTTCTCGTACTGTTTGGGCACAAACTGGATACGACCGTCCTCTACAGCATCGATGGCTTTCTCCGCCAGCGGTGCGGCTTTCACGTACCACTGGTCGGTGAGGTAGGGCTCGATAACGACGCCGGAGCGATCGCCCCGGGGCACTTTCAGTTTGTGGTCGTCGACCTTTTCCAGCAACCCGAGGGCATCCAGATCATCGACAATGCGCTTGCGGGCCTCAAAGCGGTCGAGGCCGCGATAGGCTTCCGGTACCTGGTCGTTGAGCTGGGCATCGTGGTTGAAGATGTTGATCATCGGCAGGTTGTGGCGCTGGCCGACTTCGTAGTCGTTGAAGTCGTGGGCCGGGGTGATTTTGACGCAGCCGGTGCCGAATTCGCGGTCGACATAGTCGTCGGCAATAATCGGGATTTCTCGATTGGTCAGGGACAGGGTGACGGTTTTACCCAGCAGATGGGCGTAGCGTTCATCGTCGGGATTCACTGCCACGGCAGTGTCACCCAGCATGGTTTCCGGGCGGGTCGTGGCGACAATCAGAAATCCACTGCCGTCGGTCAGCGGGTATTTGAAGTGCCAGAGGTGACCGTTTTCCTCTTCGGCAATCACTTCCAGGTCGGAGATGGCCGTGTGTAGTGCCGGGTCCCAGTTCACCAGCCGCTTGCCGCGGTAGATCAGGCCGTCCTCATAGAGTCGAATGAAAACTTCCTGAACGGCTTTGTAAAAGCCGTCGTCCATGGTGAAACGTTCCCGGGACCAATCCGGGGATGCGCCCAGACGGCGGAGTTGTCGGGTGATGTTGCCGCCGGACTGGGCCTTCCATTCCCAGACTTTTTCGATGAATTTTTCGCGGCCCAAATCGTGCCGGGAAACACCTTCAGCCTCCAGCAGACGCTCCACGACCATTTGCGTGGCAATGCCTGCGTGGTCCGTCCCCACTTGCCAGAGCGTGTTGTTGCCGAGCATGCGATGGTAGCGAATCAGGGCATCCATGATGGCTTCCTGAAAGCCGTGGCCCATGTGCAGGCTGCCAGTGACATTCGGAGGCGGAATCATGATGCAGTAGGGGTCCGCCTGGGGATCGGAGCCGGGTTTGAAATAACCCTGCTGCTCCCAGGTCTGGTACCACTTGGATTCAATATCTTGGGGACTGTAGGTCTTTTCCATGCGCACTCGTAGGGGTTTTTGGCAAAACATGACCGCCCATGGCGGAAATTGCGGGGCAAATAAACGTAAAGGCGGGGATTATAAAGGGCCAGCTAGCCTGCGTCGACGTGGTTTTCGTCACCTTCCGTGGAATCCGAACTGAGTGCCAGACGCAGTTTTTCCCGTAGCTGGCGTTCCAGGACGGGCAAGTATTCTGCGACCAGTTCTTCCAGCAAATCCTCCAGCTCGGCGCCGGCTAATGTCGGGGCCGACAGCGGGGTTTGATGGGTTTGCAGAGTAGCCGGGTGGCTGGACGCTTCAGGTGGATTTTGTTCACCTTCTAATAATGGCTCAGTGAGAATCGGGATATCCAGCTCGAACGGGTCGTCAAGGTCGCCGAAGGTCTCATCCAGCATGGGAATATTCTGCTGCACCTCAGGACTGTCGTGGAGGGTATAACGCAATTGATCGAGTTCTTCGATCAATGTCTTGCGCGGGTCTTTGGGCTCGTGATTCATGGCGCCTACCTCTGGCCGCCAGCACGGTGATCCATATTCCTGATGGTCAACACTATTTTTTGTTGCTCAGATCGTGAAAGTTTAGTGGATAGCCGCGGTGTTTATAAAAGCTGAAACGCTCCCGTTTCAGTTCTATCACTTGCTGGTCATCGTAGACGATCTCAATGGCTTTCTCAAAGCGCGAAAACCATCCCGGCGTCTCTTTCGCCAGGTTGATCAGCAACCCGTGGTGCTCACCCGGGTCATCATCGTGATTGATGGCGATGGCTGAGACCGGCTTTGACTCAATGGCGTGGGGCAAAAAGGCGGTCGGTCGGAAGGACCAGAGCAGGTCGTCGAGTTGCCGGGAAACATCCTCGTCACCCGTGTGCAGCAATACCGGCAGGTCCTGCTGAAAGGCTTTTTCCGTCAACTGACAGGACAGCATCAGCGACTCACTGAAGCCGCCGCTTATCTTGTAAAAATTGATATTGGTCATTGGCTGACCTGCCCAGCCAGAAACTCGACCAGTAGGGGAACGGGGCGACCGGTGGCCCCCTTGTTGGCGCCGCTATTCCAGGCGGTACCGGCGATATCCAGGTGCGCCCAGCGATAATTTTTGGTAAATCGTCCCAGAAAACAGGCTGCGGTGATGGTGCCCGCTTCCCGCCCGCCGATATTCGCCATATCGGCAAAATTACTTTTCAGCTGTTTGTCGTATTCATTCCACAGGGGTAGTCGCCAAACCCGGTCACCGCTGGTCTGGCCGGCGCTTTCCAGTGCCTGTGCCAGGGTATCGTCATTGCTCAGCAGGCCGCTGGCATGACTGCCCAGCGCCATGACACAGGCGCCGGTAAGTGTTGCAATATCAATCACGAAAGAGGGCTTGTAGCGCCCGGCGTAGGTGAGTGCATCACAGAGAATCAGGCGGCCCTCGGCGTCGGTATTGAGCACCTCAATGGTTTGTCCGGACATGCTGGTCACCACATCACCCGGCCTGGTGGCAGTGCCACTGGGCATATTTTCGACCGCCGGGATAATGCCTGTGACATTCAGGGGGAGCTTGTACTCGGCAATTGCCGACAGCGTGCCAATAACGCTGGCGGCACCGCACATATCGTATTTCATTTCATCCATGCCGGCCCCGGGTTTGAGGCTGATGCCGCCGGAATCAAAGGTCACCCCCTTGCCCACCAGCACGATCGGTTTGCCGCGGCTTTTGCCTCCCTTGTATTCCAGCACAATCATTTTTGCTGGCTGTTCAGTGCCCGCGGTCACCGATAACAGTGAACCCATGCCGAGCGTTTCCATCTGTTTCTCGCTCAGGACCTTGCAGTCAAGATTGGGGTATTGGCCCGCCAGCTCCCTGGCCTGACTGGAAAGGTAGCTGGGAGTGCAGATGTTGCCGGGCAAATCGCCCAGTTCCCGGCTGCGGTTGACACCGTTGGCGATGGCGCCGCCGAGGAGCAGGGCCTGTTTCACCGGGCCTATTCCCTGTCTGGACGGGCATATCAGGGAAACCTTGCCCAGGCTTACTGGCTTCTTTTCCCGGGCCTTGAACGGATTGAACAGATAAGCCGCTTCGCCCAGTTTGCGGGCCAGCTGCTGAGCCAGCCAGGGGCGCTCGCGCCCGGTTACTGCGATGCCTTCGAGTGATATGGAGGCAGACTTTATCGGCAATTTGGTCAATTGGCTGGCCAGAGTGGACAGGGTGTTGAGGCAGGTTTGTTCGTTGAGTGTTTCTTTGCCAGCACTGAAGATGAGCAGGCGTTCCGCCGCCAGGCCTTTTGGCTCATTGATCAGCTGCATGCCGCCGTCGGCATATTTGATATCGCCTTTTTTTATCAGTCGCGCTATCAACCCTTCCGTAGCCTGGTCGATTTGTTGGAGGTCAGGGGAGTCGAGTCCCTTCGGGCCATAGGCCAGCACGAGACATTCGGTTTTGCGGGTGGTGAGCTGGCCGACAAAGGTATTAAATTCCATGATATCTCCATTGAGGGGTAGGGAGTGCGAGACAATAGCAGTGTAATTCTGGATAATTGGATGAACAACTCCAATGCTAGTCCGCCGAGCATAACAGGAACCCACACTTGCTGATATTTCGCTACATTGCCAAGGATCTACTGATCTCTACATTTGCTGTCAGCGGGATTTTGTTGATCCTGGTCGCCAGTGGCCGATTTGTGAAGTACCTGGCCAGAGCAGCAGCGGGTGAGATGGATGCCAGTGTGCTGCTGGCTATTATCGGCTACCGCCTGCCGGGTTTTCTCGAATTGATTCTGCCGCTGGCTTTCTTTCTTGGCATATTGCTCAGTTACGGTCGGCTTTACGTGCAGAGTGAAATGACCGTGATGCGAGCCTGTGGTATGAGCGTGCGCAGGCTGGTGGTTTATACCATGATTCCGGCGGTGTTCGTCGCGTCTATTGTTGCCTGGCTGAGTCTGGATGTCAGTCCGTCCGGGATGCAAAAAGCCGAAGCCCTGTTGCTTGCCCAAAAGGAACGCGGCGAACTGGACGGTTTGATTGCTGGGCACTTTCATCCCCTGCAGGGTGGTCGGGGTGTTACCTACACCGAAGAAGTGACCAAACAGAAAGAAATGCGGGACGTGTTCCTGGCGGAAAACAACCCCGATGCCGTGGAAGGTAAACAGTTGGTACTGGTGGTTGCGCCCACCGGGCACGTTCGTGTCAGTCCCGACCCTAAAGAGGCGAACTTCCTGGTTCTTGAGGACGGCTACAGGATTGAGGGTGTTCCGGGCAATGCCGATTATCAAATCACCCGGTTTGAGGAATACGGTCAGCGGCTGAGCAAGCCTGAAGAGCCAAGGAGCAGGGACAAGGTGGATACGTTAGCAACCGGCACTTTGATGAGTTCAACGCTTCCGTCGCATGTTGCCACCCTTCATTGGCGGCTGTCTGTGCCAGTGCTGGTCCTGGTGGTGGCATTACTGGCGGTTCCTCTCAGTAAGACCGATCCCCGCCAGGGCCGATTTGCCAAGACGCTGCCGGCGGTCATTCTATACATGGTTTACCTGGTCTCCCTAAGTGGCGCCAGAGGATTGGTGGAAGACGGCAACACCGCCGCGCTTGTGCTGATGTGGGGAATCCATATCCTGTTTCTGGGTATTGCCGTATTGCTGTTTAACTGGTCGACCGTAAGCACCCTGTTTGCGCGCCTTGCAGGCGTTGCCAGAAAACCGGTGGGAATGCAGTCATGAAGTTAAATGCAGGCTATCAGTCGATGAGGCGTCTGTCCTCCTATGTGATGGCATCGGTGTTGTCGGCGATTGCCATGGTTCTGCTGGTTATCGTGACGCTGGATGCGGTGGGTGCCGTCATCGATGGGGTGGACGATATTGGTAACAAATACACTTTTTCTCAGGTGGTTATCTATGTCGCGTTGACCCTGCCAGCACGCATTTACGAGCATATTCCGATGGCATCACTGATCGGCTGCCTGGTTGGTCTCGGCGTGTTGGCGAATAATTCTGAACTGGTGGTGATGCGATCGGCCGGGATTTCCCTGCTGCGCATTGTCTGGTTTGTGAGCCGACCGATTCTGATGCTGATTTTTTTGGGCGCACTGCTGGGTGAATTTGTGGTGCCCTACACGGACCAATATGCCGAGAGTCGGCGCATGGTCCTGAAAGGCGGGGAGAGCTCTCAGGAAACCAACATTGGTATCTGGAACAAGGAAGGCAATGAATACATGCATTTTAATGCAGTGTATCCCGGCGGTGTTTTGTTCGGGGTGACCCGCTATGAATTTGATGATGAGCACCGGCTCCAGAGAGCAAGTTTTTCCGAGCGGGCGACGTACCAGGGTGATCATTGGCTGGAAGAGCGGGGAGTAATCACCCGCTTCCTGGATGACAAAGTGGAAACCGGTGAATTCACCACGCGTCTCTGGGACAGCAAACTGTCGCCGGAGTTGCTCTATCTGATTATCCTCCCGCCGGAGTCACTGGCCATTCGAAGTCTTTACGATTACACCGAGTATCTGGAAGGGCAGGGCCAGGATGCTTCGAAATATCAATTGGAGTTCTGGCGCAAGGCACTACAGCCGGTCACGATAGTCAGTTTGGTGCTGATTGCCATTTCCTTTGTGTTTGGTCCGCTCAGACAGGTGACGATGGGCTATCGGATTTTTGCCGGTGTTCTGGTGGGGCTGGTGTTTAGTACTGCCCAGGATCTGCTGGGGCCCGCGAGTGTGGTGTTCGGTTTCCCCCCTCTGCTGGCGGTAGTGATCCCGGCGCTGGTATGTGCTGCCGTTGGATTGATTCTGCTGCGCAGAGCGGCCTGACCCTCTATTGCGAGAGGCTTCCCCAGTGTCAGTTGGCAGCCGGATTTTTTTTGCTCCGTTTCGGCGGCTTCGGTAATACAACCGTTCGGGTATGGCTCCACTTGTCATGCAGGCAGTCGCCGTTACGGTCCACCAGGCACCACAGATAGCCAATGCCGAACACGGCAAAGGATAGCGGTGCAAACACCGTGCGTTTCCAGCAGGCTTGCCAGGGGGGACTATCCTCGTTCTGGCCGATGAGCTGAATTCGCCAGGATTTCATGCCGAGGGTTTGGCCTGAACGACGCCAGCACCATACAAAAAACAGCGCACAAAAAAACCACCATCCCACCATAATTAGTAATTGTAACGAGCTGTCTGGCGCCTGCATGGTGTCGTCACCGAACAACCTGCGCAGCAATAACAGTACAACGCCGTAGGCGAAACTGATGCCCAGCAGCAAAAAACTGTCATAAAGCATTGCCATCAGGCGTCTTGCCAGATTTGCGGAGGGGAGCGTGGTGAGGGTGGGATAGGTCAAGGAGCGCTTCACTTATGTCGGTTGGGGGTGTTGGCTAGCTTGTGATGATCGTTTCAGGTCGGCTGACCATTGATGTCCAGCAACCGCATTCTAACAAAACACCATCAACTCGACATCGATAACCGGGATCAATTTCTCCCACTCACCTGATCAGGTAATCCACTTCCTTGCGCACAGGATCTTTGCCTTCGGCATCGGAGCAAAAAAAAGGCTGCCGGTGAGGGCAGCCTGTCAATAAGGCCTATGGGATTGGCCTTGGGCACTAGTTGCTCTTGCGAGCAAGGGGGTAAGACAATATTAAGCGCTAGTAGTGGGGCTATTCGCTTTCGGTGTGGTCGGTGCTGGTTTTGTCTCAGCACTGATGGGTTTGCTGGCCGCAGGAGCCGGCTTGGTCGCTACCGGTTTGGCAGCCGCTTTTTTAGCGGGTGCCTTTTTGGCCACTGGCGTAGCAGTTGCTGTTGACTTGGCCGTTAGCTTGTTGACGGTGCGAATCAGCTCGTCTACTTTGGTATTCAGCTCGGCCAGTTTGTCGTCGTTGTTGTAGAACGAAGGCATAGACGGAATCGTCGGCATCACCATTTTGGATGAGACTTTTTCACGAATCTCGTCGATTCTGGAGCTGACATTCAAATTGATGCCGTCCTTACGTAGATCTTTGCCGCGCTTCTTGAGCTTTTCACCTTTGGCTTTCAGTTTGCCACCCGCTTCCTTGAACCTGTCGCCGGTTTTATCCAGTCTGGATTTGGCTTCTGACTCGATTTTTGTGCCGCGGGCAACCAGGTCGTCAAAATAGCGACGGGTCTGATCACTCATTTTTTCATAGCCATCATGAATGTTGTTGAGGCCATGGCCATAGGCGCCGAGTCCAGCGAGCCAGATCTTGCGTGCGAGTTCTTCAGTTTTGTCGATAGTGTTTTTAAGTTCTGCCATAGTAATATCTCCGGTAGCAGTTGAATTCGTGTGTTTACGCTTAATTTCATGCCACATTAGTGATAATTTTTAGAAAACGCATACTAAAAACAAGGTTTTTACAAAATAGTGGAATTTATTTTGCAACGCAGTCGGGATGCTGATGAAAAGACGTGATCATATTCTGTTGGTGAGTCTGGACCTGTTTAATCGCGAGGGCGAAACCAACCTCACTGCAGTGGATATTGCCAATGAGCTGGAAATCAGCCCCGGTAACCTCTATTACCATTTCAAGGGAAAGGAGGAGATGGTCACGGAGCTCTATGAGCAGTTTGAGGCCGGTATCGACACCTTGCTACAGGACTCCCGCAGCGCAGAAGACAGTCTGGAGGAGCACTGGCTCTACCTGTATGTGATGCTGGAGCATATCTTCAACTACCGCTTTTTTTTCCGTAATACCACAGACCTGTTGCACAAGTACCGCGGTATAGATAAGCGGTTCGGCAAGTTGGTGGAAAAGCAGTATCAGTGGATACACGGGTTGCTGGATAGCCTGCTTGAGGAAGGGTTGCTGGCGGATAGAACAATGATTGCAAGTCGTGTTGATCAGTTGGCCGACAACATGATGCTGATTTTCACACACTGGTTTCAATTTCAGAATCTTCGCAAAAAAGAACTCGACCAGCACCAGTTTATCCAGGGTGCCATTTTACAGATTATGGCACTATTGGCGCCTTATCTGGGTGAGCAGCAATTGCAGTTTATGGAAGCCTGCACGGAGCTTTCTCTCCGCGAGAAACAGTGCCAGTAATCCTGCATTCGGCCAGGTCCAGTCAAATCACAAAAAAGAGAGGGGTAGATGAGCCATATTCAGTTGGAACGCAATCACACCATGGAGAAAGAACAGGTTCGCACCATGACGGAAGCGCTGGGACAAAAACTGAAAGCCAAACATGGTGGTGATTATTGCTGGGAGGGCGATACGGTTCATTACAAACACAGCGGTATTGATGCCAAAGTGAGCTTTGATGACAATACCGTCAGAGTGGATGTAACCCTTGGCCTATTGATGAGCGCCTTTAAAGGCATGATCGAGTCAGAAGTCACCAAGTATCTGGATGAAAAGTTTGCCTGAGTGCGACGCTCACTTATTTCAGGACGGGGACTAGTTCTGCGTCGCACCGACACTGACCAGATATTCAGTGACCTGTGTGTTGTCACCGTAGTGGGCCCACTTTAGTGGCGTTTCAGCTCCCCGGCAGGTAGCGTTGATCAGGGCGCCGTTGTTCACCATGTATCTGACCATGTCGACAGTCCCGTCCTGCGACAGGTAGTGCAACGCGGTGCAGCCGTCACTGTCACCCTGATTGATATCGACGCCCTGATCCACCAGGTACTTCACAACGTCGATTTTTTCCGTCAAAGCTCCGTAGAGAATTGCCTGGTTAAGCTGGCTTTGCTGAGCCTGTCCGCTGTCCACGAAGGCTTGGAGGGTATTCAGGTTTCCGAGGCGCGCCGCCATCTTTAAAGCGCCACTGTTTTCGCTTGCCGCAAAGGTCCCGCCGTTTGCCAGAAGCAGGGCTGCCAGATCGTAGTTATCCTGGTAGGCCGCGTAAAACAGCGAATCATTGCCCGGTTTTGCCCCATGGTTAATCAACAAAGCCGCCATTGGAACAGTGTTTTTCCTGATCGCCCGATTCAGGGAGCTGGCCAGTTCATCGGCCGGAAAGACCTGGTCAGCTTCGTAACGGGACAGCATCACATAAAGCCCGTAGTTGCCGCTGGCGCTTGCGTGTTTCAGCGCGTCCCGGAAGTCGGCATCGCTGATCTCTGCGAAAAAGCCTGCATCCTCGAACAGATAAGCTCCGTCATGGTTCCGTCCGGTGGTTGCCTGTTTAAGACCGGCGAGAGTAACTGGGATATTCCGGCGGGCCAGCTCTTCCCTGGCGGCTGCTTCCGCAGCTGAGTTTGAGGCCTGTTGCGAACAGCCAGAAAAAACTGTGGCCAATAAGCCAGCCAGTAGAATTCGTAGCAGATTCATCGGGTTCTCCGTCTCAGGAGCGAAAAAAAGATAGGTTAACAGCGCCAACACAGGACGGGCAGCAGCGGGTTCCAGCCTTAAATACTGTCTTCAAACTGAACGGGTTCTTTGCCTGTATTGCGGATAACGACAGTGCTCGCCAGCTTGTCGTGCCAGCCCTGTTTGCGCTGGTCTATGCCCACCCAAATAAATCCAAGGCATAGTGGAACAGCGGATAAAATGTACGCAAAGTATCTGCCGATAGCCTGGCCGGTACGCATTTTTTCACCGGTGGATGCATCGACGATTTGTAATCTCATGACCATTTTACCGGGCGTGCCGAGATAATGTAGCCAAAACCATATTGTTGCGACAAATGGCACAACATAGCCAAGCATAACGTCCCAGAAGCCGTATATAAGTTTGTCCCCTACCCAATACTCTTCACCGTAAATAAGGCTTAATGGCACATATAAAACAATCATCATGATCACTAAATCAATGAGCAGTGCGCCAAATCTAATCCAGAAACCTGCGTATTCTTTATTTTCCATAAAGCAAAAACTCCTTAATGTGATTTAGTGGTTAACGGTTTTATATCACGCAGATACGCTGTGCGACATTTGATACTGGGATCTGTTTGGTAGGGCTTTGATATGGAATAGAAATTTCGGCATGTCTGGTTCCTATCAAAATAAAGTGAGATTTTTTGTTAGCTAAAATAACAGGATCTCATAACTTACCTGCCTGAGCAGAACTCGCTGTTTTTCTGATTATATTCCGGGCAATTGCTTGGAGAATGAGCGTCGCTCGAGTATAAGCCGCACGTTGGATTTGGCAACCTCAGGATATATTGCCTTGAATCAGGTGCGGGTGTTGGAATATCTGCCCTTGAGAATAAAAGGGAATTTTTTGTAGGGATAGGGAATTTTCGGAGGGATAAATCAGGGTTGAGGTATTTTAACCCTGTGATTTTTAAGTGGTACCAGAGGCCGGACTCGAACCGGCACGCTTTTAAGGGCGGGGGATTTTGAATCCCCTGTGTCTACCAATTTCACCACTCTGGCACAGGGGCGCGATTATAGCAGTGGTCCCCGGAGAAGCAATAGAGCGGTGTTGTTCTGATTGATGGGTGCGCTGGCTCTGGCGGTGGATTTCCATTACCCTTGCGGCCTTTTACAAGCCTCCCCCAAACGTATGCGCCGAGACCATTTTCATTACCCTCTGCCCGATGAGCTGATTGCCCGTCAGCCCGCTGCCGAACGCCGTGGCAGCCGTCTTCTGGTGGTGGATGGCGTGACGGGAGCGCTGCAGCATCTGCAGTTTCCGGCGATCAGTTCGCTGGTGAATTCTGGTGACCTGCTGGTGTTCAATAACACCCGGGTGATTCCGGCCCGGCTGTTTGGTCAGAAGGATTCCGGCGGCAAAGTTGAAATGTTGGTGGAGCGTCTGCTGGACGACCAGCGATTGCTGGCTCATCTGCGGGCCAGCAAATCACCCAAGGCGGGCACCCGACTTCAGTTCGAAGGCGGTGTGGAAGCCGAGGTGGAAGGTCGCGATGGCGATCTGTTCCGGCTGCGTTTTCTCGGTGACAGAACGGCACTGGATATTCTTGAGAGCCACGGCCATATGCCTTTGCCGCCTTACATTGATCGCGCCGATAACCCTGCTGACCGGGAGCGCTACCAGACGGTGTACGCTGAAAAGCCCGGTGCGGTAGCCGCGCCCACGGCGGGACTGCACTTTGATCGGGCGCTGCTCGACCAGCTTCGCGCAAAGGGTGTGGACTTTGCTTTTGTGACACTGCATGTCGGGGCGGGCACCTTTCAGCCGGTGCGGGTTGACCATATTCACGATCATCAGATGCACTCTGAGGTGATCGAGGTCTCGGCTGAGGTCTGTCAGCAGGTGCGGGAGACTCGCGCCCGGGGCGGTCGGGTTATTGCGGTCGGGACCACCAGCGTACGATGCCTGGAAAGTGCCGCCGCTGCTGGCCAGATACAACCGATGACCGGTGAGACCGATATTTTTATCTACCCCGGCTATTCGTTCAAACTGGTGGATGCCCTGCTGACCAATTTCCACCTGCCGGAATCGACGCTGCTGATGCTGGTGAGCGCCTTCTCCGGATACACACACATGATGAACGCCTACCGGCAGGCGGTGGTGGAGCGCTATCGGTTTTTCAGTTATGGCGATGCCATGTTTTTGACCCGCAATCCCGCTGCTGCAGAGGACATTCCCGAATGAGAAACAGTTGTTTTATGTCCTTTGAGGTGGCTTGCCGCGATGGCGAGGCGCGCCGTGGCAGAATGACCTTTCCCCGCGGCACGGTTGAAACGCCGGCATTTATGCCGGTGGGCACCTGTGGCACCGTCAAGGGCATGTTGCCGAGGGATGTTGAGGCCATCGGGGCCCAGATTCTGCTCGGCAATACCTTCCACCTGATGCTGCGCCCCGGCACAGATGTGGTGATGGAACATGGCGGATTGCATGAATTTATGCACTGGCCGGGACCAATCCTGACCGATTCCGGCGGCTTTCAGGTGTTCAGCCTCGGGGCGATCAGCAAGATCTCCGAGCAGGGCGTGGCTTTTCGTTCGCCGATCGATGGCAGTGCCGTGTTTCTCGATCCGGAGACATCCATTCGGGTGCAGCAGCAGCTCGGTGCGGACGTGGTGATGATCTTTGATGAGTGCACCCCTTACCCGGCAACCGAACAGCAGGCCCGTGCCTCAATGGAGCTTTCGCAGCGCTGGGCAAAGCGCAGCAAGGATGCCCACGGTGACAATCCCTCTGCGCTGTTTGGTATTGTGCAGGGCGGCATGTATGAGGACCTTCGCGATGCCTCCCTGGCCGGTCTCGAGTCAATCGGTTTTGACGGCTATGCCATTGGTGGTTTATCGGTGGGTGAGCCGAAAGAGGATATGTTGCGAATTCTGGATCATCTGCCGCCGAAAATGCCCCAGGACAAGCCCCGCTATCTGATGGGTGTGGGCAAGCCGCAGGATATTCTCGAAGCCGTGCGGCGGGGTATCGACATGTTCGACTGTGTGATGCCTACCCGCAATGCGCGCAATGGACATTTGTTCACCAGTGCCGGTGTCGTCAAGATCCGCAATGCGGTGCACCGGCACGATACCCGCCCCCTCGATGCGAACTGTGACTGCTATACCTGCCAGAATTTTAGCCGGGCCTATCTGCATCATCTGGAAAAGTGTGGTGAAATGCTCGGCGCTCAACTGAACACACTGCACAACCTGCGTTATTATCAGACGTTGATGACCGATATCCGTCAGGCCATCGCCGATGGCGGTCTCGATGAATTCGCCGTGCGGTTCTATGACCAGCAGGGTCTGGAACAGCCCGCTTGAGGTTTGCTCATTTGCCCCAATATGTGAGGGGTGCTCGATATTTTCCGCCGTTTCTGACAAGGGCGCTGCTTCCACCCTATAATGGTCAGCCTCTTGTTCAGGACTCAATAAAAGACTAGTGATATGAACCGTTATCCGTTATGGAAATACCTGCTGATTCTCTTTGTCGTCTCGTTGGGAGTGGTGTATGCCCTGCCCAATCTGTACGTGCCTGATCCGGCTGTACAGGTTTCCGGACAGAGTAGTGCGACCGTGGTCGATCAGCAGTTGCTGGATCAGATGGAGCAGGCTCTCAAGGATGAGGGTATCGAGTATTTCGGTGCAGAGAGCACGGGTGAAAACGCCCTCATTCGCCTGAAGGAGCGGGATCAGCAGTTGCCGGCCAAACGGGTCATTCAGCGGGCTCTCGGTTCCAATTATGTGGTGGCGCTTAACCTCGCACCCACAACCCCGGAGTGGCTTGCTGCGCTGGGGGCGCAACCGATGAAGCTCGGGCTCGACCTCAGTGGTGGCGTGCATTTCCTGCTGGAGGTCAATATTGACGAGGCGGTTGGCAAGCGGATGGAATCTTCGGTTCGGGAGATACGCGGTGCCATGCGTGAGCAGAAACTGCGCTACCACACGGTGAAGCTGGAGGAGGGGACGATTGTCAGCAAATTCCGCACTGAAGAAGAGCGGGATGAGGCGAACCAGATTCTCCGTCGCGACTTCCGCGATCTTACCACGCAGCTCACTACGGACGGCGGTTTGTTCACTATCCGCTCCAATATGTCGGAATCTGCGATCAGGGAAGTTGAGGATTACGCACTGAACCAGAACCTGGTGACCCTGAGAAACCGGGTTAATGAACTGGGGGTGTCCGAGCCCATCGTTCAGCGTCAGGGTCGCAACCGTGTAATGGTCGAGCTGCCCGGGGTTCAGGATACGGCTGAGGCGAAGCGGATTATCGGCAAGACAGCCAATCTTGAGTTCCGTCTTGAGGCCGAAGAACAGAACGTGGTCACGGCAGAAAAATTTGAATTTCTGAATGACAAATCCCGTTTTCCCGATGCCTGGCTGGAACGTACGGTGGTGATAACTGGCGACCATGTCTCGAACGCGACAGCCTCCTTTGATGAAAATGGCTTTCCGCAGGTGAATATCACGCTGGACAGTGATGGTGGCGCCCGTATGCATCGGGTTTCCCGCAAAAATATCGATCGTCGCCTGGGTGTGCTGTTTATCGAGTACAAGACCAACACGACCTATACCACCAATGAAAAGGGCGAACAGGTTGCGACGTCCGAGCGCTACGTCGAAAAGAAAATTATCAGTCTGGCCACCATTCGCAGTGCACTGGGCAAAACCTTCCGCATTACCGGTCTTGATAATCCCCGTGAGTCCTCGGAGCTGGCACTGCTGCTCCGTGCCGGCGGCCTGGCGGCACCCATGTATTTTGTAGAAGAGAGAACCATCGGTCCTTCGCTGGGCGCCGAGAATATTGCTCTGGGGGTTAAATCGGTCACCATCGGTATGGCGATGGTGCTGCTCTTTATGCTGGCCTACTACCGCGTCTTCGGCATCTTTGCCAATGTGGCGCTGGCTCTCAACCTGGTCATCATGGTTGCGGTTATGTCATTGTTGAGTGCAACCCTGACCCTCCCGGGTATCGCGGGTATCGTGCTGACGGTGGGGATGGCAGTGGATGCCAATGTGCTGATTTTTTCCCGAATCAGGGAGGAACTGGCCAACGGCCTGCCACCCCAGTCGGCCATCAATGCCGGCTATGACCGGGCTTTTGTCTCGATTCTGGATGCCAACCTGACGACCCTGATTGTGGCGGTGATTTTATACGCCGTTGGTTCCGGGCCGGTGCAGGGCTTCGCAGTCACCCTGTCGATCGGTATTTTGACATCGATGTTCACCGCAATTCTGGGTACCAGAGCGCTGGTCAATCTGGTCTATGGTGGCCGTACCATTAACAAAGTCTGGATTTAGGAGCTCACCATGACAACGCTACGTGTTATTGATTTCATGGGTCAGCGCAAATTGGCGGCGATCATCTCCATTTTATTGGTGTTGGGTTCGCTGGTTTCCCTGTCGGTGAAAGGCATCGTGCTGGGTCTTGATTTCACCGGAGGCACCCAGATAGAGGTGGGCTATCCAGAGCCGGCAGATTTATCAGTGATTCGCGCACAGCTGACTGAGAGCGGCTTTGAAAACCCCACTGTGATCTATTTTGGTTCCGAGAGTGACGTGCTGATCCGTTTGCAGGGTGAACCGGCAGCCGGCTTGTCCGATGAGGTGTTTGCTGCGCTGAAAAATAACACCGACAGCGAGATTGAAATGCGCCGGGTGGACTATGTGGGCCCCCAGGTGGGCGATGAGCTCCGCGAAGATGGCGGTCTGGGCATGCTGGCTGCGCTGGCCGTGGTGATGCTCTATGTGGCCATCCGGTTTCAATACAAGTTTTCCATTGGTGCTGTTCTTGCGCTGGTTCACGATGTGATTATCACGCTCGGGTTTTTCTCGATCACTGGCCTGGAATTTGATCTCACAGTGCTGGCGGCGGTGCTCGCCGTGATCGGTTACTCCCTGAATGACACGATTGTCGTGTTTGACCGAATACGGGAAAATTTTCGCCTGTTGCGAACGGCAGAGGCAAAAGAGGTCATTAATGAATCCCTGACACAATCGTTGCAGCGGACATTGCTTACCTCTCTGACAACCATTTTTGTGCTGGTGGCGCTGTTTGTTTTTGGCGGTGAGCTGATTCACAATTTTGCGATTGCACTGATTGTGGGTGTGGTAATCGGTACGTACTCCTCCATCTATGTGGCGTCAAATATGCTCATGGCTCTACGGATGACCAGAGAGAACCTACTGCCGCCCGAGAAGGAAGGAGAGGAGTTCGATGGGATGCCATAGGATTTCTTCACGATGACGTGCGCTGTACTTGAGGGATATGTCAAGGTATTTTTGCTTGCGCGTTTTTGTAAGCCGTTTTAAAGTGGGAATTGCGGGTCTTTGGCTGCCCGTATATTTACACCGCCAACCGAGGTTGGCACTAAGTGCTTACGAGGATTTTATGTCAGATTTAGTTACCGGTACCGTTAAGTGGTTCAATGAAGAAAAAGGGTATGGCTTTCTTGCGCAGGAGGGTGGCAAGGACGTCTTTGTACATTTCAGTGCTATTAACGGTACAGGCCGTCGCACACTTTATGAAGGGCAGCAGGTTTCTTTCGAAGTGACCGACGGTCAGAAAGGCCCGCAGGCACAAAACGTGACTGTTGTTGCCTGAGGCAAATGCCTGAGTTTAACCAATAAAAATGCCAGCATTAGCTGGCATTTTTTTGTGTTTTCGTTGCAGATGGTCATCACAGGGGTTTTTCGTTTGAAATAACCCTGTAGTGCTGTTTGCGCGTTTGCTTTTAGCGCCAGTTATCCCAGGCCAGCATGACTCTCTCTGGGTACCAGGTTTTACCATAGCTGCCGTTATAGCGGGCGAGCGCCAGCGCGAGATCGCCATTTTCCTTGTCCAGATAATACTTGAGAATGGTGCAGCCATAGCGCAGATTGGTATCGATGTTGATCAGATTGTCGTCCGCCCGGCCGATTTCGTGCTTCCAGAAGGGCATGACCTGCATCATACCCTGAGCGCCGGCACTGGAGACCGCGTAGGAGTCAAAGTGACTCTCCACCTGAATGACCGCGAGCACCACTTCCGGTGACAGTTCTGCCCGCGTGGCGGCCTGATGGATTTTACGCAGCAGATCGAGTCGCTCTTCGCTGTCAGGAATGTACCGGGCAAGCTGGGTGGATTTTGCCATCAGCCATACCTCGGCATCGAAACGATCCTCAAAGCTGTCGGCCTGTTCCACGGTCTTTTTCAGCAGGCTCAGCAGAGCCTGATCCACTTCCTGCACATCGCCCGCGAGAGAAACACTCAGCCAGAGAGCGGTGCTCGTCAGTGTCAGCCATCGCGCGATCATCTGGCCGACCGAGGCGCTCATCCGAGGGCCTGTGCCAGAAATTCAGGCAACTCCGTTACCGCGATTTGGCAGCTTTCCCCGCTGCGACGGTTGTAATATTCCACCTGACCCTGTTCAAGCCCGCGGTCACCCACGACGATGCGGTGAGGAATGCCCATTAATTCGATATCTGCCAGCATGACCCCTAACCGGGCTTTCTCTTCATCCATTAACAGTACGTCAAAACCTGCCTGTTGCAGATCGGAATAGAGTGTTTCGCAGGCATCGCGAACCGGTTCGGACTTGTGTAGATTGATCGGCACCACCGCGACCTGGAACGGGGCCAGGGCATCGGGCCAGATGATGCCTTTTTCGTCATGATTCTGCTCGATGGCAGCGGCCACAACGCGGCTTACGCCAATACCGTAGCAGCCCATCAACATGACCTGCTCGCGGCCTTCTTCATTGAGTACCCGGGCGTTCATGGCCTCACTGTATTTGGTGCCCAATTGAAAAATATGCCCCACTTCAATGCCGCGTTTGATCTCCAGTGTGCCCTGGCCGTCGGGACTGGCGTCGCCGGGGACCACATTGCGAATGTCCTCGACTTGCAGCGGCGGGCAGTCCCTCTCCCAGTTGACACCGGTGAGATGGTAATCATCGCGGTTGGCACCACAGACAAAATCTGCCAGATGGGCCGCGCTGCGATCCACAATGGTCGGAATGCTGAGCGCTACCGGACCAATGGATCCCACAGAACATCCCAGTATGGCTTTTACCTGAGCTTCGCTGGCAAAGGTCAGTGGTGATGCCACGCCCTGCAGTTTCTCGGCCTTGATAGCGTTGAGTTCGTGGTCGCCACGCAGCACCAGTGCCACCAGTGCGGTGGTGTTTTGGTCGGGTTCTCCCAGCACGATCAGGGTTTTTGCGATCTGCTCAGGTTTTACCCCGAGAAACCGGCTGACCTGTTCAATGCTGTGCTGGCCCGGGGTGGCCACTTCCTGCATGTCTGTCGATGCAGTTGGCCGACTGCCGGTCGGAGCCATGGCTTCGGCCATTTCCACGTTGGCGGCATAGTCGCTGGCGTTGGAGAAGGCGATATCGTCCTCGCCGGAGGCCGCCAGCACATGAAATTCATGGGAGTGGTTGCCGCCAATGCTGCCGGTATCCGCCAGGACGGGCCTGAAGTCGAGGCCGAGACGGCTGAAAATAGTGGTGTAAGCCGCGTGCATGGTGTCATAGGTCTGCTGCAGGCTGGCCTGATTCGCATGAAAGGAGTAGGCATCTTTCATCAGAAATTCCCGTGCGCGCATGATGCCAAAGCGGGGGCGGATTTCATCCCGGAATTTGGTCTGAATCTGATAGAAATTGGCGGGCAGTTGCTTGTAACTGCGCAGCTGGTTGCGGACCAGGTCGGTAATGACTTCCTCGTGGGTCGGGCCGAGGCAGAAGGCGCGGTCGTGACGGTCTTTCATTCTCAGCAGTTCCGGCCCGTACTGTTCCCAGCGACCGGACTCCTGCCAGAGTTCCGCCGGTTGGGTCACCGGCATCAGGACCTCCATGGCGCCGGCCCGGTTCATCTCTTCGCGGACAATGGCCTCCACTTTACGCAGCACCCGCAATCCCAGAGGCAACCAGTTGTAGAGCCCGGCGGCCAGCTTGCGGATCATGCCGGCGCGAATCATCAATTGATGGCTGATGACTTCGGCATCGGCCGGGGTTTCTTTTTGGGTAGCGATCAAAAACTGGCTGGCACGCATAGTTGATTCTTTGTCTTGGAGGTGAGTGTAAAAACCGCTATTTTACGGTGGAGCCCGCTTTGGGTACAGGACAAGAGGTTGTTAAATGTTTGAGCTCGATTCTGCACTGATGGCTGACACGGTAATTATTGGTGACTTTCCGTTGTGCCGGTTGTTGATCCACCGCGATGCCAATTATCCCTGGTTCATTCTGGTGCCACGGATTGCCGATGTGACGGAAATTTATCATTTGTCAGAGCAGGACCAGTATCAGCTGATTCGCGAATCCTCTCTGCTGGCGGAGACATTGGTGGATGTGTTCTCCCCGGATAAGGTCAATATCGCGACCCTGGGCAACCGGGTGGCCCAACTGCATGTGCATCATCTCGCCCGCTATAAAACGGACGGTGCCTGGCCCGATCCCATTTGGGGACGGCTGCCGGCACAGGGTTATACCGGGGAGTTGCTTGCGGCGCGGGTCGATCCAGTCGTCAATGTGCTGGTCGGGGACGGCTTCACCGCCCTTCAGAAATAGCCTTTTCGGCAGATTTTTGCGTACTGTGTCGGCCATTGCCCGGATTCAGGCTTTATCCAATCTTCTAGCCCCCTGGTTACTGGGGTATAATGCGCCGCTTTTATCAGGGGCGTTCTGCCCGCTCTAGAATCAGGGTATTTGGTTATGCCGATTTACAGTTATCAATGTCAGGCCTGCGGTCATGCGCTGGAGGCACTCCAAAAAATCAGTGACAAACCATTGACGGATTGTCCGGTTTGTCATCAGTCGGAATTGAAAAAACAGTTGACGGCTGCCGGTTTCCGGCTGAGTGGCAGCGGCTGGTATGAAACGGATTTCAAAAAAGAGAAAAGAAAGAATATTGCCGGCGACCAGCCCTCGGAAAGCAAGGCAAAGCCAGAAACAAAACCCAAACCCAAAGAGGCTGCCGGTTCCACCCCCGCTGCCTGAACCAATACCACCGGAAGCCCTGCCCGGCCTCCATTAGATTAACAACGGGAAGACATAATGCGGACAAGTTATTGTGGTGTGCTCGGCGCCGAACACATTGATCAGGAAGTCACCCTGTGCGGTTGGGTGGATCGTCGCCGCGACCACGGGGGTGTGATCTTTGTCGATTTGCGCGATCGTGAAGGTATCGTGCAGGTCGTGTTTGACCCGGATTGTGGCGAGCATTTTGCCCTTGCCGACCGGGTTCGCAGTGAGTATGTGCTGCAGGTGACTGGTCGGGTTCGCGCCAGAACCCCCGAAACCGTCAACCCGGAAATGGCCACTGGTCAGATTGAAATTTATGGTCTGGCGGTGCAGATACTGAATGCCTCTGAAACGCCGCCTTTCCCGCTGGATCAGCACAACAAGGTGGGCGAGGAAGTGCGGCTCAAGTACCGCTATCTGGACCTGCGCCGGCCGGAAATGCTCAACAACATGCGGTTTCGCTCCAGGGTGACCAATATTATCCGCAACTTTCTCGATCAACGGGGGTTTCTGGATATTGAAACCCCGATCCTGACCCGGGCCACGCCGGAGGGCGCCCGCGATTACCTGGTGCCGAGCCGCACCCACGAAGGCAAGTTCTTTGCGCTGCCGCAGTCGCCACAATTGTTCAAGCAGTTGCTGATGGTGTCGGGGGTGGACCGTTATTACCAGATCGCAAAATGTTTCCGTGACGAAGACCTCCGGGCCGACCGCCAGCCTGAATTTACCCAGGTTGATGTGGAAATGTCGTTTACCTCGGAAGCGGAGATCATGGCCATCAATGAGGAAATGATCCGCACGGTTTTCCAGGAGGTGCTCGAGGTGGATCTGGGGGATTTCCCCTCCATGCCTCATAGCGAGGCCATCATGCGCTATGGCAGCGATAAACCGGATTTGCGGATTCCCCTCGAATTGGTGGAAATCAAGGATCTGATGACAGAAGTGGATTTCAAGGTGTTTTCCGGGCCAGCCAATGATCCAAAGGCTCGTGTCACGGCGTTGAAGGTACCTGGTGGCAACGAGATCAGTCGCAAGCAGATAGATGATTACACCAGGTTTGTCGGTATTTATGGTGCCCGGGGGCTGGCCTATATCAAGGTCAATAACAGGGAAGATCTGGAAGAGGGGCTGCAATCCCCGATCGTCAAGTTTCTGCCGTTGGACGTGCGTGCCGCCATACTCGATCGCACCGCCGCCGAGAATGGCGACCTGATTTTCTTTGGTGCAGATAACCACCGTGTTGTGACCGAAGCTTTGGGTGCTCTGCGCTGCAAACTCGGTGCAGACCTGAATCTCTACACCTGTCAGTGGGCGCCGTTGTGGGTGATCGACTTCCCGATGTTTGAAGAAGACGGGGAGGGCGGTTGGACCTCCCTGCATCATCCCTTTACCCGACCGGCCTGCTCGGTGGAAACGCTTGAGGCCGATCCGGAAAAAGCCCTGTCGATTGCCTACGATATGGTGTTGAACGGCACGGAACTCGGTGGTGGTTCGATTCGTATCCACAACCCCGATATGCAGCATGCAGTCTTCAAGGTGCTGGGTATCAGTGAGGCAGAAGCGGACGAAAAATTCGGTTTCCTGATCGACGCCCTGAAATTTGGTTGTCCACCCCATGGCGGGTTGGCGTTTGGTCTGGACCGGCTGATTATGTTGATGACCGGTAGCCATTCGATTCGCGATGTGATCGCTTTCCCGAAAACCCAGACTGCGGCCTGCGTCATGACCGATGCGCCGGGCGGGGTTGATAATCGGCAATTGCGTGAACTGAATATTCGTTTGCGGGAGAAAAAACCGGCGGATAGCTGATTTATTCCGCAGTGCGCTGACCGGCGCAACACGATAAAAAACGGCTGTTGGCGAGATGGCCACAGCCCGGCAGTATGGGAGATTTTTGTTATGGCAGGTCACAGCAAATGGGCCAATATCAAGCACCGCAAGGCAGCACAGGATGCCAAGCGCGGCAAGGTATTCACCAAACTGATTCGCGAGCTGGTTGTGGCTGCAAAATCCGGTGGGCCTCTGCCGGAGGATAACCCCCGGCTTCGCGCCGCAGTGGACAAAGCGCTCGGTAATAACATGAAGCGCGACACCATTGATAAAGCCATTGCCAGGGGGGCCGGTGCCGGTGAAGGCGACAATTATGAAGAGGTGACCTACGAGGGTTACGGGGTCGGAGGTATCGCTGTGCTGGTGGACTGTATGACGGATAACCGCAATCGTACGGTTTCCGATGTGCGCCACGCATTCACCAAGCGCGGTGGCAATCTGGGCACGGACGGGTCGGTCGCCTACCTGTTTAATCGTACCGGTCAAATCAGTTATCCCGCCGGGGTTGATGAAAACCGGTTAATCGAAGTTGCCCTGGAAGCGGGCGCAGAAGATGTGGTGACCAATGATGATGGTTCCATGGATGTGCTCACCGCGTGGGAAGACTTCAGTGCAGTCAAAGAGGCCCTGCAGGGAGCCGGCCTAGAGCCGGAAAGTGCAGAGGTCACCATGCTGGCATCCATTACTGTGCCCGTTGATCTGGACGGTGCAGAGAAACTGCTGGCGCTGGTGGATCATCTGGAAGATCTGGATGATGTGCAGAATGTATTTACCAATGCGGATATTCCTGCGTCGGTGATGGCTGAGCTCGGCTGATAATCGGTTGGGCCAGAGAGTAAACCCGGGTGTATCCCGATATTGTTAACAGAACGAGTAATCACAGGAGAGACAGGATGAAAGTACTTCAGAAAACTGACGAGTACACCATTTATCAAAAACGCTCAGGCCGCTATGCCGTTGAAGGCGCCGACAAGAAGATCATTAATGGTGACGAAAAAGTCAGCATTCTGGTCGCCGCGGGTGTCGTCAAGCAGGCAGTTGCCAAACCCGCGCCGGTAGAAGAGGCGGTTGTTGAAGAAGCCCCCGCTGAGGAAGCCCCGGCAGAAGCAGCCCCGGCAGAAGAAGCTCCAGCAGAAGAAGCTCCAGCAGAAGAGGTTGTGGCAGAGGCAGCTCCAGCAGAAGAGGCGCCTGCTGCTGAAACATCCGCAGAAGCAGCTCCCGCTGAATCGGTAGATGAAGAAACCAAATAAAAGTTGTTGCTGTGTGAACGCAAAAAGGCGGCTGGCAACAGCCGCCTTTTTTAGTGGGGACAGTGTCGATGGAGCAGGTGGCTCTTGTTTTTTTAAGTGATTAGGATACTGTGACAATATACAGTATTTCGGGCGACTCCCATGACACTGATTCTCGGTATAGATCCCGGTTCGAGAAAGACCGGCTTTGGCCTTGTCAACGCCGTTGGTTCCAATGCTGAGTATGTTGCCAGTGGCATTATTCGCCTGCCGGATGGGGCGCTTCCGGATCGTCTCAAGGTGATCTTTGAGAGCCTTTCCAGCATTATCGAAGAGCATCATCCTGAGACAATGGCCATTGAGGATGTTTTCTTTGCTCGAGACCCCAGGGCTGCGTTGAAGCTCGGGCAGGCCCGTGGCGCGGCGATTGTGGCGGGTGTTGCTGCGGGGTTGTCGGTGGCCGAATATGCCGCGCGGTCGGTCAAACAGTCGGTGGTCGGCAGTGGTGCGGCTGGCAAGGAGCAGGTGCAGCACATGGTCACACGGTTGTTGAAGTTGCCTTCGGCACCCTCTGAGGATGCCGCAGACGCACTTGCCGTGGCACTCTGCCACGCGCAAACGATGCGCACCACGGCCGGGTTGCCCCCCGATGTTCGTTATGCCAGAGGGCGGTATAAATAATATGGCGAGTCCTATAACGAGAGGGGTTGCGAGGTGATCGGAAGAATTCATGGCACATTGCTGGAGCGCAAGGCGCCGGAACTGCTGATTGATGTGCAGGGTGTCGGCTACGAAGTGTTGGTGTCGCTCAATACGTTTTTTGATTTGCCGGCACCGGGCCAGACCGTGACTCTCCATACGCACTTTGTGGTGCGGGAGGATGTGCAGCAACTTTACGGCTTTGCCGATACTGTCGAGCGCGAGTTATTTCGCAGCCTGATCAGGGTCAGTGGCGTGGGGCCGAAAATGGCGCTGGCGATTTTATCCGGGATGACGGCGGCTGATTTTGCCCATTCAGTACAGCACAACGATACCGCGACCCTGGTGCGATTACCCGGCGTCGGCAAAAAAACAGCCGAGCGCCTGATCGTGGAAATGCGGGATCGTCTCAATCATTTTTCCACCGATTCGGCGGACTCCCCACTCACTGGCCCGGCAGGACGACAAACCGATACGGTCAGGGAGGCCGAGAGTGCACTGATTGCACTGGGTTACAAGCCCCAGGAGGCGGCCCGGATGATAACGGCCGTAGCCAGCGAAGGGCAATCCAGTCAGGAATTGATTCGCCTTGCCCTGAAAAGCATGGTTAAAAGCTAGCCCGTGCAAGATATACTGCGCCCATGATTGAGAACGATCGTCTGATATCCCCGGAAGCTTCCGTGCAGGAAGAGCGCTTTGATCGTGCGATTCGCCCCCTGAGTCTGGCCGACTATGTCGGGCAGCAGGCGGTCCGTGAGCAGATGGAAATATTTATCGGTGCTGCACGCAGGCGCGGTGAGCCACTGGACCACACGCTGGTGTTTGGCCCCCCGGGTCTGGGCAAGACCACGTTGGCTCATATCATTGCCAACGAAATGGGCGTGGACCTAAAAACCACTTCCGGCCCGGTGCTGGAGAAAGCCGGTGATCTGGCGGCCCTGATGACCAATCTGGAGCCGGGTGATGTGCTGTTCATTGATGAGATTCATCGTCTGAGTCCCGTGGTGGAAGAGGTTATCTATCCGGCCATGGAAGACTACCAGCTGGATATCATGATCGGCGAAGGGCCTGCTGCGCGTTCCATCAAGCTGGACTTACCACCCTTTACCCTGGTTGGTGCAACCACCCGGGCGGGGTTGCTCACGTCGCCGTTGCGCGATCGATTTGGTATCGTGCAGCGTCTTGAGTTTTATTCTGTGGACGAGTTGAGCACGATTGTCGCGCGCTCTGCGGATATTCTCGGGGTGGCCATGGGGCAGCAGGGGGCTCTGGAAATTGCCCGCCGTGCGAGGGGTACCCCCAGGATTGCCAATCGCCTGTTGCGCAGGGTCAGGGACTACGCCGAGATCAAGGCAGATGGCAAGATCAGTGCGGAGGTGGCCGATCAGGCACTGAATATGCTCAATGTGGATGCCAATGGTTTTGATCATATGGATCGACGGCTGATGCTGACCATCATGCAGAAGTTTGATGGCGGGCCGGTGGGGGTGGACAGCCTCGCGGCCGCGATCAGCGAAGAGCGGGGAACAATCGAGGACGTGCTGGAACCGTTTCTGATCCAGCAGGGATATTTGATGAGAACCACTCGGGGCAGAATGGTGACACGCCTTGCCTACCAGCACTTCGGTCTGAAAAGTCCACAAAAAATTGACCAACAACTGGATTTCATGGAGAAATGACGAGCGAATATTGTCTACCGATCCGTGTGTATGTGGAAGACACTGACGCGGGCGGGATTGTCTACTACGCCAATTATCTGAAGTACCTTGAGCGCGCCCGCACTGAACTGATGCGGTCGTTGGGTTATGACAAGCCAGCCCTGTTTGAGGGCATGCAGTTTGTGGTCTGTTCGGTGGAATTGAAGTACCGGCAACCGGCAGTATTGGATGACCAGATTGTTGCCACGGCCAAACTGGTCGCCGTGAGCAGAACTTCATTCACCATCGCCCAAAAAGTGCTGAGGGGTGAGCAGGTTCTGGTCGAAGGGGTCGTAAAAGCGGCCTGTATCAATCATCAAACGAAGCGACCCACGGCCATCCCGGCCGAGATGTTGCAAACATTGCAAGCCGCTATTTAACAAGAAAACAGGAGTTACCTGGTGACCGAACAATTATCACTCTGGAGTCTGATTGCCGATGCTTCCCTGCTGGTGCAATTTGTCATGACGCTGTTATTTTTTGCTTCGATCATCTCCTGGGTAATGATCATCCAACGCGGGCTATACCTGAGAAATGCGGGGATGAATTTGCGCAAATTTGAGGATAATTTCTGGTCCGGGGTAGATCTTAATCAGCTCTATACGGAGATTGGTGGCAGAGGTGCCGCCGAAGGTCTGGCGAGTGTATTCCGCGCGGGCTTCCGCGAATTCAACCGCCTGGCCCAGCAGGCAAATGTTGATGCGGACACGGTCATCGAAGGCACCGAGCGGTCCATGCGAATTGCCCTGTCCCGGGAGGAGGAGCGACTCAATCGGAATTTACCCTTTCTGGCCAGTGTTGCGTCGGTGAGTCCCTACATTGGTTTGTTTGGCACCGTCTGGGGGATCATGAACTCCTTTCGCGGACTGGCAACAGTACAGCAAGCCACCCTGGCTACGGTTGCGCCGGGTATCTCTGAAGCCTTGATCGCCACAGCCATGGGCTTGTTTGCCGCGATTCCGGCGGTGCTGGCCTACAATCGCTATTCAGCGTCGGCGGATAGTATCTACAGCGGCTATCAAACCTTTGCCGAGGAATTTTCCAGTATTCTGCACCGCCGGGTACACGGTTAATGGCTATCCGAACTCCCAAGCATAAAAGGCGGCTGGTGGCTGAAATCAATGTGGTGCCGTACATTGATGTGATGCTGGTGTTGCTGATTGTCTTTATGGTGACAGCTCCCATGTTGATGCAGGGGGTCAAGGTGGAGCTGCCACAGGCACCGTCCGCACCGCTTGACGACAAGGACCTGGAACCCCTCATTGTTTCTGTGAAGGCCGATGGAACTTACTATCTGGATCTCGGCAATGGCAAGAATATTGAAGAGCCGCTCACCTCTATTATAGAAAAAGTGCAGAAGGTGATGGGCGTGCAGCCGAAGACGCCCGTACTGGTCTGGGGCGATGCAAAAGTGGATTATGGTACTGTGGTCAGGTTGATGAGCGAGCTGCAGAATGCCGGTGCGCCCTCTGTCGGGCTGGTCACCGAGCCGCCGCCAGGGAAAAACTAGCTACCGTGTTCTCCGGCAAAGTCTCCTCATTTACCGTTGCCGTTGTGGTGAGCCTGCTGTTGCATGCTTGCATGTTGGTGCTATTGGTGGTGCATTGGGAACCGGAGAGGAAACAACGAAAAATTACCCAGCCGAAATATGTTCAGGCAACGTTGCTCAAACTGGAAGAAAAGGCCAAACCCAAGCCAAAGCCCTCGGTGCCTAAAGCGGCACCCAAGCCAGCGCCCAAACCGACTCCGAAACCGGCCCCCAAGCCCAAGCCAAAGCCAGCTCCGAAGCCGGCGCCAAAACCGGAACCCAAACCCGCGCCAAAACCGAAACCGGAGCCCAAGCCGCAAATAGACCATCAGCAGCTTGAACAGGCGCTGGCCAGTGCTCTGGCCGAGGAAGAGGCGTTTTTGGCAGCCGCAAACGATGAGGAGTTGGCCAGCAGTTACGCGGATTACATTTTTGAGCGAGTGGCCGCCAACTGGAGTCGTCCTCCCAGTGCCCGTCGCGATATGGAGGTTGAGTTGCTGGTGCAACTGGTACCAACCGGTCAAGTGGTCAGCGTTGTTGTTGTCAGATCCAGTGGTAATACGGCATTTGATCGTTCTGCCGAGCAGGCCATCCTTAAAGTGGGCAGGTTCGAAAAGCTACAGGAACTGCCACCGAAGGTGTTCGAGACTTATTTTCGTAAATTGCCGTTAATTTTCAGGCCAGATGATTTGAGGTTATAAACAGTGAGGAAAATCGGGTTTCTATTAAGTGTGTGTGTGCTGGTGACGTGCTGGCTGCCATCAGCATCTGCTGAATTCGCCATCGAAATTACTCAGGGCGTCGACAATCCGACCCGTATCGCCATTTCACCGATGACACTCGGCGGTCGGGCGTTGCCCGAAGATATCAGTAAAATTGTTTCGGCGGATCTGGATCGCAGTGGCCTGTTCAGTTCGATATCCCGGCAAAACATGTTGTCATTTCCCGCTCGTGAGAATGATGTCTACTTGCGTGACTGGCGGGTTCTCGGTGCAGAATACCTGGTGGTTGGCGACGTGACTGATCAGGGGGGTAGTTACAAGGTGACGTTCAGCCTTATGGAAATGGCTGGAGGCCGCAAGTTGTTTACCAAGGCGGTGGATGGAAAGGCTGCACAGTTGCGAGATATCGCCCACCACATCAGCGATCAGGTGTATGAAACTATCACCGGTATCCCCGGTGCCTTCTCTACCCGCATTGCCTATGTGAGCGCTATTCCCAAGAACGGAAAAATGTCATTTCGCCTGATGGTGTCTGATGCGGATGGTGCCAGAGAACGTTTGCTGTTGGCATCAGACGAGCCAATCATGTCACCGGCCTGGTCCCCAGATGCCAAGGAGTTGGTGTATGTCTCTTTTGAAACAGGCAGGCCGGCCATTTTTCGTCAAAATCTTGCCACGGCAGCCCGCGAACAGTTGACCAATTTCCGGGGGCTCAACGGTGCACCCTCCTGGTCACCCGATGGTCGAAAGTTGGCTCTGGTATTGTCAAAAGATGGCAATCCCGAACTTTATACATTTGACTTGATCACACGAAAATTTACGCGCCTGACCACCCATTTTGCGATTGATACCGAACCAAACTGGATGCCGGACGGAAAATCGCTCGTTTTCACCTCAGATAGGGGCGGAGCGCCACAAATTTATAAGTTAACCATTGCCAGCGGGCAGGTAGAACGCTTAACCTTTACAGGGTCGTACAATGCCAGACCAAGACTTGCTCCTGATGGGCGCACTTTAGTTATGGTGCACCGCGATAAAGGCGATTTTCATATCGCCTCTCAGGACCTGGTTACGGGCGACCTGAGAGTTTTAACACAAACGTATCTGGATGAATCCCCTACAGTTGCCCCGAATGGTGCTATGTTAATTTACGCAACCAAGCAGGGCAGCAAGGGAGTACTGGCAGCTGTTTCGCTGGATGCGGGTGTGAAATTTTTACTGCCAGCAACTGTCGGCGATGTCCGAGAGCCTGCCTGGTCACCAAAATAAACAAGCTACATTTAGTTACAGGAGAAAAAAATGAAAAATCAACTGCTCAAATACGGCGCTTTGGTTACCGTTGTGATGGCGCTGTTATCGGGCTGTTCATCGACCGGTACTGAAACAGATACAGCGGGTGCCGGCACGTCAGTGCCAAGCAGCCAGGTGTCTACAGGTTCAGTATCGACTGAAGGCGTTACTGCTACGACACTGGGTACAGATACCGCTGTGCCACGGGTATTCTACTTCGAGTTTGATCGCGCGGTTCTCAATGCTGAATCTACCGCTGCGTTGCGTCTCCATGCCGAATGGTTGCATGCCAATCCGGTCAATGTTCGTCTGGAAGGTCATGCCGATGAGCGTGGAACACGCGAATACAACATGGCGCTCGGTGAGCGTCGCGCCAATGCCGTTCGCGATTTCCTGATTTCCGAGGGTGTGAATGGCAATTTGCTGGAAGTGATCAGCTATGGTGAGGAAAGCCCTGCTTCCCTGGATAGCAATGAAACTGCCTGGGCGTTGAATCGTCGCGTAGAAATGAAGTAATCGCGCCGCAGGCGCCTTTGCTGTTTTTAGCAAACGTCCGGTGTTCAAACACCGGACGTTTGCCTTTCTCGTGTAGCGTTTTCCCGTGCCATTGGTAGAGGATATCTCCATGCGTGTGACTGCAGTTGGTATTATTCTTTTCTCTCTCCTGCCCATTGTTGGTTTTGCCGCTGCGCCCGTCTCTGAACTTGGCAGACAGTCGCAAGATACCTCTCCCAGGGTCGTCCCTGTCCCACCTGCCGAACCCGCTCAGACATCCGCCTTTAATGGGGGCGCTCAATACCAGATGCAAATGTTGCAGGAGGAAGTCCGAACCCTGCGGGGTATGGTGGAAGAGTTGAGCCACGAAATCCGTCAGTTAAAATCCCGTCAGCTGGATGACTACATGGACCTCGATCGGCGGCTCAGTGCTATTGCAGCCGGTGACTCGTCGGTGACCCCCACCCCAAACCGGGCTGATGGCCCTTCAGCTGAGAGCCCCTCTGCTAACAGTCCCGCTGCCGAAAGTGTCAATTCCGGCACGGATGAAGCAAAGCACTACAACAATGCCTACAACCAGTTAAAAGCGGGTAAGACCGAAGACGCCATTGCTCTTTTCAAAAAACATCTCTCCGATTATCCGGATGGCAAGCTGGTGGCCAATGCGCATTACTGGTTAGGTGAAATTTATCTGCTACAAAATGATCTGGATGCTGCCCGTCAGGCTTTCTCTGCTGTGGTAGAACAGTATCCGGCGAACCGTAAGGCCTCCGACGCCGCCTTCAAGCTCGGCCAGGTGTATTTCCTGATGGGTGATAAAGCGAAGGCTAAATCCCTGTTGGAGACCTCCGCTGCAGGCAATGATAACGCGGCGACCCTGGCAAAACGCTATCTGGATCAACACTTTTAATCGGTCAGACCTTCTGATTTTGCAAATGTCGGTTAAACTGCGGCATTGATGACATGCAGTACCTCCCATGAACCCAACGTCTGTCCGCATTACTGAAATTTTTTATTCTCTCCAGGGTGAGTCGTCCACGGTTGGCCTGCCGACGGTTTTCGTGCGACTGACCGGTTGTCCGTTGCGTTGTCATTATTGCGACACGGAATATGCTTTCTACGGTGGCGAGCGGCGCTCAATCGAGCAGGTTTTGGATGAAGTGAGTACTTTTAAGGCTTCGCGGGTGTGTGTCACCGGTGGCGAACCGCTGGCCCAGAAGTCCTGCCTGCCGCTGTTGACCGCGCTTTGTGATAAGGGGTACCAAGTGAGCCTGGAAACAGCGGGTGCGTTATCCCTGGCCGAGGTGGACCCCAGAGTGATCAAGGTGATGGATCTGAAAACCCCCGCCTCTGGTGAGGTCAATCGCAACCTGTATGAAAATATTGCTTACCTGAAACCCTCCGATCAGATTAAGTTTGTGATCTGTGACAGGCAGGACTACGAATGGGCCCGGATGAAGCTTGATGAATTCGATCTGCCGGGCTGTGTCACTGACATCCTCTTTTCTCCGAGTTTCGGCCAGCAAGATGCCACCGAGCTGGCAGAGTGGGTGCTGAATGACAGGTTGCCGGTCAGGTTTCAGCTTCAATTGCATAAACTGTTGTGGAAAGATGCCCCGGGACACTGAATGACTGAGAACGAAAATAACAGGGCCGTGGTGCTGGTATCCGGCGGCCTGGACTCTACGACGGTGCTGGCGCTGGCAAAAAGTCAGGGATTCAGCTGCTATACCCTGAGCTTTGATTACGGGCAGCGGGCCCAGGCAGAACTGGTTGCCGCCCGGCGCTGTTCTGAACAGCTGGGTGCCGAGGAGCACAAGGTTATTAAGTTGGACCTGAGGGCTATTGGCGGCTCTGCCCTGACCGATGACCGTATTGATGTGCCAGAGGAGCAGACCAGCGGCATTCCCGTGACTTACGTGCCGGCCCGCAATACGGTATTTCTCTCCATTGCGCTGGGTTGGGCAGAGGTGCTGGGTGCCCAGGATATTTTCATCGGGGTCAACGCGGTGGATTATTCCGGTTATCCGGACTGTCGTCCCGACTACATCGAAGCCTTTGAAAAAATGGCCAACCTCGCCACTAAATCAGGGATTGAAGGGCATTACCTGCGAATCAACAAACCGTTGATCAATCTCACCAAAGCAGAAATTATCCTTCAGGGCACGTTGGCGGGCGTTGATTATGCGGAAACAGTCTCCTGCTATCAGGCGAACGAGCGAGGTTTTGCCTGTGGCCGATGCGATAGTTGCCGGTTAAGAATATCGGGATTTCAGGAAGCCGGGTTGCCAGATCCCACCCGTTATATCGGCACAGAATAAACACTTGATTTTTGACTCCCCATAAGTAAGATATGCGCCTCTTCTGAGGGTCGTTAGCTCAGTTGGTAGAGCAGTTGGCTTTTAACCAATTGGTCGCTGGTTCGAATCCAGCACGACCCACCAAACAAATAAAAAGGCCACCCCAATGGGGTGGCCTTTTTATTTGTAGGCGATTTGTTGTGGCTTCGTTCGTTAAAGCGTGGTTCGACAAACTCCGTCAGGAGTTTGGACCGAGCGGCTGCAGGCCGCGAAGCCCTTAAGGGGTCAAAACAGTGACAAACTGTTTTGAGTCAATCCAGCACGACCCACCAAATACAGAAATGCCGGGCTTGTCCCGGCTTTTTTGTGTCTGCGCGTAGGGCTGGTTGAGGTGCGTGCAGTGCAGGCCGTAGTAATTCTCGACTCGAGGTGGCGGAGTGGTGATGCTGCACTATTTTAAGCGGGCCTGCGGATTCGGGTCGTGAACGGCGGCTGTTTGTCAGGGTCACATTCATAGAACACACTGAAATAAATTGGCGGCGGAGGATCCTGGTATTTATGGTAAAATTCTTGCGTAGCACTGCACTTATTCCGGTTTTTTATGACGCATCCATCGAAACTCCATATTGCCAGCGATTCTGATCACCGTGAGGTGGTCGAGCACTATCTGGGCAAATTGCACGAGGAGCCTCGCTACACGCCAGAGCAAGAGGCCGCATATCGGACTTCGATCAAACGGCTGTTGAAGGAACGCAATGCGGTTATCGTGGCACATTACTACACGGATCCGGTGATTCAGTCTTTAGCTGAAGAGACGGGTGGGCTGGTATCGGACTCTCTGGAGATGGCCCGTTTTGGGCATGATCACCCGGCTGCCACGCTGATCGTGGCCGGCGTCAGGTTTATGGGTGAAACCGCAAAGATCCTGAATCCGGAAAAAACGGTACTGATGCCTACCCTGGAAGCAACCTGTTCTCTGGATATTGGCTGTCCTGCGGATGATTTCAATGATTTCTGTGATGAAAACCCAGATCGCACGGTGGTGGTTTACGCGAACACCTCGGCGGAGGTAAAGGCGCGTGCCGACTGGGTGGTGACGTCCAGTATTGCGCTGGACGTGGTGGATTACCTGGATAGCTGTGGAGAGAAGGTTCTATGGGCACCTGATAAGTATCTCGGCAGCTACGTGCAGAAAAAAACCGGTGCGGACATGCTGTTGTGGGATGGCAGTTGTATTGTTCATGAAGAATTCAAGGCCCGGGGGGTGCTCAGCATCAAGCAGCTCTTCCCCGATGCAGCCATTCTGGTTCACCCGGAGTCCCCGGAGGCCATGGTGGCCATTGCCGATGTGGTGGGATCTACCTCGCAGCTGATCGAGGCTGCCAGAACGCTGCCGAACCAGCAGATGATTGTTGCCACGGATAGCGGTATTTTTTACAAGATGCAGCAGGCGGCGCCGGATAAAGAGTTGATTATTGCGCCCACTGCCGGTGAGGGAGCCACCTGTCGCAGCTGTGCCCACTGTCCCTGGATGGCAATGAATCACCTGGAGAACCTGATGGAATCCCTTGAGCGCGGTAGCAACGAGATTCATGTGGATCCAGCGGTTGGCCGGCGCGCAATGGTGTCGCTGCAGCGGATGCTGGCATTTCGCGAGCAGCAGTTGGCCGAGTTGTAACCCTCTGTAGTAGCGCCGGGCAGACTGCCTGACTTGTAGCTGCCAAGCCTAGAAGTTTTTCATCTTCTCCTGCAAATCGGCCAGATCTCTCAACTGCTGGTCAATAATGGCGGTCTCCTGATAATCGTGAATCAGCAGCTTTCGGGCATAACCCAGTTGTTCTCTGGCCTTGTCAAATACCCCGTTGAGAATAAAATATTGTGCGCGGGCCTTGTGCACCCCGGCGATATCACCTGCCAGACCACTGACTTCCGCCAGCTGAAACCAGATGTAGGGTCGATCGGGGTAGCGTTGGGCCAGCTCTTCAAGCACTTTTTCAGATTCGGTGAACTGGTTGGCCTTGAGGTAAACTTCGGCCAGCATCATCCTGAGCGCATAACTTTTCGAATTGTGGCGCAAAAGATTTTGTGCCTTCTCAATGGCCGAAATATATTTCCCTTCCCGGCGGTCAATTTCGATATCAGCCAGTAGATAGGTGAGTCTGTCGGGCGATGAGCTGATTAACTGGCTGAGGTTTTTTCTTGCATCATCGAAGTTGCCCAGTCCCATGTGAGCCAAAACCAGGCCGTAACGAGAGGCATCCTTGTTGAGGCTGTCGCCTTCCAGTTCGCTACTGAAGCGGTTGAGCGATGCCGCCGCATTTTTTTCGATGGCAAACAGAGCCCGGGCACGCATCAGGTGATATTCAACATTATCAGAGTAATGTTTTAACGGAAATTGACTGACGCGGTTTTTGGCGTCAGCAACGCGGTTTTCCGTCAGTGGGTGAGTGAGCAGGAATTCTGGCGGCTTGCTGCCGGTGTAGCGGGTTGCTCGCAGCATTTGCTCGAACATGGCGGGGACACCTTTCGGGTCCATACCAGCGGCATAAATTGTCTGGATGCCGAGCCGGTCGGCCTCTTGTTCATTTTGGCGGCTGTATCGCATGGCATTTTCCATGCTGTGCGCCTGGCTGGCGGTCATCGCGGCCATCCCGGCATCACCGCCTACGGTGGCGGCAATCACGAGGCTGGCCAGCATGGCAGCCATCGTGGTGGTCGCGTTCTTGCGCTGTTGTTCGACCCGCCGGGCAAAATGTCGTTGGCTGAGGTGAGCCAGCTCATGGGCCAGCACGGACGCGATCTGGTGTTCGGTCTTGGCGTAGCGGAACAGCCCCGTGTGTACGCCAATAACGCCACCCGGAACCGCGAAGGCGTTCATTGATGGATTATTGATCGTCACCAGTGACAGGCGGTGGTCCTTTAATTCACTGTGGGCGGCGAGTTGGTAGAGTAGTTCCTCCAGGTAATCATACAGTTGGGGATCGTTGTATTCGGAGATCCTGCTGCGGTAGGCTCGCAGCCAGGCCTGCCCGAGTTCAAATTCCTGTTGCTGTGAGATAATGGCCGAGGCGGTATCACCCAGCGCTGGCAACTCAATATTGGCGCTGTGTGCCGGCGCGATCAACAGCGCGGTCAGCATTAACCGGTTCAGGAAAAACATGATGGAGCCTGTGTGCACTGCTTGAACATCCATTAATACGTGAAAGTGATATGTGAGAGGGTGACAATTTCTCTGGATAGTAACGCAACTCTATGACCTAATTCATGCGGATTCGTGCGTTTTCATCTGAAAAAACCGACCGCATTGCAGGTGGTTTCAACAGTACTTGGTGCAATAGTAACGATTTCGTAATCTGATTTTTGTAACCTTTTTAATTGTCTTGACAGGAAAATGTTATGTGGAGAGTGCTTGGCACTTGGGTCGACCGCTATTTCGGTGAAGAAGAAGCGGTATTGCTGGCTTTGATGCTGGTGATCGCATTGATCGTTATGGTCACTTTTGGCCAGATTCTGGCCCCTTTTGTCGCAGCCATTATTTTTGCTTTCCTGCTCCAGGGCGGTGTGAATCGTCTTGTTAGGTGGCGGCTGCCCCGTCTGGTTGCTGTGGTGCTGGTGTTCCTGCTGTTTGTCGGCGTATTCCTCACGATCCTGATCGTTGTCCTGCCGTTGATCGGGCGCCAGGCCGCCAATCTTGCCAGTGAAATTCCGGACATGATACGGCACTGGCAAAATGTCCTGCTGTTGCTTCCCGAGGAGTATCCACATCTCATTTCAGAGTCTCAGCTGAAAGAGTTGTTGGGACAAGCGTCAAAGGAAGTGGCGAGTATGGCAGAGCGGTTGGTGAGTTTTTCTTTCAGCACTTTTCCCAGCCTGGTCATCATGATGGTCTATCTGGTGCTGGTTCCACTGCTGGTATTTTTTATGCTGAAAGACAAGGATGAGCTGTTGGATCTGCTCGCCTCTATGCTGCCCCAGGAGCGGCCTGTCATGTGGCGAATCTGGCATGAGATGAACCTGCAAATGGCCAACTATGTGCGCGGCAAGGCTATTGAAATATTGGTAGTCGGGTTGGTCAGCTATGTTTTTTTCCTTTTTATGGGCTTGCAATATGCTGCTTTGCTGGGGCTCCTGGTGGGGTTATCTGTAGTGATACCCTATATCGGTGCGATGATCGTCACATTTCCGATCGCCGCAGTGGGTTACTTTCAGTGGGGGTTTGGCCCGGAGCTGCTTTGGCTGATGGTGGGTTACGGGATTATTCAGGCGCTGGATGGTAATGTGTTGGTGCCGCTATTGTTTTCGGAAGCCGTTAATCTTCACCCCATTGCGATTATTCTCGCGGTTCTGGTGTTTGGGGGGCTGTGGGGTTTCTGGGGGGTGTTTTTTGCCATTCCCCTCGCCACGCTGGTCAAGGCACTTTATAACGCCTGGCCGCGAACTGATTTGCCGAACACGTTGTCGGAGTAACTTTACCCATAAGATGGAATTCCATGAAAAGACTTGTTGTTGTATTTGTCTGTCTGTTTTTTGTTGCCGGAGTTTACAGTGAGGTAACCCCTTCTTCCCCCCAGTCCTCCAGCGATATTGTTCGCAGTGAAAATGATCAGTCTGCCTATCGTCACCTGACATTGCCCAATGCACTTGAGGTGTTGCTTGTCTCCGATCCCGATGCGGACAAGGCGGCGGCGGCACTGGATGTCTTCGTGGGCAGTTCACATGATCCCGTCCAACGTCAGGGTTTGGCGCATTTTCTCGAGCATATGCTGTTTCTCGGTACGGACAAATACCCCGAGCCCGATGAGTATCAGGCATTTATCGGCCAGCACGGTGGGCAACACAATGCCTACACGTCTTTCGAGCACACCAACTATTTTTTTGATATTGATCCGGCGCATTTTGAGCCGGCGCTGGACCGGTTTTCCCGCTTTTTTGTCGAGCCACTGTTTAATGCCGATTACGTAGAGCGTGAAAAGAACGCAGTGCATTCGGAGTACAAGGCTCGCATCAAGGATGATTACCGCCGCCAGATGGATGTCTACAGTCAGGTTGTCAACCCGGTGCATCCGGCAGCCAAGTTCAGCGTCGGTAATCTGGATACGCTGGCGGATGAAAAAGGTCAGCTGCGCGAGGACCTGCTCTCTTTTTACAAGGCGCACTATTCTGCCAACCGGATGGCCCTCGTGGTTTTGGCGCCACAGCCCCTGGACCGGCTGGAAGCCATGGTCAGAGACCGTTTTGCCAATGTGCCCAACCATGCCAGTCGGCAGCCGAAGCATGGCAAGCCACTATTGAAACCGGGTGAACCGCCGAAGCTGGTTTCTGTTCAACCCGTTCGCGAGATGCGGGAGTTGTCCATCACCTTTCCCCTGCCGGCAGTGGATCAGTATCAGCGGGAACAACCGCTCGCCTACCTTGGCAATCTGATTGGTCACGAGGGTAAGGGCAGCCTGTTGTGGCTGTTGAAAAACAGGGGCTGGGCCGAGAGCCTGCGGGCGGGCCAGGGTATCTCCGATACCAGTGGCAGCAGTTTCAGTGTGACGGTCGGTCTGACACCGGATGGTTACGCAAACTGGCAACAGGTGCTGTCTCTGGTATTCCGTCAGATTGATCTGGTCGCCGATGAGGGGATTGCCCAGTGGCGTTTTGACGAGCAGGGTGCGTTGGCGGACATGCAGTTTCGCTACATGGAGCAAGAGGACCCGGTGCACCGGGTGAGCCGTCTGGCCAATCGCCTTCATCAATATCCCTACACCGAGGTGATCCGGGGACCCTACCGCATGGATCTTTTTGATGCCGGACTGATCGCCGACATGGCATCCCGTATGACTGCGGACAATGCCATGGTGTTACTGGCTGCTCCGGATATTGAAACAGATCAAACCACGGCTCTCTATCAGGTGCCTTATAAAGTTGAACCGCTGCCGAAAATGCAGGCTGTGGCGGCGGCCACTGACCTGGCGTTGCCAGGAAAAAACCCCTTTATTCCCGTGCATTTTTCGCTGAAACACCCTGACAAGACCTCTGAACCAGGGTTGGCCGAGCTGTTGGTCAAGCAGCCCGCTTACCGGTTGTGGCACTACGCCGATCATTTTTATCGGGTGCCCAAGGCGCAGCTTTATGTGGCAGTCAAGACCCCGGCAGTAGAAGGGGTACGTCATGCCGCAATGCTGGATCTGTACTTGCGGGCGGTTGAGTATTCATTGAATGAAACCAGTTATGAGGCGGCCTTGGCCGGCTTGCGCTATGGCATCAATCGCCGGCCAGATGGGCTGGGTTTCATGATCAGTGGTTTTGACGACAAGCTGTCGGTGTTATCAGCTGCTGTTGTGGAGGCTCTGCTAACTACTGATCTGGCGGATGAGCGACTTGAATTGTTGCGCCAGGAGCTGATTCGAAAATGGCGCAATAGCACTAAGGACACGCCCTATATCCAGCTGATGCGCGAACCCGGTTTGTTGCTCAATACCACTGCATGGCAACCAGCGCGACTGGCCGATGAGCTGGAGAATCTTGATTTCAGCGCCTTCCGGCAGTATGTGAAAACGATTTTTAACGGGGCTTCGCTGGAGTTGCTGGCCAGTGGCAACCTGGAGGCGAAAGAGGTAAAAGTGTTGGCGCAGTCACTGTCGGAACAGTTGGCATCCGGCAATCCGGCTGACTGGTTGCCGAGGGGTATTGCCAAGGTGGCCCCCGGGGAAAAAATTAAAGCACCCATGTCCATTCCGCACAAGGATGCGGGGATTCTCCGTTACTATCAGGGTCGCGATGACTCGGTGGCGGAAGCAGCCCGCTTTATGTTTCTGCGGCAGCTGATCAAATCCCCGTTCTTTCACGAACTGCGTACCGAGCAGCAGCTGGGATATGTCGTTGCGGCGGTGGATCAGGGCCTGGATCGGGTGCCGGGATTTGGGCTGCTGGTACAGTCTCCATCGGCACCACTGTCTCGACTTGAGCAGGCCATTGATCAGTTTCTCGATACATTTGCAGAGCAGTTGGCGGCAATGCCGGCTGATCAATTTGAGCGCCATCGCGCTTCTATTCTCACGGGTCTGACGGAGAGACCGAAAAGCCTCGCGGAGCAGAGTGGGCGATTCTGGGCTAGCATTGACCTGAGGGATTATCGGTTTGATATGCGCCAACAATTGATTGCAGAAGTCCAGGCTCTGACCCATGCGCAAATGCTGGAAGCCTATAGGGCCGTCGTTGTCGCGGCGGGTTTTTCAATGCAGGTCGATACTTCGGCAGGGGATTTTATGTCGGGGGCTGGGCTGGCTAAAGAACGGGATGTCTACCAATTGCCCAGTAAAATGTAATAAAACTATTTATTTTTTTCTGGAGAAAAAATAATAATATTATATTTTTCATATAGTTGAAGTTTTTATGGAGGGGGTTGCCGGTTAGCCGCCTTTGTCTTTGTGGTTGAATAAGTATTTTTTGGTAGATAAACTACACGGAATGGCTTGATAGTCGGGTTAGCGGTGTTTTTGGTTGCCCGACTGATCAAGTTGCCAGTCATCATAAAAAAGAAAGGTATCGATCATGCAAGACGATATGGATCCCGTCGAAACCCGGGAGTGGCTCGAATCGCTGGATTCCGTATTGAAGTTTCAGGGCCCGGAGCGGGCAGCTTATCTGCTTCAGAAATTGCTGGATCGAGCTACCTCCACCGGGGTCGGCATGCCGCCAGCCATTGTCACCCCCTACAGAAATACGATCCCGGTTATACGTGAAAAACGTATGCCCGGCGACCTCTTCATGGAGCGCCGGATTCGCTCGATCATCCGCTGGAATGCACTGGCGATGGTGATGCGGGCCAACAAAGACCCCGACGAGGGTATTGGTGGTCATATTGCTTCCTTCGCCTCTTCGGCCACGCTCTACGATATTGGCTTCAACTATTTTTTTCGGGGTAACCAGGGCGAAGAGCAGGGCGACCTGATCTATTTTCAGGGTCACAGTGCACCGGGAATTTACGCCCGCTCTTATCTGGAGGGGCGTTTCGATGAAGATACCCTGGATAATTTTCGGCGAGAGGTGGATGGCAAGGGGCTCTCATCTTACCCCCATCCCTGGCTGATGCCTGATTATTGGCAATTTCCCACCGTTTCCATGGGGCTTGGTCCACTGCAGGCGATATACCAGGCACATGTGATGCGCTACATGTCGGCGCGTGGCATGTCTCCGCGAGGTAATCGAAAGGTGTGGGCATTCCTCGGCGATGGCGAGTGCGACGAGCCGGAAACCCTGGGTGCTATTTCCCTTGCCGGCAGGGAGCAGCTGGAAAATCTGACTTTTGTGGTGAACTGTAACTTGCAGCGTCTGGATGGGCCGGTGCGCGGTAATGGCAAGATCATTCAGGAGCTTGAAGGCGTCTTCCGCGGAGCGGGCTGGAACGTCATCAAGGTCGTCTGGGGTCGTCTCTGGGATCCATTGTTTGAGAAGGACCAGACGGGCTTGTTGCAGCAACGGATGGACGAAACCTGTGATGGCGATTACCAGAACTACAAACACAACGGTGGCGCCTATACCCGGGAACATTTTTTTGGGGCTTATCCGGAGCTGAAGTCACTGGTTGAAGACCTCAGCGACCGGGACATCATGTATCTGAACCGCGGTGGGCACGATCCCTACAAGGTTTATGCCGCCTATGCCGAGGCGATGGCCCACAAAGGCCAGCCCACCGTGATTCTGGCAAAAACGGTGAAAGGTTACGGGATGGGTGTGGGCGAAGCGTCCAATGATACCCACTCCATCAAGAAGCTTGATCTGGAAGGGCTCAAACATTTCCGCGATCGTTTCGGAATCCCGATTGCGGATGACGACCTGGAAAAGGTGCCCTATTACCGGCCACCGGAAGACAGTCCTGAAATGATGTATATGAAGAAGCGACGCGAGTCGCTGGGGGGGGCGGTGCCCTCCCGGCGGGCAGATTTCGCATCACTTGAGATACCCGCACTGGAGGACTTCAACAAGTTGCTTGAGGGCAGCGGGGATCGCAAGATATCCACCACCATGGCCTTTGTGCGGCAGCTCGGCATGTTGGTCAAGGACAAAAAAATCGGTGAGCGGATTGTCCCCATTGTCCCCGATGAAGCGCGCACCTTCGGTATGGAAGGCATGTTCCGGCAGCTGGGCATCTACTCCTCCGCGGGCCAGAAGTATGTGCCCCAGGATCGCGACCAGATCATGTACTACAAGGAGGACAAGCGCGGCCAGATTCTTGAAGAGGGGATAACCGAAGCCGGCGCATTTTCCGCATGGATTGCACTGGCGACGGCCTACAGCAATTACGATTGCCCCATGATCCCCTTCTATGTGTTTTATTCCATGTTCGGCTTTCAGCGCATCGGCGACTTTGCCTGGGCTGCAGGCGATATGCAGGCGCGGGGATTCCTGATCGGTGCGACCTCGGGGCGGACGACGTTGAATGGTGAGGGCCTGCAGCATCAGGACGGGCACAGCCACCTGCTGGCCAACACCGTGCCGAACTGTCGAACCTATGATCCGGCGTATGGCTATGAGCTGGTGGTGATTATTCAGGACGGCTTGCGGGCGATGTATCAGGACCGGGAAAACTGCTTTTACTACATCACGACCATGAACGAAAATTATGAACAGCCCGCCATGCCAAAGGGGACTGAAGAGGGTATTATCAAAGGGATTTACCTGTTGGAAGAAGGAAAAAATACCAAGCTGAAGGTTCAGCTTATGGGCGCCGGGGCAATTCTGAATGAAGTCCGGGCGGCAGCGGTAATCCTCAGGGATAAATTCAAGGTGGCAGCGGATATCTGGAGCCTGACCAGCGTCAATCAGCTTGCCCGTGATGGGCAGGCGACTCAACGCTGGAATCGAATGCATCCCGAGAGCGAGTCGAAGGTGCCTTACATCACTGCGCAATTACAGGGCAGAAAAGGACCTGTTGTGGTGGCCACAGACTATGTCAAAACCTACACCGAACAGCTTCGCGCCTTTATCCCTGCCAATTACCATGTGCTGGGTACGGATGGCTTCGGTCGCAGTGATAGCCGTGAAAAGCTACGCCATTTCTTCGAAGTTGATCGCTATTTCATTGCGGTGGCGGCGCTGGGTGCGCTGGCTGATGAAGGAAAAATAGAGAAATCCCTGGTTGCCAAGGCCATTAAAGAGTTTGGTCTTGATCCGGATAAAGCCAATCCACTGTGCTGTTGAAAACGAGAATAAACTGTGACTTCTGAAACAATCCTGGTACCCGATCTCGGTGGCGCTGATACGGTCGATGTCATTGAGCTGTGTGTTGCGGTGGGTGATACCGTGGCACTGGAGCAATCCCTCATCGTATTGGAATCCGATAAAGCCACCATGGACGTGCCTAGTCCTCAAGCGGGTCAGGTCAAAAAGCTGTTGGTCAAGGAGGGGGACAAGGTCAGTGAAGGATCCCCCATCCTCGAAATTGAGAAATCAGCGGATGAAACGGATGCAGCGGAAGAGTCAGCTGCTTCTGACAAACTGGACGATGCTGCCCAGCCAGAAGAAAACAATGAGACCTCTGACGGTGTAGAAAAGGTCACTGAATCTGAAGCTGTAAACAAGTCTGGCAATCAGACCGAGTCCGCTGCGGCTAAAAGCCCGGCCGTTGAAGAAGATGTGCTGGTGCCAGACATCGGCGGTGCCGATGCGGTTGAAGTGATTGAAGTAATGGCCGCATCAGGTGACCAACTGGCCGAAGGTGATGGCATCCTGGTGGTGGAAACGGATAAGGCTAGTATGGAATTGCCGGCACCCTTTGCCGGGGAGTTAATCCGGGTAACGGTCAAAGTGGGAGACAAGATTGCCACTGGAGACAAGATCGCCCGCATGAAAACCATGTCGGATTCAGATCAACCCGATACCACAGCAAAGCGTGATGAAAAGACAGGCGAGGACAGTGCATTCAGTCCTGCGGAAAAGGGCGAACCTGCTGGCAAAGCATCCTCTGAAACCGATATGTCTTCCGGTACAAAACCGGACGTGGTAGAAGCACCTGTGACTGTGGAAGAGTCTGACGAACCGGATGTGGCGTCGAAAATAGGTGATGCCGCGTCAGCCGAGGTTTATGCCGGCCCCGCCTCACGGGCGCTGGCCCGAGAACTGGGTGTCGATTTGCGGAAGGTTTCCGGTTCCGGACCGCGCAATCGCATCCTCAAGGAAGATCTGCACGAGTATGTCAAAAGTGCGGTGGCAAAGTCAGAAAATGCTGCTGCCACCGGCGCAACAGGCGCGGGAATTCCTCCCATACCCACGGTGGATTTCGCCAGGTTTGGCGAGATTGAGATGGTGCCGCTGCAAAAAATTCATAAGCTGACGGCTGCAAACATGCAGCGCAGTTGGCTTAACGTGCCCCACGTTACGCAATTTGATGAGGCGGATATTACGGAACTTGAAGCTTTTCGCCATTCGCTCAAGGCAGAGGCCGAGAAAAAGAACTCCCGGCTTACCCTGCTGCCGTTTCTGCTCAAGGCCTGTGGCCATGCCCTGGCGGTCAATCCCTCGTTCAATCGCTCTCTCGCCCGTGATGGCGAACATTTTGTCGAGAAAAAATATATTCATATCGGTGTGGCGGTTGATACCCCCCGGGGGCTGGTCGTGCCGGTGATTCGAGATGTGGATCGCAAGGGGCTCTGGCAGTTGACCGATGAAGTCAATGAGATGGCAGTCAAGGCCCGCGAAGGCAAACTTTCGGCCGCTGAGATGCAGGGAGGCTGTTTCACGATTTCCAGTTTGGGAGCGATCGGTGGCAATGGTTTCACACCGATTGTGAATGCGCCTGAGGCGGCCATCCTCGGGGTTTCAAAATCCCAGATCAAACCGGTCTGGGATGGGGCGGAGTTCAAGCCAAAGCTGATGTTGCCGCTGAGTGTTTCCTACGATCACCGCATTGTGAATGGCGCCGATTGCGGCCGTTTCTTTACCTGTCTCGTTGATGTGATTGCCGATATGCGCCGGTTGCTGCTGTAAGCCTGTCGAGGCGTCACCAAAACGCTCTCTTTCCTCACCCGGGTTGAGCTCGGCAACGGTTTGGAACTGATCGCCCATACCGGGTTCTAAACTCTGAGTTATGTGCCAATTACGGTGTGTCGTATTTGGCCCGTTCAAGCGACCAGAGAAACCGTTATGGTAATTCGACGCTTTCACCTGATTTTCTGCAGTTCTGTCCTTGCTGTCTTCATGGCTCTGTTCCTGTCCCCGGCTGTCGCGGCCAAGGAGAACCTGTTGAGTGAATCGGATCAGCAGTCCGTGCAACAGGTGATTGATGGCCAGATCTCGGCTTTTAAAACCGATGACTACAGTACCGCCTACTCTTTTGCTGCGCCGAATGTCAGGCAGGCATTTCCGTCGGTCCAGATGTTTATCGAGATGGTGCGGAGTCAATACATGCCGCTCTACCGGCCTGTATCCTATTTGTTTGGCAGAAATACTCTCTCGGAAGGCCTTGTTTACCAGGAGCTGATTGTCACTGACCTCCATCGCCAACTATGGCAGATTATTTATACCCTTCGGCAGCAGGACGATAAGACCTGGAAGGTAACCAATGTTGTGATGTATCCCTACGACGGGGTATCTGCCTAGTCCGGACAGCATAGTATGTTGCCTCTCGCTGGCGTATGCCGTCGCGCCGTCAGCGTCGTCGCTTGACTGATCCCGGCGTATAAACCGGGAGGTCTTTCCAGGCACAAAAAAACCGGGCTTTTTAGCCCGGTTTTTTTTTAGCCCGATTGTCCGGGGTGAAACAACTTACTTTTTCGTCGGTCGCGGGCCGCTTCGTTTTTGGGCGGTTTCCGGTTTTCTGGCCCGTGGTTTGCCACCAGGCTTGGTTTTCAGTGACAGTTTTCCTTTCGAGGGCGCTGGCCTGTGACCGCTATCACCACCGAGTGGACTCAGTTTCATCGGTTGTTGGCAAACCCTGACCTTGTTCTTCAGGTGATTGAGCAGTTCAGGTGGCATACCCTCGGGCAGGTCAACTGTACTGTGGTCGTCATAGAGCTTGATCTGGCCGATATAGCGGCTTTCAATGTCGGCTTCGTTGGCGATGGCGCCGACGATATCACCGGGCGTAACACCGTGGCTCTTGCCCACCTCCATGCGGTATGTGGTCATCTCAAACTCACCGAATTCGTCGCGTTGCTTGCGTTTGTCGGCGGGTCTTTCCTTGCGTTTCTGGGCGCGGTCACGGGGTGCAGCATCAGGTCTTCTGTCCCGACCGATGGATTTTTCGTGACTGGCCACTTCAATTGACGCCAACTTTGGAAAGAGCGGACGTTCCTGTTGCAGTTGCCATGCCATGGCTGCAGCAATATCAGACATGGACAGCTCGCGGTCGTGCGCCAGCCCTTCCAGCAACTCACGAAAACGGTCGAGATCCTGGGTATCGAGATTGCGCAGAATCTGTTCCTGGAACTGTTGGACCCGCTGGGTGCTCACTTCTTCACCGGTGGGCAATTCCATTGACGTCACTTGCTGCCCCGTGGACTTCTCAATGGCGCGCAGCAGATGCCGTTCTTTGGGGGCAACAAACAGGATCGCACAGCCCTCGCGACCGGCGCGACCGGTACGGCCAATACGGTGTACGTAGGATTCATTGTCGTAGGGAATATCGTAGTTGACCACGTGGCTGATGCGATCAACGTCCAGCCCCCGCGCTGCCACATCCGTGGCAACGACGATATCGACATCACCTTTCTTCAGCCGATTGACGGTGCGCTCACGCAGGGCCTGACTCAAATCACCGTTCAGCGCCGCCGCAGAGAATCCTCTCGCTTCCAGTTTCTCAGCGAGTTCGACGGTGGTGGATTTGGTGCGCACAAAAATCAGCATGCCATCAAATTCTTCCACCTCCAGAATTCGGGTGAGGGCATCCAGTTTATGGCGACCCTGTACCATCAGGTAGCGTTGACTGATCCGCTCTACGGTACGGGTTTTGGCGGCGATACTGACTTCCCTGGCATCGCCGAGGTATTTCTTCACCACACGGCGAATAGCCGGGGGCATGGTGGCCGAAAACAGTGCGCGCTGACAGGTGGAAGGGGTTTCCGCCAGAATGGTTTCGACATCGTCAATAAAGCCCATGCGCAGCATTTCATCCGCTTCGTCCAGCACCAGTGCGCGGAGCTTGCTCAGATCCAGGCTGCGACGCCGTAAGTGATCCAGAATACGCCCTGGTGTACCGACAATCACCTGCACCCCGCGCTGCAATCCACGCAATTGTCCGCGCATGTCCTGGCCACCATAAATGGGCAACACGTGGAAGTTTTTCAGGTGGCGGGCGTATGTCTGGAAGGCCTCGGCAACCTGAATGGCCAGTTCCCGTGTAGGGGCCAGCACCAGTATCTGTGGTGCGGACTGGCTGCTATCCAGACGGCTCAGTAGTGGTAATGCAAAGGCTGCGGTTTTGCCGGTGCCGGTTTGTGCGATACCGAGCAGGTTGGCACCTTCCAGCAGTATCGGAATACTCTGGGCCTGAATGGGGGAAGGCTGTTCATAACCGAGTTCCTGAACAGCCTGGAGCACTGGTTTGGAGATGCCCAGTGATGCAAAATCGGGGGAAGACATAAATACGCCTGTATGGCCGTAGGCCGGATGAAAATAGGGGCGTAAGTATACGCGTATCGCTATGAGGGATAAAGATTTTTCCCATCTCGGGCAGGTGGATATAAACTATTTCGGTCTCGCCTCCAGCAGCCTGTCCAGCACATTGGCAAACTGCTGGCGCTCGGTATGACCGAGGCTGCCGGGGCCACCTTTGACCTCGCCCGTATTGCGCAATTCTTCCATCAGGTTGCGCATGGCCAGCCGCTGGCGAATATTGGCCGGGGTAAAGTGTTCCCCTCTGGGGCCGATAACCTGCGCACCCTTGTCAACAGCTTCCGCCGCCAGTGGAATATCCCCGGTGATCACAATATCGCCAGGCAGAACCTGTTGCGCGATATAGTTATCCGCCACATCAAATCCGCTTGCTACCTGCCGCGCCTTGATTAATGGTGAAGGGGGGACTTTCACCAGGTGGTTGGCAACCAATGTCAACGGAACCTGACAGCGTTGTGCTGCCCGAAACAGGATTTCCTTGATGGGGTTGGGGCAGGCATCGGCATCGACCCAGATATGCATTGGACCTCTCCTTGTTTTGGGTTAACCAATCAGGCCGGTTTTCAATGTCAGGTGCAGGGTCAGCGTAATGACCAGGGCGCCGCATAGATTGATCCAGAATCCGGCTTTGGCCATTTGTGGAATACGGATAATGTTGGCGCTGAACACAATGGCATTCGGTGGCGTGGCCACTGGCAGCATAAAGGCAAAACTGGCGGCAATGGTGGCCGGAATAATGATGGCCAGTGGGTCGATGCCCAACCCAATAGCCATCGCCGCAAAGATGGGCACCAGTGTGGTAGTGGTGGCCGTATTACTGGTCAACTCGGTCAGGAAAATAACCAGCGTCACCACCAGCAGTGTCATCACTAGTGGCGGAAAGCCCTGCACTTCCGCCAGTTGCAGTGCCAGCAGTTCCCCGACCCCGGTGCTGCTGATAGCGCCCGCCAGTGCCAGGCCGCCACCAAATAGCAGTAACACGCCCCAGGGCACCCGCATTGCGGTATCCCAGTCCATCAAAAATTCACGTTCTTTCAGGTTTACCGGAATGGTGAATAGTAACAGGGTGGCGAGAATGGCCACGCCGGTATCACTCAGTCCATTCAGCCATGGCAGTTTTGTCAGCAGTGGCCGGGCAACCCACCCCAGGGCTGTCAGCGAAAAAATAGTCAGGGTTAATTTTGCGCCAAGGGTCCATGGCTCGGTGGGTTCGTGGAGAAATTTACCGTCGATGGGTGTTTTACCCGGTGGGTATATGCAGTGGGTCAGCAGCCACCAGGTGAGTGGTACAAAGATCACCACCAGCGGTAGGCCGATGCTGAGCCAGCGGGTAAAACTGATCTCGATACCGAGCTCACTCTGGATAAACGAGACGGTAAACATATTTGGCACTGTGCCGACAATGGTGCCTACGCCGCCTATGGATGCCGCATAGGCTACCCCCAAAAGCAGGCAGAGACTGAAGTTTTCACGGTTTGGCGCACTTTTGTCGAGCAGCTGGATAATGCTGAGCAGTATCGGCAACATCACCAGTACGGTGGCTGTGTTGGTGATCCACATGCTCATGGTGGCAGAGATAAACATGAAACCGCCGACCAGGGTTGCCGGTTTGGTGCCCACCAGCCGCAATATCGTAAAGGCGAAGCGGCGGTGTAAATGCCACCGTTCCAATGCCAATGCCAGGATAAATCCCCCCAGAAACAGGAAAATCATCGGGTGGGCATAGGCTTTGGCGGTGGCATTGATGTCACTGGCTCCGACCAAAGGCAGCAAGGCGAGTGGCAATAGTGCCGTCGCATAGATGGAAATGGCTTCCGTCAGCCACCAGACCGCCATCCAGGCGGCCAGGCCGGCAGTGGCCCTGCCCGCCGTGCCGAGCACAATCAGGTTGTCATTCAGGGAGAGAGTCTGGTCGGGGACCACCGTGAATACCAGTATGCCCAGCAGGGGGCCGGCAAGCAGAGCTAACAGGCGAAACTGGCCGAGCCACAGCATCGGATTCATAGGCGGGTTCTTATCATTATTCGAAAATGGAGCCTAGCAGGCTTTGACGCACAGTTTAAGCACCCTGTCTTGCCGAGTATGGGTCCCCTCTGTTGTCCATCAGCTGCCCATCAGCCAATAATTTTTTCTTTCAGGGCGCGGGCAAACATTCTGGCCTTCGATGGATTGGTAAGGTGCTTTGGACGGGTTCCCCGGATGCCCTCACTGAAGGCGCTTTGCCGGCTGTAATCAACGTGGATATCGATCATCACCGGTCTGTTTTCCATCGCCAGAGAAAACGCCGTATCCAGGGCTGATTCAATGTCGCCGTTGTCTTCAATGGCCACGTATTCGCAGCCGACGGCATGGGCAAAAGACACCCAGTCCGCTTCACCCAGTTTGATCATCTGTGTTCCCTGGCCGGGGAGTTGTCGGATCTCACCGGATACCTCCCCATCGTTAAACAGGCAGTAAATAACCCCGAGCTGATACTTGCTGGCAGTCAGCGCTTCCATTCCCGTCATCATCATTGCGGCGTCACCGACCAGACCGATGACTGTGCTCTGGGGATGGGCCATTTTCAGTGCGTTGGCGGCGGGCACTCCGTAACCCATGGCATTGAAGTCACCGGGACAAATAAACCCGCCGGGTTGATGGATCGGCAACAGTTCTGCAGCCAGAAACATGTGGTTGCCATCGTCGCAGGCCACCAGTGCATCATCCGGCATGCGCTGTCGCAGTGCGGTAAAAAAATGGGCCGGATTGACCCGCTTGTCGGGTTGTTTCTGCCAGTCGGCCAGATAATTCTGTTTGTCGGTAGCGATCTTTGCGATCAATGTGTCGTCAGAGGCGGAAGTCGGCATATATTTTTTGATCGCCTCCGCCAGTGCTGCAACCACGTCGGCTGCATCGCCGAGCAGGGTCAGTTCCGCCGGGTAATTGGCATTGAATACCGCCGGGTTGATATCCACATGGATCAAGGCCTCTGGCATGCTGAGACCGTAGTTGCCGGTGGGTATTTCCGAAAAACGGGTAGCGATTGCCAACAGACAATCACAGTTGGCAAAGGCGTGTTGTGCCGCTGGTACTGCAGCGGGGCCAAAGCCCATGCCGGTATGCAGGGGGTGATTGGCGGGAAACACGCTCAGCCCCTGCAGGGTGGTCGCCACCGGGGCATTCAGGTGGGTCGCCAATGCCTGTATTGACTCACTTGCCTCGCGGGCGCCCCAGCCAATCAATAATCCCGGGTGTTCAGCCTTTGCCAGCCTCTCGGCGGCCAGTTCAATGGCGGCCATATCCAGTGGGGGATTGATGCGATGCCCATCGAAGATGGGCAGGGAACCGTTGTCGATGCTGCGGGTTTGCAGGTTGACCGGGATTTCCACAAACACCGGGCCGGGCTCGCCTTCTATCGCAGTGCGGTAGGCCTCAAAAATGGTGGGCACAATGTCCGAGAGGTGTTCTACCAGATAGGTTGCTTTGGTGATCGGGGTCAACAGGGCGCGGTGGTCGATATCCTGCCGCTGAAAACGGTGATTGGTCTGGTAATCAATGCCCCCGGCAATGACCAGCATGGGGATGCCGCCGAGAAATGCTTCACCAATACCGCTTGCCGCGTGGGTAACGCCGGCACCGGGAATAATCAGCAGAGTGCCAATCGACCTGGTTGTACGGCTGATGGCATCGGCCATAAAAGCGGCTGAGGCCTCGTGGGTTACCAGGGAGGGGGTGATAGTGTCGGACTGTTGGAGTTCAGTATAAATAGCCGTATTGTGAAAACCGGGTATCCCGAAGGTATGCGTGACCCCGATCTGTTCCAGTGCATACCGGGTGAGCCAAGCGCCGGTCTTTTTCATTCGTCTCCCCAGATATCCTGAACTGCATACGGCTTGATGCTATGAGACACGGGGGCCCGAGTCAATGTGGTAGTGGGGCGTTGTTCCCTGCCATCCGGTTTTGGTAAACAATCTCAGCTGATTGCACCGGTAGTTCTCACCCGTTTGGCCCCTTTGGTAACCGGTAACTGGCGCATCATCCTGCGCCGTTCAATACGTCCGTCGATGACATTCTTCAGGGCGATCAGCATGCCGGCTACCAGAAAAGCCCCCGGCGGCAGGATGATTACCAGAAACCCGTAACCATTGCCAAATAACTGCAGGGCCCAATTCTCGGCCACGGGGCCGAACAACAGGTGCATGTTGGCAAACAGCGTACCACTGCCCAGAATTTCCCGGATCGCCCCGATTGCGAGAAGTACCAGCCCGAAGCCGGCACCCATCATGAGTCCATCCAGTGCGGAGGCCCCCACAGGGTTCTTGCTGGCAAACGCCTCGGCGCGCCCAAGGATGGCGCAGTTGGTGACAATCAACGGGATAAAAATACCCAGAATGACATACAGCTCATAGGTGAATGCCTGCATCAGCAATTCCGTACAGGTGGTAAATGTGGCAATAATCATGACAAAAGCCGGAATCTTGACCGCTTCGGAAACCCGGTGGCGAATCATTGACACGACAATATTCGAGCCCGTCAGTACCAGCATGGTGGCAAGACCCAAACCCAGAGCATTGACCACTGACCCGGTGACGGCCAGCAGGGGACAAAGACCAAGTAATTGGACCAGTGCAGCATTGTTTGTCCACAGGCCATTGCGGGTGATGTCGCGATAGCTGGTTTCATCCGCCATGTTTTGCATCCTCTGTCGCTGGTTGTGGGTTTGATACAGGCCGTTGGGCGGCTTTCAGCAGTCGCTCCCGGTCTTCCTTAAAGTATTGCAGGGTCTTGAACACCTGATTGACCACGGCCCGGGGAGTGATGGTGGCGCCGGTGAACTGGTCGAAATTTCCGCCGTCTTTTTTCACTTTCCATCTGTCAGGGGGCGGATTGCTAAGTGATTTGCCGTTGAAATCCAGAATCCAGTCATTCTTGCTCAGATCGACCTTGTCACCCAGACCGGGTGTTTCCCGATGTGAAATCACTCGAACCCCGGCCACTGTACCATCTATATTGATACCGATAATCATCTGAATGTCACCGTTGTAACCGTCCCCGGCCACCGAGGGCAGTATGACGGCTACCGGCTCGTCGCCCTGGCGGGCAATATTGGCCACACCCTCCTCGATCCCAAGCATTGGCCAGGATTCAGCACGGATGGCCACGGTATCCACCAGTAAATTGTTGGTGTGTCTGTCCAGCGGTACGATTTCCAGCAGAGCCCGCTTGGCTACCTCCCGCTTGGCGTCGGCGATGGGTTGCTCGGTCCCCAGATAGGTGACGGATAGCAGCGTTGCAGTGATCAGGGCAAACAGGCCCAGCAGCAGGCTGTTGAAGCTGATGGACCTGGCCAGCGAAGCCATGCTCATTCTTTTTTCTCCGTAGCGCGGCGGGATTTTTTGTGGCCATAGGTTCGTGGCAGCGTGTAATTATCAATCAGTGGTGCGGCAAAATTCATCAATAACACCGCGAAAGCCACAGCGTCCGGATAGCTGCCCCAACTGCGAATAATGAAAATCAGCACCCCGATCAGTGCACCGAAAATCAGTCGCCCACGGTTACTGGTGGCGGAACTGACCGGGTCAGTCAGAATAAAGAAAGCGCCCAGCATGGTGCCGCCAGAGAGCAGGTGCATGAGGGGTGAGCCGTGACTGGCGGAGCTGCCGCCGTCATAAAACAGCGCCGCGCAGAGACTGAGACTGGCCAGCATGGCAACCGGGCCGTGCCAGGTAAATACCCGGCGATACAGCAAAAAACAGCCCCCCAGTAAAAAACCCAGGTTGACCCATTCCCAGCCGGCTCCGGCCCAGCGGGCGAGACTGAACAGCGGGTCCTGTTCGTACAGTTGGGCGATCAGCAGGCCACTGTTTTGCCGGAGGGTATCCAGTGGTGTTGCAGCGGTGAAGGCGTCCACCGTTTCAACACCGGGCAGCCCAAAGACGATTTGCAATGAGGCCAGAAATTCCGGCGGAGAGACACCCTCTGCATAGAGTGGCAGTGGTGCCGGCCATGCGGTCATCTGCACCGGAAAGGAAATCAGCAGTACCACATAGCCGACCATGGCGGGGTTGAACGGGTTATAGCCCAGCCCGCCGTAGAGATGTTTGGCGATCAGGATGGCGAAGCTGGTACCTATAACGACTACCCACCAGGGTGCCAGGGGCGGCAGGGCGAGTCCCAGCAGTACGGCGGTGACCAGTGCACTGTTGTCGCCCAGGTAAAACATCACCGGGCGCTTGCGCAGGTGCATTACGGCAGCTTCACAGAACACGGCTACGGAGCCTGCCAGCAGAATATTGATGAGCGAGCCCCAGCCGAAAAACAGGGTCAGTGCGATCAGTCCGGGAATGGTCGCGAGCAGTACCAGCCGCATCACCGAGGCTGTGCTCTGGGCCGTGTGCGCATGGGGTGATGTGATTTTAAGCAACGCCATAGCGGGATCCGGTCAAGGGTGATATTCGGCGAGCTGTTGCTCGGCTTCGGTCAGTCTGACCTGCAGCTTTTCAGCAGCGGTACGCAGGCTGTCCACATGCTCAGAGCGCTCTGCTTCCGCCTCTCTCAGTTTGATACGGGCTTTTTCCAGCCGGCTTTTCAGGGAGGTGACGGTTTCGCGGAGTTTGTCCTCTTCTGACATGCTGGCCAGTTCTGCCACTCTTGCCTGGGCGCGGGCAATGGCCGATGAGGCCGCATCTCCGCTGTCGTCATCGACTGCCGAGGGCTGGGTAGCGATAGCATTCAGTTGCTGCTGGGCGTCAAGCAATTTGTCCTGTAATTTCTCCAGGCCTGCCTGCAGGGCATTGACGTATTCTGACTCGCCGGCCCTTGCCTCATCCAGTTTTGCCCTGGCTTTTTCAATGCGTCCCTCCAGGGCAACCACTGTCTGACGGAGTTTTTCCTCTGCCGGGAGATCACGGGTGGCCGCTGCGCGGGCCTGGGCCTGTGCAATCGCGTTAGCCGCCGCATCGGTAGTTTCCCGGGTGACGGGCGTGTCGGGCGTATTGTCCGGGAGTTCCGCCAGTGCCTGCTGTGCATCGGCCAGTTTGGCTTGCTGCTTCTCAAGACCGCTTGTCAGGGCGGCCTTCAGGGTCTCATCATCGCTGTCGGCAATCTTCTGCCGGGTGACCGCAATCCGCTCCTTGCAGCTGGCAATTTTCTTTTCCAGTGTTTCCCGGGGGCCGGCCTGTAGCCGTGCCATCACTTTGTCTGTATCCGGCGAACCTGTGGCCTCGTCGAGTTGCGCCCGTTTTCTGCGGGCGTCCTCGAGTCGTCGTCGGGCATCCTCGACGGCCGCCCGGGCCTGTTCCTGTTGTTGCTCCGACCCTTCTTCGCGAATGGTCTCCAGCCGTTTCTCAACCGTATGCAAATGGCTTTCTGCACGGGCAATGCCGCGTTCCAGTCTGGCCTGTTGCTCTGCGGGAGAGGTCTGACTCTCGGCGGCACGGGCCATGGCAGCCTTGACAATATCCTCGCTTCCCTGGGGCTTGTTGCCGCGCTCGGCAGTCATGGCTTTGGCCTGTTCGGCAGCCTGTTTGCGGGCTTCCCGCTTGGCGGCTTTGGCCATTTCTTCCTGTTCCTTGCGGGCTTTCTGGAACTCGAATCGCGCTCTGGCCCGATCGGATTTGATTTTTTCCTGCGCCTGTTTGCGAATTTCACCTTTGGAGGCGCGGTAATACTGCACCAGAGGGATATTGCTCGGGCAGACATAGGAGCAGGCACCGCATTCAATGCAGTCGAACAGATTGTGGGCCTCCAGTCGCTCGTGGTTGTGGGACTGGGCATACCAGAATAACTGCTGGGGCAGCAGGCTGGCGGGACAGGCTTCCGCGCACATGCCACAGCGAATACAGGGCTGGGACGGTGGTGGGGTCGGGGATTCCTCCCTCGAGGCGGCGAGAATGCAATTTGTGGTTTTGATGACCGGTATATCCGGGTCAGTGAGGGTGAAACCCATCATCGGACCACCCATGATCAGTCTGGAACAGTCGTGCTCATCAAAACCGTTATGGGCCAGCAGATGCGCGATAGGTGTGCCGATCAGCACCTCATAGTTCCGGTTGGTTGCGCAAGCCCGCCCGGTTACCGTAGTAATTCGGGAAATCAGCGGCTCGCCGAAATAAATCGCCTTTTGTACCGCGAAAGCCGTACCCACATTCTGGCAGACAATGCCAATGTCAGCGGGTAGTCCACCGCTGGGAACTTCGCGGCCGGTGAGAATCTGAATGAGCTGTTTCTCGCCGCCGGAGGGGTAGCGAGTGGGGAAACTGACCAGCTGAATGTGGGTGTCCCGGACAAAGGGTTCCAGTGCCGCACGCGCCTCGGGTTTGTTGTCCTCAATGCCGATCAGCACTTCTTCCGGTCCGCCGAGGATATAGCTGAGGATCTGGACGCCCTCCACAATGGCCTCCGCCCGCTCGCGCATCAGCATATCGTCGGCAGTGATATAGGGTTCGCACTCGGATGCGTTGATAATCAGGGTGGTAATGGCTTTGCGTGGGGACAGTTTGACTGCCGATGGAAAACCGGCACCACCGAGGCCGGCAATGCCCGCGTGGCGAATCATTTCCAGTAATTTGGCCGGACTGTAGTCCTGAAAGGAATACGTCGTGTCGATACCGACGTGGTCAACCCACTGTTCCTGACCGTCGGGGATCAGTGTGATGCTGCGGGCCGCCATGCCCGAGGGATGGGGAATGGGGTACTCACTGATATCGCTGATGGTGCCCGAGGTGGGGGCGTGAACACCGACACTGACCAGGCCAGTGGGTTCGGCGAGTTCCTGTCCCTTGAGAACACGGTCTCCGGTGGCCACCAGCAGTTTGGCGGGCGCGCCGATATGCTGGTTGAGCGGGATGACCAGTTTTTCCGGCAAGGGGAGGACGCCAATCGGTAACTGTACCGACTGGTGCTTGTTTTCCGGAGGGTGGACGCCGCCGATCAGATCCCAGACCTTTCTCATGCCGCGTTGTCTCCCCGGTCCGTGGCGATGATCCCGGCAGGGTGCCTCTGGGCTTTAATCTGCTCTTCGGCGGGTGGGGGCATATCCCAGGTCCAGTCAGACAGGCCCTGGGGTACCGGGATCATATCAATGCAGTCCACCGGGCAGGGTTCCACACACAGGTCGCAACCGGTGCACTCGCTGGCGATGACGGTGTGCATCATCTTGGCTGCACCGAGAATGGCATCCACCGGGCAGGCCTGGATACACTTGGTGCAGCCAATGCATTCGTCCTCGCGGATATACGCCACGGTTTTGACGTCATTTTCTTCGCCGTGCTCGGCATCGAGCGAGGGGGCTTCAACTCCCAGCAGGGTGGCCAGTGCATTGATGGTGCTCTGGCCGCCGGGAGGACATTTGTTGATCGCATCGCCATTGGCGATGGCCTGGGCGTAGGGTCGGCAGCCGGGATAGCCGCATTGGCCGCATTGGGTCTGGGGTAGCAGCTTATCGATCTGCTGGACGATCGGGTCGCCTTCAATGCGGAATTTGATGGCGGCAAAGCCCAGCACGGCACCAAACACCAGTGCCAGCCCCACCAGTGCAACCAGTGCGGCGATCAGTGGATTTTGCAAAATCAACTCAATCACGCAGAACCCCTATACCAGCCCGCTAAAGCCCATGAAGGCCAGTGACATCAAGCCGGCGGTAATCATGCCGATCGCGGCTCCGCGAAACGGGGTCGGTACATCGGCTACCGCCAGTCTCTCTCGCATGGCGGAAAACAGGATCAATACCAGCGAAAAGCCGATGGCGGCACCAAAACCATACAGTGTGGACTGGAACAGGTTGTGGGCCTTGGCGGTATTTTGCAGTGCCACCCCGAGCACCGCACAATTGGTGGTGATCAGCGGCAGAAATACCCCCAGAACCCGGTAGAGCAAAGGGCTGGTTTTCTCGATAAACATCTTGGTGAACTGTACGACCACTGCGATGACGAGAATGAAGGAAATGGTCTTCAGGTAGGTCAGGTCCAGTGGCTGCAGAATCCAGGTGTTCACCAGGTAGCTGGACATGGCGGCGAGTGTCAGTACGAAAGTGGTGGCCCCGGCCATGCCGATGGCGGTCTCCAGCTTGTTGGAGACCCCCATGAAGGGGCACAGGCCCAGGAACTGGACCAGAACAAAGTTGTTCACCAGGATGGCGCTGATCAGAATGACGGCAAATTCCTGCATTTCGTCCTGTCTCGCTTGCAAAGGGAGATGATTTACTAGCCGACCATTATAGCGGTCAGTATTGCTGACTAATAAGCATAAAACACGAGCTGTTTAGTTTATTTGGCCATAAGGCATAGCGTTTAGTGATATGGCCGCGTCACTGCCAGCTGTTTCTGTGAACAGGCCCCAGTGCGTCAGACGATGCGCTGTCCGGGCTGTGCGCCGCTGTCGGGAGACAACAGGTAAATGCCCTGTTTGTCTCCGGCTGCCAGCACCATACCTTCCGACAGACCAAAGCGCATTTTGCGGGGTGCCAGATTGGCCACCAGCACGGTCAGCCTGCCCTCCAAGTCTTCTGGCTGATAGGCGGCCTTGATCCCGGAAAATACCGTGCGAGTTTCGCCGCCGATGTCCAGTGTCAGTTGCAGCAGTTTGTCGGCCCCTTCGACGGCTTTTGCCGCCACAATGCGCGCCACACGTAGATCGACCTTGATGAAATCCTCAAAACCGATTTCCGTCGCCAGCGGCTCTTCCATCAGTGGCCCGGAGGGCGGGGCTGCAGTGGTTTCCGCCAGCGCTTCCCTGCTGGCTTCCAGCATGGCGGCCACCTTGTCCGGGTCGACCCGCTGCATCAGCGGTTTGAAATTGTCGATGCGATGGTTCAGCAGCGGTTCAATTTTGGCGGGCCAGTCCAGCGGACTGTTGAGGAAGGTCTCCACTTCTGCCGCCATCGCGGGCAGCACCGGCTTCAGGTAAATCATCAGGGCACGGAACAGGTTGATACCGAGGGAGCAGATATCCTGGACTTCCTGTTCGCGGCCTTCTTCTTTCGCCAGTTGCCAGGGTGCCCTCGCGGCAATATATTCGTTGGCTGCATCGGCGAGTGACATGATCTCGCGGATCGCTCTGCCGAATTCCCGCTGCTCGTAGTAGTCGGCAATGCTGTCGGCAGCTGCGGAAACCCGGTGCCACAGGGCTTCATCCGCAATACTGGCCGCCAATACACCGTCGTTACCCTTGCTGATAAATTTGGCGCAGCGACTGGCGATATTGACCACCTTGCCCACCAGATCGCTGTTGACCCGCTGGATAAAGTCGTCCAGGTTCAGGTCCAGATCATCCACGCCGGAGGAGAGTTTGGCGGCAAAATAATAGCGCAGGTATTCCGGGTTGAGATTGTCCAGATAGCTGCGGGCATTGATAAAGGTGCCGCGGGATTTCGACATTTTCTTGCCGTTCACCGTCAGAAAGCCGTGTACGCAGACCGCTGTAGGCGTGCGGAAACCAGCGCTGCTGAGCATGGCCGGCCAGAACAGGGCGTGAAAATTGACAATATCCTTGCCGATAAAGTGGTACAGCTCGCTCTCGGCCTGTTCACCCCAGAAGCTATTGAAGTCGATGCCTTCGCGCTCACAGAGATTCCTGAAGCTGGCCATGTAGCCGATCGGCGCATCCAGCCAGACATAGAAATATTTGCCGGGGGCATCGGGGATTTCAAAGCCGAAATAGGGCGCATCGCGACTGATATCCCATTCGTGCAGACCGCCCTCCAGCCATTCCCCGAGCTTGTTGGCCACCTCCTCTTGCACATGACCGGCGCGGGTCCAGGCTTTGAGAAAGTCGCTGAATTCCGGTAGCTTGAAAAAAAAGTGCGTGGAAGCTTTCTCTACCGGCGTGGCGCCGGAGATGACCGACACCGGGTTGATCAGATCCGTGGGTGCGTAGGTGGCCCCACAGGCTTCGCAGTTGTCGCCGTACTGATCCTCAGTTTTGCATTTGGGACAGGTGCCCTTGATGTAGCGATCTGCCAGAAACAGGTGTTTTTCCGGATCATAGGCCTGGGTGATTTCCCGTGTGGCAATATGACCATTGTCCCGCAGGCGGGAATAGATCAGTGATGACAGCTCGCGGTTCTCCACAGAGTGGGTGGAGTGGTAGTTATCAAAGTCAATCAGAAATGCTGCAAAATCCTGCTGGTGTTCTGTCCGGACCTGGTCGATCAGTTCTTCGGGGCTGATGCCGAGTTGTTCCGCCTTGAGCATGATGGCGGTGCCGTGCGCATCATCGGCGCAGACGTAGTAACATTCATGGCCGCGCATTTTCTGGAAACGAACCCAGATATCTGTCTGAATGTATTCCACCAGATGCCCCAGATGGATTGAACCATTGGCATAGGGCAGGGCACTGGTAACAAGAATTTTTCGGCGTTCAGTCATGTTGGGAGCTGCTGTGGTTGGCGTTGGGAATCGACGTGGGCAAAAGCGGTTGTCATCGAATACTGGTAAAGGGGCGCAACTATAACGGTTTTGCCCCGTTTTTTCATCCGTTGTCAAGGGGATTTCGTATGGCTGAGGTAACCGTTCAGGACGGTTTGGCAGAGATCAAATATATTATCGGTGTGGCGTCTGGCAAAGGTGGTGTCGGCAAATCCACCACCGCGGTGAATCTGGCGCTGGCATTGGCCGCCAACGGCGCCAAAGTCGGTATTCTGGATGCGGATATCTATGGCCCCAGTGTGCCGATGATGCTCGGTTTACCCGACGGTACCCGGCCTCAGGTGGAGGAGGAAAAATACTTTTTGCCGGTGCCGGCCCACGGCATTGTGTCCATGTCCATGGGTTACCTGGTCACCGAACAGACACCCATGGTCTGGCGCGGGCCGATGGCGACTGGTGCCCTGATGCAGATGCTCAATCAGACCCGTTGGGGTGCACTGGACTATCTGGTGGTGGATATGCCGCCGGGGACTGGCGATATCCAGCTGACCCTGGCCCAGAAGGCCAGTATGGCAGGTGCTGTGATTGTCACCACACCGCAGGATATTGCGTTGCTGGATGCCCGCAAGGCGATTGAGATGTTCAGCAAGGTAAAGATTCCGGTATTGGGTATCGTGGAAAACATGGCAATGCATCGTTGCAGCCAGTGCGGCCACGAGGAGCCTATCTTTGGTGAGGGCGGTGGTCAGCGGGTCGCAGCGCAATACCAAACCGAGGTGCTGGGTTCCCTGCCGCTGGACCGTCTGATTCGCGAGCAGGTCGATGGCGGCAGACCCTCGGTGATTGCGGAGCCGGAAGGCTCGACCGCACAGCGTTATGGTGAGATCGCTGAGCGAATCGCAGTACTTCTGTCCGGGACTGACAGGTCCGGTGGCCCACAGATCACGATTGAATAACTCGTTCAGGGTCGCCCTTTTTAGGACTTTGACCAGTTGATCCAAACCGGTATCATGGCCCACTTTCGGGCACACCGGGCATGCAACAACGGATCCTGACGTGGTTGTTTGTAGGCCCACCCAAGACCCCTGGCACTTTACTTGAGAGCATCACAGTATGAGCATCAAATCCGACAAGTGGATTACCCGTATGTCCAGAGAACACGGCATGATTGAGCCGTTTCAGGGAACCCAGGTGCGGCAGCCCGATCCCAACGGCCAGAAAGTGATTTCCTACGGGGTGTCGAGCTATGGGTACGATGTGCGCTGTGCCGATAATTTCAAAATTTTCACCAACATCCATTCCAAAACAGTCGATCCGAAAAATTTCGACTCCGATGCTTTTGTGGATGTGAAGGGGGATTACTGCATTATCCCGCCCAACTCCTTCGCTCTGGCCAGTACGATCGAATATTTCCGTATACCGCGCAATGTACTGACCATCTGTCTCGGTAAATCCACCTATGCCCGCTGCGGCATCATCGTCAATGTCACCCCGCTGGAACCGGAGTGGGAGGGTCACGTGACGCTGGAGTTTTCCAACACCACCAGCCTGCCGGCAAAAATTTATGCCAATGAAGGTGTCGCACAGATGCTGTTTTTTGAATCCGATGAGGTCTGTGAAACCTCCTATGCAGACCGGGGCGGCAAATACCAGGGTCAGCGCGGAGTTACCCTGCCCAAGGCTTGATGAACAGAGGGCCGCAAAGTCCCCGCAGAAACCTGTGAGCTTTTATAACGAGGGTGAATGGGTGATTGCCACGGCAAGGATGTAGCAGAAAATCGCCACCGACATCAGGCTGAACAGTAACCGGATGCCCGCGGTTCGGCCGCGTTTGATGGCAAAAGTCCCCGTTCCGATATAGGCGATCAGGGCGATCAGCTTGGCGGTAAGCCAGCTGTCGGCAAACGGATACTGGTGACTGGCCATCATCAGGTACACCGCAGAGGCGAGCAGCAGGGTATCGATAATGTGTGGGACGATTTTGGCCCACTTCTGTTGCAGTTTTGGCGATGCATTGACCGACCAGACGGCCCGCACAACAAACAGGGTCAGGCTGAGCAGGGCGAGTGTGATGTGAGTGTTTTTCAGGATCAGGTACATAATATTATTCTGGCAGCATTCGATTTGAGTCGGTGAATCTTAGCCTGTCTGGTCGGGTTATCCCAACACCGGACAGGGACATAATGCCGTCGGGTTGTTTTTTCTTGTGGTTTGCCACTGGTGGCAAGGCCGGATTAATTTCAGGGAATCGTTTGCAGTGATCGAAGTCTTATTTCTGGCCGTTGCGTTGAGTATGGACGCGTTTGCAGTCTCCATTGGCCTGGGCTCAAAGCACAAGGGCAAAGCCATTACATTGGCTTTAATGGCCGGTGCCTATTTCGGTATTTTCCAGGCGCTGATGCCGATGATCGGTTACCTGGGTGGCAAAGGTGTGCTGGGCTGGATCGAGGCTTTTGCGCCATGGGTGGCATTTTTCCTGCTGCTATTGATTGGCGGCAAGATGATTTACGAATCCTTTTCTGAGGGCATCGAAGAGGATATTGCGAATATCACCCATCGGGTGATGCTGGTTCTGGCGATCGCCACCAGTATTGATGCCATGGCCGCCGGTTTTGCCCTGACCCTGCTCGACGTTGGGCCGTTGCTGGCCTGCTTGGTCATCGGTATCACCACCTTTTTGTTCAGCTTTCTCGGGATTTTTGTCGGCATCAAAAGTGGTACCTGGCTGGAGAGTAAAGCGGAACTTTTTGGTGGCGTGGTATTGATTTTAATCGGCTTTAAAGTGCTGTTGGCCTAAACGCTGCACTGGCCAAACTGATTGTCGAATGCCGGCCAACTCGGAGTTGGCAACGGTTTGTTTTTTGCCATGCTTAGCCGGGAATTTCTTCTGTTTTTCCCGTCTTTTCCACAACCCGGTGCTCCCCGGTGCTCAAGTAACGCTCAGTTAACCATTCCAGAATAGCGCCTGCTGGCTTTGAGGCTGTCACGCTCTTGTCATGCAAATGGCACAATAAATCTGCTATGGTCGCGCTTATCCTGAAAAAAACCATCAATGTTCAGCGGATTGTTATATGAATTTAGGTACTCCGATTATCAGCAGTAAGCGTAAATGGCTCGTGATTGCCGTTGCCCTGTCTGTAATCGCCCTGGCTGTTATTGTTTTTGAGTCCCCTGCGATTGCCGATCTGTCGGAGGAGAACCGTCACCAAGTGCCGACCTTGAAAGCGCAATGGCAAAAGGGTGAGGTGATTGTGCTGGTAAGGCACCTGGAGCGTTGTGATAAAGAGGATGCTCCCTGTCTGGTTGGCACTCAAGGTATCACCGCGCGATCCGTCGATGAGGGGCAAGCACTGGGTGATGACTTTTATCGGCTTGGATTGTTGAACAGCGACGTCTACAACAGTCCACTGGATCGCACAGCCCAGACGGAAAGTATTGTCTTCGGTGACCGCGGTTTTGATCGGGACTGGTTGTTCAAATGTAAAGAGACCATCTTCAAGGACGCCATGGCAAACAAGGCGCCCGGCAGAAACCTGATTATGGTGACCCACAGCAGTTGTATCGACAGTTTTGAAGAGTCCCTGGGGTACGCCAGTGAAACCCCTGAATACGGTACTGTCCTGTTTTTCAGCCCTGGTCAAAATAACAAGCTGGAAGTCCACGGTTTTCTTGATATGGAAGACTGGGATCGTACCCTGGGTTTTTGATCGCCGATCTTCCGCCTGATTCGATTTACCAGCCAACCCTGGCTTTTGACTAGCCATGGTCTGTGCCCTGTTTGTCCAAATCTTTGCTGTCCCGATTTTCCGCCGTTAGCACCAGCGGTTTGCGTGGCATATCGTAGCGTTGTTGCCGGTATAGCCACGAGGGCATCAGCGCATGGGCCAGTGCTTCGCGGGTGTCACTTGCGGTGGCCTCGCCGGTGAGCTGCAGTTGCCGGACCGCGGGATCATAAACACCGCTCAAGGCGGATTGCCCAGGCCTCAGGATGGTGACTTGCCGCCCTTGTAGCAGGGCAAAATAATCTGCGAACTGCATCAGTGCCCTGCCCGGAGATTGCTGTTCACTCTCAAGGGTCATATCGCGACCGATCATGGGTGTTTCCGCGCTGATGCCCAGCAGGGAGAGCAGGGTGGGGGCCATATCAATCTGACTGGTGACACTGGTGATGCGTTTGGGTTCAATATCTGCACCCAGGATCAGACCGGGAATCTGGAAGCGTTCAATGGGTACCAGGCTGTCACCAAACACTTTCAAATCATGGTCGGCGATCACCAGGAACAGGGTGTTTTGCCAATAGTCACTCTGTCTGGCCCGGTCAATAAATTCACCGAGCGCATAGTCCGCATATTTCACGGCATTGGGGTAGGTTTGTTTTTCCGGGTTGTGCAGTTCGATACGACCATCGGGAAACTCGTAGGGCGAGTGATTGCTGGAGGTGAAGACCAGGCCAAAATAAGCCTCATCGCGTCGCTGCGCCTCGCTGAGCCGTTGGTGGGTTTTCTCGAAGAGGTCTTCATCGGACACGCCCCAGCTGCCGACGAAGGCGGGGTTTTCGTAATCCCGCTGGTCAATGACCGACTGGAAGCCATTGCCGATAAAAAAGCTGGCCATATTATCGAAGTGTGACTCGCCACCATAGATGAACTCCGTGGTGTAACCCTGCATACCAAGCAGCTCGGCAATGGTGAAGAAGTTCTGTTGTGACAGTGACAGCTTGACCACACTGCGGGCTCGTGTGGGCAGGAATCCGCTCACGGTCGCTTCAATGCCCCGTACGGAGCGTGTGCCGGTGGAGTAGAGTTGCTCAAACCACCAGCCATGTTCCTTGAGTCTCTCCAGTTCCGGCGTGACCGGAGTTTCACCGCCCAGGGAACCGACAAAGGTGGCGCCCATGCTCTCTTCGAGAATGATCACCAGATTGAGGGGCTTTTCCCGTGAGTGTGTGGCCTGGCGGTAATTGAGCGTCGGGAAGGGCTGGTCACCATCGGGTTGCAGCCAGGGGTAAAGTTTGTCCAGTTGCTCCATGATTTCATCATCGCTGAGGGTGCCGTACACCTCGGCCGAACGGTCTTCGTGCTTCATGTTGTAGAGCGCAAAGTATACAGACCAGGTGGAATTGATGATCAGGCTGTTTACCAGCGGGTCCGGCGTCAGGGCAAAGATGGCCGGGTTGGCGGGGCGATGGCCCACCGAAGACCGCACCATCACCACCAGCAATACAGCGACGATTGGCCAGGTCAACCAGAGCTTCCAGAGAGGCCAGATTTTGTTGTAGGTTCTCAGCCAGTTTTTCATCAGGCGCGTGATTGCCCAGCCCGCCAGCGCTGTGATCAGCACTCCCATTAGCAGCGGCAGACGAAAGTCACCCCAAAGGGTGGCGAATACTTCACGGGGGTATTTCAGGTATTCAACAAACAACCGGTTGGGCCGCAGGTCGTACTGCAGGATGAAGGCCGGTGTGGCGGTTTCCATAAACACCAGCAAGGTGATGGCGATGACACCCCAGACCAGCACCAGCACCCGCCAGGCTGGCCATGACAGTCGCGAGGCCAGTATTGGCGTCAGCAACGCAAGCGGTGCCAACAGCATACCCATAATGATCAGGTCTGCCCGGATACCCTGACTGATAATCACCCACAAATCAGTTGCGGCCGTTACCCGATCCCATTGCCAGGCGATCAGACCCAGTCGGGACAGGGATAAAACCATCAGCCCGGTGAGTAACAGGATGATCAGTATCCCGTAGGGGCCAAATAGATTGAAAATACGTGTGTGAAGCGGGCTTTTCATGGATTTGGGCACTTGGGTTCTGAGACACCTTTTCCGTAGGGGGGTTGTTTCAGGCTGCAGTCTAGCTGCCTGTACCTTAACGGATCCTTAAGACCAGTCAGGGTGGTTCTGTGATTGGACCAGATCAGAGTCCGGGGCCTTCCTTGAGCGGGGAGAGTGCTTGGAGAGTGGGGGGATTTTAAAACCTTGCCGGATGCTCTAATCTGCCTTCATGACACTGCTCATCGCCTTTGCCCTGTTGTCCATTGCCGTCTCTTTTATCTGTTCGGTTCTCGAAGCTGCACTGCTGTCAATTACGCCCAGTTATATTGCCCAACAAAAGCTGGAAAACCTCAGGCTCCACGATCAACTCAGCTATTTGAAAGAACAGATTGATCAGCCGCTGGCCGCCATCCTGACATTGAATACGGTGGCCCATACGGTGGGTGCCACTGGTGTTGGCGCACAGGTGGCGATTGTCTTTGGCAGTGGCTATCTGGGGATCGCCTCGGCGGTGATGACGTTGCTGATTCTGGTGTTGTCGGAAATCATTCCGAAAACCATTGGCGCTCGCTACTGGCCGGTTATTGCGCCTTTTATGCCAATCACACTGAACAGTCTGATCACCCTGTTGCGACCATTTATCTGGTTGTCCGACCAGATCATGAAACTGTTTGGCGGCGGCGGTCACGAGCCCGATATTCGTCAGGAAATCAAGGCGCTTACTGTGTTGGGAAGGGAGCAGGACAAGCTGGATGACGACGAGCAGCGGGTGATTGGCAATATTCTCGATCTACATGATGTGAGGGTGAAAGACATCATGACGCCGCGTACTGTCTGTGAAGTTGCCAGGCCGGATGAGCTGCTCAGCAGTTTCATTGAGCGGGTAAAAGTAGGCCAGTTTTCACGTTACCCGGTGCTGGATGGCAATGAGGTGCCGATGGGCATGGTCTTCCGTCATGAGCTGTTGAACATCCCTTGGCAGAAAACCGTGTCGGATCTGATGAAACCGGTCGAGGTGGTCTCGGAAAAATTGAGCGTGGAAGCGCTGATGTCGCAGTTGATCCATGACCGGCAACATATGCGGCTGGTCTACGATGAATACGGCGTCTGGTTGGGCCTGGTGACGCTGGAGGATGTGATTGAAGCCGTGATCGGCCAGCCCATCATGGATGAAACGGATGATGTTGCCAGCATGAGACACCTGGCCAGGCGTCGTTGGCAATACCGGCAGAGATATTTTTCAGGTGGTCAGGCTGAGGAGTAGTTGCACCGATCTCGGCTGTTGACAGCCGTTCTCTGGCGCTGGTCAATATCCCTGCTTCGGCTCTGGTCTTTTCATGCCCGCTAACAATTCCTTGCCACCGTCTCGCCCGATAATGTCATGGCCCCGAGGGCTTTTGTGTCGGGGAGGGTATGACCGTTATTCTGTTATTGCGAGGGGTGATTGCTGCTGTGCAGCTTTGAGCAAGTCGAGAAAATCACTGGCCGGTAGCGGACGACTGAAGTAGTAGCCCTGGATAACATCGCAGCCTATCGACTGAAGAAACTCAAACTCAGTCGGGGTTTCAATGCCCTCGGCCACGACCTCCAGATTGAGAATATGGGCCATGGAAACAATGGCGCGGTAGATGTCGCGGCCGCGTTTGTCTGTTTCGATACTTCTGGCAAAGACCTGATCAATTTTAAGTTGATCCACGGGCATGTCTCTGAGATACCGCAGGTTCGAGTAACCACTGCCAAAATCATCAATGGCAATTTGCAGTCCCAGCGCCTTGAGTTGATTCAGGGTCGAGAGAAAGGAGCTCTCGTCCTGTGCCAGACAGCTTTCCGTGATCTCGAGTTCCAGCAGGGAGGGGGAAAACGTATGCGCTTGCAGGGCGGTGTCGATGGTCTCGATCAGATCGGGTTGGTTGAACTGTCGCGGGGAGAGGTTGATCGATACAGGCACCTGATCAAACCCCCGGTCAGTCCACTGCTGCAACTGTGCGCAGGCCTGCTCGATGACCCATTTGCCGAGCGGTTCTATAATGCCGGTTTTTTCGGCCAGGGGAATAAAGCGTGCAGGTGAAATCAGCTGGCCGTCCGCCGCTGGCCAGCGTATCAGTGCCTCGGCGCCGACAATCTCTCCCGACGAAACGGACATCTTGGGCTGGTAGTGCAGGACAAATCCGTCGGTGGCCAGTGCGGTGCGCAGCTGCTGTTCCATCTCGAGGTTGGCTGTGATGATCCTGTTCAGCTCTTCGGTAAAAAATTTGTAGTTGTTGCGTCCGGATTCCTTGGCCTGGTACATGGCCATATCGGCCTGCTTGAGCAATTCATTGGCATCGGTGCTGTCATGGGGATAGACACTGACGCCGACACTGCAGGTCACTTCGATATCCCGGTTGGCAACGCGGCAGGGTGCCTGCACGATGTCCAGTATGCGCTTGACCAGCTGTGACAGGGAGTTTGTGCTTGCGGTTTGGTCAGTGTTGTCGGGGGGGTAGGCCAGCAGCAGCACAAATTCGTCGCCGCCGATGCGCGCCACCGTATCGCCATCGCGAATGGATTTTCGCAGGCGGTCAGCAATCGCTTCAATCAGGCAGTCCCCCGCCGCATGACCGAGACTGTCATTGACGTTTTTGAACAGGTCCAGGTCGAGCAATACCACGGCCAGTTCGCCATCACTCCGTCGGCCACTTTTTGTCAGTTGCTGTAACCGGTCGAGTAGTAAAAGCCGGTTGGGCAAGTCAGTCAGGCTGTCATGGGTGGCCTGGTGAGAAATACGCTGTTCATAGTATTTCCGTTCGGTGATATCTTCAACGGAGCCCTCGAAATACAGCAGGCGCCCGTTCGGTCCGTATACCGTCCGCGCATTTTCCGAAATCCAGATTACAGAGCCGTCTTTCCTGAACACCTGCGATTCAAAGTTTTTGACCCCGCCATTACTTTGCATGAGTTGTACAAATGTCGCCCGCCTGCCGGGGTCGACGTACAACTGCTGGCTGATATTCTTGAGTGCCTGCTGCAGTTCGTCAGTTGTCTCGTAACCGTAAATCGTTGCCAGGGCTGGGTTGACGTTCAGGTAGTAGCCATCGGTGGTTGTCTGAAAAATACCTTCAATTGCATTTTCAAAGATGCTTCGATAGCGATGTTCGGCCTCAACCATGGCCTCTTCATTGGCATGGCGCTGGGTTATATCCTGAATGAAGCCATGCAGTGCGCTGGGGTAGCCATCCATGGAGACGCCCTGACCCCTTTCCCAGACCCAGCGTACGCTGCCATCCGCATGGTAGATTCGGTATTCGACATTGATGGAAACGCCCTTTTTTAGTGCATCGTCGATCGTTTCCCGCACCCGTTTGCGATCATCAATGTGCGTGATTTCTTCGTATGAAATCCGGCTGTTGAGTAGCAGGTCCTTTGCCGGGTAGCCAGTGAGTTTCAGGCAGCCTTCGCTGACAAAGTCCATGGTCCAGTGTCTGTCCTGCCGGCAGCAGTAAACCATGCCGTCGAGCTCGGACAGCAGCATTTCCAATAAAGGTTCGCGCTGCAGCTCGGTGGAGGAGTAAACAGTATAGAGATTGAGGTCTGCCATGCAGCATGAATAAGCAACAATCGTGCCGATTGGGCAGGGGTGTGCGATCAATGGCTAGAGGATCGGGATTGGTCTGCCAGCAGGCTTTCCCGGAGTGCTCTGGCTTTGTCCTGAATCCGCCGGGTATGTTCGGGGCCCATGCGGATCAGCTGTTTTTGCAGAGCGGGTAGCGCCTCCAGTTTCGGGTCCGCGTATTTGTACTGAACGGAATCCTGAACCAGATAAACGGGCTGCAGAGGCAGCGGGGTGTCCAGCACCTGGTCCAGCGCACTGATGATCGCTTTGTCTACAGTTTCAGGTGGATAGCCGAGCTCACCATAGGCCTGTTCAAGCAGGGGCCGAAGCAGATGAAAAAGCTTGATCAGTTTGTCGTTGTCCATGGCTTCCAGGGTGTTGACCAGGTAGTTGTAGCGCTGATGGTTGGTCGGGCTGATTGAGCGCTTTTGCCCTTCCTGGACGACCTCGAAACTGCCTTTCGGCGTGGGGGCCCTGAGCATTTTGCGCAATACATCACCGCGGGAGAGACCATCCAGCAGGCTGACAGTGCGGCGAAGGACATGGTTTGGAGGAAACCACTGACCCAGTTGGTCGTCGGGGGTCAGCTCCGTAAATTGTTTGCGGGCGAATTCATCGCTGTCGTCGAGTGGTGGCAGTTCCGACGCTGTCGGTTGCGTTGGTTGCTCGGGAACGGTTTCCTCGATGTTGGCGACCGGGTTCGTTGTAGCCGGTGTCGGGGCTGGTAATGCCGGTGTGCTGGTTTCAGGTGCTGTAATGGTGGCGGGTGTTTCATCCGCCGGCTTGAGAAAAAAGTAGCTTAGCAGTGCCAGACCGGCCAGCACGATAACCACGCCAATCCACAGGGCAACTTTGTTTTTGCCAACTTCTCTTTCCGGACGCTCGTCGGGGTTGACCCTCATTCGTTACTCCTTGGCCAGCTGTGTATGGGTGCCATCACAAAGCGGTGGTGTGGCGGTACGTTTGCAGGTGCAGAAGGCGACCTTGCCGGTTCTGGTTGCCTGCCAGGGCCTTGGCTCAAAGGCCGTGCCTGTGTGCGAGCCATCGCAGAATGGTTGGTTCGCACTTTTCCCACAGGCACACCACCAGTAGGTTTGCCCTTCTGTGACAGTCTGGATGATCGGTGTCATGCCGCCCAGTTCTGGTGTTGTCACGCGGACATCCTCCCGGTGCTAATGGCTGCCTGCGGTGATGGGTTTATTGTCCACTGTACCTTCTTTCAGGGTGATGCGGTGATCGTCATCATCTTCATTCTGCCAGATCTGCACCAGAAGATAATTCATATGCGGCGCAAACCACAGGTAGGTTTCCCGATCACTGTCCTTGCGGATACGGTGAACCTTGACGGCATTGATTGGACCCAATGCTGTATCAACGATTTCCTCACCCATGATTTCAAAGTTGTACTGCTTTATTTTGCCGCGGTCAATTACCTGGTACTGCAAGGGGATCGTACCCTTGATCAGATCCCGTTGTAACTGGACCTGATAGGTCAGTTTGTCCAGATAGTCACTGTCCAGCTTGACCTGTCGCTGTTTCTTTTTTTTCTGATAATTGGCAACGCCCGCTGACCGGTCGTAGGTCAGTGACTCATTTTTCTTGATGCCGAAAATATTGCGTTCGTAGGTGTACTGTTGGCCAAGAATATTGCCTGTTGAATCAATTTTGAAGGTGCCCTTTTCGGTAATACTGGCCAGCAGGGTGTCAGCTTTGCTCACCAGTTTATAGCTATCTCCTTCCCTGACCAGATGCCGCTCCGCCTGGATATCCATACCCTTGATGGTGGCATCGTAAACGAGATGATAGGGGGTCAGGGCCGGTTCTTTGGTCTCGGCGAGACACAGGCCTGAAAGCAGCGACAACAGGATCAGGCCTGTCAGCGGGATGGCAGATGGGGTGTGGCGACGAGTGTGGCGCATTAACTGTGAATTCCCTCAATTTTTGATGCTGGCAGTTTGTCAGACTCTTTGGATGCCATTTAGTTGTGAATATTTCAGTTATTTATCCCTGGAAGGCGAATCCTGTGGGCGGCAGGGGTCGACCAAACAGGCAGGCCCTGCCGTTACTCAGTGTCACCCTGCCCTGGCAATACCAGCGCACGGCCATCGGGTAAATCAGGTTTTCCTGCTCAAAGACACGGCTGCTCAGCGTTTCGGCAGTGTCATCTTCCAGAATGGGGACTTCGGCCTGAATTATCGCCGGGCCACCGTCGAGCTCTGATGTGACGAAATGCACCGTGGCGCCGGTTTTGGTATCGCCGGCCTCAATGGCGCGCTGCTGGGTGTGCAGGCCGGGATATTTTGGCAGCAGGGATGGGTGGATGTTCATCATCATGCCCGCAAAGCGTTCGACAAATGCCGGGGTCAGAATACGCATGAAACCGCACAGCAGTATCAGGTTGGGTCTGTAGCCTTCCAGCAGGTCAGCCAGCGCCACATCGAAACTGTCCCGGTCGGGGAACTGCCGGTGGTCCAGCGCCTGGCAGGGCAAGCCGGCGGCCCTGGCTTTTTCCAGCCCGGGGGCATCGGGATTGTTGCTGATCACACAAACGATTTCGGCATCGATCACGTTCATCTGTATCGCATCGATAAAGGATTGCAGGTTGCTCCCCTTACCGGAAATCAATATTGCCAGCCTTGGTTTGTAACTCTTATTCATATTCAATCAGCCTATCCTAGTTGAACGCGTTGTTCGCCGGGTTCAGCATGGGCGATTTCGCCCATGACAAATGCTTCCTCGCCAGCGATGTGCAGTGTGTCCAGTGCCGTTTGCACGGCACTTTGTGGCACGCAGATCACCATGCCGACGCCGCAGTTAAAAGTGCGGTGCATTTCGGTGGCGTTGACATTGCCGTTGCGTTGCAGCCAGTCAAAAATGGCGGGCATCCGCCAGCTTTGGGTGTCGATGACAGCTTTGGCACTGTCCGGCAGAACCCGTGGAATATTTTCCAGCAGGCCGCCACCGGTAATGTGAGAAATCGCATGGACCGGCACGTGCGCGTGCTCCACCAGCCCCAGCAGGGTCTTGACATAAATTCGCGTGGGGGTGAGCAACAGTTCACCCAGCGGCTTGCCGTCGACCATTTCTGTGCGCGGGTCTGCGCCGGAGACTTCGATGATTTTGCGAATCAACGAATAACCGTTGGCGTGCGGGCCGGAGGAGGCCAGTCCGATCAGGGCATCGCCTACATGCACGGCACTGCCATCGATAATGCCGGACTTTTCGACAATCCCGACACAGAAGCCCGCCAGGTCGTAATCCTCGCCCTCATACATACCGGGCATTTCCGCCGTCTCGCCGCCCACCAGTGAGCAGCCTGCGAGTTCACAGCCCTGACCAATACCCGTGACGACGGCAGCAGCGGTATCGACATGTAATTTGCCGGTGGCGTAATAATCGAGAAAGAACAGTGGCTCGGCACCGCAGACCACCAGATCGTTGACGCACATGGCCACCAGATCAATGCCGATGGTGTCATGGATACCGAGATCCATTGCCAGTTTCAGTTTGGTGCCGACACCGTCCGTGCCCGATACCAGCACCGGTTCCTTGTAGCCACTGGGCAGGCTGAACAATGCGCCGAATCCTCCCAGACCGGCCAGTACTTCAGGTCGGCGGGTGCGCTTGGCAACCTGTTTGATCCGTTCGACCAGGGCGTTGCCTGCGTCGATATCAACACCGGCATCTTTGTAGCTGAGAGAGGGTTGCTTGGGGTGACTCATTGGCGGGCCTTGCTGGGTAGTGGGTGAAAAGGTGGGATATTTTATATGAAAAGGCGGCGTCTGACAGTTAGATAATATGTCTATTTGCAGGCTGCTGTTACAATCCCGACCATGAAAAATATCGCGCTGTTGAAGAATCTTGTCGCCCTGCTGTTTGCGGGGTTCTTTACCCTGCCCATTGCTGCGGCTCCGCTGGTCGATCTCTATGAGGCACTGGTGCCCGTACCGGATCAGAGCGATGCGGCCAGAGAGCGGGCGCTGAAGACCGGGCTGGAAAAAGTGCTGGTCAAGGTAACCGGCGACAGTCAGGTGCTGTTAAACACCCGGTTGGATAGTGCCACGGCAGAGCCCCGGCGTTATGTGACGGCATACAGTTACACGAGTTATCGCGATTCGTTGGCGGCGCCCAGTGAAGACGGCGCCGCGCCCAGAGCGGGTATGGCGATCAATATCCGTTATTCCGAACCGGCGATCGACCAGCTGTTGCGACGTCATCAGTTACAGATCTGGCCGGCAGAGCGTCCGTTGCTGCTGGCGTGGATTGTGGTAGATGATCCCGTTGCCGGAAAACAGTTTGTCACCAGCGAACAGCTGCCGAATGCCGATGCTGCGCTCAGTCAGTTGATGGCTGACCGGGGTGTGCCGCTGTTGCGGCCGATGTTTGATTTATCAGACAGCCAGATGCTGACAGAAGCGCAGGCCTGGGCATTTGACCAAGCGCGGCTGGCATCAGTTGCAGAACGCTACGATGTGGATTCCTGGCTGATTCTACGGGCCTATCGAAGCGCCACTGGCCAGTGGCGCGGTGCCTGGCTGTTGAATGTGGAGGGTGACGACAGTTTGCACAGCCTGGCCGCTGATTCCCTGCCAAAGCTGATCGCTGGCATGGTTCCTGCTGCGGCGGACAAGCTTGCCAGCCGTTACGCCTATGTACCCCAGGATATCGCCCAGCAACTGGTTATTCGGCTGGATAACATCAACGATTACCGGGCCTACCGTGAAGCCACGGGATTTATCGAGTCCCTCGAACTGGTCCGGGCCCTGGCGGTAGACTATGTGGATGCCGATCAGGTTGGCCTGCGCGTTTCCGTGGAAGGCGAGGCCGCACTGTTGCTGGGTATGCTGCGTCGCGATAGCCGGATCAGTGAACATGAACCACCGATCGGACTTGTTCAGCCTGAGGGTTATTGGTTTAGCTGGAGACAGCCCTAGATGGCCGTCCAGCTCAGCTTGCCGATCAAGCTGAATGATGCCGCCACGTTCGAGAATTTTCTGATTCCCCCCGCTGATAACAGGCAGCTGCTGTTGACGCTGTTGCGCGACCAGTGGCCGCAGGGCAAAGAGCCGATCCTCTATCTTTGGGGGCGGCGCGGCAGCGGGGTTTCACACCTGCTCCAGGCCAGTTGTCACGCTGCCCACGCGCGCGGACTGCCCGTCCAGTATCTGCCGTTATCCGTATTGATCGACTATCCCCCGGCAGAATTGCTCGATGAGCTGGAACAGCTGCCGCTAGTCTGCCTCGATGATGTTCAGTTGGCTGCGGGTCGGCGCGATTGGGAGGAAGCCCTGTTCGGGTTGCTCAACCGCATGCGGGATACCGGTAGTTGCCTGCTGGTGGGTGGTGACGCCGCACCGCGGGAGTTGCCAGTGGTTCTGCCGGACCTGCAGTCCAGACTCGGCTGGGGCCCGGTGTTTCAACTGGAGACGCCGGGGGATGCCCTGCGGGAGCAGGTGGTTCAGTTTCGTGCCATGCGCCGCGGTATGACACTGGATAACGGCGTGGCACGGTTTCTGGTGAACCGGGCCGGACGGGATTTGCACAGCCTGATGGATTGTCTCGATCAGCTGGAAAGCCGTTCCCTGCAGGACAAGCGGAGGCTCAGTATCCCGTTTGTGAAGCAGGTGTTTGGCTGGTAATTAGCACGGCTCAGTGGTTAGCATTTGCGATGCCCTGCTTCGGGCGAGGCAAGAGCTTACTTTTCCGTCGTGGATGCTGTTGACAGCTGTTTCAGCAGTGCCGCCAGTTTTTCTTCTGTCTGGGGCCCCAGCAGAATCTGGCGGTAATTGCCAGCAGCGTCAATAACCAGCGTTTCCGGCAGTACACCACTGGGTTTGACGTTGAATTGCTGGCGGGGGTCGTCAAGCAGTACGGGAAAGTCTATTCCCAGCGCTGCGGCCTGCTGTTTCAGTGCCTCGCCAGTGACCCCGTCGAAGTTGACGGCCAGTAATTGTACCCGGTCGCTGTGGCTGCGCTGGAATTCATTGAGTTCCGGTATTTCCTCGCGGCAGGGCTTGCACCACTCGGCCCAGTAATTAATCAGTACCACTTTGCCGTGCAGCTGGTCGAAATCAATGTGACCGCCATCAAGCAGGGCATAACCCTGTTCCCCATCGCTGCAGCCGATGGCTGTCAGGAGTAATAAAGTTGTCAAGAATCGTATGGCACTGTGTTTCAATGGTGGCGTCCTCCCGCTTCGGTTTGTCTGTCTGGCCCCGTCCACCGGTTTGCAGCTAGAATGTATTTTTCTCAGGACTATTCTACACAAACATTATGATCAGCATTTATCACAATCCCCGTTGTTCCAAATCCCGTCAGACACTGGCCCTCCTCGAGGATCGCGGCCTGGCGCCGAATATCATTCTCTATCTGGATAACCCGCCCGACAGGAAGACCCTCAAGGACATTCTCGGCAAACTCGGCATCACTGCCCGGCAATTGCTGCGCAAGGGAGAGGATGCCTACCGGGAGAACAATCTGGCGGATGAGCATCTGACAGAAACACAATTGATTGACGCCATGGTTGCCAATCCAAAACTCATCGAGCGCCCCATCGTCATTAACGGCAGCCGGGCAGCACTGGGGCGTCCGCCTGAAAATGTACTGGAGATTCTCTGATGTCGCACATACTGGTTCTTTACTACTCCCGTTACGGCAATACCCGGGCCATGGCCCAGCAGGTGGCGCTGGGCGTGGAGCAGGGCGGCATGGAAGGGCGGTTGCGCACCGTGCCGGCAGTCTCTGCCAACTGTGAAGCCACAGAGCCCGATATTCCGGCAGAGGGCGATATTTATTGCACCAGTGAGGACCTCGCCGACTGTGCCGGGTTGATTCTCGGAAGCCCGACCCGGTTTGGCAATATGGCAGCACCCCTCAAGTATTTTCTCGATGGCACCGGTGATCTCTGGATGAACGGCAGTTTGATCGGCAAGCCCGGTGCCGTGTTTACATCCACGGGTTCACTGCACGGCGGCCAGGAAACCACGCTTCTCAGCATGATGTTGCCGCTGCTGCACCACGGCATGTTGCTGATGGGGCTGCCCTACAGTGAGCAGGCGCTGCATACCACCACCACTGGTGGTACCCCCTACGGTGCCTCTCACCGGGCCGGTGATGGCACGCAGCCATTGAGCCCGGAAGAAACCGAACTGTGCATCGCTCAGGGCAAGCGCATGGCCGCGCTGGTGAAAAAACTGGCGGTGAGCCAGTGACAGATTCAGAACATGCTGCCGAGGTTCATGCTGCCGAGGTTAAAGTCATCAAGGCGATACCCCGCTTGCGGAAAAAGCTCACCATTGCGCGTTGGCTCACCCGGGGCAGTTATGCGCTGCTCCTGGTGACGTTGCTGGCCAACGGATTATTGTCCGCCACACCGCTCAGTTTGATGGTTTTTACCCTGGTGCCGCTGGCGATTTTTATTCCGGGTCTGCGTCGGGAGCACTATAAAACCCTCTCCATGCTGTGCTTCGTCACCCTGCTTTACTTCATGGTGACAGTCAGTAATCTGTTTGCCCCCAATGCCAATCTGCTGGATGCCGTTGAACTGGTGTTGCTGGTGATTCTGTTTGGTGCCGCCATGATGTTCAGTCGCTGGAAGCAATATTCGCTGTATCAGGAGGATCAGTCATGAGTCGTGAAAAGCCGGGTATTTTTCGGCGGTTGTTCGGTTTTATCGGAAAGCTGGCCAGTGGTCTGCGGATATTGCTTAACATTCTTTTCTTACTGGTGGTGGTTGTTTTCATCCTCAGTATTTTTCGCAAGGATGTGCAACCGTTGCCGGAAAAAGCGGCCCTGCGCATTGCCCCGGGTGGCTTTCTGGTGGAGCAGAAAACCTATGTGGACCCACTGACCCAGCTGTTGCAGCAGAGTGGTCCGGCCGATGCGGAAACCCTGGTGCATGACCTCACTGAAGCCATTGATGAGGCCGCGGATGATCCCCGTATTACCTCGCTGGTGCTGGAGCTGGATTATCTGCTTGGCGGTGGTCTGACCAAGCTTGAGGAAGTCGCGCAGGCGCTCAGCAGGTTTCGTGAGAGCGGCAAGCCGATTATTGCGGTGGGTGACAGTTACACCCAGGAGCAGTACTACCTGGCCAGTTTTGCCGATGAGATCCACCTCAATCCGATGGGCGCTGTTCTGATTACCGGCTACGGCAATTATCCCAACTATATCAAGGGTGCCCTCGATAAGCTTCGCATCAATGTCCATGTGTTCCGGGTGGGCAGTTACAAGGATGCCATAGAACCTTTTACCCGCACGGATATGTCTCCTGCCTCACGGGAACACAACAGCGCCTGGCTCAATGCGCTCTGGTCGGCGTATACCCGCCGGGTGGAAACCCAGCGCGAGCTGCCGGTGGATGCCATCAATGATTATGTCAACAACCTGGTGAGCAAGCTTGAAGACCAGCGGGGTAATACCGCTGAAACGGCCGTTGCCAGCGGATTGGTGGACAAACTGTCGACCCGCCCGCAGATGCTGGCCAGGTTGCAGGCGCTGGCAGGCAGTAACGACAAGGGTGGCTACCAGGCCGTGGATGTGGGTCGCTATCTGGGTCATACCCGTCGGGCCGAGGCAGCACAGGTGCTGCCCTCAACTGATAAGGTGGGGCTGATTGTAGCCAGGGGTGCGATACTGGATGGTGAGCATCCCGCCGGGACCATCGGCAGCGACAGTCTGGCAAAACTGTTCCAGCAGGTGCGCAAACAACAGTTCAAGGCTCTGGTGCTGCGTATTGACAGCCCTGGTGGCAGTGCGTTTGCCTCTGAAGTGATTCGTCAGGAGATGGTGCTGACCCGGCAGGCGGGTATCCCGGTAATTGTCTCCATGGGCTCTGTGGCGGCCTCCGGGGGTTACTGGATGGCGATGGGCGCGAATCAGATATGGGCCAGTCCTACCACGATCACCGGTTCCATTGGTGTGTTTGGCGTGATCCCGACCTTTGAAAACAGCTTGGCCGCGCTGGGTATCAACAGCGATGGTATCGGCACCACCAATCTGGCCGACCTCTATCGTCTCGACCGACCCATGTCACCCCAGGCAAAACAACTTATCCAGTTTGGGGTCAACCATGTTTACGATCAGTTCCTTGCCATTGTCGCGGAGGCCCGCAACAGCACTCCGGAGAAAATCCATGATATCGCCCAGGGGCGGGTCTGGACCGGAGAAAAGGCAAAGGCGTTAGGTTTGGTTGACCATCTTGGCAACCTGCAAGAGGCGATGGATGCTGCGGCTCTGGCGGCCGGTCTCGACACCTACCAGACCGAAGAGGTAAAGAGTCCGATGGATTTCCGCGAGCAGCTGATGCGCCAGTTGTCCGGCAGCGTGGTGGGACAGTGGATCCGCTGGCTGCCGGCCGACTGGTTGCCGCAGGGTTTGTTGGCAGAGGTCTACGGTGCGACCAGAGAGCTGCAACTGCTGAATCGTTTTAATGACCCCCGCGGCCTCTACCTGCACTGCTTCGAATGCACGGCGCAGTAGCGGTATTTAAGCTGCATAATAAAAAGCAGGGCAATAAAAAAGCGGCCATCAGGCCGCTTTTTTTACGCTTGTGTACCGGACACCGGTGATCAGCGCTCCAGATATTGCAACTTGTCGGGCACCCCGTCCCACTCTTCCGCGTCCGCTGGCGCCTCTTTCTTCTCGGTGATATTTGGCCACACTTCTGCCAGTTCGGCATTCAGTTCCAGGTAGACCTGCTGGTCGGTGGGCAATTCGTCCTCGGAGAATATCGCATCCACAGGGCATTCCGGTTCGCAGAGTGCGCAGTCAATACATTCGTCCGGGTGAATGACCAGAAAATTAGGGCCCTCGTAAAAGCAGTCCACCGGGCAAACTTCGACACAGTCAGTGTGTTTGCACTTGATGCAGTTATCGCCGACAACAAAAGTCATGGGTTGCTCTCCGAAAAGCGGGTGATAGAACAGGCGCGCATTATACAGAAATAAAAACGGTTATTTAAACAATCAGACCGGCAAATTAAATTCGGGGGCAGATTTTTGACTTCACTGGGTCGGATCATCGCTCCCGAATGAGTTGTTTGAGTGCGTAGAGTTGCTCCAGCGCCTGTTTGGGGCTTAGTTCATCCGGCTCGATAGCGGCCAGCGTTTCCAGCAAGGCTGTTGAGAGCGGGTCGCGAAACAGCTCCTGTTGCCGGGGTTTGGCTGCCGGTCCCGCTGCCACCACCGGGCGCGCACCGGCTTCGAGACTGGCCAGCTCCAGCCGGGCCAGCGTGAGTACTTCCGCCGGAATGCCCGCCAGCTTGGCCACCTGGATACCGTAACTCTGGCTGGCGGGGCCCTCCTGTATGGCGTGGAGAAACACGATGTCATCGTTGTACTCGGTGGCATCCAGGTGGACATTGGCCACTCCAGTGGTTTTTTCCGGCAGCCCGGTGAGTTCAAAATAATGGGTGGCAAACAGGGTAAAGGCCTGGACCTTTTCCGCCAGCTGAACCGCGCAGGCCCAGGCCAGTGATAAGCCGTCAAAGGTGCTGGTACCGCGGCCAATTTCATCCATCAGCACCAGGCTTCGGGCCGTGGCATTGTGCAGAATATTGGCTGTTTCTGTCATTTCCACCATAAAGGTTGAACGGCCACCGGCCAGATCATCCGAGGAGCCGATGCGGGTGAAAATACGATCGACCAGACCAATTGTAGCGCTGGCGGCTGGCACACAGCTGCCGATATGGGCCAGCAAAACAATCAGTGCGGCCTGGCGCATATAGGTGGACTTGCCGCCCATATTGGGGCCGGTAATAACCAGCATACGCCGCTGTTCGTCCAGGTTCAGGTCATTGGCGACAAAGGGTGTGTCCAGCACCTGTTCAACCACCGGGTGGCGACCACCACTGATCTCAATGCCCGGTTGCTCCGACAGGGAGGGTGGAATCAGACCGAGACTGTCGGCGCGTTCCGCGAGACAGACCAGTGCGTCGAGTTCGGCCACTGCTGCAGCGCTCTCCTGCAGCGGCAGGAGCTGTTCGTTGAGGGTTTCGAGCAGCGCTTCATAGAGGGCTTTCTCGCGGCTCAGGGCGCGACTTCTGGCACTCAGGGCCTTGTCCTCGAAGGTTTTCAGTTCGGGGGTGATATAGCGCTCGGCATTTTTCAGGGTCTGGCGCCGGATGTAGTGAGCGGGGGCCCGTTCAGACTGGCCGCGGGAAATTTCTATGTAGTAGCCATGCACCCGGTTATAGCCCACCTTGAGGGTGCTGATACCGGTGTTCGTTTTTTCCTGCTCTTCGAGATCCACCAGAAACTGGCCGGCATTGCTGCTGAGATTGCGCAGCTCATCCAGTTCGGCGTCATAGCCCTCGGCAATCACGCCACCGTCGCGGATCACCACCGGTGGATTCTCGGCGATGGCCCCGGTCAGCAGGGCGACCAGCTCGGGGAACTCCCCGGCTTTGCGCAACAACTGTTGCAATGGCGCAGTATCTGACGAGGACAGTTCCCGCTGGATAGCGGGCAGGGTGCCGAGTGACTGCCGCAGCCGGGTCAGATCCCGTGGGCGGGCAGAGCGCAGGGCCACCCGCCCCAGAATGCGCTCCATATCGCCCACCTGCCTGAGGTGTTCCGCCACCGATTCATGGCAACCGTTCAAGCGCAGGGCGGCCACCACCTGCTGTCGACATTGCAGTGCAGCCAGATTGCGCAGGGGCCGGTTGATCCAGCGATTCAACAGGCGGCTGCCCATTGCCGTGCTGGTGCTGTCCATCACCGACATCAGCGTATTATCCGTCGTGCCATTCAGGTTGATGCTCAATTCCAGATTGCGCCGGGTGGCGGCATCGAGAATAACGCTGTCGTCGCGGTTTTCATGGCTGATACTGCGAATATGGGGCAGGGCGGTGCGCTGGGTTTCCCTGGCGTATTGCAGCAGACAGCCGGCAGCGGAGAGCGCCAGCGGCAAATGATCGCAACCAAAGGCGGACAGATTCCGGGTGCCAAACTGGTCGGTTAACTGGCGCTGTGCCGTATCCCGGTCAAATTCCCAGGGCTGGCGATGGCGCAGGCCCCGTTGCTGGCTAACGAGTGCCGGGCAGGGGAAATCATCGGCGACCAGCAACTCGGCGGGACTGAGCCGCTGCAATTCACTTTGCAAACTTTCCGGGCTATCCACCTCCAGCACCAGAAAACGACCGCTGCCGATATCCAGTGTTGCGATGCCGAACAGATCATTGTGATGGGCGATGGCGGCCAGCAGATTGTCCCGCCGCTCTTCCAGCAGCGCTTCGTCGCTGATCGTGCCGGGGGTGACGATGCGAACCACCTGGCGGTCCACCGGCCCCTTGCTGGTGGCCGGGTCACCAATCTGCTCGCAGATCGCCACCGATTCCCCCAGCTTGACCAGTCGTGCCAGATAGCCCTCCGCCGCATGGTAGGGAACCCCGGCCATCGGAATCGGCTGGCCCGCGGACTTGCCCCGGGCCGTCAGTGTGACATCCAGCAACCGCGCTGCCTTTTTGGCATCGTCGAAGAACAGCTCATAAAAATCACCCATGCGGTAGAACAACAACTCGTGGGGATGCTGGGCTTTGATGCGGAAATACTGCTGCATCATCGGGGTGTGTTGGGACAGGACGTCCGTCTGGGCTGTCATCGGTTTGCGGTGGTGCCTCTTATTCGCGCGGGAAAGCCGTCCATTCTACGACAAGGTCGGTGCAGTAAAAAACTGCTGACTTTGAGGGCCACTCTGAAATACTACCGGTTCTAGCACTGGAGCAGGCAATACCCAATTCGCATGACCTCCCGGTTAAATTATGTTTACGGATTGGCAGGCCCGCGGCTATTGCGGCATGCTGACCAATCACACACAGCGGGAAACCGGTTTCGGGAGAGCATCATGGGATTATTGGTGAACGGGACATGGCAGGACAAGTGGTATGACACCAAGGCCAGCGGCGGGGAGTTCAAGCGGCAGGAAAGCCGGTTCCGGCACTGGATCACTGCAGATGGCGGCCCAGGCCCCGATGGGCAGCGGGGGTTTGCCGCCAGCAGTGGCCGGTATCATCTGTATGTTTCGCTGGCCTGTCCCTGGGCCCATCGGACGCTGATTTTTCGCCAGTTAAAGGGGCTGGTGGAGCATGTTGGTGTCACGGTAGTGGAGCCACTGATGCTGGAGAACGGTTGGGAGTTCAGCGCGGAGGGTGATGATCTCTACGGGCTGGATTACCTCTATCAACTCTATTTGAAAGCGGCCCGTGATTATGAAGGGCGGGTGACCGTGCCGGTGTTGTGGGATAAACAACAGCAGACCATCGTCAGCAACGAATCTGCCGACATTATTCGAATGTTCAACAGTGCCTTTGATTCGATGACCGGTAACCGGCTCAATTTTTACCCGGCAGCTTTGCGCGTGAAGATAGATGACATTAATCAGCGGGTGTACGAGGAAATTAACAACGGCGTGTACCGGGCCGGATTTGCCACAACCCAGACCGCCTATGAGAGAGCCTACGCCGGGCTTTTTGAAGCGCTGGACTGGGTGGAGGGCAGACTGGCAAGCCGGGATTATCTGTTGGGCGAACAGGTCACAGAGGCGGACTGGCGATTGTTCACTACACTGGTGCGTTTCGATGCGGTTTACCACGGTCACTTCAAATGCAATCGCAACCGCCTGCTGGAATTCTCGAATTTACCCGGCTATCTGTCCCGGTTATACAAAACCCCCGGTGTCGCAGAAACCGTCAACCTGGATCACATTAAAAAGCACTACTATGGCAGCCACAAAACCATCAATCCCACCGGTATCATCCCGGTGGGTCCGGCCCGGCTGTTCGTCGCTGATTGATCGATTGTTCAGTGCTGCTGCCTGTTGATAGGTTGCAAGTGACAATTACCAGGCACTGTTCACTGCTTTCGTGAGCGGGGTGGCGCCATTGAGAAATCCCAATGGCTGTAAAACTAGGGCATACTTGAAGGCTGTTTTAGCGTCGGTGGGTTTGTCTGCCGACAGTCATATGTAAGGAATCCCATTGAAACCCAGAAGACCTCACCCTAAAGCCCGACGGCAATCGCCCAACCGCCCGATTGAATTCCTGATTGAGAGCATCGATCCGATGGGGCAGGGGGTGGCAAAGATTGACAGCAAACCCTGTTTCATTGCCAAGACATTGCCTGGTGAACAGGGTGCTGCAACTATTACCCGCGCCAGCAAAGGGGTGCTGTTTGCCCGGATGGACAGCCTTTCCAGCACCGCTGAAAACCGTATTGTGCCAGCTTGCGAGCATTTTGAGCAGTGCTCCGGCTGTCACTTTCTGCACACAGATTATGAAAGCGAACTGACCTACAAGCGCAATGCCCTGGCGGATCATCTCAAGCGGCTCAGTGTGGAGACCCCCGACATTCACGTGGCGCCTGCCGAGCAGCGGCTGGGCTACCGCAATCGCATGCAGTTGCACTACCGTCACAAGTATCTGGGTATGATCGACCCAGTCACCGATGCTGTTCTGGAAATTCCGCACTGCCAGGTGATTGATGAGCGACTTCGCGAGACCTTTGACAGCCTCTATCAGGACAAAAGCTGGACTGAAGATCACCAGGGTCAGGGGCACTGTGAGCTGTATCTGACCGATGATGGTGTCAGTGTGCAATGGGATCAACCCTATGCCCACGGCGGTTTTACCCAGGTCAACGGGGCCATGAATGAGGTGCTGCGGGAGATCGTAAGAGCCCAGCTGGACGATCTTGAGGTCAGGACGTTGCTGGATCTGTTCTCCGGAGAGGGCAACCTGTCAGATTTGATTCTGCCGGAGCACCCCGGTATCGAGCGGGTGATGGTGGACTATGCGCCGGAGCGGGCGAAGCTGAAGGAAGTGTTGAGCTTTATTCATCTGGATCTTTTTTCCGACACGGCGTTGCGGGCCTTCAAGGCGCGTACCGAGCACACCCGGTTCGATGTGCTGTTGGTGGACCCACCCCGCAAGGGCTTTGTTCATCTGGCACAATGGGTCAAAGCCTATCGGCCCAAAAAACTGATTTACGTCAGTTGCAGTGCCCCCACCATGGTGCGCGATCTGCAGTTGCTGGGCGGTGATTACCGGATCGAACAGGTGAATCTGATTGATCTGTTTCCCGGCACCTATCACTACGAAACACTGGTTACCATTACCTTCAAATAAGGGTATGTGCATCGCCTCTTTAATCAGCAGATCAGTTACAGTAAGTTGTCGGCATGGATAATCAAACGGTTTCGCTGTCGGCCCGGCTGGGAGAGCTGTTGCTCAATCGCCATGCCACGGTTACCTGCGCGGAATCCTGTACCGGTGGCGGCATCGCCAGTGCCATCACCGAAATTTCAGGCAGTTCCCAATGGTTTCAGCTGGGGCTGGTGACCTACGCCAATAGTGCCAAGCAGCAGTTGCTGGGGTTGTCCCCCGACGTGCTCACCGCTGAGGGTGCGGTCAGTGAGGCGGTGGTCATCGAAATGGCGCGGGCTGTCCTGGTCCTCGCCGATGCCGATATCAGTGTGGCGGTGAGCGGTGTGGCGGGGCCGGATGGCGGCACCGAGGCGAAACCGGTGGGGACGGTCTGGTTTTGCTGGATGCTACGCGATGGTTCTCCGGTCGCCCGCTGTTTCAGGTTTCCCGGTGACCGGGCGGCGGTGAGAACGGCCGCAGTACAGCAGGCGTTGCTGGGATTAATTGAGTTGCTGGAAAATTAAATACTGTATGACTATACAGTAGTTTTGCGTTGCGTTAAGCTAGCGCCATTCTCTACACAGAAGATAGCAAAGGAGACCTTTCATGGATCCAAACAAGGAAAAAGCGCTGCAGGCGGCGCTCGGTCAGATCGAGCGGCAATTTGGCAAGGGAACTGTCATGCGGATGGGCGACCGCGAACATGTGGTTATGCCATCTATCTCAACCGGGTCGCTGGGTCTGGATATCGCATTGGGCATCGGTGGTCTGCCGAAGGGTCGTGTGGTGGAAATTTATGGGCCGGAATCCTCCGGTAAAACCACGTTGACGCTCCAGGTGATTGCCGAGGCGCAAAAGAAAGGCGGCACCTGTGCTTTTGTGGATGCGGAACATGCGCTGGATCCGGATTACGCCGAAAAACTGGGTGTCAATGTGGACGACCTGATTGTCTCCCAGCCGGATACCGGCGAACAGGCTCTGGAAGTCACCGATATGCTGGTGCGTTCAGGGGCCATTGATGTGCTGGTGGTGGATTCGGTGGCAGCCCTGACGCCCCGTGCAGAAATTGAAGGTGAAATGGGCGATCACCATGTGGGCTTGCAGGCCCGTCTGATGTCCCAGGCACTGCGCAAACTCACCAGTAATATCAAGCAGGCCAACTGTCTGGTGATCTTTATTAACCAGATCAGAATGAAAATCGGGGTGATGTTTGGCAACCCGGAAACCACCACGGGTGGTAATGCCCTGAAATTTTACTCTTCGGTGCGACTGGATATTCGCCGTATCGGTGCCGTCAAGGAAGGCGAGGAAGTGGTGGGTAACGAAACCCGTGTCAAGGTGGTTAAAAACAAGGTGTCTCCCCCGTTCAAACAGTGTGAATTCCAGATTTTATACGGTGAGGGCATCAACCATCTGGGCGAAGTGGTCGATCTGGGGGTCAAGTGTGGCCTGATTGACAAGGCGGGTGCATGGTATGCCTATAACGGCACCAAAATTGGACAGGGAAAGGCAAACGCCTGCGAGTACCTGAAGGAAAATCCGGCAATTGCCGCTGAGGTGGAACAGAAAATTCGCCAGCAGTTAATGGCGCCGGCCAAACCCCCAAAACAGGAGCTGCCAGCGGATCCTGCAGAAACGGAAGAGATTCAAAACTGACCGCTGTGAACAGCTGATCGCAGGAGGTTAAAAAAACCGCATCAGGTTCCGGGTGCGGTTTTTTTTGTGGCCATCTGGATTTCCTGATTCAATATCCGTCTGATAGTGAGGGGGATCGCGCTGGCGATTCTCCGGGCAGGTTCCCCGAGGGGACGGTAAAACGATTGATGGATATATCAGAGCTGGTTCTCTACAAAAGTATTCTGGTGCTCGGGTTTCTGATGCTTTTGTTCGTATCTGAACGCAAATGGCCTGCTGCGCAACGGCCCGGTGTCATTGCCACTCCCCGCCGGCTCGGCAAAAACCTCTCGCTGTGGCTCTGCAACAGTGCTCTATCGCCGCTGATCGTCCTGCCCATTACGCTGTTCGCCGTGAACCAGAGCGCAGATTGGCGAACCGTTTGGCCGGGGGGTGGCTGGGGCATGGCATTGGATATTCTGTTGCTGGACCTGTGGATTTACTGGTGGCATCGCGCCAATCACCGCTTACCCCTGTTATGGCGTTTCCATCGGGTTCATCACCTCGATCAGTGGCTGGACGTGACTTCAGCTGTGCGGTTCCATTTCGGTGAGGTGGTGTTGTCGGCACTGGTGCGTGGCGCCGTTATTCTGCTGATCGGGTTCCCGCTGCTCTCGGTGATTCTCTTTGAATCGCTGGTGCTGGCAATGGCGGGTTTCCACCATTCCAATATCCGGCTGCCAGCGAATCTGGAGCGGTGGCTCTCGCGGGTGATTGTGACGCCCTCCATTCACTGGGTGCACCACCACATTGACCAACGCGACACGGACAGTAATTATGGCGCTATATTCAGCTTCTGGGATCGCCTGTTTGTCAGCCGCTCGGACAAGGTTCGCGAACCGGCCATGCCCATCGGCCTGGATCAGGCAAAGGATGAGGGGTTGTGGTCCCTGTTGTTGGCACCGTTTCGGCGTTGATCGCTGGGACGACTGTACAGTGCTTTTACCCATAAAATAGTCAACCACCGGATTCGTCCGGCAGGAGTGGATCGATGGATAGTTATCAGGAACTGATCAGCGTGATTGCCCTGACGGCAGGTGTCGGCTGGGCCAGCGGCATCAATCTGTATGCGCTGGTGCTGGTGCTGGGCATAGCGGGGGCCACCGGCAACATCCAGTTGCCCGCGGAGCTGGCTGTGGTGCAGAGTCCGCTGGTGATCATGGCCGCCGGCGTCATGTATGTGATTGAATTTATTGCGGACAAAGTGCCGGGGGTGGATACCGGCTGGGATACCCTGCATACCTTCATCCGCATACCCGCAGGGGCCATGCTGGCTGCGGGGGCGGTGGGTGATGTCACCCCGGCGCTGGAAATTGCGGCGGGGCTGATGGGGGGTACTCTGGCCGGTGCCAGCCATCTCACCAAGGCCTCCACCCGGGCGCTGATCAATACTTCCCCCGAACCAGTCAGCAACTGGACCGCATCAATCAGTGAAGATCTGCTGGTGTTGGGAGGGCTGTGGACGATGTTTAATCACCCGATACTGTTCCTCTGCCTGATGGTACTGTTTATTGCGCTGGTGATCTGGCTGTTGCCCAGGTTGTGGCGGCTGATCAAAAAGATTTTTGTCAAGATCGGCCAGTGGCTGGGTATGGTCGAGAAGCCCGTCCCCCAGACCATCCCTGATGCCGAGCCGCCGGTTGCGCTGCCGCCGGAGGAGCGGTCGCCTTGAAGAAAGCCGCCGAATCGGATCCGCAGCGTTTGATCCGCTATCGGGCCATGGATCTGCTGGCTCGCCGTGAGTACTCCGCACATGAGTTGCAGGCCAAGCTGGTGGAGAAGTTTCCCGAACACGCCCCGCTGGTGGGGCCGGTGTTGGCGGGGCTGACGCGGGACAACCTGCAATCTGACCAGCGTTTTGCTGAAGCCTATGTTCGCGCGCTTATTCACCGCGGGCAGGGGCCCTATCGGATTCGTCAGGCATTACAGCAACGGGGGGTTGATTCGTCCCTGGCCGAGCAGACCATTGCCGATTGCGGTGAAGACTGGTTTGAACTGGCCGTTCAGGTGATGCACAAGAAATATGGTGGTCAGCCCTGCACCGGTTTTGCCGAGCGCGCCAGGCGCAGCCGTTTTCTTCAGTACCGCGGATTCAACGCTGAACAGATTCAGGCCTGCTTTACTGATGATGAAAAGGATGATAGTTGAAAATTTCCGCCAGACAGCGATCGATCCAGCAATCCAGGCGGTAGTTCTCAACGAATCCGCAGTGTCCACCCAGTGCCGTCACGACAAACGTCAGCGCATCGGGCCGGTGAATCTTTTCCAGATCGGCCACCGGCACAATGGGGTCATCCTCACTTGTGATGAGGTAGGCCGGGACACTGAGATTGGATAACCTGTCGCCGCTCAGTGCGTAGGCCGAGAAGTATTGGCTGGCATCGCTGAAGGGGGTGAAGGCGGGTACAAAGAAGTCATTCAGGGCAGTCAATGATGAGAACCGGGGCAGTGGTTTGTGATTCAGCAGGTCGGGGAAAAAATACAGTTTTTTCTCCAGTGAACGGGTCCACTTGTCAAAGAAATGGTTGCGGTAAAGCGGGCCGTCCATAATGCGTTGCATGGCATGTGCAGGGTCCACGGGTGGGCAGATGGCCACTACTGACGACAGCGGTATCTCGGTGCCGACATCGGCGGCAATACGCAGGGCAAAATTGCCCCCCAGTGAATAGCCGGCCAGGGAGCACTGGCAGTGAGGTTGTTGCCGCAAAAAGTCCATGATGGCAGTGGCGACCTCCTCCGACAGGGTGGAGTTGAACGTCCCGTTGTTGAGGTGCAGGCTCCCGCCGTGGTCGCGAAGGTTGAGTCTCAACACATTGAAGCCGCGCTGGTAGAGATAGTGGGCAGCGGAGAGTATATAGGTGGATTCTCCACTGCCTTCCCAGCCGTGCAATAACACAGCCAGTTTGTTGTTGTCGCGATCTGCCCGATCAAAGGAGGCCAGCAGTCTTACCGTCTGACCGCCGTGAGAGCCGTTGAGCAGCAGGGTTTTGCTGCGTGCTCTCATGGCCAGGCATCGATTGTTAACCAGCCATTGCCTGGGACCCGTGTTGCTGAGTAGGCTCTGGAGGTGTGCATTGCGCAGGCCGGGCGGTGGGCAAAAGTCGGGTAGCTGGAGGTGCATGGCGATTATTTGAGCTCCCAGGGTGGATGCGGGCTATCATAGCACCCATTGAATTAAATACATGCCCACAGGAACGGACGCGCCGGGATACAATCTAACAGGCAGATTTGAACCAATTTAGCTGGGGTATTGAATTGAAATCGTGGAAGCGTTGGACCATATTCTGGGTCGTCCTGGTTCTTGGCCCTCAACAACTTCTGGCTGAGGATCGGCACCAGAATGGCGTCCCAAAAACCGGACAGCAGGCAGAATCGGAAAGAATTAGCGATGCCGATCTGGCCCTGTGGGGTATTGTGGATGGCTGCCTGAACAGCAAGCTGGTTCATTATTTTTACGTGTTGAATTCCCACGCGGCGGTGCTCGAGTTGGCCGGTGGAAAAAAAGTGCTGATGCGTTTCGATGGCGACTGTCAGGGTGTCGAGCAGTACGGTTTTGTTCACACAGCTCATGATAATAAATTTTGTGCGGGCTCCCATTCAATAAGAGTGCTGCACAGCGGTGACCGCTGTGAGGTCAAGTCGCTCGAACCCTATCCCTGATACACTTCCCAACACTGTTAAACCAACGCGAGTGAATCATGTTGCTGAAAGGTCTGTCCCTGTGTCGTCGGCTGTTTGTTCTGCTGCTGTGTCTGTTGCCGATGGGTTCCTTTTCGCTGGACCTTAAAGGCGAGCTGGTGCAGGGCGGCATGCTGATTGGCCGGGTTGCGCCCGGCGAGCAAGTTGAAATCATGGGCCGTGCGATCAAGGTAGATGATCAGGGTTTGTTTGTGTTTGGCCTTGGCCGGGACGCCCCTGCAGAAATCAAACTCACCCACACCAACAGTAGTGATGAAGTGACGACCCACAGTTATGCTGTGGCGCAGAGAGTCTATCGCGAGCAGCGTGTGGAGGGCGTGCCACAGAAGACCGTCACGCCGCCGCCCGAGGTGCTGGAGCGAATCCGCCAGGAGGCGGCGCTGGTGCGTGAGGCGAGAACCGTGGACGACCGGCGAACAGATTTTCTGTCAGGCTTTGTCAAACCCCTTGAAGGACCGGTTACCGGCGTCTATGGAAGCCGTAGGGTTTACAACGGTACGCCTGGAAACCCTCACTATGGTCTGGATATCGCCGCCCCCACCGGTACTGAGGTTTTCGCACCGGCGCCGGGAGTGGTGACACTGGTGCATCACGACATGTTTTATTCCGGTGGTACCCTGTTGATCGACCACGGTTACGGTATCAGTTCCACCTTTATCCACCTCAGCGAATTGCTGGTTGAAGAGGGGCAGCAAGTGGCCCCCGGTGACCCGATTGCCCGTGTCGGAGCGACTGGTCGTGCCACTGGCCCGCATCTGGACTGGCGGATCAACTGGTTTGATGTACGTCTCGATCCGGCGCTGGTGCTGGAACACTTCCCCGCGGCAAAGTAATGCAACCGGATACTGAATCCCGATACTACAGGCGTAGTCTTGGGACCGCCTTTCCCTTAAACTTCGTCCTTGCAACTTTCGCTACGCTCCGGATTCGTGATGATTGATAAAAAACTACTCAGTATCCTGGTCTGCCCGGTGAGTAAGGGATCACTGGAATATGACAGGGAAAAAGACGAGCTTGTCTGCCGGGCCAGCGGTCTGGCCTACCCGATTCGCGATGGTATCCCGGTGATGCTGGAAAGTGAGGCCCGCCCACTCAGCACCGACGAAAAACTCGGTGGTGCTCACTAGCCGGAGTCCAACAAACCATGTCAGAAGAAACCATTTTCAGCCGAATTATCAAGGGTGATATTCCTGCCGACATCGTCTATGAGGATGAGCTCTGTATCGCCATCAAGGACGTTGCCCCCAAGGCGCCTACGCACATACTGGTGATTCCCCGGAAACCGATTCCCCGACTGGTCGATGCCTCTCCGGAGGATCAGAAAATCCTCGGGCATCTCATGCTGGCGGTCGGTGATATTGCCCGCCAAGCCGGTATTGGTGACGCCTTCAGGGTCGTGATCAACAATGGCGAAGGGGCTGGTCAGACGGTGTTTCACCTCCATTTGCATATTCTTGGCAATAAATCATTTTCCGAGGCTGAACTCGGATTCTGAGAATTGCCGGACACACGATTGATTAACCGACCCCATTCAGGGTCATGGAACCTGCCTGTTTATGAAAAGTGCTGAAATACGTGATGCCTTCCTGAAGTATTTTGCCAGCCAGGGGCATGCTGTTGTGCCCAGTAGTAGCCTGGTGCCCGACAACGACCCAACACTGCTGTTTACCAATGCCGGCATGGTGCAGTTCAAGGATGTCTTTCTAGGCGTCGAGCAGCGGCCATACAGTCGCGCCGCTTCTTCGCAGCGCTGTGTCAGGGCGGGAGGCAAACACAACGACCTGGAAAACGTGGGCTATACCGCGCGTCACCACACCTTTTTTGAAATGCTGGGTAACTTCAGCTTTGGCGACTATTTCAAGCGCGACGCCATCCGCTTTGCATGGACGTTCCTCACCGAGGTGCTCGGGCTGCCGCAAGAGCGCCTGTGGATCACCGTGCATGTCTCCGATGATGAGGCGGCGGACATCTGGCTGAACGAGGTGGGTGTCAGCCCTGAACGGTTCTCCCGTCTCGACGAAGATAATTTCTGGCAGATGGGTGACACCGGCCCCTGTGGACCGAGTTCGGAAATTTTCTATGACCATGGCCCGGACGTACCCGGTGGCCCCCCCGGCAGTGAAAATGACGATCTGGATCGCTATATCGAAATCTGGAATCTGGTTTTCATGCAGTTTGAACGCAGTGCCGACGGGCGCCAGACGCCTTTGCCGAAACCCTCCATCGACACCGGCATGGGGTTGGAGCGCATCGCTGCCGTGATGCAGGGTGTTCACAGCAACTATGACATCGATCTGTTCCAGGCATTGTTGAAAGCGGCTGCAGAGGTGACCGGCACCCGTGACCTGGAAAACAAGTCGTTGAGAGTCATCGCAGATCACATTCGCTCCTGCAGTTTTCTGATCGTCGACGGTGTGCTTCCGGCCAACGAAGGGCGAGGTTACGTACTGCGACGGATTATTCGCCGCGCCGTTCGCCATGGCCACAAACTGGGTCAGGCAAATCTGTTTTTCCACAAGCTGGTGGCGGCGCTGGTCGCCGAAATGGGCGATGCCTACCCGGAACTGGCCAAAGCCCAGGCTCAGGTGGAAAAGGTCTTGCTGGCGGAAGAGCGGCAGTTCGAGAAAACCCTCGACAAAGGCATGGCCCTGCTTGAGTCGGCACTCAATGATCTGCAGGCGGATGTGATTCCCGGAGAGCTGATCTTTACCCTGTACGACACGTTTGGTTTCCCGGTGGATCTGACCAATGACATCGCCCGGGAGCGCGGACTGTCACTGGATATGGCCAGTTATGAAGCAGCCATGGAGCAGCAGCGCCAGCGGGCGCGTAGCGCCGGTGCCTTCAAGGTGGATTACAGTCATTCGCTGGTGTTGGATGGTGCCACGGCTTTTACCGGGTACGACAACCTCACCGGTCAGGGTGAGGTCCGGGCATTGCTCAGGGAGGGGGCGTCGGTCAGGCAGCTTGCCGCCGGTGAGGAGGGGATCGTCGTCCTCGATCAGACCCCTTTCTATGCCGAGTCCGGTGGTCAGGCCGGCGACAGCGGTTACCTGCTGGCCGACGGTGTCGAATTTGAAGTGCGCGACTGTCAGAAGCAGGGCGGTCACTACCTGCACATCGGTACGCTGTTGTCCGGCACGATAACCGAGGGGCAACCACTGGAAGCCCGGGTTGACAATGCGGTGCGCGCTGCGACAGCGCTCAACCACTCTGCCACTCACCTGTTACACGCTGCACTGCGGGAAATTCTCGGTGATCACGTCACCCAGAAAGGCTCGCTGGTGGACAGCAAGCGGCTGCGTTTTGATTTCAGTCATCCCGAGGCGGTCGACGCAAAACAGCTGAAAGCCATTGAGCTGCGAGTCAACGAAGAAATTCGCTGCAACAGCCCCGTACAAACAGAAATCTGCGATATGGAGACAGCCAGACAGAAAGGTGCGATGGCCCTGTTTGGTGAGAAATACGGTGATCAGGTTCGTGTCTTGACGATGGGGGATGACTTTTCTGTTGAGCTCTGTGGCGGAACCCACGTGCAGCGCACCGGCGACATCGGTTTGCTCCGGATCGTCAGTGAAACCGGTATCGCCTCCGGTGTGCGCCGTATTGAGGCCGTGACCGGCGCACAGGCGCTGGCTTACCTGGATGGGCTGGAAGCCCAGTTGGAACACATTGCCGAGCTCGTCAAAGCCCGTCCGGCGAATGCCGCCCAAAAGGTGGGAGCACTCTGTGCCGAAATGAAAGCGCTTGAAAAGGAAAACGCCCAGCTGAAGGGCCGGCTGGCCAGCAGTGCAGGTAGCGACCTGGTCGATCAGGCGATAACGGTCAATGGTGTTCAGGTGCTGCTGGCTGATATCCAAGGTGCAGATCCGAAATCCCTGCGCGATACCGTGGATCAATTGAAGAACAAACTGGGCGCATCGGTCATTCTGCTGGCTGCGGTGAACGACGAAAAGGTAGCGCTGGTTGCCGGTGTGACGTCTGAGGTGACGGGTCGCCTGAAAGCGGGTGACCTGGTACAGCGCGTCGCCGTTGATTTGGGTGGAAAGGGCGGTGGCCGTCCGGACATGGCGCAGGGTGGTGGCACGGATGTGCAGGCGCTTCCGGCGGCACTGAAATCAGCGGGCGAGTGGGTGCAGCAACAGCTCTCCAGCTGAGTGCTTGCACGCCATATTATCTGTTAACTTTGTCAATCATTTGGTGTTTAATTGCCGCCCATTTCCGGCGGCAAGAACTGTAGGGTTGTCATGAGTCTGATTGTTCAAAAATACGGTGGCACATCGGTCGGCACCATAGAGCGTATTCAGGCCGTCGCCGAGAAAGTCCAGGCTTTCCGCAATCGCGGCGATAGTGTGGTGGTGGTGGTTTCTGCCATGAGTGGCGAAACCAATCGCCTGATTGGGCTGGCCAGAGAGATCGAGGCCGAGCCCAGTGCGCGAGAGATGGATGTCCTGGTTTCCACGGGGGAGCAGGTCACCATAGCGCTGCTGACCATCGCCCTTCATAAGCTGGGTTGTGATGCCCGCTCCTATACCGGTGGCCAGGTACGGATCCTCACGGATGATGCCCATTCCAAGGCCCGCATTCAGGAAATTGATGCGCACCGGATGCAACAGGATCTCTCGGCTGGTCGGGTGGTTGTGGTGGCCGGTTTTCAGGGCGTCGATGACAATGGCAATATTACGACATTGGGCCGCGGCGGTTCCGATACAACTGCAGTGGCTCTTGCCGCTGCCCTGAAAGCAGACGAGTGCCAGATCTATACCGATGTGGACGGTGTTTACACTACGGATCCACGGGTGGTCGCCAATGCGCGACGACTCGACCGAATCACCTTTGAAGAAATGCTGGAGATGGCCAGCCAGGGGTCCAAGGTATTGCAGATACGTTCGGTTGAGTTTGCTGGAAAATACAAAGTCCCGCTGCGGGTGCTGTCCAGTTTTGAGGATGGCCCCGGTACATTGATTACCCTGGAGGACGACGACGATATGGAAAAACCGGTTGTTTCTGGCATCGCGTTTAACCGCGATGAAGCCAAGCTGACCATCCGCGGTATCCCCGATGTACCCGGGATAGCCTCCAAAGTGCTCGGTGCAGTGGGTCGCGCGAATATTGAGGTCGATGTGATTGTGCAGAACGTTGCGCATGACAATACCGCCTCTCTGACGTTTACCGTTCATCGCAATGAACTGGTAAAAGCCAGAGACATCCTCGAGCGTATTGCTGCGGAGCTCGGTGCTACCCAAGTTGATACCAATGCCAGCATTGCCAAACTTGCTCTGGTTGGGGTCGGCATGCGCTCCCATGCGGGTGTCGCCGCCAAGATGTTTGAAGCGCTGGCGCAGGAAAATATCAACATTCAGATGATCAGTACCTCTGAGATTAAAATCACCGTCGTTATCGATGAAAAATATCTCGAGCTGGCTGTGCGTGCTCTGCACAGCGCCTTCGAGCTGGAAGAGTCTGACAGGGAAGAGTGAGTAAAAGACTGTTTACCGCAATATGGAATGGTTGGTATAGTTCGGCCTGCCCGACTGTGGAAGCATTATCCATCAGGGAGGTGGCCCGCTGAATAACAATAACAATGCGTGGTTAAACCAGGAAAGCCAGCATAGACGTTGGTATTTGGCAGTATACAGGAGCTAAACCATGTTAATTCTCACGCGTCGCGTCGGGGAAACCCTCATTATTGGTGATGATGTCAGTGTCACCGTGCTCGGAGTCAAGGGCAATCAGGTACGTCTGGGTGTGGATGCACCCAAAGAAGTTTCCGTTCACAGGGAAGAGATTTACCAGCGGATTCAGCAGGAAAAAGACGAAGATCAATAACCCTTGTCCACTTTGATTTTCCATTTGGTATGTTATCATGCCGCCACTTTTGCGAGGCGGCATTTATCGTCGTTTCAATAGTATGGTGAGGTGGCCGAGCGGCTGACAAGTTGTGACAACAACTTGGGCGACCAAAGGTCGATCCCGCAGGGGCGAGGGCGAAAGCCCGAAGCAACGCGCGACCGGGGAGCGCCCCTACCAATACATGATAGATAGAAGAAGATAAACGATAACTGGTGAGGTGGCCGAGCGGCTGACAAGTTGTAACAACAACTTGGGCGACCGCAGGTCGATCCCGCAGGGACGAGGGCGAAAGCCCGAAGCAACGCGCGACCGGGGAGCGCCTCGACCCATACTTTACAGATAGACAAGCTAGACGATAATTGGTGAGGTGGCCGAGCGGCTGAAGGCGCTCCCCTGCTAAGGGAGTATAGGCTAATCCCCTATCGAGGGTTCGAATCCCTCCCTCACCGCCACCCATAAAAATCCCGGCTTTATGCCGGGTTTTTTATGGGTGGGTGATGGGAGACATGGATGAGAGCCCCCGTTCGACAAAACGGCTTGTCCGTTTTGGGCGCCGACGCATCGCGACGGCGGGGTGAAACCCCGAGCCGCCTCGCGGCGAGCCAATCCCGACCGAATCGAGTTGTGCCACTGAGGCTCTGATTCAAATCCCGGCTTTATGCCGGGTTTTTTATTTATCTTGAGAGAGCTGTTGAGATGGGGCTCCGGCACTATCTTCAGCCTTCAAAGAGCGGGCTGCTAAAGCCGCGCAGGTGCTTGGGCAGGTTGTCGCTGACATCGACAATGCGCTGTTCATAGAAAATATGTGTCACGGCGGTTAATTCTCGGGGCAGTTGGTTGTCGTGGCTCTTGGCGATCAGCCACTGGGGGACCGCCCGCCAGTCCACGCTGTTGGTGTTGAACAGCACTTCTCCGCAGTTGGTGCAGAAATACTTTTTCATTTTCAGCCGGGGGTGTTGGTAAATGCCGAGGTTGCTCTCGCCACGGGTGATGGCAGCAGTGTCATCGGTCCACACGGTGACCGGATAAAACGGGCTGTCAAGCAACTCCCGGCAGTCGATACAGTGGCAAATGACCCGCACCTTGGGCTCGCCGCATAGAGACAGTTCGATGCGGTTACAGCTGCAGTGGACGGTATAGGTTTTCATAGTGGCTCCATAGATACGGGCAAGTACCGCTGATGTGGGCGGGCGGCTTCGTTGCTCCTGTTGTGTGGCTTATTGGCGAGTGAAATATAACAGTGCCAATGCCAGTATTAATACGAGGAGGCCTGCGACAAACAGAAATCTGTTGAAGGCAGTGTAAGAACTTTGGTTGGCGTTTGTCTCAAGTAGTGACAATTTTTCTTCGCTCAGCCCCGATGTGATCTCGTGATTTTCGTCTGACAGATAGGCGCAGGCATCCTCGAACTGCGTGTCGAGTACAGCCCATAAACCCACTTTGAATGCGCCAGCGACATAGCCGGAGGTGACATATGAGTTCTTGAATCGGCCGCAGTGCTACGAATACTATTAATCCTCGCTGACTATCGGGTTTCTAGTGGACTGCTAGTCTGAAGCGCCACCCAGTTCCGGGTAGCGTGCGAAATCCCTCACGGTGGGATAGCCGTCGATATAAACCCATTCGGTATTTTTAACCGGCACATGACAGCCAAAACAATTATTGAATCCTTCGCCATGCCAGGTGGTTGTTACATTCTCTTTCGGTGCATCTGCCTTGAATAAAGCCCAACCCCAGCCTTCGCCCCAGGCTTTGTTGTCCGGAAATCGGTTTTCCCGGTCGCGCACCATCACAAACCAGACACCGATATCGCCGGCCCATTGTGCAGTCCCTGTAGATAACTGTTTTTCCTCAATTCCGGAAACGGTTTTTATCAACACTGCAGCATCGGGCCATTGACCATTTTTCTTGAATCCTTCGACGGACTCAGGCGTAGCGTAGACATCATGAACACCGGGACCACTCGCATGATCATCTTCCTTCACAAACCAGGTGCCGAGATGAACCCAGTTTTCACGAAAATTATCTGGCCGACTAATGTTTCCCTGTTCATCGACATGTGGAGAAAAACCACTAGCCAGCATTTTCGGTTCTGATACTGAAGCGTCACCTGGCGAACAACCCGCCATGAGTATGGATGCAGCCACATACAGGATCATTAAATATCTCATCCCTTTATCCCTCCGACCCAAACAGGAGTCGTATCCAAATAAATAACAATGGAATAGCCACTCTATAGCGTAGTGCCAGACAGGCAGTGCCACAAGTTCCAGTGCAGCCTGTTTGTCACCGTCAGTTTGGGGGGGGGATTACGGTCGTTTTTGCCGGCAGAACTTGCTCTGCGGCCTGCAAGAAATCACAGTGATACCTATACTGGCATTGGGCGCTGAAAACTATTCGGCGTGTACGGTGTATCAGGTAATGACAGGTTTAATGTTATGCAGAGAGTTATAGAGGGTTTTCACCTGGACCGCTTTCAGGAGTGGGTGGCGGAGCTGGAGTGTGGCCACGAATTGCAGATGAAGCACAATCCACCCTACATGGAGTGCCGTTGGATCGGAACCGGCAAGGGGCGGCAGGAGCATATCGGTGATAGCGTTGAGTGTGTGGACTGCGATATGCCCAAAATACCCGACGGCATGACACAGGTTGATACCAGTCCGGTCTATCAGCGTTCGGACATGCCCAGCGAATGGCAGAGTAGCTTCGCCACGGAACCCGGGGTATGGGGCAGAGTCGTGATCGTCGAGGGAATGCTGCAGTTCGTTATCGAGCCGGGTGTGGCTGCCAGCCGTGGTTTCCTTCTCGACAAGGGTTTTGCCGGTGTCATGGCTCCCGATCTCACGCACAGTCTCAGTCCGGCAATGGGAGATGTGCAGTTTTACATTGAGTATTACTCGGCCTGATGCCTGGCTGGCGACTTTGTTATCGAGGTTGGAAAGGGTGGTTTCCGGGTGGAATTGTTCAAGGCGCCGTATCGTTACTATACTGATTTGACGGATTCGATGGTTGAGTCAGCACTGTTTGTCTGACGGACTCTTTTTAGAAAGCCTGTCGGGCGCATTCCATAGTGAATTAAAACAGGTGATTGATTTCCGGACAGGTCATACGACCTGTTGCACGATCAAGTGAGACATGAATTTTTAATATAAAACAAATAGATATAATTCATACTCCGATCAGAAATAAGTTGGTACGTCTATTGCATAAGTAATGGGGCTCTCTAGGTGGTGGCTATCTTTTTGGCCGCTTTCCAGTGAAGTTTATAACCCTAACTATTCTCGGCTAGTAAAAGAACTAAGGTAACTCGATATGGGAATGCTAATAAATATCGATAATGGCGGTACGCTCACAGATATCTGTGTGCTGACAGATAATAACTTCTACAAGACCAAAACTCTGACAACACCTTACGATTTGAGTAAGTGTTTTTTTGACGGTCTGCGGTCTGCTTCCAAAGCAGTTTACGGAGAAGAAAATGTCGCCCGTTTGTTGGCTGAAGTGGATCATATCCGCTATTCAACCACGCAGGGAACCAATGCCATTGTTGAACGTAAAGGTCCACGACTCGGTTTGATCATCAACAAGGGCTCTACGTTGCCTGCCCGTTTACGTGAGCAGGATCCTGAGCTCTATGACTTTCTGATTGGCGACAGGATTTCTGAGGTTGATTTGGCAGACGTGGATGACGAATCAAAAGGTGCAGATACCACCTCGGTTATTACGCGACTCACTTCCGTGGGTGCCAACCGTATTGTGGTCTGTTTTGAATCCGAGAAAGCTGACGAGTACGAAGCTCAGTTCAAGCGTATTGCCTTTGACAATTATCCTCGCCACCTGCTCGGCGCTGTTCCGATGCTGTTTGCCAGTGAACTGGCCGATGATGTGTCCACTGAGCGCCGTTGCTGGACTGCGATGATTAACTCATTTTTGCATCCGGCCATGGAGAACTTCCTCTATAACGCCGAAAACCGTCTTCGCGAGTATCGCACCAAGAACCCGCTGCTGATTTTCCGCAACGATGGTGATGCATCGCGCGTCGCAAAAACGATCGCTATAAAAACCTACAGTTCCGGTCCACGCGGTGGCATGGAAGGGGTTAAAACCTTCAGCAAGCAATACAACCTGCCCAACGTACTTTCCATGGACGTTGGTGGTACCACTACGGACATCGGTCATGTGATTGACCACGGTGTGCACGAGCAGCGTCGCGGTACGGTTGAAGGTGTCCCCGTCTCCTTTGCGCTTTGTGAAATTGCCAGCCCCGGTGTGGGCGGCAGTTCTATTCTGACGGTCAAAGACGGTGCCATCCAGGTAGGCCCGGAAAGTGTCGGTGCAGTACCCGGTCCGGCCTGTTTTGGTCGCGGTGGCAAGAACGCCACGATCACCGACGTAAACCTGCTGTTGGGTTTGCTGGATCCGTCCACGTTCTTCGGCGGCGGTCTGGCTCTCGATCTCGAGCGTGCCCGTACGGCAATCGCCGAAAATATTGCTACTCCGCTGGGCATTACCACAGATGACGCCCTGCTCCAGCTGCGCGATGCCTTCGAGCAGAAAATTGCCGGGGAACTGAAATCGTTTGGTGATATTAACAGCGATACCGTGCTGCTCGCTTTTGGTGGAGCCGGTCCGATGAATGCTTGTGGTATCGCTGAAAACTGCGGTATTTCGACCGTGTTTGTGCCCAAAATGGCGGCGGTCTTCAGTGCCTTTGGCATTGGCTCCTGCGATATCGGCCAGAATTATTCCACCGTGTTGACCGGTAGCCGTCAGCAGGCACTGGAAACGGCCTATGCCTCACTGATGGAGCGCGGCGAGCGAGACATGTTTGCCGAAGGTTATGGCAAGGGTGAATACGAAGTTGTGGCCCGACTGGTGGCAGAAAAGGCCGGTGTTGAGTCCATTCATGAACTGGGGCACACCATTACGATCCCGCAGGATATGGCAAAAGCTGACGATGTGACTCTCGAAATTGCGGTCCGTAAAAAGCTGAAAACCGAAGATAACAAGCACGCGGAAGTGTCCAAAGCGGCCCAGGCCCAATCGACCAAAAACCGTTCACTGTTTAGCGGTGCTGCTGGTTGGAACGACGTGCCTGTCTATGAAGTGAACAATATGCAGCCCGGTGCTCACGGCACAGGACCGGCTATCCTTGAGGAAGAATTCTTTACCTGCCTGGTTCGCGAAGGTTGGGAATTCGTGGTGACTGAGCTGGGCGATATCTGCCTGACCAAGGGGGACAAATAATGAAAGTGTTGATGACTGAATATCTCCGTATTGATCTGGATTCGGAAAACTGGGAGTGTCGGGTGTGTGACCACGTGATTGGCCCAGCCCGCGGCAACTACAAAGAGGGTTTGCTGGTATACAACCGTGATCCAGCAGATATCCACCCGTCGATTATCGACCCTGAAAAATACCGTTTCACCTTCTGTCCCGACAGGGAGTGGGTCAACATTTACGAGTTTTACTGTCCGTCCTGTGGCACTCAGGTAGAGGTTGAATACACCTTCCCCAACCATATGCCACTCTACGATATGGAAGTAGATATTGATGCCCTGAAAGAGCAGTGGAGTCACCGCGAAGAGATTCTCGAGCCGGTGAAAGGCCCCAATATTCTGGTAGATCGCTGTCACACCCACAAGCACTGATAGGGCTTGTTGATTGGTGATTGAATAAATTAGGTCTGTTTTAGGAAAAAAGGTTATGAAACGTATATCAGTAGATATCGGTGGTACGTTTACCGATTGCTTTGTAGTGTGGGATGGCAAGTACATTGAAACCAAAGCGTTGACGACCCACCAGAACCTGGCCCTCGGTTTTAACGAGGCCCTGGAAAACGCATACACTGAACTCGGCCTCACCATGGAAAGTATTCTTTCCGGAGTGGATTCGGTTCGCTACGCCACTACGCTGGGTACCAATGCCCTGATCGAGCACAAAGGTCCTCGCATCGGCATGCTGGTGACAGCGGGTTACGAGGCGATGGTGCCTCTCAGCCGTGGCCGCGGCTACGGTGAAGGTCTGGACGAGCTGGGCAAGCAAAACCTGCCCGATGCACAGCGCCCGGCCCCGCTGGTTCTGCCGCACATGATCGAAGGCGTTCGCGAGCGTCTCGGCTTTCAGGGTGAGCTGGTTATGCCGCTCGATGAGCCGGATGTGCGCGTCAAGATCAGAAAGCTGGTGGACAAGGGTGCTCAGGCCATTGTGGTCTGTCTGGTTAACTCCGTGGTTAACCCTGCCCATGAGAAGCGCGTCGAACAGATTTTGCTGGATGAGTACCCCTCACATCTGTTGGGTTCCATCCCGGTAATTCTGTCCCACCGCGTTGCCGGTCGGAAGGGCGAATATGTTCGTGCGACTTCGGCGATCGTTGATGGCTATCTTCACTCCACCATGTATCACGCCATGAGCCAGCTGGAACAAAACCTGCGTTCCAACAAGTACGAAAAACCGATGTTGGTGATCCACAACTCCGGTGGTATGGCGCAGTTGAACTCCACCGATGCACTGCAAACCATTCACTCGGGTCCGGTATCCGGTATCAGTGCAGCGGAGCATTTGGCCAAGGAAGCCGACCTCGGCAGCGTGGTTGCCACCGATATGGGCGGCACCTCCTATGACATCGGTATCGTGGTTGAAGGCGGCATCAAGCACTATGACTTCAACCCGGTTATTGACCGCTGGTTGGTGTCCGTGCCCATGGTCCACCTGGTTACCCTCGGTGCGGGCGGCGGTTCCATCGCCAGCTTTGACCGGATGTACAACGCGGTTGCCGTCGGTCCGAAAAGTGCTGGCTCCGACCCCGGTCCAGCCTGTTATGACCGCGGTGGCATGAGTCCTACCGTAACGGATGCCGATTTGGTATTGGGTTATCTGGATCCCACCAACTATGCCGGTGGCCATATTCCGTTGAACCCCAAACGTTCCGTGTTCGCCATTGAAGAAACACTCTGTGACGACCTGGATGTATCACCGATTGAAGCGGCGCTGCTGATCAAGGAAAAAGTTGACAGCAACATGGCCAACGGCCTGCACACCGAGTTGCGGGTTCGCGGTTATGATCCCGAAGAGTTCACCATGCTCGCCTACGGTGGTAATGGTCCGTTGCACTGTTGTGGTATTGCCAGCAATCTGAGCATTGACAAAATCCTGGCTCCGCCCATGAGCTCGGTATTCTCAGCGGTGGGTGCAGGCAACATGCATCAGATGCACATTCATGAAATGTCATTGTTCATGGTGCTGTACGATTCCAACACCCGCAAAGTGTTCGATGACTACACGCGCTTCAACGACATCGTTGCCGAGCTGAGCTCCCGTGGTCAAAACGATCTGCTGCGTCAGGGTATGAACCTTGAGGACATCCGTTATTCGCTGGAGCTGGATATGCGCTACGGTAACCAGTTGGTTCAAACCACCGTGGTGGTGCCCAAGCACACCCTGGAATCTGCCATGGATGTCATGAATATCCTGCAACAGTTCTCCACGGACTACGGCAAGCGTTTCGGCGAAGGCAGTCAGGCACCGGAAGCGGGTATTCGTATCAACACCGTCCGTGTGGCTTCCTTCGTGGAGCACGAAACCGTGCACTTCAAACACATCAAGCCGATCCCGGAAAGTGAGCGCATTGCGCCGCCGGAACCCATTGCCAAACGCACCTGCTACTTTGTCAGCACTGGTGCCAAGGCAATTGAAACACCGGTCTGGCGGAAAGCTGACATCCCGTCGGGAACAGAAATTGTGGGCCCCGGTATCGTGGCCTCGGAAGTAACAACCTACTTGATTGAACCGGGCTGGAAGTATGTCTCTGCCGAGCAGGGCGCCGTATGGTTCTTCCGCACCGATGCAAAAAATTGAGTGGATATAGGGGTATTTGATTATGAATAACGAAACAAACAATTCAGCTTTGCAAGATCAGGAGCTGATCGAAAAATTCCTCAAGGATACTACCCTTTTTCTGGGGCCCGATCCCGAGATCATGCGCGACCACCGCATCATGCCGCGCACGCCCGAAGAAGAAAAGGCGATGGAAGCTTTCACCGACCTCAACCAGATCGCCTCCATTCGCGACCGACTTCAGTCTGCCTGTGAAGAAGGTTTTGAAATGGTTGAGCAGATGGGTGCAGCTCCCGGTGCCAAGTGGGGTGACATTATCACCGGTATCTACTCGGCGTCTGGTGACCTCACGATCGGTAGTGCCGGCGGGGTATTGATCTTCTCCGCACTGGTTCACCACCCGATCAAGTTCATCATCAAGAACTGGATCGATGAAAAAACCGTAGGCGTCAGTGCGGGTGATGGCTTCATCCACAATGACTCCCGCTATGGCAACGTGCACAACACCGACCAGAGTATGATTCTGCCGGTATTCCACGAAGGCAAGCTGGTTTGCTGGGTGGCATCCACTGTTCACGAAGGTGAGTGTGGTGCGATTGAGCCGGGCGGCATGCCTTCCATGGCGGAAACCTCCTTTGACGAAGGCCTGAAAATGTCTCCGTTCAAAGTGGTGGAAAACTACGAGATCAAGCGAGACCTGCTGACCTTCCTGCAGAATTCCGTGCGCGAGCCAAAGCTGCAATATGAAGACATGAAGGTAAAACTGTTTGCCTGTATGCGTCTCGAAAAGCGTATCAAGGAAGTTCTGTCCACTGACGGTCCGGAAGCTCTGACCGCCTGTCTGCGTTACACCAACGAGAGTGTGGTAACTGAAGTCCGTCGCCGCATTTCCGAGTGGCCCGACATGACCGTGCGCACTCAGACCATCATGGATAGCACCCTGCGCGAAAATGCGCTGCTGAAAGTCAACCTGGCGGTGATCAAGAAAGGTGATCGGCTCATTTTTGATTTCTCTGGCACCAGCCCCGAGCTGACCAACCGGGCTATCAACACCCAGTTGCCCGGCATGAAGGGCATGGTGGGTCAGGCCTTCATGAACCACATCTGGCCGGATCTGCCCCGTGGTCAGGCGGGTCTGTCGCCCGTGGAGTTCGTGACTCAGCCCGGTACCCTGGTGGACTGTTCCTACTCAGCGCCAAACTCCCAGAGTCTGATGTCCATCTTCCACAGCTTTACAGTGGCCCAGCACGCCTGCGCCAAATTCCTGTACAGCTGTCCGGACAAGTACACCCGTGTACTGGCGCCCTGGCACAACATGATCAACACCTTCATCTGGGGTGGTGTCAACCAGCACGGTGAAACCCTGGGCAACCTCTGTGCCGACCTGAACGGTATGGGCGGCGGTGCTCGTATGGACCGCGATGGTGAACACGCGCTGTCGCCAATCTTTGCCACCATGGCGGATATCGGTGAACAGGAAATGAACGAGGAAGAAGTTCCGTTCCTGCAACTGGTGTCCAAGAAAATGACGGCCAACACTCAGGCACCCGGCAAATACCGCGGCGGCATGGGTTACACCATGATCGCGGCCACCAAGGACAGTGAGCAGTGGGGCTTCATGACCACCACTCAGGGTTCCAAGGTGCCTACGATCCAGGGTCTGTTTGGCGGCTATGCCGGTGGTTCTTATCCCCTGTGTAAAGTTCAGGGTGTAGACGTGTATGAAGTTTTGCTGGAAAATCCGCAACTGTTCAAACACAGCATCCACGAGATCATGAATGAGCAGCCGTTCCCGGATGCCAGATACACCACCCACCACATGGGTATGGGTTTTGACATTTCCAAACGCGGTGAGCTTTACATGATCTCCCAGGGTAGTGGCGGCGGTTATGGTGACCCCCTCGAACGCGACCCCTTGTATGTCATCATGGATATTGAGGAAGGTTTGATTTCTCCCGAGTGGGCGAAAAAACTCTACAAGGTGGAGTTCAACGAAACCACTCTGGTCGTGGATAATGAGGCTACCGAAAAACTGCGTGCCGAGTATCGCGAGCAACGGAAAAAGCAGGGCGTGCCCTATGCCGAGTTCGTCAAGACTCAGGTCAAGGATCATCCACCCGAGAACATTCCGTTCTATGGTGCCTGGAATGGTGACAACGAGGTGATTTATGCCGGCAGTCTCGACGACAAGCGCGATGCTCAAAACCCCGGCCCGATCTACGTCACCCATCCAAAAGACGTGAGAATTGCCGAACTGGAAGCCAAGCTGGCAGCGGCCAGGAAAGACGCTGGTCTCCCGCCCGAGAACGAAAGGAAATAGTATGGCTTTAGAACTTACGTCCTATCTGGCAGCCGGGGGGGAAACCCCCCGGCTTTGGATTAATTTCAACGACTACACCAAAAAACTATTGCTGGGCAAGGATGAAAATCCCTGGACCAACCCCGCTGCCTATATGTCGTTTTATCGTCAGGCTCACGGTCTGGTGAAAGCCCAGGTAGTTGTTATCGATGTGTGGGACCTGTTTCAGCACTGGATCAGGGAAGACGCGGAGGCACTGCCGGCCATGGCGGGCAAGCGGCGGGTCACTGCCGCCCTGAAAGCCATGCTGGAAGCCTATGCACCGCGTGAACTGTTGGCAGAGGTCATCACGGCCCTGGCCAATAACTACAGCAGTTCTGCCCCTCTGGTCATGGTGCTGCCATCCCCCCGTGCGCTGCTGGTCAAGGCTCATCAGGCCGCCAACGGCGAGACTGCCGAGCCGGATGAAATGAGCGTCGATACGGCAGCAATGTACGTGGCCGATTTCCTGCGTTATTTCAGCGAAACCGAGCTCTCCGGTGTGTTGCTGGTGGAAGATCCCGCACTGATGCCTGCCAGCGGTGCTGAGTTGACCTGGTATCAGCCCGTTTATAACGTAGCAAAACACTACCGCTGGTCTGTGGGGCTGTATCTGCCCACAGCGGATGCCGATTTCGATGTGCCCGCAGATCTGGCCTTTACCATTGCCCCGGCGACATCGCCGTTGGGGGCCACATCCAAAGGTGTCGAAGTGACAGACCTGCTCTGGGGTGATCAGGCGGGCCAATCGCTACCATCGGTGGAGGGATTTTATTACCTGACTATTCCGCCGGATGCGAAACCCGAGTTGGTACTTGATACCCTGTCGAGCCTGAAGGGTTAACCGGATCCAGTCGTAAGCGAGGCCCATCATGCGTCTAGTCGATTTTCTCGATCAGAGTCCTGCCCTGTCCTCAGAGAAAGCGAAGTTTGTCGATCTGGACAATGATCTGTCGCTGAGCTATCGGCAAATGGTCGATGCCTCGGTCAAGATTGCCGCGTTGTTAAAGGAACGGGGGGTGAAGCGACAGGACATCGTCGCTACCTACGCCCCCAATTCCGTGGCGGCCTTCTGCTGCATCTTCGCCATTTCCCGGGCGGGTGCTGTCTGGTTGCCGCTGAATATGCGCAACACCTTTGAGGCCAACCGCAAATTGATTGAAAAATCCGGTGCGGTAAAACTCTTTGTGGACGGCAGCGTCGCCACCGCTTTTCCTGAACTGTCCGACACTTTTCCCGATGATCAGCTCATTGAACTCAATGGCCAGCGTGTCGCCGGTATTGATCTTCGTGCGCTTTCCGGTCAGGCATCGGTCGTCGATTCGGAAAGCGATGTGGATGACGGGGCAGGGCTGGTCAACCTGTTTGCCACTGGGGGCACCACTGGCGACTCCAAGCTGGCGGAGTGGGGAAGTCTCACCTGGGATACGCTTTCGGCGATTCAGAATGAATTGATGCCTTTGCCTGAGATTCCCGCCTGCTATCTGGTGGCGGCTCCCATGACCCATGCCGCCGGTATAGCCGCTTTCGAAGTGATTCGCCAGGGTGCCAACGTTGTCGTGATGGAGGGCATGGTGCCGGAGAGACTGCTGGCCACTATCGAAACCCATCGGGTCACCCACCTGTTCATGCCGCCCACCGCGATCTACATGTTACTGGCCCATCCTCGGGTGAAAGCCTGGGATTACAGCAGCCTGCGTTATTTCTGGTATGCGGCGGCACCGATGTCGGTGGAAAAGCTCAAGGAAGCCATTGACGTTTTCGGGCCGGTGATGGTGCAGACCTACGGTCAGGCTGAAGCGCCGATGCTCTGTACCTTCCTCTCCGCCGAAGATCACGTGCTGGCGCTGGAAGGCAACAACCCCTCCATACTGCGTTCCTGTGGCAAGACATCGCCTCACGTCGAGGTGGCCGTTATGGATGACGAGGGCAACCTTCTCGAGCCGGGGCAGGAGGGAGAAATTGCCATCAGGGGCAACCTGCTGATGCGGGCCTATTACCGGAATCCTGAAGCTACCGAAGCGATCCGCTGCGAGGGCGGCTGGCAGCGCTCCGGAGACATCGGCGTTTTTGATGAGCAGGGTTACCTGGCGATTGTCGACCGCAAGCGGGACATGATCATTTCCGGTGGCTTTAATGTCTACCCCAGCGAAATCGAGCAGTTGCTCTGGGGGCATTCGGCGATCAAGGACTGTGCCGTGATCGGTATCCCCGATGAAAAATGGGGCGAGCAGGTTACCGCAGTGGTGGAATTAAAGGATAAATCCCAATCGCCGGACGAGCAGGAGATTATTCAATACTGCAAAAGCAAGCTGGGTAGCGTCAAGGCACCCAAGCAGGTTCTGTTCTGGGATGAGCTGCCGCGCAGTCCCGTTGGCAAGGTTCTGAAAAAAGAAATTCGCAAGGTTTTCTGGGAGGCGGCGGGTCGCAAGATCTGAACCGTTCCCGTCTCGGCTGCGTTTTTTATACACCTGTTGGCCGGGGCTGAAACACTTAACCATCTGTCTGTAATAGTAGTGAGGATATATTGTGAAGGTTAGTATTGTTGGTGCGTATAACAGCAAGTTTGGTGCGTTCGTCAAACGCGACCGTGAAACCGGTGAGGTCGAGGACCTCAAATCCTTTTATGAATTGCTGACAGAAGCGGGGGCGGGTGCCATCGCTGATGCCGGGCTGGAAGCAAAGGACATCGATGCCATCTGGGTCGGTGCCTGCTCTCCATCCCTGTTCGTGAATCAGGAACACGTCGGGCCGCTGGCGCTGGAGATTGATCCCGAAGGGTTGCTGTTCAAGCCCACCACCCGCACCGAAGGAGCCTGTGCCACCTCCTCCCTGGCCATCTACAATGCCGCCTACGCGGTGGCCTCCGGCCGGTTCAAAAATGTGCTGGCGATTGGTGTCGAGAAAATGAACACCCTGAATACCGCCGGGGTGACCCATGCGCTGTCCTGTTGCTCCTACTGGCCGGAAGAGGGTAACAGGGGCATGACCTTCCCCGGTTTGTTTGCCGAACTGGGCAAGGCTTACCAGGAGAAAGAAGAACTGTCCCCCGAACAGTTGCGCATCATGTTGGCCCACGTCAGTGCCCTGAACTACCGCAACGGTATCCAGAATCCACTGGCGCATTTTGGCCCCGGTAGCATACCGGACATCAACAAGTTGACTACCGCCGAGGCGATCCTCAACCTGCCGGAATCGGGTAAGGGTAGCAACCCGATGATTGCCCCGCCATTGCGTCTGCACGATTGCTCACTGATTACCGATGGGGCGGCCGCCGTGGTGCTCACTTCAAGCGACAACGCCAAAGCCAGTTTCAATCATGCCGTTGAGCTGTCCGGTATCGGCCATGTGACCGATCGAATGATGCTCAAGGAGCGTATCGGCCGCCTGCATGAGCTTCGCGCCACTTGCCACGCCGTCGACCTGGCCCTGAAAGAGGCGGGTGCCACCGTGGATGATCTCGATCTGGCGGAGGTGCATGACTGCTTCACTATCAACCAACTTCTCTGCGTCGAAGCCATTGGCCTGTCCGAGTCGGGTCGTGCCGGTTACGATTTCATGAGTGGTAAATACGACCCTGACAGCGACTGTCCTATCAACCTGTCCGGTGGTCTGAAATCCAAGGGGCACCCGGTGGGTGCCACAGGGGCATCGATGCACGCGCTGGTCTACAAACAACTGGTGGGCGAACCGATCGGGGTGGCGGCAAAGGGCAATCCCGAAGTGGCGATGACCGTTAACATCGGTGGTTCCGGTGTGACCAACTGTGTCTCGGTGATGCGCCGACTCAAGTAGCACTTTCCTCCCTGACAGGGTGCGGGCCGGTCACCGGCTCGCCCCTGCCAGTTTTTTTGTCCTCTCCCTGTCGTCCCAAAAAGTCTTGATTCCAATCAAACTTCCTGAACTTTTGTTGTCACAGTATTTGTTTTCCTGTGGGCTTGGTTTAATAATTGTCCCGTGGGTTATGATAGAGCTGGTTCCGGCAAGTTGTTTCGTACCGCACGCCTGGAACCGGTAGTTGTAGATGTAGCAAGAATAAAAAATCAGGAGATGATGAGATGCCAAAAGTAGCACTGGTGACTGGGGGAACAAGAGGTATCGGTGAAGTCATTGCTATTGAGCTCAAGGAGGCGGGCTATCTGACGGTGGCCAATTACGGAGGCAACGATGAACGGGCTCGCGAGTTCAGGGAGCGAACCGGTATTCCCACCTACAAGTTTGATGTATCCGATTTCGATGCCTGTAAAAACGGTATCGAAACGATAGAGCGCGATATCGGACCTGTCTCCATTCTGGTCAATAACGCGGGGATCACCCGCGATGGCACTTTGCACAAAATGTCCCGGCAATCCTGGCAGGAGGTGCTGGATACCAATCTGGGTTCCTGTTTCAACATGAGCCGCTGTGTGATCGAGGGCATGCGTGAGCGCCGCTTTGGCCGTATCGTTAATATCGGCTCACTGAACGGTCAGGCAGGGCAGTATGGGCAGGTCAACTACGCTGCGGCAAAGTCCGGTATTCACGGCTTTACCAAGGCGCTGGCGCTGGAAGGTGCGGGCATGGGGATTACAGTCAATGCGGTGGCCCCCGGCTATGTGGAAACCGATATGGTGAGGGCCGTGCCCGCCGCTGTGCTGGAAAAAATTGTCGCCCGTATTCCCGTTGGTCGGCTGGGCTCCGCCCACGATATCGCCCGGGGCGTATTGTTTCTGGTGTCCGATGAGAGCGGTTTCATTACTGGCTCCACCCTGTCCATCAACGGTGGTCAGCATATGTACTAGTTTCGACGCGGCCCCGGTCAACAACGCCCTGGTTGTGACGGGGGTTGTTGTCGGCGGGGCGGGCTGCTGATCAGGCCGGCTTCTTCAGACGGTACTTTTTCATTTTCTGGTAGAGTGTACTCTTGGCGATGCCCAACTGTTTGGCCGCTTGGGTCATATTGCCTTCCGCCTGTTTGATGGCGGCCTCGATGGTGGATTTTTCAACCCGGTCCAGATTGCCCTGGGGCGGGGTGATGAAAGCGTTGGAGTGTTCCGGCTCCAGATTGCTTTCCCCCGGACGATAACCTTCGGGGAGATCGTCAATCGTCAGGGTCTCGTTGCTGGACATAAAGCACATGCACTCCACCACATTGGCCAGCTCGCGGATATTGCCCGGCCACTCGCGGCTTTTCAGGGCTGTCATCAGGCCCGGTGAGAAGCGTTTCGCTGCGATGTCGTCGGTTTTGCGGATGCGTGTCATCACCAGTTGAGCGATCCCTTCGATATCTTCCTTGCGGCCCGACAGTGGGTCCAGACTGATGGTCACGGTCGATAGACGGAAATACAGATCCTTGCGGAACAATCCCTCGTTCACCGCCCCTTTCAGGTCGCGATTAGTGGCGGCAATCAGTCGGAAGTCCACCGGAATCGGTTTGATATCCCCCACCCGGTAAATTTTCTTCTCCTGCAGTACCCTCAGAAACACCGGCTGCAATTCCAGCGGCAGTTCGCCAATTTCGTCGAGGAACAAGGTGCCGCCATTGGCCGCCTCGATTTTGCCCATCATGCCGCCCTTGCGTGCGCCCGTGAACGCCCCCTCCACATGGCCGAACAGCTCACTGCTGAGAATATCCCGGGTGAAGCCACCGCAATTGAGGTCGATAAACGGCCCGTCAGCGTACTGGCTGCTGTCGTGGATGGCCTTGGCAAACACTTCCTTGCCGACCCCGGTATCGCCCAGGATCAACACTGGCAGCGGCGTATTTGCCGCCTTGCGGGCCTTGTCCGCGCTGGCCTGAAAAGAGGGGCTCTTGCCGTAGATGTCATCAAACGGATCGAGACTGCCTGCCGGGCTGGCGGCCAGTGGCTCGGCCGTGGGCTTGGCGGCAGAGCGGCGCGGTGATGGCACCAGCACCTGAAAGCCGACGATATTGCCCTTGTGAAGTATCGGTTCCACCCAATCCTCCGACACCCACAATCCTGCGTCGTGCGGGTAGACGATTTCATCGCCGCCGAAGCGCTGCATGGAGAGGCGTCGTTTGGTTTCGGGATCGTAGTCGATACCCAGGGAGTCCAGCGCGGCAGCGGCGTTGGCGGTGGAGTTGATCAGTCGGCCCTGTTTGTCCAGCAGCAGCTTGCCGGTGTTGCGGTAGTGGCCGAACTGGCTGTTGCTGTGCTCGATGATCAGGCTCCACAGGTCCGAGGTCTTTTTCGCCAGGCCCGATTGAATCTGGCTGGCCCAGGCCACCACCAGCGGCACGTGGAATTTATCGTAAATGCTGCACAGTCCGGACAGGTCAATCACGCCCATCATCTGGTTGTCGTAGGGGTCGGCGATGACCGCCGCCGTGCAGGTCCAGGGTTTAAAGCCCTGAATGTAGTGTTCTTCGCCGTGCACCTGGGTCGGCTTGCGGGTTGCCATGGCGGTGCCCACGGCGTTGGAGCCGGAGTGGCCCTCGTTCCAGCCACTGCCCTCCACCAGTCCGATATCCCGGGCATCGTCAATGGTTCTGGGGTCGCCAACAATCTGCAGGTTCAGTCCCTGGTAGTCGGTCAGGTAGAGGATGGTCTCGAGATCCTGCAGAAACAGGCGCGCCTGTTCCAGCACAGGTTCGGCGCACAGCAATAAATCGGAGTTTCTCAGCCGGTGGTGGGACAGGGTGTTTTCGGAGACCAGCAGTGGTGCCGCTTTCTGTTCCGGGTTGACGCCCTGGGACAGGCAGCGCTCCCAGGAGCTGGCAATCACGTCGCGAATCGGCAGGTCTTTGGCCTGGCCGCCCTTGCAGAGAAATTGCTCCCACGCGCGATCAATACCCCGCTGGGCATTCAGGCTGTCGCCGCTGGGCCGATAAATCAGGCCGGGCTTTTTGGTACTTGAGCCTCTCACTGTGGGTGACCTCCCCCGTTGTCAGGTAAACGGCCGGGTAATCGGGCGGGTAATCGGCAATGACGTGCTAAATCCATCGTCTGCGCTCACTGTTATTGGGCTTGCTCACTGCCTTGTTGCGTCCCACTGGCATTTCCCGCCGGGCAAAGATAAGTATAAGCCTCACACGGGGGCGACCGATAATAACACGCAGCGCCATGACCTGTAAGTCCGTTGATAAGAGCCCGTGCTGACGCGTGCCGGACAGTGCAGCAACCGCGAATTCTCCACCCGCCGGGCCCGCTCGGCCCAAAAAAATATCTGGAACCCCATAAATTGGGCTTGCCATGATTTTTCTTTAATCATACGATTTGTGTCGGGGTTCGTCCGATAATAATACGTTTAATATCGTGAAAGCCCCATGAACAAAGGCGTTCAGCGAAGAAGGTGCGACCGGAAGACCCTCGGTAACCAGTGTATTGACCGTTTTTCGGACGCAATTACCACATTTATGTGGCAAAACTGTTGTTGCTGTTGGGGAAGAAGCTGTTTATATTTCGCATTGCTGTGCGGAATGTGCGGCGGCAACTAATAATAGTTAATAAATTAGTGGGAGAAGAAAATGGTGATGAAAAACAACACCAGCATCAAGAAAGTAGGTGGCTTTCTGCTGGGCTTTGGGGGGCTGATGGCCGCCGCAAGCCCGACGTTTGCAGCCGATTTTGACTACGGCATGGACGAAAGTTTTTTTAAGCTCAGCTATAACGGCTATGTCCGCACCACCGTCGGTGTGCTGCTGAATGATCATAAGGAAACCAGTGCCGACGACAAATGGCGCATGAACCAGGCGCGGGCCACCGTCAATATCGACTGGGACATCAAAACCGGGCCGCTGAACTGGCGGGTGGTCACCCGTGTCGAGCATGAGCACAAAACCGACTACCTCGAAGATCTGTCCGAGCGTATGGAAAAGCAGCACGATGCGCTGAATGTCCTGACGCCAGGTACCGATAACCGCGGCAACTACGGCCGTGACGGCAAGAAAGGCAGTTTCATGGACCAGTATGAAACCACCGACGAGCTGATGGATATCGTGCGCGAAATCTACTTCGACTGGCAGATCACCGACCGCCTGTTTGCCCGTATCGGCCGCCAGCAGCTAGTGTGGGGGGAGTCCGACTTCTTCCAGGCGATGGACGTGGTGCACGGCTATGACTTCCGCCAGCGGCTGTTCTATGAGAACAACGAAGAATGGCGCAAACCGCTGTTCCTGTTGAACTTCGTCTATGAGGTTCACGAGTGGGACGGCATGCTCAACTTCTATATTCGCCCGGGGATGGATCGCTCCGAGGATATGGGCAGCAACTACAATATCGAGGGCGGTCGCTGGATCCCCACCCCCTACCGCGGGGTTGACTTCACTCAGGTGACCGATGCCTATAACGAAGACCATAACAAGGGCGACTGGGACGACTGGACCTACGGTATCCGTTGGAACGGCCGCTGGGGCTCCGCCGGTTACTCGTTCTCCTATATGAAAACCTTTAACCCGGCTCCGGTGATCAACCCGAACCTGCGTTTGAATGCAGGCGGTGATCTTGCTGCCTTTGGTGAGTACTATGGGGTAGGTGATTCCACTGCTGTTGGTTTCAATCCTGGTGGAATGCCTACGGATGTTGCCCTTGAGGGCTATGGTGATGGCTACACTGGCAGTAAACTGCTGGGTGAGTGGCTCTATCCGGAAATCGACGTGTTCGGCTTTACCGTCAACTACTTCAGCATGGCGATGGACTCCACGTTGAGTGCCGAAGTGGCGTTTATTCCGAACAAACCCTACAACTACGGCCAGTTGCAGTCCGACCTGCCCGGTTGGGGTGGTATCAAGGAGAAGGATACCCTGAACGTCATGCTGCGGATCGACAAGGAGTTCAAATGGCAGCAGATTCTCGGTACCCACCGTCCGTCACTGTCCAGTATCCAGCTGTTTGATACCTGGATTATCAACCGCAAGAAAAGCGATGAGATTGTCGAATTCGCCTCCTTCGGTGAAGAGAAATCCGAGCACACTGTCTACCTGACCCTGTTCACCCTGCTCAACTACACCCGTGACACCATCAACCCCTCGCTGGTAGTCGGTACCGACCTCACCAACGGCGGCGGTTTTGTGATCCCGGCGGTGGAGTTTGTCTGGGGTAACGACTGGCGCCTGAAGGTTGAAGCTGACCTGTGGTGGAACGACGGCGACCGCAAAAAAGTCTGTGGTAAAGCGGATAACAACGGTAATGCTGCAAATCTAGGCCAGGATTTGGGCGTAAGCGGTTGTGATAAAACCGTCGGTGACGACCTGCTCGGCGTGCGTGAAAACGATGCCTCCTTTATGGATTGGTTCGCCCGCGACAACCAGCTGGTCTTCAAGCTGACCAGGCAGTTCTAATAAAGATAATAACGAAAATTTGTGCAACTATTGCAAAACCGGATAGTCACAAATAAGACTTATTTTAAAACTGGGAGTAAGACTATGTATAAGAAGTTACTAACGGCGTCGGTCGTGGCATCAATGGGCTTTGCGCCCTTGATGGCATCCGCGGAAGACGAAACGGCGCTGCCGCTGTACGCCACCGACCGGGAACCCGGTTATGTGCAGCCAACGGCAGACGGTTCCAAGCCTAATCCAGTGTTCTACGGCAGCCCGGCCAAAGCCGGTCGCTGGGACAACGGCAAACCCACTGAGTCGGAAAAACTGCCCGAGGGTGTGACCGAAGACCAGGTAATGAAAGCGGGTACCGTGATCAATGCGGCCAACTTTGATAAGGTCAAGGACATGTACTTCGAAGGTAAGCGTGTCGGCGACATGATTACCGAGAAAGTCGAGTGGATGATCCGCGAAAAAAACCTGGCGATGAATATCCGTCATTCGGAATTCATCGAGATGGACGAGAAGTACATGCAGGCCACTCAGGATGGCAAGGGCAAAGTAAAATTTGACCCCGAAACTCGTGCAGTGTCTGGCTGGGAAGCCGGTATGTTCTTTGACCCGCAAGAAATCTCTATGGACGACCCCCACGCCGGTGACAAACTGATCTGGAACCTGCGTTCACCGACCTACGGTGCAACCATGGACTTGCGTCACATCTCCTGGGTATTCCTCGACGGTGAAGACGGCATGGAGCGTATCCAGCGCTGGTGGGCTCGTCGCTACTACATGGAAGGCCGTCTCGACGGTGGTCCACTGGTAGAAGGTGATGGCGATATCATGCAAAAAACCGTTCTGGTGGCAATTTTCCCCCAGGATATTAAAGGTATCGGTATCTTCTCCGTACGCTACAACGACCCCACTGCGGAAACACCGGATGACGTTTGGGCCTACCTGAAGTCGGTTCGTCGTGCACGTCGTCTGTCCGGTAACGCCTGGATGGATCCAATCGGTGGTACGGTGCAGCTGTACGATGACTGGGATATCTGGGATGCGGTTCCGACCAAATACAAAGAAGTAAAACTGGTTGATCGTCGCTATGTATTTGCGATTGCTCACGCACCGCTGATGACCGTGGATCTGCGCTTCAGAAACACCATTCAGGAGTTTCCAGCAGTCGGCATGGACATCCCGCCTCACTACTTCCCCGCGCCCCAGGTGCAGTGGGAACCACGTGAAGTATGGGTAATCGAAGGCACCCCGCCCGATGTTCACCCCTACAGCAAAAAAGTAGTGTATATGGAAGTCGATTATCCTCGTCCCTACCTGGGTGAGGCCTACGACAAAAACGGTGAATTCTGGAAAGGCTTTATCTTCCAGAACCGTCTCGACGTAGGTGATGATGGCTACAAGGCGCTGATGCCGGTTGTTGGTCACATCATTGACTTTAAAGCAGACTTCGCGACCAACTGGTCTTCCAACATGAAAGCCAATCCGGCCGGTGTTGAAGAAACAGACGTCACGCTGCAAACGTTGATTGCTCTGGCTCGTTAATTCGAACCGGTTCGTTCTGAAACAGGGCTGTCAGGCAAACCTAATCGTTTATCTGGCAGCTCTGTTGCAGTTTACACACTGAAAAATCAATAAAAACGACCGATCAGACGGTGTTCGTAGCACTGTAGTAGTAAAGGTGGCCTTCCTGGTCATTTAGATTTTTTTGGGGGTTTTATGAATGTTGCTGGACAGGACCATGCTGGAACCAATTCCTCTGAGCCCGCAGGGCCGGTAGAAAAAACAGCAGGCCAAAAATTTATTGCATTGGTTTTATCAATTTTACCCTGGGCTATTGTCGGCACTCTGTTGTGGGCTGGCCTGTTTGTCAAACCAACTGCCGTGATAGAGGAAGTCACACCACCGGCGATTGACCGCCGTGACAATATTCTCGGCATCACCCAAGTCGGCCCCGATGTGTATTGGGCGGCTGGTAACTACGGAAAAATCCTTATTTCCACTGACCGGGCGAAAACCTGGACCAATCAAAACTCCACCGTGGATACGCATTTTCAGGATATCGCTGCCTGGGATGAGAACCGTGCTGTAGCCGTGGGCAACAAAGGTGTTGCGGTGGTGACCGACGATGGCGGTAAGACCTGGATGTCAGTGGAGACACCCAAATCCGAAATTTCCAACAAGTTGTTGAAAGTCCATGTATCTCCCGATGGCGAAGCGCTGGCGGTGGGTGAAATGGGCATGATCATTCAAAGTCTGGATTACGGAAATACCTGGAAGCGCCTGCGCGATGAAGAGGATATCTTCTTCAATGACGTTATCCGCACCAACGAAAACACCATCATCATTGCCGCTGAAGCAAGGGCGATTGAAGATCCTGATGCGCCTTATGATCCACACCAGCTGGTTCCGGACGCCTACGGTCTGATCTTCAAGAGTGATGACAATGGTGAGACCTGGCGCACCATTAAGACCGATAGCCTGAACAGCTTCGCGGCCATTGATTTCCGCAATGAACTGGAAGGGGTTGCGGTCGGTTTGTCCGGTACCATTGTCGCCACCTTTGACGGTGGTGAAACCTGGGCGCATGTCGACAGCGAAACCTCCGGTATGAAAGAACACCTCATGGATATTGCTTGGTCTGAGCACCTCAAGGAGTGGGTAGGTATTGGCAACAAAGGCAAGTGGATAACCTTCTCCGGTGATCTGTCGTCATTTGAAACACGTTTCCTGACAGAAGCCGCCGCAGATGTGAAGGACTTTACGTCCCACGCTGAACTCGCCCTGACCGGTGATGGCGGGTTTGTCGGTGTCGGTGAGACGGTCGGTTATATGGATCTCGAAACGAACCAGTGGACATTGTTGCACTAGTCATTGACACAGTTGCGTGACGATTCAAATAAACAATTAAAAGATGCGCCCATCCAGGCAGTTTCGGATGGTTGGTGGAGGATAACATGTTAGAAAAATTTGCACTTGCCTGTATCAAATTCAGAAAAAGTGTTCTGGCAGTGGTGGCTGTTCTCACAGTTATATTTGCTTACTTTGCACAGAATATCGAAGTTAAAACCGTATTTGACGACCTGATGCCGACCTCGCATCCCTATGTTCAGATACACAACGAATACAAAAACACCTTCGGTGGCACCAATATCATCACCTTCATGATCGAAGCGGAAGAAGGTGATATTTTCCAGATGCCGGTTTTGAAGAAGGTCCGTGATCTCACCCAGGGTCTTTACAAGATCAATGCGATCAATGAATTCCAGATCTATTCAATCGCCGGTAAAAAACTGAAGGAAGTGCGCGCTTCCACAGAGGGGATTGAAAGCTTCCCCTACATGTGGCCCGCTCTTCCGGAAGATGAAGCTGGTATTGAAAGGCTTCGGGAAGCAATCTTGCGCAGCCCGCTGGTCTATGGACCCTATGTGTCCAAAGATCTGACAGCTACGCTGGTGACGGTGGATTTCTACGACAATCTGCTCGAGTACAACCGCGCCTACAAACAGGCTTACGAACTGGTAGACCGGTTGGATGATGACACCGTCAATATCAGCCTGGTGGGCAATCCGGTTCTGTACGGTTGGGTAAACCACTTCCTGCCTGAAACCATGAATCTGGTTCTGGTGGCGGCGCTGATCTTCCTGGTACTGCTGTTCCTGATCAACAGAACCTGGCGCGGTACGCTGTTGCCACTGCTGTCCGGTGCGATCAGCGCCACCTGGGCACTGGGCGCTGCACACATGCTGGGCATTCACTTCGACCCGCTGGTAGTCGTGGTGGCCATGCTGATTACTGCCCGTGCAGTATCGCATTCGGTACAGATGATCACCCGCTTCCACGAAGAAATCGACAAGATGACCGAGGGTCACGATCTCTGTTCAACGGAGGCGGCCCGCCTGACTCTGAAGGATCTGTTGCGTCCCGGCTTGCTGGGTATTGCTACGGATGCTGGCTGTGTGACCGTGGTTGCGATCAGCCCGATTCCTCTGTTGCAGAAGCTGGTGGTACTGGCGGTTGTCTGGGTTGGCACCGTGGCGGTGAGCTCGATTATTGTCACGCCGATCCTGCTGTCATGGGTGAGAAAACCCAAGTCCTACGCTCACCCGCTGAACCTTGACCTGCTGCTCATCCGTCCTTTCCTGAACATGTGTGTCAAGATCGTGGAAACCCGGGCGCGCTATGTGGTGGTTGCGTTCTCTTTGGCCCTATTTATCGTTTGTGGCTTTTACGCGGTCGATCTGAAGGTGGGCGATGCCAACCCCGGTTCACCGATCCTCTGGCCCGATGCCCGTTACAATATCGATTCTGACAATATCAACAGCAAGTTCCCAGGCGCCGACCGGATGTTTGTGGTGTTTGGTAACGAAACCCGCGATAAAGAAGGCCTCATGAAAGAGGTCGACTCTCTGGACAGCATGTTGCGTTTTCAGCGCTACATGGAGCAGCAAGAGGAAATTGGTGGCAGTCTGTCCCTGGCGGATGTTTTGCCGACGGTTAACCAGACAGTGCGGGAAGGTAACTACCGCTACGTGGAGCTGGGTGAAACCACCACCAACAACGCCGAACTGATCTATATGTTCGAACGTGCCTCTGAGCCCGGTGACCTGCTTGGCTTTACCGATGTGAAAGCCACCAATGCCTCGGTGACGTTGTTCTTTACCGACCGTCAGGGCAAGACGATCCAGACAGCGATTGCCCGGATCAATGAGTTCAAGGACAACATGGCGGTTGAAGGGCTGACCATTCACATGGCTGGCGGTATCATCGGCGTGATCGGTGCGGTGAATGAGGTCATCCTCTCCGGACAGATTCAGTCGATTGCACTGGCGCTCTTCATTCTGGTGATGATGTGTATCATTGTGTATCGCTCCAGTATTGCGGGGATGTTCTTTATGGTCCCAGTGGTGCTGTCCAACCTGGTAACCTTCGCCTTCATGGCATGGCAGAACATTGGTATGAACATCAATACCGTGCCTGTTGCTGCGCTGGGTATCGGTCTGGGCGTGGACTACGCACTGTATATCTGTGACCGTATCCAGATCGAATACAAATCTGGCAAGTCACACATCGAAGCCATTTCCATGTCCCTGCACTGTGCGGGACGGGGTGTGCTGGTAACCGCTCTGGTACTGATTGCCAGCGTTGCTGTATGGCTGTTCTCTTCATTGAGATTCCAGGCTGAGATGGGCATGTTGATCGGCCTGTGGCTGTGTGTCTCTGCATTGAGTGCGTTGTTCCTGATGCCGGCTCTTGCCTTCATCTTCAAGCCGCGCTTCCTGTTTGGTGAAGTACAGCGTCACTAACAGGGAAACAGCTTGAATTCCAATGCAATATTAAACAGGGCCCGCGAGGGCCTTGTTTTTTTGTAGCGTAGATAACGGGTTCAGTGTCACGAGCCCGGTGGCAAGCTGGTTCCTGTGGACCCTGAATGTTGATCGAAAATAAAGTCGGCAGAAGTTTTGAGTGTGCCGGTTCAATCGGTCCGACTATCCACTAATTGAAAATACGGATTTGACCCAACAACAATAATGAAAATGAATACTGATGTGCTGGAATTTAATGAGTCCTACCGGAATGGTGCAAAAAAGCTGGCCGTTTACCCGCTCTATGGACTGACCAAACGTGAATCCGAAGTTGTATTGCGGATCGCATTGGGCAAGACCAATGATGAGGTGGCGACTCTGCTGGGCATCACCCCGGCCACGGTCAAGCTCCACATGCGAAGTGCCCGGCTCAAGTTGGGTGCCAATAACTCAATCTATCTGATCAGTCGTTGTTTCATGCTGGGTATTTTGCGCGCCGTATCCGGTTGATTGCCCTGCTGTATTAATGTTTGACACCGTTGGTGGCAGTTGCCTGCCAAGCCTGCATCGCGGCCGTGTTCAGGGGGTTTTGAATAATCCTGTGCGGCGGTTGATATGGTTGAGCAATTGCCGCGTGGACGGGTCAGGTGCACTTTCACCGTCTTGGTCGCTGTCGTGCCCAGAGAGCAAGTCGGATGCAATGCCCTTGCCGAGTTCGACGCCCCACTGGTCGTAGGAATTGATATTCCAGATCGCGCCCTGCACAAATACCTTGTGCTCATAGAGCGCCAGCACCTGGCCGAAATGGTAGGGTGTGAGGGCGTCGAGCAGCAGCAGGTTGGAGGGTTTGTTGCCGGGACAGATCAGGTGAGCCGGGAGATCCGGTTGATTTCGATTGCCCGTCATCAAGGCAGATGCCTGTGCCAGCAAATTTGCCAGCAGTGTGCGGTGGTGTTCATCGATACTTTCGGGTTCATTGACTGCGGCGACCAGGTCGAGTGGAATTAAATGGTTGCTCTGATGAAACAGCTGAAAAAAGGTGTGCTGTGCATTGGTGCCCGTCTGTCCCCAGAGGACGGGGCCGGTCTGGTAAGCAATGGTTTCACCGGATTGCGAGACTGACTTGCCGTTGCTTTCCATATCGAGTTGTTGCAGATAGCTGGGCAGTAATGACAGGCGTTGGCAGTAGGGGATAATGGCCACTGATGTCGTGTCGAGAAAATTCCGGTACCAGATACCCAGCAGGGCCAGGATCACCGGCATGTTTTCGGCAAAGGGTGCCGACCGGAAGTGCCGATCCATCGCCCGGGCGCCCCCCAGCATCTCTGTAAAGCGTTCGTGTCCCAGACTGATCGAAATGGTCAGTCCCACACAGGACCACACCGAGTAGCGGCCACCGACCCACTCATCAAATGTCAGAATCTGTGATGACGGGATACCGAAGGCCTCGGCGTTTTTCCGGTTGGCGGTCAGGGCGATGACCTGGCGGCTGCTCACCAGCCCCGATCGCTGCAGCTTTTGTTCGAGCCAGTGCAGGGTGGTGCGGGTGTTTAACAGTGTTTCCTGGGTGGTAAAGGTCTTGCTGGCGACAATCACCAGGGTTCTTTCAGGATCCAGTTGATTGAGGGTGTTGAGTACATCCTCCCCATCCACGTTGGCGATAAAGTGAACCCGCAGATCCGGGTGCCTGTAGGGGCGCAATGCCTGGCAGGCCAGTTGGGGGCCGAGTACCGAGCCGCCGATACCGATATGAACGATATCCCGCACGGCTTTACCCGTGACACCGAGCCACTTGCCCTCGCGGACTAACCCGCTGATTGTCGCCATCTCGGCCAGTGTGGCACTAATCTGTTCGTTCAGGGGCTGTCCTCCGCACCGGTAACCGTCTTCCCGCTCGCCTCGCAGGGCGGTGTGAAGTGCGGCGCGCTGTTCTGAGCAGTTGATTGGATCGCCGTTGAACAGGGCATCGCGCTGATGTCCCAGTGTGGATTGCTCGGCCAGTTCCAGCAGGGCTGAAAAAATGGTTTCGTCGATCAGATTCTTCGAATAATCCAGCAGCAACCCGTCCACCGACAGGGCAAAACGCCGATGGCGATCCGGATCTTTCTGAAACAGCGACAGCAGGTCGAGTCGTTTGCCTCCCGCTGCCAGTGCTTCCAGCGTACGCCAGGCAGGCAGTGTGTCGGGAGGGGTGGTTGTCTTTGTCATACGGCTGGACTCGTCTTTTGTGGTCGCTGTCTGATTATATCGGCCAGTATCGCATGCCCAATGATGAACGGTTGGCATAGCAAAGCCTGGCGGCTATCTGCACGATTATTTTAACACTGCTAATTCTACAGATGTCGGCCCATGACCAGGCAGGTATCCAGCATGCGGTTGGAAAACCCCCATTCGTTGTCATACCAGGCGAGAACTTTGACCAGTTGGCCGGAAACCCGGGTGTGTGAGCCGTCGAAAATACTGGAGTAGGCGGAGTGGTTGAAATCGACGGACACCATCGGTTCTTCCGTGTAGGCGAGAACTTCACCCAGTGGACCGCGGGCGGCCTGCTGCATGATGTCGTTTACCTCGGCCGCTGTGGTGGCACGGCTGGCTGTAAAGGTCAGGTCCACCAGCGACACATTGGCGGTGGGCACCCTGACGGCCATGCCGTCCAGTTTTCCCGCCAGTTCGGGCAGCACCAGACCAATGGCTTTTGCGGCGCCTGTGCGGGTGGGAATCATGGACAGCGTGGCTGAGCGCGCCCGGTACAAATCCTCGTGATAGACGTCCACCAGGTGCTGGTCATTGGTATAGGCATGAATCGTTGTCATGAAACCCGTTTCAATGCCGAGGGCGGCGGACAGAGGCTGAACCACTGGCGCCAGACAGTTGGTGGTGCAGGAGGCATTTGACACGATCCGGTGTTCGGCCGATAACAGTTCGTGATTGATTCCGAACACGACGGTGGCATCCACATCTTTGCCCGGTGCCGAAATCAGCACTTTTCTGGCCCCGGCCTGCAAATGCCCGGCAGCCTCCTCCCGGTCGGTAAAATGTCCCGTGCACTCCAGAACGATATCGACCTGCAACGCCAGCCAGGGGAGGTTTGCCGGATTCGGCTCGGCGAGCACCCTGATGGCGTCCTCATCAATGAACAGAGTCTCGTCGTCGTGACTCACCGGTTGATGGAATTGACCGTGAACACTGTCAAACCGGGTCAGGTGAGCGTTGATCGCCACATTGCCCTGATCATTGATCGCGACAATGGCCATCTGCTCCCTGAGCTCGGGCCTTTCGTAAAAAGCCCTTAGGATATTCCTGCCGATACGGCCGTAGCCGTTAATTGCCATGCGCAGCATGCTCACCTCCCTTCAAGGCCTATTATTGCCTGATTGGCCGTCCAACAACATCCCCAATTTAGGCCGTGGCAATAGGCGACAAACCTTCCGTGTCATATAACCAAAATGGCTTTTCGACTTGACTCTCCGGAGTCACTTCAATATATTACGCGGCCTCACGCACTCGTAGCTCAGCTGGATAGAGTACTCGGCTACGAACCGAGCGGTCGGAGGTTCGAATCCTCCCGAGTGCGCCATAAACAAAGAAACCACCCTTGCGGTGGTTTCTTTGTTTATGGTTCCCCGATAGCGTTCGAACCGATAGAGGTTCGACAACTTCCGTGAGGAAGTTGGACCCAGCAACGGCAAGTTGCGCAGCCCCGCAGGGGGCAAAACGGCCATAAGCCGTTTTGAGTCAATCCTCCCAGACACGAGCCGGGCACCGTAGGTACGAGACGACCCGAGCGCCGAATAATCCTCCTTGACGAGGTATAAACGGCTACCAAGGTCGCGATCTTGTAAGCTGGTCGGATTGCCGGCCCGCCAGCACAGCTGACGGTCGTTCAACGGCGTGCAAAGCGTTGCTTTGCAGACACTTGTTTCACCCTCCCGAGTGCGCCATAAACTAAACCCTCGCCTGAAAAGGCGGGGGTTTTTTATGGGTCACGACGGAGGTGAGAACCTCCTCAGCCTCCTCAGCCTCCTCAGCCTCCTCAGCCTCCTCAGCCTCCTCAGCCTCCTCAGGTTCGAGCTGACCTCCTCAGGTGCGAGACAACACCGAGGTTCACGGGAATTTCCCGAGAAAATACGGTAGGGTGACAAACCATGCGACCTGAATTTTTTAAAATCCGTGCGTGGATACTACCGTTACCCCTCAGCCTGACCTTGCTCGTTACCGTACTACTGCCGTTTCTCACAGTGATGGGACTGACCGGCTGGTACAGCATCAACCTGCTGGAGCGCAACAGCCGCGATCGCATGCAGGAGGATATCGAACTTATTGCCAGGGCAATTCGTCTGCCTTTGAGTCACGCCCTTGAGCGCGGCTATGAGGAAACCATCAAGCGTGCCCTGGAATCGGCATTTACTATCGATAGAGTCTACGGCATTTATGTCTATGATCGCCGCGGTAAAACCATTTATGCCAGCGGTGCCAGGGAGCCCTCCATGGGGAGTGAACAGGCGGTACGCATTGCCAATCGCGGTGAACGACAGGGCGAATTTGCCCGGGTGGGTAAAGAGGCGGTGTTTTCCTATTTTGTGCCGTTGGTGGATGCCGGTGAGCAGATCAGTGGTCTGCTGCAAATTACTCGCCGTGGCAGCGATTTTGACAATTATCTCAGTCAGCTTCGCACCCACAGTCTGTCGGTATTGATCATTTCGGCAATCATACTGACGCTGATTATTTTACTGGGCTATCGCTGGACTCTGGGACGGCATCTGGTCGCCGTGAAGTCGGGTCTGGCTCGGATTCGCTCGGGGGAACTGCGACACCGTTTTGACCCAAAGGGCCCCCGTGAGATGCAATTATTGGCGGGTGGCATTAACGAAATGCTCAATGCGATCGCCCGCTCCAGTGAAGCGCTGGCAGCGCAAAAAGACCGCGAGGCCGAGCTGACCGAAAAACTGCACCAGTCGGAAAAACTGGCTGCCCTTGGGCAGCTTTCTGCCGGTGTCGCCCACGAGCTGGGGAGTCCCCTCAGTACAGTGGATGGCAAGGCGCAGCGGGCGCTGCGGCACGGCGAGCACCTGCCCCCGGCCGTGATGGATGCACTGGCTGCCATTCGCAGGGAGTCGGCTCGTATGGAGCGGATTATCCGCCAGCTCCTGGATTTTGGTCGGTCCAATCCGCTGGATCGCCGCACAGTTGCCGCTTGTCAGCCGCTGCTGAGTGCCCTCAAACGGGTTGCGAACCCGGCCTCCATCTGGGTTGATGAAAAAATCTCGCCGGACACGAAGACGCAGTCGGTGAAAGTCGATTTGATCAGACTGGAGCAGGCATTGACCAACCTGTTGCAAAACGCCTTTCAGGCTGCCCGGGCTCGGGTTGTGGTGAGCTGTGAGATTTGTCCGGAGGGGGTTCGCTACTGTTTTGAGGATGACGGGCCGGGTATCAGCGATGACGACTTCCCCCATCTGTTTGAACCGTTTTTCACCACGAAACCGGTGGGCCAGGGAACCGGGCTCGGCCTGGCAGTAGCGCATGCGGCAGCCCGGGATCACGGCGGTGCGATTGAGGTTTCCCACACCGATAACGGCGGTGCCCGCTTTTGCCTGTTATTGCCACAGAGGGAGGATGCAGCGGATGCCTGATGCCGGACTGATTCTCGTTGTCGAGGACGACAATGGCCTGCGCGGACTGATTCGCGAGGAACTGGAGGAGAATGGCTTTGCCGTGGCGGAGGCCGGTGACGCCGAAGCCGCTGCACATTGGATGGCCAGCCGGTCGCCGGACCTGATTATCAGCGATATGCGCCTGCCGGGGGAGACCGGGCTGAGCCTGCTCGACCACAGCCGTCAGTTGCCGGTGCCCCCGGCATTTCTGGTGATCACCGCATTTGGTACCGTGGAGCAGGCCGTCAATGCATTGCAGCACGGCGCCGACGATTTTCTTACCAAACCGCTCAGTCTGGACCATTTGCGGCTCAGTGTGGAACGGGCACTGGAGCGCCGGGCGTTGCAGAGTGAAATTTCCCGTTATCGACAGATGTTGAAAAGCGGCGATTTTCACGGGTTGATCGGTCGCAGTGCCCCGATGAGACAGTTGTTTGAGCAAATTCGCCGGGTCGCCGCGGCCAATGGCCCGGTGCTGATTACCGGCGAGAGCGGCGTGGGCAAGGAACTGGTGGCCCGTGCGTTGCACGCCGAAAGTGATCGATGCGATGGCCCTTTTCTGGCGGTGAACTGTGCGGGCATCCCCTCTGAATTATTGGAGAGTGAATTGTTTGGCCACACCGCTGGTGCGTTTACTGGTGCCCAGCGGGCCCGCAAGGGGCTGTTTGCCGAGGCGGAGGGCGGCACTTTGCTGTTGGACGAAATAGGTGAAATGCCGGGGGCGATGCAGTCGAAGCTGTTGCGTATCCTTCAGGATGGCCGAATGCGACCGGTCGGGGAAAACCGTGAACGCCAGATCGATGTTCGTATCGTGGCCGCCACCAACCGGGATCCGGTCGCCGATATTGAATCCGGTATGTTCCGGGCAGATCTGTTTTACCGGCTGGAAACATTTTCTTTTGAGGTCCCGCCACTGGCCCGTCGCGGGGATGATATTGATCTGCTCGCCGCCCACTTTCTGGCGCGCTTCGGCGCATTGGCGGAGCCCCGGGTAACCGGGATCACCCCGACGGCGCTGCGCTGTTTACGCCATTATCCCTTTCCTGGCAATGTTCGCGAACTGTCCAATGCCATCGAGCGCGCGGTGGCCTTTGCCCGTGGGGAAGAGGTCGATATCGATGATTTGCCGGAGCGTATCCGCAGTTATCGAGGTGCCGGTCAGGCAGAGGGCAGTGCCACTTTCGACGAGCCGATTGAAGCACAGCAACTGCTTCCCCTGAAGGATGTGGAAAGGCGTTATGTGCGTTATGTCCTGGCGCGAATGGAGGGCAACAAACGGCGCACGGCCGAGCTGCTGGGTATTGGCCGCCGCACACTCTACCGTTACCTGGAGGATGATGACTGAGCGGGATTGACCCTGTTGCAATGTCACATGTGCCATATTGACACGCTTGAGTGGTGGCCCAATAACACACCGATGTACCTGAAAGCCGCGGCTAGCGGTGCTTTTGCTACTTGGCATGGTGGTTGCTAAATATTTAGTGAAATCAAAAAAGCCTGACAAGGAGGCACTATGACTTTCAACCAGATCGCTGCTACTACATTGTTTTCGGCCCTGCTTTTATCTGCCCCGGCTGCAATGGCCCAGGACCCACAGGGTTACGGCCAGCCACCGCAGAGTGCTGCTGCAGCGCAGCCCGCCGATGATGCCACCGTCACCAGTTTTGCCGAGGCAATGGGTGAGGTACAGGTTATCCAGCAGAAGTTTTCGGAACAGCTCCAGGGGGTAGAGGACAACGACAAGGCCCGTGAACTACAGATGAAGGCGCAGGAAGAAATGGTCACAGCCGTGGAGGCCAGCGGTATTTCCGTACAGGACTACAATGCGCTGGCGAGCCGGATGGATCAGGATCCGGCGCTGAGAGAAAAAGTGGAGAAAAAGCTTCAGTCCATGTAACGGACGACACCCACTATGGGCTGGTCCAGGTCGGCCCAATATTCTAGATGGTTAGCTGCCAAGGCCCCGACGATACTCCCAGTCATACGTCGGGGTTTTTTTATGTTGTATGCAGAATGGTTCCGCTGAAGAGACGTTGGCAATGTGGTTATTCCCCACGAGGATTGCCTGTTGTGGTAAGCACATCTTCGCCGGTTTGCTGGCGAACGATTTCCTGCTGCTGTTCCTTGAGTTGCTCGGCGTGGTGGCTAAGGCTGCTGCCCACCCATTGATCCATCAGTTTCGCGGTCACCAGGTCGCCGCTGACATTGATGGCTGTGCGACACATATCGAGTATCCGGTCAACCCCCATGATCAGTGCGATGCCCGCAGCCGGTATGCCGACGCTGTCGAGCACCATGGCGAGGATCACTATGCCGACCCCCGGTGTTGCCGGTGAGCCGATCGAGGCGCCAACCGCAGTGATCACGATCAACACCATGCCGCCAAGCCCGATATCGATGCCGAATACCTGTGCGAGAAACATGGCGGCCACACCCTGATAGAGCGCCGTGCCGTTCATGTTGATGGTGGCCCCCAGCGGGATCACAAATTGCGATATGGAGGGCCTGACACCGAGTTTTTCTTCGGCCACCTTGATGGATAGCGGCATCACTGCTGCGGAACTGGAGGTGGAGAAGGCCAGCAACAGCACCTCCTTGATGTCGTTGAGAAAGGTCAGCGGGTGTCGCCTTGCCACGATCAAAATAATCAACAGATACAAACCCAGTAACAGCAACAAGCCCAGTAATACCGTCAGGACGTAGACCGCCATGCCCAGCAGGGCATCGATGCCGAGCTTGGCGGTCAACTGCAGTATCAGCCCGAACACGGCGATCGGTGCCAATAGCATCGCCCAGCGGACGACGGTCATGCAGACTTCCTGGAGGGATCCCATCAAATCGAGCAGTGGCTTGGCCTGCAGTGGTGTCATCATCACCAGTGCCACGCCCATGATCATGGCAAAAATTACCACCTCCAGCATATTGCTTTCCACCATCGCGGAGAGCGGATTAGAGGGCAGCAGCGTGACAATTTTTTGTGGCAGCTCACCGAGAACAGGGCTGCCGGATGTTTCTGCCGCCGGGATGGGTTCAACCAGTGAAGCGATCTGCAGTGCCTGCTGGTCGATATATTGCCCCGGCTTGATCAGGTTGGCGATGGTGATGCCAATCACGATGGCGATGGCCGTGGTGAAGATAAAATACAGCACCACTCTGAAGCCGGTTTTTTTGAGCTGTTCCAGATCTTCTGTGGCCGCCAGCCCCCGAATGATGGAGGCAAAAACCAGCGGGATGACGATCATCTGAATCAGGGCGAGAAACAGTTTGCCGGGCAGTGCCAGCCAGTCGCTGATGGTGGTGGCATCAGCGGGTGATACCCAGCCCAGGCTGGGGCCCATCAAAATGCCGACGACAATGCCGAGAAACATGCCAACAAGCACCTGAAGCCACAGTTTTCCCCGGATCAGCCCCTGCAGGGACGTGCTTAAATACTTGAGTGAGCGGGGCTGGAGAGCCTTGACCGTAGAACTCAAAAGGTTGTGATTTGACATGACGGCGGGTAATCACTTTTTAACGTCCAGGGAGACACTGTCGCACATGGCGCAGGGAGGGGCCAGCGTCTTGAAAGGTCAGGGACGCTCGATCCTCCAGAGAATATCCATGCTCTGCGTTGCGCCGGATTCAGCCCGTATCTTGAATTTTTTGGAGACCGAGTATTCGAGCAGTAAGCCGGCATTGGGCGAGAGAATATTTTGAATATAGCTGGCGTAGAGCCTCGGTGTCAGGTATTTGCCAAAAGTGACGACGCTCTCTTCGATGCCGCCGTCGCTGGAGACCGACAACACGTCGAGTCCGAGTTGCCGTTGCAATTGTCCGGTCAATGCATCGCTCTGACTGAAGCCCAGTGAGGCGGCAGCATTGATCAGGGTCGACCCCTCTGTCTGGGTGGTTCCCGCCAGGGATTTGCCGGTGATCAGCATGGCCAGGATGTCGGTCTGTGGCAGGCTGGGGCTGGAAAACAGTTCGCTGGTCAATGCGCCCGGCACACCATCAATCTGAATACCCACCAGCGTATCGCCCACTGTTCGGGAAGCGCGGGCATGAATCAGTGGGTTATCCGGGGGGCCCTGAAAAACCAGCCTGCCGGAATCGATCGTCAGCGCCTGCCCGTAGGTTCGGTAGACGCCATCGACAATTTGCAGAATGCCCTCCGCCCGCACCGGTTGGGTTGGTGTTTCGGTGAGACGGAGGTTCCCCGTTACCTGTCCGTGGATACCAAAGCCGCTGAACTGGATATCGTCTCCCAGCTCAAGGGCGATGTCCGCTAACAGGTTGAGCGGGGAGGGCTTCTCTTCATCTGGGTGGGTCTGGTCGATGATCAGCGCATCTGCGGAGACGGTAACGGCGCTGGCGGGTATTTCCTTGAGCGCAATCTCGGCTTCGGGAACCTGAATCTTGCCGGTGATGTGCAGTTGCTCCGGGGTCGCCACTATTTTCAGGGTCGGGCTTAGGCTGGCCTTGATGGTCTCCAGGTCAACCGTTTTTACTCCCACCCCGGTCAGAAACAGTTCACCGCGCCAGTCGTCGGGCCGGTTGACCTGCAGCAGGCCATTCACCGCCAGTGACCCTTCCCCGGAGTCCACTTTGCCGTCCAACTGCCACCTTGTCCGGTCGCGATGCTCCAGTCGCAGGTCGCCGTTGGTCAGATTAATGCCGAGTTGTGGAACATAGGCGGAGAGACCGTTCAGCTGAACATGCCCGGACAGCGCCGGGTGGTCGGCCGTACCGGCAAGCCTGATGAGCGCATCGGCGCGACCCTGCAATTCGTCGACAGAGGTAACAAAGGGATTCAGCCAATCCAGTTTGTCCAGCTGGAGGTGGAGGCTGCCGCCAATAGCCCGGTCCGCTTCTGCCAGTGGCCAGTGGAGCTGGATCCGGGCGTTGCCGGTATCGGTAAATTTGGTGTTTCCGGTGAGTTCCAGCCGTTGTTCTGCAAGACGGATGTCAAGGTCGGTATTGTCCAGGGTGACCTGTCGCAGTTTTTTGGCCCTGTCGTCAACGGTGAATCGGGCCGCCGCGGCGCTGAGGGTCAGTTGCCCGACCAGCGTTTCATCCCAGCCCGCAAGTTTGAGGTCGCCATTGATTTCGCCACTGAGAGCGCTGTTGCCCGGTAGCCAGGGTTGTAACCATTGCAGGGGTAAGTGGTGGAGGGTGGCTGTGGTGTCAATACCGGTGTTTTTACGCCACGTCAGATGGCCGCAGACAACCCCGTCGAGTTGTTTCCAGCAGTGTTCTTTTAGCTCGGCACCGTACTCTGAAACCCTCCCTTCGACGCCGTTATCCAACTGCCAGTTGCCAACCAGTGGGGTGCCGATTTTGCTATCCGAAATCCGGGTCTGCCATTCACCCTGTTGCCAGTGACCGGTACCCTGCAAGGTAACGGTCAGCTCCGGTTGCGATGCCGAAAGCTGGTAATGGTGTTTTTCGGGTCGTCCACTGGCCTGTAGTTGCAGGTCGGTCTCCTGCTGTTGATCGCCGGCCAGCGAACCCGACAGCGCCAGGTCTATGTGCTGTAGGCCCGCTTTATCGATGTTGAGGCGCAGGTTCAGTGAACGAACGCTGTACCCGTCAAAGGCCAGTTCGTCGGCACTGACAGTGCCTTGAATCTCAGGCAAGTGACGGGGTGAGAGGGGGCTTCCGGGATTGGAAACCTTGCCCGCGGAAACCAGTTTGCCGGAGAGGCCGGGATAGAGCTCCGCCAGATTGTTGGCGGTCAGCTGCCAGTTGAGTGGGGTTTGGCCGCCCCATTCCCCGTTCACCCGCAGACGGTTATCTCCGATCCGGGCGGTAAAGCCACGGCTGGAAAATACGCCCTGCCGGGAGGCCAGTTGACCGCGCAGTGTCACCGGGTAGCGGTTCAGGGACCCTGTCAACTGGTCTATTTTCGCGTCTACCGACAGGCCCTGATCCCTGTAGCTGCCGGTAGTGGTGAGCATGCCCGCCAGCTCGCCTGACAACTTCTGGTTCAGAAGATAGCCGGGATCGATCTCGGCGAGGTTCACAGCCAGCTGCCAGTGGGGTGTTGTGTCCCAGTCTACGTCTCCCTGAATACCCAGTTTGCCGGCCGCCGAGTGCAGGTTGAGGTTCTCGAGATGCAGACCCTGTCGATCGCCCCGGAGGTCAACGGCAACCTGTTGTGTGGGTAACGTCGATGGGGTTTGCGGGGTCAGCTCAAATGCGCCCTGCAACTGATAGTCATCCACTGAACCGGTGAGCCTCAACTGCCCCTGCGAACTGATAGCGGGCAGGTCGGGCCAGACAATCCGGTTGTCGATGGTCCAGTCATTGATCAGCTCCACCGAGATAGCCAGTGGGTTCAATGTTCCCCGGTCCCAATCCGCGCCACTGACCAGGGTTCCCCTGGTGGTAAGACTAAAGGGTGCACTCAACTGGTGTTCAATGGTCACGGTGGCCAGATTGCCGCCCAGCCTGGCTTCGCCTTCGAAGCGGTTTTGCTGGAATTCGGTATGCCACTGGAGTGCGATATTGAGCCGGTAGGGTGGTTTTGCCCTGATGGTGCCCTGCAGTGCCAACTGTTGTTCTGGCTGGCGAATGATCAGTTCCCGCACGTCAATGCCGAGTAGATTGACGCTGCCTGCGGCGGAGATTTCTTCCAGCGTCAGGGAATCCGGGCCGCTGTGGTATTGGAACTGGTCGATGGTGAGTCGTTCCAGCGTTACCGGCATGACAGTGTTCAGGCTGGGCCAAACAAACGTTGACGCGCTATCCGCAGTGGTGGGCTCAACATGGATTTGCAGATCGGTAAACTCAAGGGTCTGGATAGGTAGTTGGCCACCCAGCAGCCCGAGTAACTGCCATTGCCCCGCGGCCGAGGTGGCGCTGATCAGCAAGTCGGCTCGCCGGATAGACAGCCCCTGAAAAGTGAGGCCTTTCAGTAAGGTGCCATGGCTGGCCTGCCAGTGGATTTCAGTATCAGTGGCAGAGGCTGCCGCCTTTTCCAGCAGCCAATGGCTGCCGGTGCGGGTTGCGATTAAAAGGTAGCCCGTGGCCAGCAGTGTGCCGACTATCACCACCAGTAATGCTGACAACAGCAGGGCGCCACGATAAATTAAACGGCGTTTCACAAGTCCGGCCCCATGGAAAGGTGAATCCGGAATGCCTGTTCGGATGTATCGGGAAAGGCCAGATCCAGCCTGATGGGCCCCAGTGGCGAGCGCCAGCGCAATCCGACACCAAAGCTTCTTTTCAGGGTAAAGCTGCTGTTGTCAAAGGCATTGCCCACATCGTAAAAAACGGCGAGGGCATAATCCTTGTAAACCGGATAGTCGTATTCCAGTGAGGCGGCCAATAAATGCCGCCCACCGACCACCTCGCCCCGGTCGTCCATCGGCCCCAATTCCTCGTAGTCATAGCCGCGTACACTGTTATCGCCACCGGCAAAAAACCGGAACGAAGTGGGCATCTCCTCGAAATTGCTCATCAGGCTCAGGCCGCCCTCAAGTCGCCCCAATACCCGGCCGCCGAGCAGCGGCAGAATATATTTGCCACTCCCCTGCAATTGCAGGAAGGACAGGTCTGAGCCGAGGGATTCGGCGGCACCCCGCAGGCTGAAACGGGTACGCCAGCCAGTGTAGGGGTAGGCCGGATTGTCTGCCCGGGTTTTCTGCCAGCCGATGCCGGGTACCACCAATTCCGTGCTGTTCCGGTCACCTCCCACTTTAAAGGACTCCACCTGATAAACCAGGTCGAGGGTTCTGATCCAGCCGTTGTCCAGACTGCGGCTGTGGGCGGCGCCGGCAAACCAGGTTTCGCTGTCAGCGCTGTCGGTGTCTTCTTCTTCCCAGCCGGTTTTGAAGGTGACAAATTCGGTATCCGGTTGTTGCAGGGGAATCTGATATTCCAGGCTGACGGTGGATTTGACCCGCGACAATTGGGCGTCGGCCCCATAGCGATGCCCCTTTTGGTTGGCACGGTTGTTTCTGAAGCCGATGCTGCCCCGGGGGCCGGTATCCGTGGCAATTCCCACCCCCAGCGAGGTGCTGTAGCGGGGGCCGGGGGTGAGTACCACCTGGACGGGAATCTGTTGACTTTCGCGGTCGGCTGGTTGCTGTGTGACGATGACCTGGTGAAAGTAACGGCTGTTGATCAGCGATTGCTGGAACTGACTGAGCAGGGGTGCGTGAAAAGGGGTGGTGGTAGAAAACGGCAGAAACTGCGCCAGAAAAGCATCGTCAAAAACCGCCTGTTCGAAATTCACGGAGCCAAAATGATAGCGGGGACCGCTATTGAAACCGAGCAGTATGTCGGCTTTCTGGTTCTCAAGGCTGATCTGTAATTGCTGCCGGGTAAAATGACTTTCAACATAGCCGCGCTGTTGCGCCAGTTTTTGCAGGGACTGTTTGAAGGCTTCGTAATGGCCGTGATTCAACTGCTCACCGGTTTTTGGCAGCGATGCCTCCAGTAACCGGGCAAATGCCGGGTCGTGCCGGGCGTCCCCGTCAATCTCAACCTGTACCCGACCCAGGGTGGTGGCTGTGCCCGGTGTTACTTCAATCGTCATTGTCCAGCACTGGTCGCTACTGGAAAGTGAGCTGCTCCAGCTGGCATGGTAGTAACCCAGTGCCTGCAGTGCCTGGCGGATTTTTTCGTCAGCACTGTCGAGCAGTACAGCGCGGCGTCGGTCGCTGATTTGACAGTGCTCGCTGCCCAGTCCCAGATGTTGGACGATATTTTTCTTGACGGTGGCGGAGACCTCGCCGGAAATAGCGATGTCGGGCTGTGTTTGTGCCAGAACGACCGGAGCAGCGGTCAGCCATGCCAGTATCCATAATTTGCCCAGCAGCAGGGGCAGCCTTCGCAACTCTGCAGCGTTCGCTCTCTGTCGAGGTGTCGGGCAGACAGGTTGGCAGAATGGATTGGGCAATGGCAATGATCCGGTTATTGGGTGTCAATTTATGGGGTGTGACAAAGTTGCAGGATTAAACAGGCAAGCAAACTGGCTGAAGTTATGATACACGGGTTGTATTGCTGTTGCGCTTGCTGCTGTGACAGAAAATGCTGTCGGCGTTGGTCGCTCGCAGGTTGATGGGCTGATGGGTCCCACAGCGCAGAATCTGACGCGCAGGCCAATGCTGAAAGCAGATTATCATCCACATTGTTATCGGCCAGCCATTGGAGTGTCATTGGATAGTCATTGGAGTTTGTTATGCAGATCGGGGTGCCAAAAGAGGTTAAAAATCATGAGTACCGGGTCGGCCTGACACCGGATTCCGTGCGGGAGCTGGTGTCGGCAGGTCACAAGGTACTGGTGGAGCAGGATGCCGGAGCCGCCATTGATTTTACTGACGAACATTTCCGCCGGGCGGGCGCGGTTATTTCCTCTTCGGCGGCAGAGGTATTCGCCCGGGCGGATATGATTATCAAGGTCAAGGAGCCCCAGCCGGATGAATGCCGGATGCTGCGGACTGGCCAGTTGCTGTTTACCTACCTGCACCTGGCGGCCGATCCCAACCAGGCCTCGCTGTTGCTGAAATCCGGCGCCATTGCCATGGCCTACGAAACCGTAACCGATGATCGCGGGCATTTGCCGCTGTTGGCACCGATGTCCGAAGTGGCCGGTCGAATGGCTGTGCAGGCGGGTGCCCATCATCTGGAGAAAGCGCAGGGGGGCCGAGGCGTACTGCTGGGCGGTGTCCCCGGTGTAGCGCCGGCCAGGGTGCTGATTCTCGGCGGCGGGGTCGTGGGCAGCAATGCGGCCGGTGTGGCGCTGGGTATCGGAGCCGATGTGACAATCATGGACCGCTCCGTGGACCGGTTGCGAGAGCTGGACCGGATGTTTCCGGAGTCGATGCGCTGTGTCTATGCCACTGCGGCGGCCATTGAGAGCTATCTGCCGGAGGCCGATCTGGTGATTGGTGCCGTGCTTCTGCCCGGTGCATCGGCCCCCCAACTGGTGACCCGTGAAATGGTTGGCCGGATGAAACCCGGCGCAGTGGTGGTGGATGTGGCGATTGATCAGGGGGGCTGTTTCGCCACCTCCCGACCTACCTCCCATCAGGACCCCACCTATGTGGTCGATGGCGTGATCCACTACTGTGTCGCCAACATGCCGGGTGGTGTTGCCCGCACGGCCACTCAGGCCCTGAACAATGTGACCCTGCCGTTTGTTTTGCAATTGGCGGACAATCCGGTGCGTGCGCTGCTGAGCAATGCCCATCTGCGCAATGGGCTGAATATTCACTGCGGTCGTGTGACCCATAAAGCGGTGGCCAATTCCCTCGGCCACGATTTTACCGATGCCTTTGAAGCACTTAAAAAATAAACAGCACTGAAAAACAGGGTGTGCCTGAATTGCCCCGACTCGATTTGCCGGAAATGTCTGCTGGTGGTTGCAGCGATCTCCGGGAGCTGGGAGAATCCGCGCAGTTTTTTATCATGGTTGTGCAGAGGGTACAGTGACGAAGATCGGCTTGTTCTTTGGCAGCGACGAGGGAAATACCGAATCCATTGCCCACAGGATTGTCTCTCGCCTGGGCGATGAAGTGGTGGATGTTCACGATATCGGCGATGTCACCCAGCTGGAATTTCTGCCCTATGACAAACTGATTCTGGGTATTCCCACCTGGGATTTTGGCCAGATCCAGTCGGACTGGGAAGACTTCTGGGACGATCTGGAAGCTATCGACTTTTCCGGCAAGACGGTCGCTTTTATCGGCCTGGGGGACCAGTTCGGTTACGGGGATTTCTTTCTCGATGCCATGGGTATGCTGCACGATGTGGTGGTGAAAACAGCAGATCGGGTGGTCGGTCACTGGCCCACGGTGGGTTACGAATTTGACGCTTCAAAGGCCCGGCTTCCCGGTCAGGCTCTGTTTGTCGGCCTGGGTATCGACGAAGATCAGCAGCCAGCCCTCAGCGCCGAACGACTCAATCGCTGGTGCCGGCAGATACGCGACGAGTTTGGCCTGGCGACGCCAGTGGTCGAGCTGGACGATTAAGTTGGCTAATCGGGAAATGACCTCAGCTTTCCGCGACAAAGACCGCGCGGATCGGTCCCGGATAACCTTCGACCGTGCGGTTATGATCGGTTGGATCAAGGAAGTCCGGCAGGGATTCATAGGTCATCCATGCCGTTGAACGCTGCTCTTCGATAGACGTTCGAGTGCTGTCCACCAATCTTGGGTTCCGATAGCCGCATTTGCGCAACCAGCTGAGCAGGGTGTCCGCGCTTGGCAGAAACCACACATTGCGCATTTTCGCGTAACGCCCTTCGGGCACCAGCACCTCGCCAAGACCGCCTTCGATAATCAGGGTTTCCAATACTAGTTGGCCGCCCGGTCGCAGGCAGTCTTTTAATTCCTTGAGGTGGTCCATCGGCGAGCGGCGATGGTAGAACACCCCCATAGAAAATACGCTGTCAAAGCACTGCATGTCCGCCGGCAGCTGTTCGATGCCAAGGGGCAGTACATCCACCGGCAGGTCGCCCAGATAGTGCTTTAACGCACTGAACTGACAGACAAACCTGGCGGAGGGATCAATGCCGATCACCCGCCGCGCACCCTCGCCGAGCATCCGCCAGCAGTGGTAGCCATTGCCGCAACCCACATCGAGGACTAGCCGGTTTTTCAGCGGGGCGAGGTGGGGCAACACCCGATCCCATTTCCAGTCCGAGCGCCACTCGGTATCAATGGTCAGGCCAAACAACTGGTAGGGCCCCTTGCGCCAGGGATGAAGGCCCAGCAGGGTCGCGTGCAGCTGTTGGCGCGTCTGTTCGTCGCAGTCCGCGACATCGCCCACCGTAACGGCGGTCTGTAAATCGATCCGGGAGGGCTCGAGCGGTGGCAGCTGCGCCAGTGTCGCCTGCCAGCCCGGCAGGTCGCCCCAGCGCTCTGCCGACAAACCCTGGGCAAGCTGAGGGGGCAGCTGTGCCGCCCAGGCCCGCAGGGCGGGATGTTCTGCGTTGGCGAGGCTGGTGAGCAGGGAGGAAAAATCAATCATCTTGGTTTATCAGTAGTGGTTTTTGATAGCTGAGAGCTATTTTATGGCAATCAGCGAGGCGAAGTTGAAGCACTGGAACCAGACATCGACACTGCTGAAACCGGCCTCTCTGAGTCGCTGGCGATGCACGGCCAGGGTCTCGGGGACCAGTACATCCTCCAGTGCGGAGCGCTTCTGGCTGATTTCCAGCTCGCTGTAACCATTGGCTCGCTTGAAATGGTGGTGCAGTTCGATCATCAGTTGCTGGTGCTGGGGGTCCTCAAAGGCCACTTTCTCTGACAGCACCAGCACGCCGCCGGGCTGCAGGCCATCACTGATCCGCTGGAGCAGAGCGTTGCGGCGCTTGACCGGAATAAACTGCAGGGTGAAATTCAGTACCGTCATGGTGGCGTTGTTCACAGGGATCTGTTCAATATCGCCGCAGATCAGCTCCACCGGGATTTCCCCGTCATCATCGGCCAGAATCTCGCGGCACTGACTGAGCATGGCGGCGCTGTTATCCACGGCAATAATCCGGCAGTCGCTGTGGCGGATATGATGGCGCATGGCAAGGGTGGACGCCCCCAGGGAGCAGCCCAGGTCGTAACATTGGCTACCGGGCTGAACGTACCGCTCTGCCAGGGTGCCGGTCATGGCGATGATGGTTTCGTAGCCCGGCACCGAGCGCCGGATCATATCGGGAAACACGCGGGCGACCGCCCGGTCGAAACGAAAACCGGCGATCTCCAGTTGTGGTGTGGCGAACAGGGTATCTTTCGGGTTGTTCATGGGGCGTCGTCGTGTTCCAGCAGCAGTGGCGTGATGAGCTTGCGAACAGCGTCCGGCAGTGGCTGGGAGCACTGGGCTGTGTAGTCAAACCACACCAGCACAGCTTCGCCTTTCGCCACCAGCACCCCTTTCTGGTGTGCCAGATGGGCTACCGTAAAAGATTTCTTGCCGATTTTTTTGATACCGGTGGTAATGGCGACCTCGCTGCCGAGGTGGATCTGATGGACAAAATCCACAGCGATATGCGCGAGGATCATCGGCCAGTCAGCGGGGTTGAGGCTGGGGTGGACCAGTCGGAAAATATCGGCCCTGGCCGCTTCAAACCACACCGGCACGACGGTGTTGTTGATGTGACCGAGGGCGTCGGTCTCTGAAAATCGCGGCTGAATATGCAACTCAAACATTACAGCGACACCGGGGTCAGTTGCAGGGCGTCTGCCAGACTGGCCTGATCGGGGCTGGTGATCACGGCGGTGCTGACATTCTCTGCCACCAGATAGGTGGCGGCCACCCGCCGCAGATCATCGAGTGTGGTTTCCCTGACCCGGTTGCGGAAGGTTTCCCTCACTTCACGGCTGCGGCCGTAGAGCTCCGCCTGAAAGGTTTCCTTGGCCTCGCCCGCCGGGGAGCCGGGCTTGTCGATCGAGCTGATCACACCGAGAATGGCTTCTTCGACCTGTTGCCACTGGTGGGTTTCATTGTGCAGCCATTGCAGTGCCCGATCGAAGTCACTGAGTGTGTCCTCGAGACGGGGGTCGCGGTAGGAGAAGAAGCGGAATGCCGCTATGTTGTTTTCCTGATTGGCCCCGCCGCCGTAGGCTCCGCCCTGTTCGCGGATGGCGCGGTGCAAATAGCCATTGCGCAGAAAACCACCCAGCACGGTCAGCGGTGCGGCATCCGGATGGGACAGGGGCACCGTGGGGTAGGCTTTGGCGCAGAAATTGACCTGGGTGCTGGCCTTCCACAGCTCTGCCACTCGTCGATGTAATTCGGGTTGCTGAAAGGCATTGAACGCCTCGCCGGTAATCGGTGTGAACTGCTGCTGAATGACTGCCTGATAGTCCGCCAGTCGGTCATTTTCGCCCACCACCAGAAATTGCCGCGGCGCGCTCAACACCTGTCGGTGGATGGCGTCCAGTTCGGCGGCCAGCCTGTCCACCAGGGTGCTGTCGGACAGACTGCTATCCAGTTGTTTGATATAGCGGATACCTGCCAGGCCACCCCAGCGATGTGCCAGATCCGCGCCCGGGCTGATCCCGCTGCAGGCTGCCGCCATGGCCAGCTGGTGGCCACTGCCGGTGACGCTGGCCTCGCGGCTGGCGCGGGTCTGGGCCATCAGTTCGCGGATCCGGCTCAGTTCATCGAAGCGAACCTGTTCCAGTGTCGCCTGCATCAGCTCAGTGAGCTCGGCTTGATGTCTGGCCAGTCCCTTGCTGGACAGAACCAGGTGTCCGGACAGATCCTGCGGGTTGTCCGGCTTGCCGCGAACGGTGGCGTAGGCGTGGATGCTGCCGCACACTTTCGATTGCCAGAGCTGGGTCGCCAGGTAATCCCGGTCACCAATCCCCAGTTCGGTCAGGCTGTTGCAGTAGATCGGCAACAGGTCGAGTTGCGCTTCGCTCAGGGCCGGCAGCGGCAACAGGATCTGTTGATAGACCAGACCGTTGGTGCCTGTGCCGTAACTGGTCAGGGTCAGTGGACGGGTTTTTCGTTCGGTGGCCGCCACATAGTCCATGTGTGCAGGAATGTCGTCCAGACCCACTTTGGGCAGGATGGCATCGTCATCCTTTTGTTGCTGGCGCTGGTTGAGAATCTCGGCCTGCTCCACAATCGCCTGTTTGCCCGCTTCATCAAGATCGGCTTTGATGGCAGCGAGTTTGTCCGCTTCCTCTTTTTCACGGCGGGCGGACAGTTCCCGGTCGGGACTCATGGTGAGACGGACCCGGTGGGGGTTGTCCAGCAGCAGCCGGCGGGCAAGTTGTTTGATGTAATCGGGGTCCTGGATCAGGCGCCGGAGCTTTTCCAGTACCGGGTCCAGGTTCAGCAATGCGATGGGGTCACCGCGGTGGGTGGCGCTGGTGAGTGCTGTCAGAAGCAGTTGCAGGCCATAGGGGAAGTTGCCGCCACCGATTTCACGCTGTTGCAGTTCCAGCTGGTGGAGGGAGGCCGCCAGTTGCTCTTCCGGGATGCCATTCTCTGCCACGTCCTCGAGCACCGAGAGCACCAGCGCCTGTAATGCGTCGGCACGATCCGGTTCGCTACCCTCGATCCCGCAGACAAAGCAGAGCTCGCGCTGGGAGTCATCCAGCCCGCACAGCGGTGAGGGCGATGAACCCAGCTCGGTGGTCTCCAGTGCCTTTAGCAGAGGGGAGGCGCTGTTGTCGAGCAACACGCTGCACAGCAGGTGTGCCTCCATGGTGGCTTCCAGGTCGGTGGCCTTGCCGAGCAACCAGCCCATCACGATGTGGGTGCGGTTGTCGCTGCTGCCTTCCTCGTTGAACGGATAGCTGGCTTCCACGGTCACCGGGTCGGTGTAGCGCTGTTCGTCGGGGACGGAGATTTCCGTGTCCAGCCGGTCGAAACGCTGCAGGGCATGATTTTCTATATCGGTCTGCAGCTCCGTCACCGGTATATCGCCGAAGGTCATAAAGATGGCATTGGTGGGATGGTAGTGGGTTTTATAGAAAGCCTTTAATTGCTCGTAACTGAGTTCGGGTATATGGGCCGGATCACCGCCGCTGTTGTAGTGATAGGTGGTGGTGGGGTAGAGGTGTTCGCAGAGGGTCTGCCACAGGGTCGAGGGCACTGAGCTCATGGCCCCTTTCATCTCGTTGTAAACCACGCCCTTGTAGACCAGGGGCGAGTCGGTATTGCCGGGCTCGGCAAATTCCACCCGGTGGCCTTCCTGGCGGAAATCCAGTTCGTCCAGTCGCGAAAAAAACACCGCGTCCAGATAGACATCCAGCAGGTTATCAAAATCCTTGCGGTTCTGGCTGGCAAAGGGGTAGGCCGTCCAGTCAGAGCTGGTAAGGGCGTTCATAAAGGTGTTCAGGGATCGGCGAATCATCATGAAAAAAGGATCGCGTACCGGGTATTTTTCACTGCCGCAAAGGGCGGTGTGTTCCAGTATGTGGGCCACCCCGGTGGAGTCCTCGGGCACCGTGCGCAATGCCACCAGAAAAACGTTTTCCGGGTTGTCGGCGGTGATATGAATATGCTGGGCACCAGTTTTTCGGTGGCGGTATTCCGCCACATCGATGTTCAGGGAGTCGATGCGCTCGCTGCGCAGAAACTCAAAGGCGGGATGTGCCTGTGTCGTCATATTCGGACCTCGGTTATCGGGTGTTCGGGCAAAGGGGCATTCTACCTGTGGGTCCGGTGCTTAGCCACGCCCGATATGGGGCTAGACCAGTGCCAGCGCTTTAAGGGTCAGTAACCCGCCGGTGACGGTCAACATGCCCAACAGGGTCGACAGCACCACCATATTGGCGGCCAGCTCGCCGTTGCCCCCCATGGACTTCACCTGAATAAAGCTGGCCACCGCCGTGGGTGTTGAGGTCAGCAAAAACAGGATCCCCAGCGCCATGCCGCTGACGCCGAGCCAGGCGGCCACGCCGACAATCAGCAGCGGTGTCATCACCAGCTTCAGTACGGCCGCAGTAAGCGTGCTGGCACCGGAGTGTTGCAGCGCTCCGAGGTTCATTGAAGCACCGATACAGAGCAGTGCCAGTGGCAGGGTCATCTGGGCGAAGTAATTGCCGGTGTCCTCCAGCAGGGCCGGTAGTGGCAGCCCGCCAAGCTTGAACAGAAAGCCCAGCGCAATCCCGATCAGTAGCGGGTTGGTGAGTGTATTGCGCAGCATCCGCCTCATCGGAGACTGACCGTCCCCGGTCTGGATGGGGTTGAGTGCTACCACTGCCAGAACGTTGTACAGCACGGTCAGCACGGCAATGGGCAAGGCGGCGGTTGCCAGACCAACCTGCCCATAGGCATTGCCACAAAACGCCAATCCGATGACGGCCAGATTCCCCCGGAAAACACCCTGTACGAAGATGCCGCAATCGGCCTTGTTTTCGCCATTGAATACCCGGCCAATCGGCCAGGCCAGGGCGAACATCAACAGCGTCAGCGGGATCGCCACCAGCAGGGGCAGCCCCATGGCAACGCTTCCCAGATCTGCCCGGTAGATGCTCAGAAACAGAATCACCGGCAGCCCCACCTTGAATACCAGGTCGGAGGCTGGCTGGATAAATGCGGTGGGAATCAGGCCGACTTTTTTCAGTAGCAGACCCAGCAGGACCACCAGGAAAATCGGCCCGGTAATTGACAGCGCAAAGCTCAGCAGGGCGAGGGGAGCGGTTTCGTTCATAACAGCCGATCAGAGAAACTGTCCATCATCATACCAGCCCGGTTGCCCTGACAATATGGCGGGTTTATTGCAGTGACATAAAAAAACCTCCACCGCTGGGATGGAGGTATCAAGGTCTGAAGGTGGGATTGGCAATCAGAATGCGTATTCAATACCGACGGAGGCAGTGCGCGGTTTATTGGGGCGTGCGCCGTCGGGCAGACGGGAAACAATCTCATCCCGGTCAAACAGATTGTCTACTTTGGCGTAGACCACGGTGTCCGGATTGACGCTGTAACGGCTGATCAGATCCACTACAAACAGGCTGTCGGTTCTGCCGAGCCTTGAGCCATTGTCGCAACCGATATTGCTGCATAATCTGTCGGTGTATTTGGCGACCATGTAATTGTTCCAGCCCATCGGGGTTTCAAGCCCGGCGCGAAGACTGAAGGTGTTTTTGGGTATGTTTGCCAGTCGGTCACCTTTTTCAAAACCGAGAGCCCCTTCATCTTCACTGATTTCAGCCTTGGTATAGGTGTAGGCGAGGTCTACCGGAATCATAAAGTCGCCGGCCTGGAAGCGGTTGCCCGCGGTCAGCTCAATGCCCTGGATAATCGCTTCTCCGGTGGTAAAGCTGCCACTGGTATCGCCATTGCTGCAGGGGTTGGCCACTGAACAGTTTTCGGTTTTGTTGTCGAAGTCGCTATAGAAACCGATCATCTCGGCAAAGAAGCTGTTTTCGTTGAAGCGGACCCCGGCTTCATAGTTGATGCTGGTTTCCGGATCCTCGCGTTCCGAGGCACCGCCACCCAGGGGTGAAAAGCCACGGTGTACCCCGGCCAGTACCTGCCATTGATCGTTCAGGTCATAGGTAAAGGAAACCCCCGGCAGGAGCTCTTCTGAACGGTTGGACTTTTTACTGCTGATAGTATTGCGGGATTCGTCGGTATAGCGCTCCTCCGACGAATGTACTTTCTCGTAGCGAAGAAATAAATTCAACGCCAGTGCGTCGGTAACCTGCCAGTTGTCTGTCAGCCAGAATGAAATGGCTTCGGCATCTTCCACGCGATTGTCGCCACTGGAGATCGGATTGGTGCTCACATAGACCAGCTTGCCATCCACCTGGTCGTAGACATCCACCGGTTGCAGTCGATCCACCTCATCTTCGTGGGCGCGACCACCGATGTTGAGCTGGTGTACACCCAGGTCCACGGCAAAATTCAGTTCCAGGCCGTAGGATTCGTATTCGCGATCATTGTTTTTGTAGGTCAGGCCCGTCGTATCGGCGGTGCCATCGAGAATTGCCTGGGCGTTGGCGTCGCCCCCGTTGGCTGCGTTGATCAGGCTGCTGCCGCCACTCAGTTTGAACCAGTTGCGGGAAAACTCGTTGTAGTAACCGGTGGCTGTCATCCGCACGCTGTCGGTCAGGTCCAGATTGTAGATGGCGCTGTAGCCCTTGTGACGCAGACTCATTTCATCCGGCAGGGACAGTCCGTAACGACGTTTCGGGTTGTCCCTGAAATCGGCGTCGGTGAGTCCGAGGTAGGTTTCATCGGACACTTCTTCGGAATACTGGGCTTTTAACAGCAGGCTCTGTCCCTCGATTTCCCACAATAATTTACCCATGTAGTCTTCGATGTCATAACCGGTATCGCGACCGCTGCGGTCAATCTTTTTGAAACCGTCAGCGTCGCGTTGCACGGTTTCCAGCAGCCAGCCGAAGTCCCCCAGCGCACCGCCACCAAACCTGCCGCCATAGTTCAGGTGCAGGTCCCGCATGCCGTCCTCACCGGCAGCCAGCCGCAACTTGCCGCTATTCTCCTCGGGGATTGGTGTGGACCTCAGGTTGACGATGCCGCCGGTGGTCTGGGGGCCATAGCGCAACAGGGGTGCGCCTTTCAATACTTCAATGGAATCCATGCGCATGGTGGTGGGGAAGTAGTAGGCAGCCGGCCCCGCATAGGGTGCGGGCGCGATCATGATGCCGTCTTCCAGCAGCGTGATTTTTGAGGAGCGCTCCGAGGTGGCGCCGCGGATGCCGATATTCGGGCGCAGACCGAAGCCATCCTCTTCGCGGATATAGATGCCGGGAACCGTTTTCAACAGCTGGTTGATGTCGGTGGACGCTTCGATAGCGATCTGCTCCTGATCAATCAGGGCGCCGGAACCGGCGAGTTCCTGAACATCTTCCCTGGAGCCGATAATAGAGATAGTTTCAATATCAGTTCTTGCTTCGTCTGCCGCCATCACCACCATGGGCCTGTCTCTTATACACATCTGACGCTGCCGACGAATAGAGAGGTGTAGA